>Ga0180438_10002062_pt1 | contig 33903 bp, 20 predicted proteins | sample SS_ome_12_FD_132455 | JGI IMG/M metagenome (GOLD analysis project Ga0180438, IMG submission 132455) | Hypersaline lake sediment archaeal communities from the Salton Sea, California, USA - SS_3_D_2 metaG | ecosystem: Environmental > Aquatic > Non-marine Saline and Alkaline > Hypersaline >... | reverse complement strand
TCTTGGAATGATGCCGCTGATAAGAATGATTCAGTTGAAAGTGAGACCTTACTTACACCAAGGAAAAGCTGGTCAACCTTGGCGCCTTTTTTACCTTCAGCTTCAACCCGGTCATTTTCTTCAAGCCAGATTGATTTTTCCACCACGTCGCCAGGCAAAAGCTCAGTATCACCGGCATCTTTTACATAAACACGCGAGAACATCTGACGGATAATAAGTTCAATATGTTTTGAATTGAGTTTTTGGCCCTGAGAAGTGTAGATAAACAGAATTTCTTTTAAAAGATAATGCTTTACTGCTTCCGCACCCTTGAGGCGGTAGAGCTGCTGGAGATCGAGGTCACCCTCAGTAAGCTGGTCACCAGCCTGCACCTCATCACCGTCTTTTACCCAGATCACTACGCCTGGTGAAATAACATATTCATAGGTCATGGTCTTTTCATAAACCACGCGCACTACTTTTTTGTCGATCTTAACGGTTCCCTCATGCCTGGACGGAACAGCACTGCCGTCTTTTTTGGTAATAATCTCATCACCTTCAAATACTTTGGTGCCGTCAGCAACTTTAGCCTCGTCACCTGCCAAGAGCCGGTACTTGTCTTCATCCACACCTTCGTATTCGATCTTGATAATGCGCTGGCCTGGCTGGTTAATGTCCAGATACTTTTGGCCGGTTGGTGATTCAATAATTTTTCGTTCAATTTTTTCAACTTTGATTTTACCGGCCACGTCGGCAACCACGGCTTTGCGCTTTGGCGGACGGGCTTCGAAAAGCTCTTCCACGCGCGGCAGACCCTGGGTAATATCCTGACCAGCCACACCACCGGTGTGAAATGTTCTCATGGTCAGCTGAGTGCCTGGCTCACCAATTGACTGAGCCGCGACAATTCCCACGGCCGCACCCGGTTCAACTAATTTGTTGTAGGCAAGATCATAGCCATAGCATTTTTGACAAACACCGCGACGAAGCTGACAGCTCACCACGCTTCTCACGTGGGCTTCTTCAATATCGACCTTTTCAATTTTTCTTAAAATTTCTTCAGTGATTAACGTGTCTTTTTTAACAATTACCCGGTTGGTTTTTGGATTTTTAATGTCTGATAAAGTATATCGGCCGAGGATTCTGGTATTTAAGGCCTCGCCAATTTCTTCTTGTATCTTTTTGGTGAGCACAATTCCCTCCTTGTCACCACAATCTTTATCCATAATGACAATATCCTGCGACACATCAACCAAACGACGGGTAAGATAGCCGGCGTTAGCAGTTCTAAGGGCGGTATCAGAAAGACCTTTTCTCGCACCATGGGTTGAGATAAAGAACTCAAGCACGTCAAAGCCTTCTTTAAAGTTGGCCTTAACCGGAAGTTCAATAATATCACCAGCCGGGTTCGACACCAGGCCTTTCATACCGATCATTTGGGTAAGCTGGCCCCATGAGCCACGGGCGCCGGACTCAATCATGGTAAATACACTGCCGGTAGTATCCAATGATTCTTTGGAGAGTTTAATCACCTGCTCTTTAATGTCGGTCCAAACCTTAATTATCTGGTTATGGCGCTCGGCCGAGGTCAAAAGACCCTGGTTGTATTGCTCCTGAATCAGATTTACCTGTTCATTGCCCTTTTCAATCAATTCTTTCTTTTGGGTAATGTTCGGCAAGTCTCCCATGCCCCAGGAATAGCCTGAACGCGTCACCTCGTAAAAGCCAAGCTCTTTGAGTTCGTCCAAAAGCTCGGCCGCGCGGGCATTACCATAGTATTCAATACAGAGGCGCACTACTTCACCGAGCTTTTTCACACCCATGGTTTCATTTATAAACGGGATCTTATCAGGAAAGCGCTGATTAATAATGATGCGGCCGACATTGGTTTCCATAAGCTCGGCTTTTGGTGTAAGCCTCACCTTAATTTTTTCACGAATACTGATTACTTTTGAGTTGTAGGCAAAAATTGCTTCTTTTGGATCAGAAAATACTTTTGGTTCACGGCCCTCGGGCGGATCAACCAAAGTACTGATGTAATAACAGCCCCAGGCAACGTCTTTGTTGGCCGTGGCGACCGGGTTGCCGGTGGCCGGCTTTAAAAGATTGAGTGAGGCAAGCATGATTTCTTCGGCCTCACGTTTGGCCTCAACCGTGAGCGGCACGTGAACCGCCATTTGGTCACCGTCAAAGTCAGCATTAAAGGCTGAACAAACCATTGGGTGAACTTGGATGGCTTTACCTTCAATCAAAACCGGGCGGAAAGCCTGAATACCCAAACGGTGAAGAGTTGGTGCACGGTTAAGGAGCACCACCGCATCGCGCGTGGTTTCTTCTAAAATATCCCAAACCTCAGGACGATCGCCTTCAATAAAGCGGTTAGCACTGCGGATGTTGTGGACGTACTCCCGTTCAATAAGTTTTGAGATAACAAATGGTTTAAAAAGCTCTAAAGCCATTTTCTTTGGAATACCACACTGATGGATCTTAAGATACGGACCCACCACAATTACGGAACGGCCGGAATAGTCGATTCTTTTACCAAGTAGGTTCTGGCGGAAACGACCTTGCTTACCTTTGAGCGTGTCAGCCAAAGATTTGAGCTGGCGCTTTTTACCCGTGGCCGCGACCACGGTTTTTGAATGGCGGGCGCTGTTGTCAATCAAGGCGTCAGCCGCCTCTTGAAGCATGCGTTTTTCATTCCTGCAGATTACTTCTGGCGCATTAAGCTCGTTTAGTCTTTTTAATCTGTTGTTGCGGTTAATTACCCTACGGTAAAGATCATTTAAGTCAGACGTGGCAAAACGTCCGCCGTCGAGGGCCACCATTGGCCGCAGATCCGGCGGAATCACAGGAACAACGCTTAAAATCATCCAGTCAGGCCGGATGTCGTTTTTCTCCAAGCTCTTGAGGAGCTTGATGCGGCGGATCAAGCGATCCTTTTTTGCCATTTTGGAGCGTTCAAGCTCTTCTTCAATTTTTTTGATCGTCTCAGCAACATTAATCTTTTTCAGAAGATAGTATACTGCCTCTGCACCAATATTGGCGCGGAAAATATGGCCGTATTTTAATGAATAATCCTGATAATCAGCCTCAGAAATAATTTTTAATACTTTAAGTTCTTTCAGATCCTTGTCAGTCTTGCTAAAATCCTGTTCCAGTTCCTTAAGTTTGTTCTCTTTAATACTGTAAAGCTTTTCCAGCTCAGACTGGAGTTGTTCTTCTTTGATTTTTTCTTCCTGCGCATTCTTTTGCGCCTTTTCTACGTCGCGCTTATACTCGTTGTCAATCATTTTCTTCTTGCTCTTGTATTCACTCTTAAGCTGGTCAATAGTAACTTTCTTTGCTTCTTCATCAACGTCAGTGATGATAAAACTGCCAAAGTATATAACTTTTTCCAGTGCCTGGGCGCTCATGTCGAGCACGGTGCCAATTTTTGAAGGCACGCCGCGCAAGAACCAGATGTGGGAAACCGGGGCCGCCAGTTCAATGTGGCCCATACGTTCGCGCCGGACAATCGAATGAGTTACCTCGACTCCACACTTGTCACAAATAATTCCTTTGTAACGAATTTTTTTGTATTTGCCGCAGTAACATTCCCAGTCTTTTGACGGACCAAAAATTTCTTCAGCAAAGAGACCACTCTTTTCTGGCTTTTGGGTTCGATAATTAATTGTTTCTGGTTTAGTGACTTCGCCGTAGCTCCATGAACGAATTGCCTCTGGCGAAGCAAGCCGGAGCCGGATGGCGTCAAAGTCAGTTATCTTGATGGTTGGTTCTGGCATATGTTTATCTCGTGCTTATTTTTCTTCTTTGACCTCTTTGGCCTTTTCTTTTTCTTTGTCCCCTTCGTCTGACGAGATGTCGACTCGCGTCCCGTCTTTTAATAATTCCACATCAAGGCACAAACCTTTGAGCTCGCGCACCAAAACATTAAATGATTCAGGGATGTTTAATTTTTTGATTTCTTCACCTTTAATAATCGACTCATAGGCTTTACTGCGGCCGGGCACATCATCAGACTTAATTGTCAGAATCTCCTGCAGGGTATGAGCCGCCCCATAGGCTTCGAGTGCCCACACTTCCATCTCACCAAAGCGCTGGCCGCCAAACTGTGCCTTACCTCCCAATGGCTGCTGGGTAATAAGCGAGTACGGACCAATTGAGCGTTGATGGATTTTATCTTCAACCATGTGGTTAAGCTTCATCATGTAGATATAGCCCACGGTTGGAGTGTGTTCAAACGGTTCGCCAGTCCGGCCGTCAAAAACCGTAATCTTACCGTCTTCAGGAAAGCCGGCGCGCTTTAGCTCTTCGCGAATTGTTTCTTCAGGTACACCATCGAGAACCGGAGTGGCAATCTTATAACCCAGGGCATTTGCCGCAAGGCCAAGATGGGTTTCAAGAATTTGCCCGAGGTTCATACGGGATACCACGCCAAGCGGGGTCAAGATCATATCAACCGGCGTACCATCTTCTAAAAACGGCATGTCTTCAACCGGCACGACTTTTGAAATAACGCCTTTGTTGCCGTGACGGCCGGCCAGTTTGTCACCGACTTGAATTTTTCTAAGATCAGCAATTGAAATTTGAATAGTTTTAATAACGCCGGGCGGCAGTTTGTCGCCTTCTTCGCGTGAAAATACCTTAATGTCAACCACTTTGCCGTGTTCACCATGCTCAAGGTAAAGCGAGCTGTCACGCACGTCACGGGCCTTTTCACCAAAAATGGCTCGTAAGAGTTTTTCTTCAGCTGAAAGCTCGGTCTCGCCTTTTGGCGTAATCTTACCAACCAGAATATCGCCGGATGAAACCTCGGCGCCGATTCTGACCACGCCGTTTTCATCCAGATTTTTTAATTTTTCTTCACCAATATTTGGAATGTCTGAGGTGATAACTTCTGGACCAAGCTTGGTATCGCGTACATCAACCTGCCAGTTTTCAATATTAATCGAGGTATAGCGGTCATCGCGCACCAGGCGCTCAGAGATAATAACAGCGTCTTCATAGTTGTAGCCGTCCCAGGCCATAAAGGCAACCAGCACGTTCTGGCCAAGTGCAAGCTCACCGTTTTGCATGCCTGGACCGTCGGCGATCAGATCTCCGACCTTTACTTTTTGACCCGGAGAAACGATTGGATTTTGAGTAATGCAACTTGAGGCGTTTGAGCGCTGGAATTTTTTAAGTTCAATTTCATGCTCTTCGCCTTTTTTGTCTTTTAAGCGAACTAAGCCGCCGTCAACATATTCAACCATACCCTCGATTTCTGAAGTTACCAGATGGCCGGAATCTTTGGCTGCCCGGTGTTCAACACCGGTGCCGACAATCGGGGCATCTGGTTTTACGCAGGGCACGGCCTGCCGTTGCATGTTTGTTCCCATCAAGGCACGGACCGTATCGTCATGTTCAAGAAAAGGAATAAGCGAAGTGGCCACGCTCACAATCTGACGTGAGGCCACATCCATGTAATCGATTTTTGAAACATCCTCCACACTCGGCTCACCGTGCTTTCTTACACCGGTTTGGCGAGTGGTGAAGTAACCATTCTCGTCCACTGACGTAGTGGCAGAGCAAGTAATGGACTTTTCTTCATGAAAAGCATTTAAATATTCAATGTCATTGGTCACGCGTGGCTTAACTGCCACGCTCTCAAGACCGGCAACCTTAACAAGTTTGGCAGCTTTCTCTTTTGTAATCTTTTCACCGGCTGGAATAATAGTTTTGCCTTTTTCATCTTTGATGTCTTCACGCGCAATTTCATCAATTGTGGCCTTAGCGTCGTTGGGCACGTCGTGAACGCATTTGCGGTACGGAGTTTCAATAAAGCCGTATTCATTAATGCGGGCATAACTTGAAAGATGGCCTACCAGGCCGATGTTTGGTCCTTCGGGAGTGGCAATCGGGCAGATACGGCCGTAGTGAGTCGGGTGCACGTCGCGCACTTCAAAACCGGCGCGTTCGCGTGACAAGCCTCCCGGGCCCATGGCCGAAAGTCGGCGACGGTGCTCGAGTTCGGAGAGCGGATTAATCTGATCCATGAATTGGCTAAGCTGGGATGACATAAAGAACTCACGCACTGATCCAATCACTGGACGGGCATTGATCAGCCGTCCCGGTGAAAGAGTATTTACTTCAAGGGTGCTCATGCGGTCCTTAACAATACGCTCCATGCGCGCCAGACCGACGCGAAATCGGTTTTGAATAAGCTCACCCACGGCTCTCACCCGGCGGTTGCCCAAATGATCGACATCATCAGCTTCACCCTGGGCAATATTGAGTCTTATAATCTCACGAATGATGTAAACTAAGTCTTCATTTTTGAGGATGCGGTTTTTTTCATCTTCAACAACTTTTTTTGAGGTCTCTAAACCAAAACGAAGGTTAAATTTATATCGGCCGACCTTGCCAAGATCATAACGGTCAAAATTATAAAACATTGAATGAATCAAACTCTTGGCATTGTCCGGCGTAGCCAGATCACCCGGACGAATTCTTTTGTAAACTTCAATCAAGCCCTCGTCAATATTTGTGGAAACATCTTTTTTAAGAGTTGATTCGATGTAACGGTTGGAGGGGTGCATATCAACGTCTTTGAACGCTTCAATAATCTGTTCGTCGCTTTCCCAGCCAAAGGCGCGCAAAAGTGCGGTCACAGCAACTTTTCTTTTGCGGTCGATCTTAACCCAAATAACATTTGAAGCGTCAGTTTCAAATTCCAGCCAGGCACCGCGGTTGGGAATTAATTTTGCGCCATAATATTTTCGACCACGGTTAAATTCAGAAGTAAAAAAAGCACCGGCTGAGCGAACAAGCTGGGACACAACAACTCTTTCAATACCGTTGATGATGTAGGTGCCGCGGTTAGTCATAATTGGCAAATCACCAAGGTAGATATCCTGCTCACGCTCTTCTTCAGTGCGCTTGTTAACTAATTTGGCACGGACGCGAAGCGGCGCTTCGAAAGTAATATTTTTTTCCCGTGAAGTCTTCTCATCAAACTTAGGTTCGTCAAAATAATAATCAAGTAAATACAGCTCCAAATCGCGGCCAATGAAATCTTTTATTGGTGAGATTTCATCAAACAGCTCCCTAATACCGTTTTCCAAAAACCACTGATAGGAATCCAGCTGGACTTGGATTAAATTTGGAAGAGGGATTGCCTCGCGCAGGCGGGTAAAATACTTACGCTCCTCTTCTTTGGGTGGAACGCGTTTAATAATCATAATTGTGTGGGGTGAAAAAATTTTAGTTTGAAAATTTGCAAATTTTTTGAAAAATTGACGCAAAAATAAAAATTACCCAACCAGTACCGGCTGAAGGGTAATCCACTTCACTTGTGTTACTTTTTTCTCATGTTGCCCTGACTTTCCGCCCTAAATAAATATGACTTTTTGACGGAATTTTAGCCAAAAATTAAACATTGTAGTCTGATATTATCATTATAATAATGTATTGTCAAGCTTTTGTGGGCATAACTGAGAACTTGTCAAGACCCTGGGGAATTTTGCTAATTTTAGCCAATTATTTTTAAAAATATGCTTGTCAAGTGCTATTTTGACAAAATTTTCCCCCAGCTTATCCACATTTCAATAATCATCAATAGCATGTCCATCAAATTATTAATTGCCTTTTATCCAAGATGTCAAAGATGCCTGACAAAATTTGCTAATTTTAGCCTAAATGCTTTATTTTAGCCAAAATATTGTCTTTTAGGTCTTGACAGATCTGAGATTATGTGGTATATTAGACTGTTAAAATGAATCATTAGATCTGATCTCTAAAATAAAATAAGAGGAGAGAGTGCCTGCCTGACGGTAGGCAGGACCTAGCATATTTTGTTATGGTTAGGTCTTGAGGCCCTGTACCAAAATAGTCAGGGTCAGAAAAGAGGCTATTTCTCTCTCACGAGCAAGTAGTCTCTTTTTTGTTCATAAAAATTAAGGGATTTAGCAACCACCAGTTTGGAGGAGGCAACTGTTTCGGTAGCCTGTTGAGGAGCAGGTATATCGGACTGAGGCGTCTTCAAGGATATATGAGGTTTAACTTCATTACCCCTTGTCACAGGGATGCCATTTAGCTGAAGGAGTGAATTTTAAAAGCTGCCTTTAGCACGCAGCCTCCAAATTAGTGGCTGTTAAATCCCAGGAAAGATATGGAGGGGTCAACCGGAGGGGAGCAAAGTCCATTGGACTTAGCAAACTAAAGGCGGTTCTAACGAGGTCTCGTCCTGGTCCCAGACATGGGTTTACTAGGACACGTACCTTTGAGGAACTTTCGCTTGTGGCGTGCCTTGTGCACTACCCATAAGCAGACACGCCTCCATATCTTTCTTAAAAATTTACTGCTTCCTACATGGAGGGGAGATAATCTGGGCTAATAAATAATTTTTAGGCATATTGCCGCTATATAAAGCTCAATCCTCTCCATCTAGGAGACAGTAAGGTGCTGCTCTAAAAACATAAGGAGATCCGAAATGAAGAACAGCTCTGTGATCTATACCGAGAAAGAGCTCGAGACCATCGGCCGCCTGATCAGAGGGCGCGCCTCGGCCAAGCAGGCGGTGGTGGCCTTGGCCACTTCGTCATCGTCCGAGGATCAGAAGCAGGCCGTCGAGTCGTTCGCCAGCTGGCAGCGATCGGTCAAGGTGATCCGTCGCCTGCGCCGCGCCAAGGCCGCCAAGATCGAGGCCGTGATCAAGCTCACCCAGGCCAAGTCGGCCCGCGAGATCATGGACCTGCTCGCCGAGGCCAAGTCCAAGCAGGAGAGCGTGATGAGCGAGCTCAACCTCGCCATGGTCCGCTCCTTCCTCAGCTAGACCTACCAACTACCCTACCGTTTCCTTTCTTAGACCAGAACTCCCTGGTCTAATCCCTCGAGTTTTTCAAATAATTGGAAGACTCAAGAGATCCAAACAACTCTAACCTTTAACCATAGAAAAACGAAGAAGGAGCAGAACAATGCAGGATTGCACAATGGACGTCGCAACGATGATGGCCCTGGCCGGACGCAAGCGCAACTCGAGCCCGAGCGCCATCTGGGTCCCCAAGCCCGTGATGGTTCCCCGCCTGCCCGCCCCGGTGGACATGGCGACCGGCGAGATGATCAAGCCGGCCACCATGGACGACGTGCCCGACCTCGGTGACGAGGACGCGGCCCGCCGGCTCGTCGAGCGCCAGAACGCGGCCTAGGACCGGATTCCGCAGCTTCAGCTTCCCTTACTGGGTCAGAGGAACTTCTCTGACCCAGTGCCCCAAGAGTTTTTCAGAAAACTGGAAAGCTCCTGGGGCACGGCCGATAATCGATCTAAAAATCGGTGCCACTACGGTGGCCGAAACCGCCTGAACCGCGGAAACGGATTGGTTGATCACCACCCTGTGCCTTCAAAAAAAATGCCCCTCTGGGGCTTAATATAAACGGGACTTTTTTCAAATAAACGATAGAGAAAGCAAGGAGCAGTTCACGATGAGCGAGAGCACCCAGGGCCAGCCGGCCCAAGATACCCCGGTTCCTTTGCCTCCGGTGAAGGAAGACAAGCCCGCGCGCAGTGGTCCACGAACCACGCGCGAGGAGATCAAGGCGGAAGAGCCTCCCCTGACACTGCGCGAGCAGCTCGACGCGGTCTGGGCCGAGATCAACCCCCGGCTCAAGACCAAGAAGCAGCTCGAGGCCGAGAAGCGGGATCTCTTGAGCGAGATCGAGCGCCTCAACCCCGAGGTCACCCGCCAGGAGAGGGCCAAGGCCCCTGAGAGCGAAATCCGCAAGTGTGGACGCGCCCTCGGTGACGCCATCACCCGGCTCGAGCAGGTACGGCCGCATCTCGCCCAGATCAAGGCCGAGCTCTCACCGCTCTTCGAGCGGATGAAGCCGCTCGAGGCCGAGGTCGAGCGTGTCGAAGAGAAGGAACGCGCTCAGAAGCGCCACTCCGACCATCGCGACCGCGAGGCAATGGCCCGCATGGATCACGCCATGGCCAAGGGCTCAGGCAAGAAGTGCGCAAGAGAGCCTTCGGCAACCGAGCTCAGGGAAGCCGAGATCAAAGAGGCCTTCCAGGCCAAAAAGATCTCCAAGGCCGAGATGCGAGAGCAGATCAGGGAAGCCCGCCGCGCTGCCAAGCGCCGGCGCAAGGGCCAGGCAAACCCTGACAAGCCCAAGAAGAAGGACAAGGACAGCAAAAAGGCCGAAAAGAAGAAGGCCAAGCACGCTGCCTAGCCCTTTCTCATCAACAAGTCCCACCTTTTACCACTCTTTGGGTCACGACTCGTGACCCAATCCCCCTGGAGAGCTGAAAAATTTTCAGCCCTGCAGGGGGAAACCCAAAACCAGAACATAACAACATTTCAATACAGAAAGAGGTGCAACGTGCCAGAGACTACCAATACCCAAAACCACTCACCCAACCAGATCGGCGTTCTGCTGGATCAGGAGGGAGTGGAGCGCGAGGTGCTCGCGGGTTCGGGCAAGTACGGCCCGACCCTGAACATCTTCAACCGCGTGGTCGAGGGACGCCGCAAAAAGGTCTTTTTGACGGTTTCGGCCGTTAAAAAGGTCTTCCACCGCGGCCAGTTCCGTTCCGGCCCGCTCAACCTGACCTACACGAGCTCGGAGGACGAAGAGGACAAGGGCGAAATCACCATCGTCCTTCCGCCTCTGACCCAAGACGGCAAGGTCGCGTCCAATGGCTTCACCATCGTGGTAAGCGAAAAGGACATGGACGACCTGGTTGCCAAGTGCCTCCAGAACCTCAAGGAGGCTGAGGAGCGTGCCTTGGCCCGCGCCAAGCGCGCCAAGGAAGAGAAGGCTCGCCGCGACAAGCGCAAGCGGGATGAGGAGGCTGCCGAGCGCCGCAAGGCCCAGGCCAAGCCGACTCAGCCGGCTCGCAAGTCCAAGCCTCCCCGCAAGAAGCCCAAGGGCAACCCTGTTTCCGAACGAGAGCTCAAGGACGGCAAGGACGACCTCAAGGCCCACTTCAAGGGCAAGTCATCCAAGAAGCGGAAGCCCAAGGGCAAGCCCAGGCCGCGCCAGGAGCGTCCGGCTCAGGCAAGGCCCGAGCGTCCTACCCGTCCGGTCCAGCAGCCCCGACCGCGTCATCAGGATCGCGGACTCGGTTTCTACGACCAGGACCAGCTCGAGGCTGGCCGCGCCATGATGGCAAACGACGAGGGCTAGACATCTCAAGCATTCCCCACCACTTGCACGACATTTGATTCATCCCCTGAATCTGTCGTGCTCCCTATCGATAACATGAAGCAATTCGTGGGATCGACAAGGAATTCGACAACTCTCAATATCAACAATAGCAAGGAGAACCGCCATGAGGATGAGAATCGTCAACTGGGGCGATGGCCCCCTCAAGGTCGCCCTGATGAAGGGCCAGACGATCTGTACCAGCTGCACCTCAGTCACCGACCCCGAGGGCATCAAGGTCCGCGGCCCGGGCTGCGTCAAGTGCGACCCGGACAAGGGCGTGGACGAGCTCATGAAGAACGACCACGCCGACGTGGACGAGCTCATGCTCGATGCCCAGGCCGAGCTCTTCTTCCACGACGCGGTCGACATGATCGAGCACAAGGACCTGGATCCGGTCGAGGACTGGGACGTGGTCACCGACTCCGAGATCATGCTCGAGCTCATCATGAGCGACGAGGAGCACGACCCGTTCGACTCGATCCACCTGTTCGATGTCCACCATCCTCTCGAGCCCGAGGAGAAGACGTTCAGGCGCGAGTTCGGGTTCGAGATGGTCATGGTCGACGAGACCAACGACCCGGCCGACCCGCTCGATCCGGACGACTGCTACCGGTCCGAGGCGCCGATCAAGACCCTGCTCCGCAACACCGGCCTGGGCGCCGACAAGCTCCTGTTCGAGGATGCGGCCTAGGATTCCTACCCACTTAGGGGAATTATCACATCAACCTACCTTGATAATTCCCCCTCCCAAGGGATTTCTGAAAAATGATTTTCAGACATGCCATTCGGAGAACCCACCTCATTTTCGATACGGAGGCCCGCCATGTGTGAAATCTTCTGTACTTGTGAGCTGCATGATCTGCGCGTTGAAGAAGAGCGCGCCAAAGATCCGAACTTTACCAAGCCGCGCATTCGCAAAGCTTGGCTCAAGAAATACGGTCCAGGAAAAAGACTGCTGTCACTTCGTCCGGTCTGCGAGCTCTGCGAAGAGCTTGAGAGCGACAAGAAGCTCATGGACATTGAGATGGCAATCAAACACCGGGATCTTTCCCGCGGCTTTCGCCGAAGGCCGCGTCCCACCACCAAAGATCCGGCCAGCGCTTCCCAGCCTGGCTAGGACGGATAAAGGCGCTGACGATCCCCTAGCCCTGGAACCTCCCAACCAGGGTGTGGCCGGACTGCTCCCCGGCCTCCTCAGTGCCTGGGTGAGGCCGTTGCCCCTTGTAGCTTGCGTTGCTCGGGGGAGCACGCCTGACCGGTCGCCCGGTCCAAAGCTCGGGGCACGGCTTCTCACCTCTTGCCTGGTACATCGTACTGATGTACCAGGCAGCTGAATTGAGTGCTTGATATAATCGAGTATTGAATCCAGCTTGTCGTGAGTGATTTCTCACAAAATTATATTGACAACCGCATAAATTATGTATATTATTAATTAGCTAGGAGGAATATTTGGGCTTGAAAGCTGCGAAGCAGGGTAGCTTGCCAGATCGGAGTGCTAAAAGTGCTTCTCCCGTTTACGGGAGAAAATCTCTCTCCTCTGCGCTTTCAGTCTTCGACTCGGCTTACTTGCTGGCCCTGTGACGCAGCTTTTAGCCCAAATAAAAAAGACAGACCGTAAAAGGTCTGTTTTTGATTGACCGTGTACTGTGAGAATGGTATAATTTAGTAGTATTTAGGCTAAATTTACATGGGACGGAAAAAGAAAAATAAAGGAGGGTTTGGAAAAATCAATTGGAATCTTGAACCCGACACCAAACGTGGCATTGCCATAATTTTTTTACTGGCAATTGCCTTAATCCTGGGTTTAAGTATTTTTGGCTTGGCCGGATCTTTGGGTGAAAAGCTGGATGATTTTCTGACCAGTGCCCTTGGTTGGGACCGCATCCTCTTGCCAGTAATTCTTTTAGTCTTCAGCTACGCCTTATTTGCACCAAAAAAGCTTAAGCTTAATGCAACAAATTATGCCGGCCTGGTGATTTTCTTTTTATTTTTTAATGCCTTGGTCCACACCCTGACTTTTCGCGGACTTGATTTTGAAGCCGAACGAATTGGCGCCGCCGGCGGATTAATTGGTCTTTTGGTGGCGAACATTTTTATTAATCTGATGGGTTTTTGGGGCGCCACAGTTATTTTGATTGCCCTTTCTGTTGTGGCAATTCTTTTTATTTTTAACACCTACATCAGGCATTTGATTACGGCCGGGACTTGGCTTGGTAATATTTTTGCTAAGATTTTATCAATATTTAAACCAATTGCTTATCTTTTTGGCCGAAGGGATGAAGAAGAGGATGAGGATGAATATGAGGATGATGAAGAGGAGTACGAAGATGAAGATGAAGATGATGAAGACGAAGAAGAGGAAGAGCAAAAAAGTTTTGCATCAAAAATTATTAAAACGAGAATTCAGCGTCAGCCAAAGCCGCGTCAAGATGAATTTCCATCTGCCCGGCCGCGCCGCGTCCGTGCCAAAATCGATATTCCGATTGATCTTTTGGCAGCTGAGACTGGAAAACCCACGGCCGGCGACATTAAGGCAAACCAGGAAATTATCAGACGAACGTTGGAAAATTTTGGTATTGAAGTCGAAATGGGCGAAGTCTCGGTTGGACCAACCGTAACCCAGTACACTTTAAAACCATCTGAGGGCGTAAAACTGACTCGCATCACTGGGCTGCATAATGACCTCGCTTTAGCACTGGCGGCTCACCCGATCAGAATTGAGGCGCCGATTCCAGGTAAATCTTTGGTTGGCATTGAAGTGCCGAATCAGAGCGTGGCCATGGTAAGACTACGTAAAATTATTGATTCTAAAGAATTTAAAAGCCGAAAGAATAACATGTTTATCGCTTTGGGCAAGGACGTTGCTGGCCGGCCGCATTTGACTGATGTTACCAAGCTGCCACACCTTTTGGTGGCTGGTTCAACCGGCTCAGGTAAAAGCGTTTGTTTAAACTCTATTATCATGAGCCTTTTATACCAGAACAGCCCGGATGAATTAAAATTTATTTTGATTGACCCAAAGCGAGTCGAACTGCCGGTTTATAATGGCTTACCGCACTTGCTGACCCCGGTAATTACTGACGTGCAAAAAACTGTGAACTCGCTTAAGTGGGCAATCAGGGAAATGGACAAACGCTTTGACACGCTTTCAAAAGTCGGAGCCCGTGACATTGCGACATACAACGCTAAGCATCAGGAAAAGCTTCCTTATATTGTAATTATTGTTGATGAGCTGGCTGACTTAATGGTTGCCAATGCCTCAGAGGTAGAGGCCGTGGTGATCCGCTTGGCGCAAATGGCGCGTGCCGTTGGCATTCATTTAATTCTGGCCACCCAGCGGCCGTCAGTTGATGTAATTACCGGCCTTATTAAGGCCAACATTCCTGGCCGGATTGCTTTTGCCGTTGCCTCGCTTATGGATTCGAGAACCATTCTTGATTCAGCTGGTGCAGAAAAACTTTTGGGCCGCGGCGACATGCTTTACACAGCCGCGGAAATTGCCTCACCAATGAGACTGCAGGGTGCTTTTGTTGGCGAAGATGAAATTAAAAAAGTTGTTGACTTTGTCAAAGATAAGTATGAGCCAGCTTCTTATGATGAGGCTGTGGTTGAAAAAGGCAGTATGGGCGGAGCAGTATTTGGCGGCGATATGGATGGTGATCCGCTTTTGCCTGAGGCAGTGCAGGTAATTTTTCAGGCAAAAAAGGCTTCGGCCTCGCTTTTGCAGCGCCGCCTCAAAGTTGGCTATGCGCGCGCCGCTCGTCTTTTGGATCTTTTAGAAGAACAGGGCGTAATTGGTCCGGCTGATGGCGCTAAACCAAGAGAACTTTTAATGAGCTCAATGGAGCAATTTGAAGAAATGGGCGGTGCAGTTGAAGAAGCTGAAGAGGAAGTTGAAGAAGTAGATGATTCTGAAGAAATTGAGGATGAAGAAGAGGATGAAGAACCAGTCCAAGGTATGCTTGAAGAAGAAGAGGAAGAGGAAGACGAGGAGGAAGATGACGAAGAAATTGAAGACGACGAAGAGGAAGGTGAGGAAGAAGAGGAGGAGGAAGAAGAAGGCTCAGCTGTACCTGAAGATGAAGAAGAGGAGGATTGGGGGAGAAAGGCCTAGATTCTATTTTTTAGATTCTAGATTTGAATTATGTTAGGTTTTCGTACCAAATCCTTAGAAACTCAGCCAACCCTTGGTGATGAACTGAGGAGCTGGCGGGATAAACGAGGTTTAACAATCAGCGAGGCGGCAGAAAAAGCCAATTTGCAGGACAAGTACATCAAAGCGTTTGAACAGAATAATTATGATGAATTGCCTGAAGTTCTTTACGCAAAAAATTTTTTAAAATCATATCTTGAAGTTTTAGGACTTAAGCAATCAAAGTTTTTAAAAATATTCGAAACTGAGTGGGAACTGGCGCATAAAACTCAGCATCCAGAAGATAAAAAACAAAAATCAATCAAAGGGCTCGGGTTATACCAGATGGTTGTTACTCCCCGGTTATTAAAAATTCTATTGGCAAGTTTGTTGGGGGTGGCAATCATTTTTTATCTGGTTTGGCAGATTAATCTGCTTCTCAAACCGCCAATGCTCGAACTCACCTACCCGCCGGATGATCTGATTACTGCCAAAGCGCAGGTTCAGATAAAAGGTAGTACTGACCCCGAAGCAATTATTGAAATCAACAACCAGGAAGTAATCACCGACAGTTTGGGAAGCTTTGACCATACTCTGGATTTGCAGCGCGGCTTAAATATTGTTACCATAAAAGCCTGGAAGCGGCACAGCCGCAGCGTAACTTTTTACAAAAAAATTATTCTTGAATCAAATTAAAAATCCTTAACTTTGTAAATATGCCAAAAGACAAAGATAAGGAGGGGGAAATAAAAACCACTGCCGCGGCTGATGCTGTTAATCAGATTAAAAGCCGCTTTGGTGAGGGCTCCATAATGAAGCTTGGCGAAGCCAAGAGTATGATAATTGACGCCGTACCCACCGGCTGCCTGTCGCTCGACATTGCGCTCGGGGTAGGCGGGGTGCCGCGCGGACGGATTATTGAAATTTACGGCCCCGAAGCCTCGGGTAAAACCACCTTGGCTCAGCACATTGTGGCCGAGGTACAAAAGATGGGCGGGATTGCCGCATTCGTTGATGCCGAGCATGCCCTGGACCCGGAATATGCCAAACGCATTGGTGTAAAAGTAAATGAGCTTTTGATTTCACAGCCTGACACTGGTGAACAGGCACTTGAGATTGTTGAAACACTGGTGCGCTCGAACGCGGTAGATGTAGTCGTGGTCGATTCAGTAGCGGCTCTGACGCCGCGCGCCGAGATTGAGGGCGACATGGGTGATCAGCACATTGGTCTTCAGGCAAGATTGATGAGCCAGGCCCTGCGCAAGCTCGCGGCAATCGTTTCCAAGAGCCAGACCGTTGTGATATTTATTAATCAGATCCGCCACAAGATCGGGGTGATGTTTGGCAATCCAGAAACCACGCCCGGCGGCAATGCCTTAAAGTTTTACAGCTCGCTTCGCATTGAAGTGCGCCGTGCCGCCCAAATCAAACAGGCAGAAAAGATAATTGGCAACCGCGTTAAGGCCAAGGTTGTAAAAAATAAAGTTGCCCCGCCGTTTCGCACCACAGAATTTGATATTATGTACAATGAAGGTATTTCTTTGGCCGGCGACTTGCTCGACACTGGTATCGGCTACGGCATAATTCAAAAAAGCGGCAACTCTTACTCGTACACCGAAGAAAAACTTGGCGTGGGTCGGGAAAATGCCAAGCAATATTTAAAAGAAAATCCAAAAATGATGAACCGGATTAAAAAAGAAATCTGGCAGGAAGTAAAAGCAAAAGCACCAGACGAAAAATAAAAAACGCCCCACAAACGGGGCGTTTTTGAAATATTGACAATATCAATTCGTTATGATAAGACAGAGGAACAAAACAGTACATTAACTCCGCAAGGGAGATAGGCAATAAGGAGGAAAAAATGCCTGAAGCACTGAACCCAGCCCAGAGCCTGCTCAAGTCGACCCTGGATCAAGCACTAAAAAAAGACGTACTCTCCTACGAACACCTGGTGGCCGAGATCGGCCTCAAGCACCTGGTGCGGGCCTTTCCGCGGCAGATGTGGACCCTGATCCACGAGAAGATGGCCGGGCTCCACATCGCGCCGATCGTGGAAGTGAAGGACGACAACCACGGCAACGGCAACTACAACGAACGCGCGGTCGCCTACCTCGTGCGCATGATCGCCAGCGCCACGAGCGACGAGTTCGGCATCGTGCAGTACAAGGACGTGGTCAAGCAGGTCGACATCACGCCGCTCATTCTCAAGTTTCCGCAGGAGTCCTGGATGGCAATCACCCGCGCCATGGCCGGCTTCGGCCTGGCCTACGACCCGACTTCTGACGTGGTCGAAGTCGATGACACACCGGCAGCCGAGGACGACACGCCGGAGGTGAGCCCGGCCGGGGACCAGGCCCAGTCCTAGATCCCGAGTGAGGCACTAAAAATCAACCGAGAACTTTCTCGGTTTTTTTTAATTTTTTAATATAAAAATAGACGCATTTTTTATTACCTGCGTCTATTTATAATCTCTTATGCCCGCTCAACGTACTCACCCTTTTCTGTGTTGACGATAATCTCATCACCTTCTTTTACGAACATGGGTACGGCAAGTTTTAATCCGTTTTCTAAAGTCACTTCTTTGGTAACACTACCCGAAGCAGTGTCGCCCTTTACGGCCGGAGCTGCTTCAGTGACTTTATATTTTATTTTGATTGGTAGCTCGGTGGTCAGGGCATTGCCTTCATGAAATATTACTTCAACATCAACATCCTCTTTTAAAAATTTTACTCCCTCGCCGATTACGTCGGAAGATAATGAAATCTGGTCATACGTTTCCGGATCCATAAAATAGTTATCATTACCTTCGCTGTATAAATATTTCATTTTTTTTCGCTCGAGTTCTTGAATTTCAATTGTTTCACCGGTTTTAAAAGTATTTTCAATAACTTTACCGTCGCGAATATTTTTAAGCTTGGTGCGCACAAAAGCACCACCCTTGCCCGGCTTTACATGCTGAAATTCAATCACCAGCCAGGGTTCATTTTTAAATTTTAGAATCACGCCTTTTTTAATGTCAGAGGTAGTAGCCATACTTAAAAAAATAATATTAAAAACTAAACAAACAGAGCCCCGTTTTTATCCGAGGCTCTGCTTAACAATGTTTATTTGGGAACAAATGGCAAAAGCGCCATCACCCGGGCTCGTTTAATGGCCTGAGCTAATTTGCGCTGATGCTTTGCGCAGACACCGCTTTTTCGACGCGGCACAATCTTGGCATAAGAAGAAATAAATCTTCGTAAGGTCTCAGTGTTTTTATAGTCTATCTCATGGATATTGTTGGCGCAAAAGTAGCAGTGCCTTTCCTGTTTAATCTTTGGTGCTGGTGTCATAATATTGCTTTAAAATGGGATATCCTCTTTTTTAATCTCTTCGCTATCACCGGCTGGCTCTTCCGGAACATTGCCCTCGGATTTTGCTCCGGCGCGGTCAAGCATAATCATATTCTCGCAAATAATTTCTGTGCGGTATCTCTTCACGCCGTCCTGGCCTTCCCAGTCACGGGTCTGGAGACGGCCTTCGATATATACCTTGCGGCCTTTGCCAAGATATTGCGAGCAGATTTCAGCTAGCTTGCCCCAGGCAACCACGTTGTGAAACTCAGCGCGTTCCTGACGCTGGCCCTGCTGGTCAGTCCAGACCTGGTTAGTGGCCACGCCAAATGAACAAACTGACTGTCCACCGGGTGTGCTTCGGAGCTCGGGATCACGGGTCAAGTTGCCGATGATCATTGCTTTGTTTAAATTCATATTATTTGTATGATGCGCGGGTACGGTCGTGCCAGAGGCAGATGCGCCTCGGGCGCAAAACCCGCGCTTATTATTAATTAGACCTCCACGTCCTTTTCAAGAATTTCATCCAGCTTTTTATCAAGCTCGTCCAGGTTTACCTTTTTTGGAGCTGGTTTAGGCTTTTCGCGTTTGGCAGGTTCTTTTTCTTCATCCCGGCCAGGTGCTTCATAAGAGACCATCTTAATCTCTTTCTTGGCCTCGCCTTCTTTGGCCAATTCTTTTTCCGGAAGCTTAATTGCCTGATGACGCAAAACCTCGGGCATCAGCCTGAGTTCGCGTTCAATCTGCTGGACCGCTTTGGTCTCCCCTTCAAATTCTATTAAAACATAAAACCCGTGACGCACATGCTTAATTGGATAGGCTAATTTAAGCTTACCCAAATTCTCGTTACGGGTTATCTTGACGCCGGCTTTTTCCAAAATTGAGCTGACCTTTTTTATGATCTGGTCATTCTCGTCATCAGTAAATTGGGCCGGAATAATATAAAGTAGTTCGTATTTCATAAGTGTTCCATGTACGTTTGTCATGGAAAGAGCCTGAGTAATTCAAGCCCTTTGGACAAATTATTTAATTAAGTAACCTTATTTTAGCCTATAACTACTTTCACGTCAAGTGGGAGACTAAGTACCCAAGAAATTAATTGTTAAGGTGCGATATTTTGTATGATTAGCTAACCCTACTTATAGTATAAAATTTTGCTAAAATAAGCGCAAATTCTCAATGTTGAAACAGAGAGATGACATTGAAAATATGTAAAATTTGTCAAAATACTAACAAAATACTATAATGGCTTTTCATACGTGTTATATTTCAATAACATGGTACAATATAGTATATGAATTCCTACTTTTTTATTTTGGGTCGCAACACTACCATATCAATTTCTGAAATCGAGTCTGTCTTAGAAAAAAATATTGCGTCACGCATTATGGGTAAGGGTTTTTATATTATAGAGAGCAAAGATGAGCTGGATTTAAATGAACTGCAGCAGACTTTGGGCGGCACAATTAAAATTGGCGAAATTGTTTTAGAATCTGAAAAAGAAATAACAAATTATCTTAAAAAAAATGCTGGTGATAAAAAGCTGCGCTTTGGTATTAATTTGTACGGCTGTGATCTTAAGCCAATGCAGATTAAAAAGCAGCTAAAGGATGCTGGCATCAGCTCGCGTTTGGTAGAATCAAAAGAAAAAACTCTTTCCAGTGTTATTACACAAAAAGAAATTTTAAATAAAGACGGCATTGAGCTAAATTGCTTTAAAACTGATAACAAAATATTCATTGGCCGCACCAGAACCTGCCAGCCATTTGAAGAATTTTCATATCGTGACTGGCAAAGACCGGCCAAAGACCAGGCCTCGGGCATGCTGCCGCCAAAAATTGCCAAAATAATGATCAATCTTGCTCAGGCTGATAGAAATGAATTGCTCTTAGACCCATTTTGCGGCTCAGGCACCATATTGATGGAGGCCGCACTTATGGGACATAATATTTTGATTGGTTCGGACATCAGTGAAAAGGCAGTTACTGACACAAAAAAGAATTTTGAGTGGCTCGACGAGCAAGGCCTTACTAAAAATAAGATTGATCTTAAATTATTTCAGACTGATATTAAAGAATTGGATAAATATATTGAGCAAAATTCAATTCAAACAATCGTGGCCGAACCGTTCTTAGGACCACCGTTAAAAAAAGAGATGGAAATTGATGAAATTATGAAAATTAAATCAGATCTAGAGGATATGTATGTAAGATCTTTTCAAATTTTTACAAAAATATTAAAAACTTCTGGCTGCGTGGTAATTATTATGCCGGTTTTTTTGCAAAAAGATAATATTTATCTTGAAATCTTGGATAAAATAAAAAAATTGGGCTTTACGATCATTGACCCAATTAAACATCTTGATTTTGATCTTCCTGAGATGACTGAACGTGGTGGAATTCTCTACTCAAGGCCGGATCAGCGCGTGGGGAGAGAAATATTCGTCATTAAAAAACAATAATAAATAAAAAATAGACGCTGGTTTCCTAGCCAAAGGCTAGTCTGCCTCAGGCGTGACATACCTGCGTCTATTTTTTAATATTTTTTTAATTATGCAAAAAGTAACAAATGTCGCCGTCTCGGATTTCATAATCTTTGCCCTCGGTGCGGACCCAGCCTTTGGCTTTGGCCGGGGTTTCGCCGCCGGCCTCAACAAATTTTTCCCAGGGGCACACTTCGGCGCGAATAAATCCTTTTTCAAAATCAGTGTGTATCCGGCCGGCTGCCTCAGGCGCCTTGGCGCCGCTCGTTACAGTCCAGGCCCGAGTTTCTTGCGGACCAGAAGTAAAAAATGTAATCAAACCCAAAACCCGATAGGCACTTATCACAATTCTGTCCAAGCCGCTGTGCCCCCAACCTAGTTCAGTAAGATATTCATTCACCTCTTTGTCGCTTAAGTCAATCAGTTCAGCTTCTAATTTGGCGCAAAACGGAATATATTCACGGCCAGGTTCTAAATTATCCTGCCAAGTATTGTCTTTAATCTGCGCTTCGTCACAATTCACGGCGTAGAGAAATGGCTTGGCAGTCAAAAGATTAAGGTCTTTGATCAAATCTATTTCTTTTTGTTCAAGACCGAGCGCATAAACCAACGTACCCTGCTCAAGTGATTCTGAAATTCGCTTAATTAACGTGATATTTTTTTCCAGTTCTGGTGTAAGCCCGGCTTTGGCTTTGTTCTCAAGCGCCTCCAGCCGTTTTTTTATGGTCTCGAGATCAGCCATGATTAATTCCGTATTTATAATCTCAATATCATTTTCCGGATTAATTTCATTATGGACGTGAGTAATATCCGGATTAACAAAATTACGCACCACCTGGCATACGGCATCAACCTCGCGGATGTGCGATAAAAATTTATTACCCAATCCCTCGCCTTTGTGCGCGCCGGCTACCAAGCCGGCAATATCAACAAACTCAATCACGGTTGGCGTGGTTTTTTCTGATTTTGAGATGGCGCTGATCTTTTGCAGACGTTCATCCGGCACCTCAACAATACCGACGTTGGGTTCAATTGTACAAAATGGATAGTTGGCAATATCAATGTCATTGCGCGTCAGTGCCCGAAAAAGGGTTGATTTTCCAACATTGGGCAGGCCAACAATCCCGATTTTCAATGACATATCTATTAAAACCCCCAATTGCGGGGGTCTTTTAAAATCTTATGGTGGACCCGAGGAGGCTCGAACTCCTGACCCCTACTATGCCATAGTAGTGCTCTACCAACTGAGCTACGGGCCCTAGAATGTGTAACATGGGGCCGAATACCAACTGCCCGCTCGCCATCGCTTGCGCTCAGGCGCTAGCGGGCGAGAGCTACGGGCCCATGATATGCCCTATTTTATGATAATTTTTGTATTTTGTCAATAAAATAGGCCCTGCATAGCAAGGCCTATTTGATTGACGTTCTATTATTCTGCTGGTTGTTCTGCCGGACGAGTCGGACTTACCTGTGTGCCAGCCTGGCCTTCAACCGGTTCTGGAATTGCCGGCGGCTGAGACGTGCCAAACTCATTTAGATTGTTCAGACGCTGTTCAATTGTTTGATTGCCTGGATTGAGTTCAAGCACTTTTTCAACCTGCTCAATGGCCGCTTCAATATTGCCCTGGTTTTCATACACCGTGGCTAAGAACCAGCGGGCATTGGAATAGCTCGGTACGAGCTCAACTGCCCATTCAAGTGCGTTCTGTGCTTTTTCATTTTCTTCATTTCTGAGATATAGCAGACCGAGCTGGAATGCCACACCCACGTCACGGGGATCAGCCATGGCCACCTGCTCCATTTTGGAGATTGCGTCACCCAAGCGGCCCTGCCGGTCATAAACAAGAGCAAGCTGATAATGGGCAGGTGCATAATCAAGCTTTACTTCAATCGCCTTGTTAAGGTTTTGTTCAGCCTTGGCCAAAGATTCCTCAACAATTGTTTTGGCTTCGGCTGCGGCATTCTGATCCTCTGACTGAATCAGCGGCGCCCGCATGTCAGCCATCAGAATATAAGTCTTGGCAAGCTGAGTGTAATAGACCGGATTTACCGGGGCAAGCTCAATCGCTTTCTCATATCCTTCAATCGCAAAAACGTCAGCACCCTGCACAAACTGCATCAGATTGTAATAGATAAAGCCAAGATTACCCCAGTTATTTACGTCAGCCGGGTTAGTGTCAGCTGCGGCGCGCGCCACCACAATCATGTCATTAATCAGGCCTTGCACGTATTGGGCTTTTTCCTGCGGAACCTGAACGCTTACCTCAAGATTAAACTTTGCCAAGACGGCGGCAGAAAGATTTCTCAGATATGTGTCTTCATATTTATTCAACCGAACAGCTGAATTTACCTTAGCCAGCACGTCATCAATACTTTCACGGTTCTGATCCATGCGAACAGCCTTGGCAAACACGGCCTCGGCATAATAGCGCTGGCCAACCAGATAAATCACGGAAACCGATGCCACGATCAGGATAATGAACACAAAGGTCATGGTAAGAGCGGCTCGCGGCGAGACTTTAAACTCAGCCCGGAACCAGTCGCGGGAAATCAATGCGCCCAAAATACCTAAAATCATCCAAAATGCAAACTCTGTTGAGAAGTTTGATGAATACATAAACTTAGCAACCACTGCGAGAATAAACACAGTGCCAACAACAAGAATATAGCGCCAGATTTCTGCGCGCTTGTCTTTAAAAAGATTAATGACACTGCGCACTGCCGCCATAATCACCAGAACGAGCCACAATACCACACCGACCAGGCCGGTGGTGGCTAAAAGCGTGAGCACATGTGAATTTGCCCGGTCAAATATTACATTCCAGAAAACCGTATTGTTCACTGCCTGGGAATGATACTGGGTATAGTCATAATTAAACGTGCCTGGACCAGATCCCACGAGCGGTGATTCCTGAAGCGCGGACTTGGCAATATCAAAGCTTGCGCCAATGCTCGGGCTGATTTCAGCCGGCAGATTAAGAGTCAACGGCAAATTAATCAAAAGCAGTAAAATTGCGATTACCAAAGTAAGCATGGGCAGCATGAACGAAGGACCAGCCTTGAATTCGCCGGCTCTGACAATAGCAAAAGCTAAAATCAGGACCGAACCGACAATCAGGAGTACCCAGATAATCCAGAAATCAAGCAGAATCAGGGCAATCAGATGGAGGACGGCGCCAACCACCAAAGCGATTTTGGCAATCAGGCCCCATTTTCCTCGCGGTACAAATACTTCACCACCAGTCATCATCACTAAAATTAGAGCATTAATCAGCACATAGCCGATAGTGAGGAATATTCCCATGGCATAGATCGTGCCAATGGTGTTAAAAGTGATGGCTTTGGTAAAGTCAGCCCACCACAATGGATAGGCGCCTAAAATCTGTAAAGCGCCATAAAGCGCGACCAGACTGGAGCTTGTGACAAAGAAATATAAAATATTTCTAACAAACTTGAGGTCGCGCACATTGTTGGAAATGACAAAATACATAATGCTGCAGCAGAGTACGGTCAGAAAACTGAACTGCTGAAGCCCGTCTGAGCCAACAAAGCTCTGAAAACGGTCATCAGAAAACCAGGAGATAATGCCATAACCAACCAGATATAAAAGAACAATTAAGTTTAAAACACCGCGCTTAAACTCAACCTGACGCAAGGCCATCATACGGCCGAACCAGGCCAAAAGCGCGATTATTGAGACAACAACAAGCAGGGTCTGCTTATTTATCTCAAGCGGATCCAACGTAATCGGTGAGATCCAAAGCGGAATTAAAAAAACCGCTAAGTACACAGACCAGCGGATAACAAAATCACAAAATTGGACAAGCTTATTATTTTGTCCGTTATTGTTCTTTTGCCCCGCAGTCCGTGGTTTGCCGCGTCTGACAGAGGTTCTTTCCTGAGCCAGCATCGGCTTGTCGCTAGCGACAGAGGGTTGATCCTGAGCCGCCGGGGTAAACGGAATAGGCATATAAAAATACCTTAATAATTAATTTTGGCAAAGATTTTAAAGACCTTGAGACCCTCAGGGTCAGTCCACGCCTCTTTGCCAATGGCGAGGACTGATCCCCAAGATACTGTGATTATAACATGATTTTCAGCTATTTCTAGCAAAATATCCACAAGACTAAAAACAGGAAAATTGCTTAAAATTAGCTAAAATACTTGACAATTTGGCTATTTTTTGCTATAATTTGCCGTTATAATAAAGGTAAAGGCCTTTAACAATAACAACTGGGAAATAGAGGAGGAAATCCATGAAAAACACGATCCTGACCATGGCACTGGTTATGGCCGCGGTTGGCTGCTACCACACCAACAACCAGACCGGCGACCCGCCCGAGTGCGTAACTGCCTCAGATTGCGAGGACGGCGTGGAGTGCACCATCGACTTCTGCGACAACGGCACCTGCCAGGTGATCGACATGTGCGAAGACCCGGTCGACTGCGAGAGCGCGGCTGACTGCGAGGACGGCATCGAGTGCACGCTCGACTACTGCGACGCCGGCACCTGCGTTCAGGTGGACATGTGCGAGGAAGCGCCGGACTGCGACAGCACGCTTCACTCGTTCAACCTGGCAACCGAAGCTCATCGGTTCGATGTGGCAACCAATGATGAGGTGGTGGCATTTCTGTGGCAGGAAGGAGCCTACGCTCCGTCCGAAAGCTATGTTGCCACTTTTGACCCGAGTGATCCCCCGGAAGAATTGAGCGGAGTTTCGCTCGAGCCGGAAGAGGATGTTGGGGCGAGAAGCTCCCACATTCTCTGGTACTCAGACCTGCCCCAGGTCTTTTGGGCAAGTATCACCGAGTCCGCGGGCGATTTCTTTGGCAGCCTGATGATGGCGGACTTTGACCCGGCCAGCGGCGAGTTGAGCGAGACGAGTCTGTTCTACGACGACTACGACGCCCGGCTTGGCCAGATCGCCTATCACCCGAGCGGCGAGCTCGGCATCACCTGGAGCGGCTGGGAGGAAGCCACCTCCTACGCCCATGCCTTTTTCGGCCGTTTCACCCCAACCGGCGAGACAATCGAGATCATGGGCCTGAGCGAGACTGACTACAGCTTTGCTCCGCTCATCGAACCGACCAGCAATGGCTACAACTTTGCCTTTACCGGCTACTACGAGGTTGGCGGCCGGCAGCACGCCGCGGTTCGTAAGTTCAGCTTCACCGAAGGGCTTTCGGAAGAGCTCATGTTCGACCACGAGGGGGCCAGCTACATTGCCGGTGGTCTGGCCGCTACCGAGGACAAAGATATTTTCCTCTGGTACACTGAGATAACCGCCGCGATCAGGACACTCAACGTTTCCTGGCTCGACCACGGTGAAGAGACCGCCAACATTATGCTGGACTTTGTGGCGCGTGAAGTGGACGCCCTGAGCATGAGCGAGACTGACGAGGTCTACGTGAGCTGGTGCTCACAGGTTGTGCCAGGCACGCCAAGCGCCCTCAAGGCCGTGCATATCTCGGCCTGGTCAGTCACCCTGGTGCTTTACCAGGAAATGCCGGACTCAGCGTGCCAGTCTTCACAACTGCTCGAGTTCAATGGCCATCCCATGGTCTTTTGGCTCGACAACAATGCGATTGTCTCCTACCAGAACATCTGTTCTCTGTAACCCACCTGTATTTTTACCTGCCGGAGCTCACAAGAGCATAGGCAGGCCCACCTTCTTAGGGCCTAACCAGCCCTTCCACCTTAATTACCCCAGACAGTGTTTGAGATAATTAAGATGTTTAAAAACCACCCTTTTGGGTGGTTTTTGATTTTTAAAAAAGAAAAAGCGCTTTTGCGTTTGTGCACAAAAGCGCTGAGAAGGGGGGTGTTGCGCCAGAACTAGCGCGGGATGGAAAGGAAGTTGAGGAAGGGCTGGTCAGCATCTGACCAGATGGCGATGTGACGCGAGGCCAGTGAGACCATTGCGGTTGCACCAACCTCGTACTCGGGCTCGATCTCGGAAATCACGTTGCTTCCACTTGTCACGAAGAGCGTTTGTGAGTCTCCGATGTCTTCAAGCCAGTGGAACACGGCTTGCGAATCCGAGAGTGCCATGGAAATACTCTTGCCCACGGCCGCATTGCTTCCGAATGTTGACGGGTCGCTGAGCAGAGCACCGGATCCATCCAGGGACACACTCTGCACTTCGGCAATCTCAACGCCAAACTCCCGGTACAGAAGCTTGAAAGCACCGTCTTCCTGCCAGAACTGCAAAGGACCCTTGGGCGTGCCAAAGTCCAGTGCCTCGACTCCACTGACTTCGTACGTAGATGCATTGAAGTCCTGGAAGTAGAGACTGCCTGAAACATCACTTTCGAGCTGTGACATGACAAAGGCATACCCGGTCTCGCTCTTGGCAATCAGTGCCTCGCCAAAAACCAGTTCTTCTGGCTGGCCAAGCACGATGCTGACTTCGGTCTCGAGCGTCTGGTAGTTCATGACCTTGGCAATGGAAAAGGGATTGGCCTCTTCGGGATCATACCGCGGAACAATCACCATGTCCGTGCCAAAGAGCTTAATGTCTGAGACAAGAGCCAGGCCTTCGCTTTCCACCACTGTCTCGGAATCAGCTGAATACCAGGTCTCTCCAGCTAGAAACCGCTTCATCTGAAGGCGGTTCACTTCACCCCGTTCCATCCAGAACAGCAGGTAGGCATCACCGGTCCAGAAGATGAAGGGTCCGACTGAATCGCTTGGGAAACTGTAAGGACCGTACATGAGCTCGCCGTCTGGAGAAAAGATGGCCATTGCGCACGAGCGCTCTGAACCGTCACGAAATGCCCAGACAAGGCCGATCTCGCTACCGTCAGTGGCGGAACGCATGGTCGTGACAATCTGGCTGATCTCTACGCGGGTGACCTCAGGCCCTTGATTACCGTGGCGATCGTGCAGACCATAGCAGCCGAACACAAGCAGAGAACACAAAATGGTTATCAGCTTTTTCATGAATCTCCTCCTATTTTATTCCTGCGGCTTGCAGGGAAAGTTGTTAAGCTTCTCTACTTTGATTATATCAGATTCAACAGCCAATAATACCATAAAATGCGGATTTTGTCAATAGTTTTAGCTAAAAAAAGAAGATATTAATTCGCTAAAATTAGCAAGAATAGCTTATTTTAGCTAAGAATTATGTCAAAATACCTTGACAAAAGCTCGAAATTATGCTATAATTGTGTGTTACAATGGTATCAGAGGGACCTTAAACCCTTTGTTTTGACAACTACAACGCAAGATATAGGAGCAAGAATCATGAACAAACTGAGCACCCTGATCGTGCTCGCAGCAGTGGCCAGCCTCGTGCTTGGCTGTTACGCGAGCAACCACAAGGACAACCCGCCGAGCTTCGAAGTTGGCGAACCCATCACGGTTGCCGATGGCGTGGCACCCGCCCTTACCATGGGCAGCGACCACATGTTCCTGGGCTGGACCGAGATTGACATGGCCGAAGAGGTTGGTCAGGCCGTGGTGAGCGAGCTCAATTCCGACCTCGTCCTGGAGAGCCGGCTCGAGATCTCTGGAGAGGCTTCGCTCGTCAACCAGCTGGCTTCTTCGAGCAGCGACATCTTCTTCACGTTCGCCTCGAACGAGTCACCCGCCCGCTTCTCTGTCAGCCGCATTGGCGAGGACATGGCCGTCACTCCGCTCACCACTGAGATTCCTTCCTACATCTCTCCGATCGTCTGCATCCACAGCATCTGCTACAGCGCCTACGCCGTGATCACCGAGTCATCGCCTGGCGTGCCTGAGTCTACCCAGACCCACCTGATCGTGTTCGAAGGCGATGACGTCACAGTCATGAACCTTCTTTATCAGGAGAACGTAGGTGGATTCAGCCCGTTTCTCGTGGCAGTCGACAGCAGCCTTCACATGTGCTGGAGCCAGTTTGCGGGTGAGTTCGACGGCAAGTCGTACTGCGGTGAGATCGAGTTCATGGGCACCTGGGCTCATCCGATCAACCTCATCTACCTCGAACTGAGCGAAAGCTCATTCATCAGGCAGATGGTCCCGGTTGAGGGTGGCTACATCGCGGTTGCCATGGACTTCAACAAGCAGTGGTCCATGTTCAACCAGGTGACCGGGGAAACCACTTCCCTCGGCAGTGCCCAGTATCTGAAGATGCTCACCTGGGACGACCTCCTGATCACGCTTCGGCTGGCTGACGACGCGCTTGTGATGGATGAACTCATGAGTGAAACCGTGCTCAAGCTCGCTGACGTCAGCTACGACCAGCTCAACACGGTGGATGCCGTCATTCAGGGCGATGATCTCATCATCACCTATCAGGATGGCCGGGCATTCGACCGAGACACTTGCTCAATCAACCTGATCCGGGTGAGTAAGTAACCCTTCTTAGGTTTCTTGGGGAGCCGCCTTAACAAAGTGCTCCCTTTCCCACCTTAAGTATCCCAATTAATTGAGATATTTAAGATGATAAAAAACTTCCCCATATGGGAAGTTTTTTAGTTGTTTTAAAAATTTATTACGGTGTAATTGGTTCAGTGGATGATGAGCCAGAATCCGGAATCACCGGCTCAGTGCTTGATGATCCTGAATCAGGAATAACCGGTTCGGTTGAAGAACTGCTGCTTGGCTCTTCCGGTACACTTGCTGGATTAATTACATAATCTTCAAGTTCCTGCTCATAGCCTGTTCTTGGCGCCATAAACATCCAGTCAAAGGTCACATTGCCGGTACCGCCGCCTAACTCTTCCACTGTAAAGCCGGCTGATGATTTGGATGTAACAGCCAAGCCTGGTGTATCAGCTGAGGTCGGGGTAACAATTACTTTAATACTCAGGTTAGCCGCATCAAACATATTGGTGATGGCGTCAGTAAACTCAACCGTTGCCACGCCCTCTTCAGTGACACCGGAACCGCTGACAATAATTTCTGCCTTGGTGGTGGTCACTCCATAGACCGGTTTTTCACCGCCAGCTGTGTCAACCTGTGATACTAAGACTCCGTTTTCATCAATTTCCCAAGCATAGCCATTGCCATAGATATGTCTTACACCATATATGTCATTGCCCTGCATGTCTAGAGCCGCACTCAGATAAGTGACCTCGCCGGACGTTCCCGGTTCAAAGCCTGATGAACTGCCAGTCGCGCCCGGAATGTAGCCGCTTGCGCCGCCGCCATACCAGCCTGGATTGACATACACAATAATCTCATCCATTGAGCTGTTTGAATATTCTAATGCATAACCAACAATTGGTCCGGCTTGCGTGGCTTTCATACCCACGCCCGGAATGTCCGACGTGGTAATTGGGTCGCCAATTTCAATGGCGCCATTAGCATTAGTTACTTTGGTTGGTACGCGGCCGGCCAAGGCAACTGGATAAGTTGAGGTAGTAAAGTCACCGGCAATAAAGCCTGGTTCAGTTGAAATTATACCAACAATTGATGTCTGATAAGCCGAATTGCTCCTGACAACACTTTCATCAATACCAGCCACGGTCACGATTTCACCGGCATCTAAATATTGTTCTGACGGGAACATTTCCGCAAAGTCATAACTGCCAGTTGACCAGCCCGCGGCATTGGTCATCATATACGCTTTGCCGCCAGGACCGGCTTTGTTTAAGAAAATGTAGTAATCATTCTGCATCGTGCCGCGATCTGATGGATATAATTTATTGCCGAGCATGAGGTCGCCGTTGTTAGCGATAAAGGCAACTTTGTCGCTGGCATCATTATAGAAACCAAGGCCGTACTCATCAGTTGATGAAACCTCGTTCTTAATGGTCATGCCAAGTATGAGCTCGGCACTTGACGAAGTATCCCAACCCGCACCGCGGAATGTTAAACCAAATGAATCAATTTCAGGAGTTGACGAACTCGCTGTGGCGGTTGGTTCAAAAGCAAAATTGTCACGCAGGGTTGATGTACTGCCATCATTGTGAATAGCCCCGCCAGAATACCACATCGGGTTAACAAATACCATTATTGTGCCGGTTGAACCACTCAAATCTTCAAGGGCCGTACCAACCACCATACCTGGCTTTGTAGCCTTCATACCTAAGCCTTTAGTTGCTGATGAAGTAACCAAATCACCAGCCTTAATTGAGCCATTAACATCTGATACTTTGGTTGGAACACGTCCTGCTAAAGCAATTACTGCAGTACTTGAAGTTGCTTCTCTGACTGCTTCACCAAATCTCATAACCGGACTAGTTGACACAATACCTATGATCCTTGAATCATACGCCGTAGCACTACGATCAACATATGAAACTGTATAATTAGCAGTGCTGCTTGTTGAGAGTCCAGTCTCTGGATCAAATAATTCTTCAGTAAATGAAATTGTTCCACTTGTTGCATAAACAATATCGCCAGTGCTTGTTCCTTCAATGATTGGGTACCATTCAGCAACATCACTTGGAGTACCACTGCAATCGACAAGCTCAGTATCACCAGTACCCACAGTATCTTTACACATACCATTTGTAGACTGCCTATCAGTATTTAAAGCCACCTGGTCAGTAAGGAAGAAGCGGTCATTTGTGTCTTGCCAGGCCAGCTGTTCTGCCCACCATGTACCATCTTCGTAAAAGTCAATTGCGGAATCACCTTCTCCGCCGTCATAATTAATAGCAATCCAATTAGCACTGGTAGAGAGGTTTTCCGCCTGGAGCCAACCTGAAACATCGAATCTGTTATTGGTTACTTCGTCATAGCGAATATATTCGGCAGCCGCATCAAAGTATATGTAATCATCATCAGCACCGGAGTTGCCGCCAACATATAGATTGTCACCAACTTCAAGGTCGTCGCTTATTACGAACATGTCTTCTCCTGTCATACTTAAATCAGTTGCATCGCCAGCCTCATCCCAGGCAAAGTATTCTGTGGTGCCGCCATTAAAATATATAAAATTATTTGCAGTGGAATTAGCAGCGCTTAGGTAGAACTGATTGCCTGAGGTACGGATATCAAGATCATCGCCGGATAAATACAGACCCCAGGTCTCTCCGGTTGTGGTTATATTTTCATCTCCATAAAAGGCATAGTAATTGGCTGACCCGACACTGGCGCCTGAAGCTTCGAAATCCGTGCTGTAGCCATAGACAAAGTCTGGGTCACCAGCCACCGAATCTGAGGCAATATAGACCTCATTACCCTTAATACTCGACTGATCAAACGTGCTTGCCGTTATGTCAATATAAGTTCGTTCACCAACTATATTGAAAGAAGCAGTGGAGGTTGCCCCGGCTTCCATTGTTAAATCATTGCGAGTACCGTACAGATATGTGGTTCCGGTTAAAGTCTCATCGTAATCAATGTCATTATACGTACCCACGGCCTGGAATACACCAGCTCCCCAGTTATTCATTCTGTTCATTATGCCGCTCATCACCAGGTTATTATCATCAGTAGTTTCATGCTTGGTTTGATTGTATATGCCAAATGCCTCTGAGTCGGCGGATCCGGTATGCTCATAATACAGGCCCATTTTTGAATTGTCCCAGCCAAAATCAGAAGGTGTATCAACGTTTAACCGGCCCCCCTCAATCAATACATGTCCGTCCTGGCCTGAATCAGAATTCATAAATCTGAGAACCGTGTCCTGAGTTGGATGATATGTCGCAATGGTGGAACGGTACGGGGTGAGGGCCGGGTACAGGGTAATATCATCATCAGACTGCGGATTTATTACCGCAGTGCTTGAATTTTTATTGATTGATATTGGGTAGTCAAACTGAGCGCCGCCGTCGGCCTCGAGCTCACCAGCCACAAACAGGTCACCGTCACCAATTGCCCAACTACTGGTCTCAGGAGTTGCGTCACCTTCAATATGCACCAAGCCTTCGTCAAAATATGCCGCATATTGAGTTCCGCCAGCGCCTGAAGCTTTGGCATAAAGGCCATAATTACCTCCAGACCCAGAAGCATCGGTTGCAGCATACACACCGTAAGAATCTTCGGAAGCAGTAAGTGCGGCAAAGTAACCGCCATATACTTCACGGGTACCGGAATCATAAGCTAACGCCCTTACACCATACATAGAATCAACCGTACCGGCACCACCGGATGAAGTTACAATTGAAACAATGCCGCTTGCATCATCCATGGCCGCGTTATTATTGGCTTCTACTCTAATATAATGTCCGAAAATGTCCTCATCTCCTGCTCCAGCCGTTCCAGAGTAAGTTACATCCGTTCTTCCGCCATACATGAAAAGATTTTTATCATTTGTGGCACCTGAGTTTGTAAGCTCAATTTTTTCACCATAGTAATAAGTATTACCAGAAGATAATCCAGCGGTCCATGTTTCTTTGGCATCAATCAAACGGGTACTTGTGGCGGTGCCGTCTTCAATTGCAATTGGGTCGCCAAAATAGGAATAACTATAGCCGTTGTTAGCCGCATAAAATGCATGGCTGGTCGCGGCAGTTGAATCACCGCTGGCATATACAGCATAAGCAGTGGAGGTAGCGCCGCTTACTGAGAAATAACCGCCGTATGCTGTGTTGGCATAAGCGCCATATCCAGTTCCTTGTACACCGATTACTTGTGTAATATAACCGGTAGAAACACCGGATTTACCACCTCTAAAGGAACCGCCAATTGCACTATAAACTGTGCCGGCGCTATGATCAGGATATGCATAGCCTAATGTTCCATATAGTATCTCACCACCGGTCCCTGGTGTTCCAGTAAACTTTGCATAGTTCCGGTTGCCATATAAGAATAAATTTTTATTATTAGTATTTCCTGAATATGTCGCAATGGCATATTCAGCTGCAAAATAGTTGTTCGTAGATGCAAGGCCAGTCGACCACGTTTCATCAAT
>Ga0180438_10002061_pt1 | contig 33912 bp, 20 predicted proteins | sample SS_ome_12_FD_132455 | JGI IMG/M metagenome (GOLD analysis project Ga0180438, IMG submission 132455) | Hypersaline lake sediment archaeal communities from the Salton Sea, California, USA - SS_3_D_2 metaG | ecosystem: Environmental > Aquatic > Non-marine Saline and Alkaline > Hypersaline >... | reverse complement strand
GAAAGCGCCGTCTGCGGATCGATGACGGAACAACAGGAAGACCAAGCTCTCCTGCGTTCCTTCTTCGCTTACGCAAAACTACCACTGTGAATACGATCATTTACTACGCAAGGCTCAATAGAATCACTGTAGATCTACCGGAGAATGAAAAGAGTCCACTCAGAATTAAGCTAGTTTCCCAGGACACGTTGAAGATGGACACGGGCGCAACACTCTATCGGCTACTGCCGGGTGATGACGTGCCCACGGCCATCAGCAGCTATGAGCGAGGCGAGGCGGCCCTGGACGCAAACGACTACGAGTTGGCCGTCACTTGTTTCTCCGAAGCGATCGAGGCCGATCCGCAGAACGCCGCCGCCTACGGGAACCGCGCCACCGCCTACGACCAACTGGGCGAGTTCGACAAGGCCATTCTTGACTACAACAAAGCGGCGCAGCTCGACCCGAGAAACCCCGAGATTTACTACAACCGGGGTGTGGCCTACGCCAATAGGGGCGAGCACGATCGGGCAATTGCCGAATTCACCGAAACCACCCGCCTCGACCCGCAACACGCCCTGGCCTACTACTGCCGGGCCCGGGCCAATGCCGAGAAGGACAAACACGACGCGGCCATCCGGGATTACACCAAGGCCATCGAACTGGCCCCCGAATGCGCCGACGCATACTACTACCGCGGTATCGTCGGCGTCCAGAAGGGGCGGTGTCACGCGGCCATCCAGGATTACAGCAAGGCCATCGAGTTGGCCCCCAAATACGTCGAGGCCTACGTGAACCGCGCCAGTGCATACGTCAATCAACAAGCGTATGACGAGGCCATCGAGGACTGCACGAAGGCCATCGAGTTGAAGCCCAACTTGGCCGAGGCCTACCTCAATCGGGGTAGCGCGCACGGTGGAAAAGGTGAGTACGATCGGGCCGTTGCCGACTATACCGAAGCGATCCGGCTCGACGGGAACCTCGCCCTGGCCTACTACTGCCGGGCCCGGGCAAACGGGGAGAAAGGTGAAATGGACAAGGCTGAAGCTGATCTGGCCAAAGCCAGGGGACTTGGATTCAAGCCAGAGTGATCGGTTGGCCACTAACCGACATCGTCAAGGGTATAACCACGAGCGCCGCATTGCGCCTTGCGGCGCAGGGGAGCGAGTGATGGAACCGCCAACGCAATCGCAAGCGATAGCTGGGGTCGAAGCATCGGGGGGAGATGTTATCGAGTTCTCGAACGGGACCCTGCAGGTGAGTTTCCTCCGAACCGGCACTACCGACGCGGATCTCGACTGCCTGTATCCCTTGGACAAGGTGACGTTCCTGCGCCTCGAGTGTGCAAAGATCACCAACGAGGCGTTTCAGAAAATCGCCTCCCTCAGAACCCTCCATAGGCTGAGCCTCGTCTGTTGTGAACAGATTACCGATGAAGGACTGTCACACCTGGCCTCCCTTGCCGAACTGGCAGACCTCGTATTGAACAACTGCCAAATCGGTGATCGCGGCTTGGAGCATCTTGCTCCGCTCACGCGCCTCAAGCGGCTCTGGCTAGAGGGGACCCTGGTCACGTCGGCCGGGCTCACAATGCTGACGAAGTGGACCAGCCTCACGGAAGTGCACCTCACTGGTCGCTACGTCACGGATGAGGCCGCCCTGGCTTTCAAGAAGAACCGGCCCGACATCCGCGTCTGTCTCAACTGGTTGGACATGCGTGTTGATGAAGACCTGTCTGCAAGAGCAAAACGCAAGCGGGAGCGTGACGAGAAGATTTGCGGTGCAATAAACAAGGCAAACTGGTTGATGCCGTGGCGTTGGCGACGCTGACAAGGGAGATTTCCACATGAACTTCTTGCGTCGACTTTGGCTGGGATTGCGTGCCCGTCTGGTGGCGAACCGAGGCAACGCCCGCTCGAAGATGGGTGACCTCGACGAGGCCCTTGCCGCCTACACCGAGGCGATTCAACTCCGGCCCGACTTCGCCATGGCGCACAACAACCGGGGGAGCGTTTACGACGAGCTGAACGAGTTCGACAAGGCCATCGCCGACTTCTCTGAGGCGATCCGGCTCGATCCCAACCTGGCGATGGCCTACTTCAACCGGGGCGGCAGCTACGTCGAGCAGGGCCAGTTCGACGAAGCCATTGCCGATTACAGCAAGGCACTCTCGTTCGACCCGAACGACGCCCAAGCCTACCACGGGCGAGGCACTGCCTATTCGGATAAGGGTGACTACGAGAAGGCCATCGCTGATTTCACGGAGTCACTGCGCCTTGAGCCGGAGGTCGCCGACGTCTTGATCGACCGGGCCACCGCGTACCGCAAGGCTGGCCAATTTGACGAGGCAATCGACGACTGCACCGAGGCCGCTCGCCTATCGCCCATCGACGCCGCGCCGTACACGAGTCGAGGGTTTGCGTACCAAGAGAAGGGCGAGCTCGACCGGGCCGTCGCCGACCTCACGGTTGCGATCCAACGCAATCCTGACGAGCCAGAATTCGTCCACATGACGCGAGGTCTTGCCTATCAACAGATGGGCAGACTGGGAGACGCCATCCGCGACTTCGACGAGGCGGTTCGACTCAACCCCGAGAATGTCGTTCTCATCGGTCTCAGGGAGGCTGCCCGCGAAGAACGAGCGAGCCGGCTCGACTCCAAACTGGACGACCCCCAGTTCGGCACCCTTACTTGGGACCCGCATTTTGACTATTGGTGCGGTGTGGCTCAGATGGACGACGGCACGGACGTCGACGTCCAGTTCGACGCCTCGGGGAAGGGCGATCTGGAGATCACCCAAGAAGCCCGCAGTGCTTTCGCTCGCGTTGCCAAGTCCGACGGCGAGATCCGCCGAAAGGTGTGCGGCACCATCCTGGACGTGTACAACCGGGGCGATTTCGAAGAGGGCGTCCAGCCGATCGACGCCGAGACGTTCATGCGTCGGCTTCGGCTCTGTTCGGTGAACCTCTCCCCGGACGGGAGCGCCTTGATACAACTCGACGGCGAGGACGAGATGTTCGGTGAGTTCATCATCGAGGTCTGGATGTCGCCGGATGGGGAGTTCACGGAAGTGGGGACCGCGTGATGAGTACCATGAAACTGCGAAGAACGTGGCTGCTCGTAGTGGCTGTGGCCCTAGCGGGTTGTGCCGACAAAAAGGAACTCGGGTACGAGCGGGAATGATTGGGAGGAGGGCATAGCCATGAACGATTCCCGCCCGCAGGCTGTTGTAGAGTAGAACAATGTGGCTCTTCGGGAAGCTATTTGGCGTCGGGCCGAAGTCCGCCGACGACTACGCGGATCGGGGCTATGCATACCTCTGCAAAGGCAAATTTGATAGAGCCATCGCCGACTGTAATGAAGCAATCCGACTCGGTCCGACATTTACACCGGCGTATCGCATCCGGGGTATGGCACACCAGGAGAAGGGCGAAGCAGACGAGGCTATCGCCGACTACACAGAGGCAATCCGGCTTAATCCGACATCTGTGGGGGTGTACCGCATCCGAGGCATGGCATACTGCGCGAAGGGCGAATCCGACAAGGCCATCGCCGATTACACCGAAGCAATCCGACTCGATCCGAATAATGCCGAGGTTTACGCCGACCGGGCTCTCGCATATTGCAGCAAAGGCAACTTCGACAAAGCCGCCACCGACTTAACCGAGGCAATCCGACTCGGCCCGGAAGACGCTCAAGCTCGGTGCGGTCGGGGCCTTGCCTACCTCGAAATGAGCGAATGCGATAAAGCCATCGCTGACTGTAACGAAGCAATCCGACTCAATCCGCAGCTCGCTGCAGGTTACTTCTGTCGGGGGAATGCGTACTTTCACAGCCGCAAGTACGACCAAGCCATTCGTGATTATAGTGAAGCTATCCGGCTCGCTCCGACGCTTGCGGGAGCATACTTCAACCGGGGCGTGGCCTACTACGAGAAGAACAAATCGGACAAGGCCATCGCCGACTTAACCAAAGCGATCCGACTTAACTCGAAAGACGGCCAAGCGTATTACTGGCGGGGCAACGCCTACCAGAAACAGGGTGACCAAGCCAAAGCCGAAGCCGACTTCGCCAAGGCCAAGGAACTGGGGTTCGAGCCGGAGTGATGGGGATGCGGGCATGAGCGTGACAGATTCTTACCCATGGAAGCCGGAGCTCAGAACACGATGCTGAGGAAGATCGTCCGAATACTTGTCCTCGTTATGATGTGCCTGGCCGGCTGTTTGGCAGTGGGCATGCTGTTTCTTGACCACCTCGTCCCTGGGGGGCCGCGCAACGACGTTTTGGTTCCGAGCATGCTTTGGTTTGGTGTGTTTATCTTGTTGTTCGTGGTCTTCCTGTATGTACCTCCTGGGCCGATCTCCACGAGAGCATGGCGTTTTCGTCTGAGCTTGTTGCTGTTCTTGTTGCCAATGGGGATTGCTTATGGCTTGTTGGGTGGTGAAGTCTTTCGAGTCTACGTACGTGCAGTGGACCCGTCGGACCTTGAGGCATCCGACAAGCGGTTACCGCTCTCGCGTCTTGGCCATCGTGAGGTGAGAAAGAAATCTCTGGGACCAGCGGTGCCAAAGACGCTCAAACCAGAGCGGCCGGAGACGCCACAACTGGAACCGAAGCCGCTACCAGTTCCAGGACCGAAGCACCTGGAGGCTTGCCGAGAGCTTCGAAACTTGGGAGCCATGATCCGCGACACGCGGGCCGGGACGTGGGTCGACTTCGACGATAGCCCGGTCACGAACGTCGGACTGGCGCACCTGAAAGATCTGACCAACCTGAAAGGATTGAGCCTCCGCAACACCAAGGTCACCGACCCCGGCCTGGAGCACCTGAAAGCGCTAACTGAACTCGAATGGCTCTACCTGAACGAGACCCAAATCACCGACGTGGGGCTGGAGCATCTGAAGGTGCTAACGAACCTCCGGCATCTGGGGCTCGGCGGCACCCAGGTCACCGACGAAGGCGTCAAAAAACTCCAACTGGCACTGCCGCACTGCTGTTTTGAGGATGTGGTGCCAAGTGATTTGCCTCCGCCAACGCCCCCCGCTCCGTTACGGTCTGCTTGGCCGAAGAGCGTCGATGAAGTGGCGATTACCGAAATCAAGAAGCTGGGAGGTAAGGTCGAGTTCGATAAGACAAGTCTGGAGAAGCCGGCGGTATCTGTGGATTTCCGCGGCTCGCAGGTCACCGACGCCGGGCTGATGCACCTGAAAGGGCTGGAGAATCTCCACTCGCTGAACCTGGAAACATCCCGTGTTACCGATGCTGGACTGGTACACCTCCACGGGTTGCCCCGACTCGAAACGCTAGACCTTTCGACACTTACGGTCACCGACGCCGGACTGGGAGAACTTCTCAAAACGTTGCCCCGACTGCAAGCATTGGACCTCACGTTCACCGGCGTTACTGACGCTGGACTTGCACACCTGAAAGAGTTGTCCCAGTTGCGAAGTCTGAGTCTTGGAGGAGTTCTTGCTGATTGGAGCGGCCCCGGCAAGGGTTTGGCGCTCCTGAAGCCCTCCCCCATCTCCGACGCCGGATTGGAGCACCTGAGAGGGCTGAAGACTCTTCGAGAGCTGATTCTCTACGGCACGGGAGCTACGGAGGAAGGGGTAAAGAGGCTCCAGGAGGCATTACCGAAATGTGACATTCAGCGCCAACCGCTGCCCCGGTGAGATGACCATAAGCGATCCCCAAACCACGAACGGAAGTGAAAGCCTCAATAACCTCATCTCCCGGTAGAGGGAGGCTCAGTTTGCCAGCGACAACCGTAGCCGTGGAGCGCATGATTACGAACGATTCCGCCTGACCGAAAGCCGACCGCAGCCGGTTTCGGTTCGGGGTTTGCACCCTATTAAACGACAACTCTCCAACTCTTTGCCAAAGGGGATACCATGAAACTGCATAGAACCTGGATCGTGCCAATCGCGGTGCTGGTTGGCCTGTCGGTGCTCTCCGGCTGCCGGCCGTCGGACGAGCAACAGCCACCTCGGCCGTCGGACCGGGGCGCTGAGTCCCAGCCGGGCGTTGAAGAACCAAGGCCGGTTGCGGATAGTGAGAAATCGAGGAAGAAGCCGCTCGACCTCTCCTTCGTCCCCGAAGAGTGCTTCGTGGCCATGGTCGTCCACCCGAGGCGACTGATCGACTCGCCCCTGGCCCAGGAGCTCTCGGAAGACGTGGCCGAGCAGGTCCCGGTGGCCATCGCCGATATCCTGGGCGAAATGACCGGACACGTGGACGCCGATCCTCGAACGATGGATCAAGTCGTCGTGCTCGGCCTTCCGCACGAACCCACGGGCAGGGGATACCAGCGGCCGCTTGACCTCGGGTTCGTCGTCCGGTTTGCGGAGCCGATCGCCGACGAAGAACTCATGGGCAAGTTGTCCGAGCATATCGACTTCGCCGATGAGAAGGCGACGCACGAGGGAAAACAGTATCACAAAGGATACCTCAAATGGTTTCCGCCTCCCGGGCAGGAAGAGCCCCCGGATACGAACCGACCGGCCGACCTCGCCGTCCATCTGCCCGACGACCGAACGATGGCCTTCGCGCATGGCGAGACAGCCTTGAAGAAGATGCTCTCGGCAAAGGACGTGAAGAGTGAGCTGGTCGAAGGGCTCCGCCGAATCGACGCGGACAATGATCTGATCCTGGTCGCGATGGTCAGGGGAGCGGACGAGCCGATCGATCGGTTGACCGAGGAGCTCGAAGGAGCGTTGCCGCCGGGGATGAGAGGTCTTCTGAAGGTCCCCGCCCTGGCCAAAGCCGCCACCTTCGCGGCGGACCTTCGCGGGGACCCGGTGGCCGAACTGATCGTCGAGGCCAGCGATGCCGATTCCGCGGCGAAGCTGAAGGGACTGATCGACGACTCGCTGACCGTGATCAAAGCGTCCTTCATCGAGGCTCGTGAAGACATCCTCAAAGACATGCCGCCGGGTGCGGGCCAGTCATTCATCGAGCTTATTGACGAGACCCTCGCCGGCGTCACCCTCGCCGTGGACGGCGATCGGGTGACCGTCACTCTGACGAGGCCCCGCGCACTGGCTAAACTCCCCGGCATCTTCGATTCCGTCCACCGGCGCAACGCGGCACGGGCCGAGCGGGCGAACAAGCTGCACCAGATCGGCCTCGCCATGAATACCCATGAAGCAAGACACGACCGGTTTCCCCCGGCCGCCGTGCGTGACAAAGACGGCAAGCCGCTGTTGAGCTGGCGCGTTACGTTGCTGCCGTACCTTGAAGGGGGGAACGACCTGTACGACGAGTTTCACCTCGACGAGCCTTGGGACAGCCCGCACAACGTCAAGCTGATCGACCGGATGCCCGAGGTCTACCGAATCCCCAGGCGAGAGAACGACGGCAAGACGACCCTGATGGCGTTCGTCGGCCCGGGGACACTGATGGGCAGTCATGAGGAGACGAGCCCAGACGAAGTCTCTCGCAAGCACGGGGCGGTCGACAAGATCATCGTGGTCGAGGCAGGTCCCGACAAAGCGGTCCCCTGGACGAAGCCCGAGGATTTGCCCTTCGATCCCGACGATCCCCTGGCCGCACTGGGCAACATCCCCGACGACGTCTTCCTCGTTCTCTTCTCCGACGGCAGCGTTCATCAATTCAGGCGCGATATCGACGTGAAGACCCTACGCGGGATGATTCACCTCCAGGACGATGCTCCAAGGTACTGATAAGTATCACAGTGTCCTCCAGAGCGTTCTGTTTACCGGAAACTCCGCTCGCAGCTTCTCAGTCACGTGAGCTTTCAGTAGTATGGTGAGGACCACCCTAGCTTGCCGCTGAGGGGAGTAGTAATGCCGACATTTCCTGGTGAGTCCGTCCCTTTGCCGGTCACCCACCCCACAGAGGGTTGAAGCGGAGTACGCGGAGTGGTATAGTCACAGAACGTGGCGGCTCGAACCAAGGGTTGTAGGCGCCAGGAAGGAGGGCTGTGTCATGGCGGAGAAAGAAGCTCGTGGTGGCGTTGGCAAGGCGGCGGCGGGGATTGGCGCCGTCACGGTTGCGGTCCTCGTCGGCGTGGCGAAGCACGCGGACGATATTGGCCGGGGAGCCCTTCGCCATGCTGACGACGTGGGTCGGGGCGTGATGCGTCAGGCCGATGACATAGGCAGGGGTGCGTTGCGTCAGTCCGACGATTTCGGCATGGCGAGTGCGCGCCAATCCGACAGCTTCTACTTGCGCGATCCCCGTACCGGTGATCTGCGAACGGTCAATTCGCCCTCCCGTCGGCTCGCCACTTGGAGTGATGAAATGGGGCAGGCCCACCGTTCCACGCACCACCTTCCGTGGGCAGAAGCATTTGACGACTCCGGTAAGGCCGCTGTTGACACAGCGTTTGAGGGCGCAACTAGCCCCGGAACATGGGAGCCTTGGAATGCGGGGGCCCGTGTTGCGAAAGAAGCGGTCACGCACGCTCCCAAGCTACTCCCTGAGGACGAAGACGACGTGTGGCCGCAGGCTGTTGGCGAAGACGTGACTCTGCCCGATGCTCCGCCAAGTGTCCGCCCAGCAGTGCCCCGACCACTCCTTTTCAAGCCGGCCAAACCGGCAGATCACCCGCCACGGCGCCCACCCCAGTAGGCGTCGTGTTCTCGGGGCACCTTCACGAAGTAACAGCGTCCCCCGTGTCGGGCGAACAGGTCCCGCCGGGAGCCAGCTACCCGCGCCCAACTACTCCCAACTGCTCCTCACTTACGAACCCCTGCTCGGGCAAGAAGGGCAGCCAGCCCTGACGCCGCGCCGACCCCGCCTTCTTGGGGGCGGGGTCACATAGCCCCTGGCATCAACGTCTTTCGCTATCGCGCCGCGGTCGCCCCCGCCGCCGCGCCTTGGCGGTCATTGGTGGACGAACGGTGTGACCCCACTGTGCGGTGGAGTGACTGCCCTGCTGCGGACGGGTGCATTTCTCAAGGCGCGAGTTGCGGAGGTCTGCGCCACGTTTTCAGGCGCAGACGAACGCAGCGGCACGAATTGGTGGGAACTTCAAACAGGTACGCAAGGAAGGTCCTGAACAGGTCTGGCCCCCGTTACAACCTTGTTGCGCCCGTATCGACCGATCTCGAGTAGAATCAGGCGGTCTAGTCTGTTTTCTACAGGGAAAGTGTGCTCGCGGCGATCTCGGGGGAACTCTGACGCTGTCTGGGGCGTCAACTAGGACATGTGCAGCCAGCTCACGTGCTTTCTGCGAGGAGAAGACCATGAAGTCGCTATCGATATTGGTAGGGGCCATGACACTTCAAGCGGTGGCACTTGCGGCGGGCGGCATCGCCGAACAGCCCATGTGTGAGACGGTCTGCGGGTCCCTCACGGTTACACTGCGAGACGGCTCACAGCTTCTTGGCCGACCGCTTGACTTCGATGCTCTGCCGACGTCTTCTGACGCAGGCAAGCGGGAGATCCCGCTAGTTCAGATTTCGTCGTTCAGAATGAACGATGACCGCGTATCGGCGGTCGTCAATCTCCAGCGCGGGGGGCATTTCCTCGCAATCGTTGGCCTGGACGCGATTCGACTACAGACTTCGATCGGGGAACTCAACCTGCCACTGGCCGAAGTTGCCTCTTGCCAGGTAAACACGGCGACGGTAACGGCGGGCAACGTGGCTCTGGCCTCACGGGGGGCCTCGGTCAGCGGTGTTTTCGATGGCGGCAGCGGGCCTGCGTTGATCGACGGCAATACGACCGACTACGGCAGTATCCCAGGTTCCGCCCACGGTGCCAGTCACGGTTCCGCTCACGTGGTCGGATTGCCACCTTCTTGGGTGGTCGAGTTGCCGCAAACCTATCTTCTGAGGGAGATTCGTGTGCTGTTGTGGGACCGCGACCAGCGATTCTATCGTTACGTGGTGGAGACGTCGGTCGACGGGCAGATATACCGCACCGCAGCTAACCGCAGTGAGGGCGAATGGCGGAGCTGGCAGAAACTCGCGTTCTCGCCGCGGCCGGTCCGCTACATTCGCCTTCGGGGAATCTACTCCTCTCGTCTGAAGGGTCCCAACGGCATACATGTCGTTGAGCTGGAAGCCTACTGCCACCCGCCACGGGACGGACGTTTGGTTTTCTGGAATACACTGGGTTCCGGAGAAGAGATTCAATACAGCAAGGTGGGGCCTTCCGGGAAAATCGTCGGCAGCGGTGTATCATTCGTTCCGGGGAAGGTCGGCAAAGGCTTCACCTCCGGACACGGGAAGGCCGGACCGAACTTCGGGCCCTGGGAGCAGATCAACCCCAGTTACCATCGGGCGGGCACGATTGCTTTCTGGTGGCAGCCGGCCCGGGACTACGACGAGCCGAACGCCCCGCCTGACGAGATATTCGTCTCGGGCAACTGGCAACGGCCGTGGATACTGCCGTTTCAACTGCTCTACCGTTGGCGACAGAGCGAGGGCAACCTGGGAGGCTTTGACTTCCAAGTCGCTGACGAGGATCGCCAGCAGCACTACTTGTGTACGGGCAAGGTCGTCCCATTCAAGGCGGGCGATTGGCTGCACGTGGCCTATGTGTGGGACGTGAACGGGCTGCCGAACGACAAGACCCGTCGGTACGGTGTCTTCGTCAATGGCGAGTACTGCAAGCTGGTCGACAGCGGAAACCCCGGCGGTGACATCAACTACACGATGGGCAGGCCCGAGGGGGCCTATTTCTCGATGGGCTACTACGATGCCGACTATCACAATCAACTGCAGGGGACCTTGGACGAGGTGAAGATTTGGGACTTCGCCAGAACCAACTTCCGCGATGACATGCTTGCTATCAATCGAGTTGCGGAAGCAGAACAAGGGCGCAACGCTGCTCCCGGCGAGCTGCTGTTGTGGAACAAGCTGGGTTCGAAGAAAGAGGTCCACAAAAGCGAAGTTGGCCCCGGCGGCACGTACTCGGGAGAAGGCGGCCGATTTGTTGAGGGGCGATTCGGAGGAGCGCTCTCGGCCACTGCTGAGGAAATTCACTATCAGCAACCGGCACTCGTGACCTTTCCCAAAGAAGTCATCTCGACAGATGCCGGCTGCGTGGAGGTTTGGGCGAAGCTCGACGATTTCCCAAACGTGCTAAGAAGCGGCGAGAATCCGGCACTGTTCAAAATACACGACGGCACCTGTAGCTACATCATTCACCTCAACGGCAATGACGGTGCGAGTAAGGGCGGTTTGTGTGGCCGGGCGGGCGGTAACTCCTCGACAGGAACCAGTGTCTTCGGCACCTGGACTTACGAGCAAGTGTTGGGCAAGGGGCAGGTCGAACAGTGGCACCACTATGCCCTGGTGTGGGACAAGGACGGCATTCCCAACGTCGATGATGGAACTAGGAAGATAGCCCTGTTTCTCGACGGCAGGCTAAATTCGCAGAAATGGGGAACGGGGCCGAGACCCTGGGTGAATCATCTCACCGGAGGCAAACTGCGACTGCTGCTGAACCACCACCTCTCTCAGGGAACAGTCACTCTCGACAATTTGAAGATCTGGAACTACGCCAAGACCGACTTCAGCGACCGATCTGTGGAGGGAATCAGCCGGGGGTTGGACGGCGTTCTGACAGAACCGCCGGGCGAGTTTCAGGTCGATTACGCCGGGCTGCCCTGGGATCTCATGCGCACCGGATGGAGAGTTGAAGACGGGAAGCTTAAGAGCCAACGCCGTGCGCGACCTGGTTTTCAATACGGTCATTCGGCCAATGGCCGCGGCGGCTTTGTCGTCACCGGGATAGGCGACAAGAGTTGGACCGATTATGAGGTGGCCTTCGACTTCAAGATGCTGCCGGCCAACCGGGAGTTCTTCCACGCCCATATTCCGGGCGACTCACGCGGGATGTCGGTGCCCTTCCGTACGAAGTTGCTCTCCGAGAGCTGGAATCAACCCCACACCTGCTACAGTTTCGGCCTCCGCCCGACCGGCAGTTGGAGTATGGGTGTCTCCGAGGATTACTATATGCCCGGGCACGGCTGGATCCCGCCCGCGAAGCGAAAGGGCAAGACGGAAAAGCTCGCCAGCGGCAAGTCCGAATTCTGCCAGGACGCCAGCCAGGGGCGACTGCGACTGCGCGTGAAGGGCAACACGATCACCGTCTGGCTCAACGACGAACAGCTCGTCGAACATACGCACAAGGGGGAAGTAGTCGATCCGATCCGCTACGGCGGGTTTGGTGTCGGGTGGCGCTACGAGTCAATGGGCTGGATCTCGAATCTTGAAGTGAAGAAGCTTTGAGATCTCGGAAGGCGTCCTTCCAGGTGTCACGGACAAAGGCACGCCGCGATTCCGTTGCCTTCTCCCGGGCCTTATGCGCGTCGTTACGCTCGCTGGGGTCCCATCGAGTCGCCCGTTTCCTCGTATGTGTCGCTAACGCCGTATTGCCGCTGGTTCGGCTGGGTACGAGGACGGCTGACACCGCCGCCTCCTCGGCGCTGGCAACGCGCCAACCCCCGCTCGCTCGTCGGTCCAGCCAGCTAACCACCCGCGCCGCGTTGTTCCGGAGCCGCTCTTTGCTGCATCCGCGGTCCCGGCATGTTACACGCCCGTTACGAACGATCACCACCATGATTCGTTAAACTGACGGACACGGAGCAGGACCGCGTGCGCGGTGCCTCCGGGGGACCGTCAGGCTGAACTCAGACTGGGAGGCATGTCATGAGCTGCTTTCGATCGAAGCGAGGAGCCGTGCGTTGGGGGCTGCTGGTGGTGTTGACGGCCGCCGTGGGGACGGCTGTCTGGACCCTGGGCGCGGCCGACGAAGAAGCCGGCGGGACAAGCCGACTGATCGTCCCTGTCTTCGCCGAGACCCGGCCCGCGGAAAACCCGGTCGGGCTGAATCTGGTTCTCGACGCCGGAAAGGTGCTTGGCTGGATCAGTGGCCCGGAGGACTACTCGGGACGCGAGGTGCAAGTCACCTACGGCGACAAAGAGCGGACGGTGCTCGTCCAGCGCGACAACACCTTCACGTGGCACTACCGTGTGGACGAGCCGGTCGACGCGACGTTCGCCGTGGGCGAGCTCCGCGCCGCCGAGCGGCTCAAGCCCCGCGACCCGGCCAGGCCGACTGCCTTCTTCGTGGTGGACCGCAACGCCTACCGGCCGAACCAGACGTTGCGGTTTGCCGGCTTCCTTCGCGAGCCGGACCGCCGCGGCGAGTTCGTGCCCATCCGCGGCCGCGACGTCGAGGTGACGCTGACCTCGAAGCAGAAGAAGACCGTCGCCGCGCGACTGGAGCTCACCAGCGACAACTTCGGCCGGATCACCGGCGAGTACAAGTTCACCGCGGCCGATGCCCTGGATACGTATGAGCTGGCGATCAAGGACTTCGCCGGCAAGGCCGAGGTGACGCTGGCCGAGTTCCGCAAAGCCAAGGTGCGTCTGAAGATCGACAGTGCCGCCGACGGGAATCACCTGAAACTGAAGTTCCAGGCGGTCGACTTCCTGGACAAGCCGGTGCCCGGCACCAAGGTCCACTTCACGGCCCAGGTGGTTCGCGCGTCGGGCGGAGGGCGGGAGTATCCGCTGAAGGCCGAGCAGTTCGTCTACCACGAGCCCTGGCCCTGGGACCAGTTGGATCCCGAGAGGCTGGAAGAGGACGAACAGCTTCTCTGGGAAGCCGGCATTCCGCTCTTTGGCGCCGGGTCCGTCGGCTCGACCGTGCTGGCCCAGCACGAAGCCGACCTGAGCATGGGCGAGTCGGGCTACGCCGAGCACACGATCGAGCTGCAGCCCGGATGGTTCACCAGCGAGTACGCCGTCTTGGTGCAGGGCGTGCTCGTCGACTACAACGGTCGCGAGCAACGGGCCGCCCGACGCATCCCGCTCGCCAAGGACGCACCGACGGCCGCGAACCGTATCGAGCTCGATCTACCGAAGCGGCGCTACGCCACCGGCGAGACGATCCGAGTCCGAGCGATCGCTCGCGACGCCCGGGGCGAGCCGGTCGACGTGCAAGCGGCCCTGGTGGTGATGCGGCTCTCGCCGGGGACCAACACCTTGCCGACCGCCTACCCAATCTACCTGAACCGCGGCGCCGCTTGGAACTGGTACCCGCAGAACCAACTCGGCTACCGATCGGCGACGCCCTATTACCCTCGGCGTCGGCCGTGGCCATACGTGCCGCTTCAGACCGCGGCCGTGCATCGCGAGACGGTCACGGCCACGGTGGTCGACGACGGCGCGGCCGAGCTGACGCTGGATCAGCCCGGCCCTTACAAGCTGGTTTGCTACGCCAAGCTGCCCGATGGCAGGCGGCTCTCGGGCGAGGTGGGCTGCATCGTACGTCGGACGGACGAGATGCCCGGACTGGTGCTGAAGCTCGATCGCGAGGTGCTCGCCACGGGTGACACATTGAGCGGGGAGCTTCATAGCCGCTTTGCCGACGCCCGGGTGCTGCTGACCCTGCGTGATTCGAGCGGGCTGCGGTGGTGGCGGACGTGCCGGCTTGAGGGCAGCGCGGTGCGGCTCGCCGAGCGCCTGCCCGCCGGGCTGCACTACGGCTGCCGGTTCGAGGCCCAGTACCTTGACTCCAAAGGGAAGACCCACCTGGCCGGACGCTTCCTCCGCGTGTTGCCCAAGGAGCGGATCGTCAACGTCGAGATCGACCACGAGGAGATCTATGCGCCGGGCGAGGAGGTGGAGATCAATCTGAGCGTGGATCGCCCCGAGCCGGTCGACCTGGTCGTGTCGGTCTTCGACCAGTCGCTGTTGGGGATCGCCCCGGACAAGGCGGTCGACCCGGCCAACTTCTTCCTGGCCGACGAACGAGTCCGTAAGACGGCCGCCCGCCACATGCTCCGGCGGCAGCTCGGCGGCGTCACCGTGCGCGAGTTGATCGAGCGGGGCGAGGCCATGCTCAAGGACGACCCCGAGTTGGCCAAGTCGCCCGAGGGGGCAATGCTCAAGAACGCGGTTGACCAGTACCGCCAAAGCCGGTACGTGAACGGACCGAACCTGCTCGTGCTCCTGGGACTGGCCGGCGTCGACGCCTTCAGCGACCCGATCTACCACAACTACTTCGGCTCGAACTGGTATTGGCAATACGACGCGAGCGAGGAGGAGAAATCGCCGATGCGGCTGTTCGACCTGCTCGACTTCGAGCGGGACGGATGGCGCCTTCGGTTCCGTTTCTCCGGCGGCGCGGTGGCCGTGATCGAGTACCATCCCAGTCACTTGCAGCACTACCTGAACAACTACATCCAGTACGGCCAGGTCTTCCGTGGGCGGGGCCAGATGTACGGCCAGTGGGCCGCCCGGGGCGATGCCCGGCACTCGGTCACCGCCAACGCCATGTTCTCCGACATGCCGGCGATTTCCGGACAGGCATTCATCTCGCACATGCCGGCCCCGGCGGCCGAGGTGGCGCTGATCGATGCGGACCAGCCGGGTGTCTCCGTGCGCCGGGATTTCTCCGACGCCGCCCTGTTCGACGCCAAGGTCCGCACGGACCGCGACGGACGGGCCAGCGTGAAGCTGAAGCTGCCCGACTCGCTGACCAACTGGCAGGTGGTCGTGACCGCGATCTCGCCACGGATGCACGTGGGCCATGCCAAGAGCAGCTTCCGTACGTTCAAGCCGATCATGGTCTGGCCGATGATCCCGCGGATCTTTACCGAGTGCGACGAAGTGAAGCTCTACGCCAGTGTGCACAATCGCACGGACAAGCCGCAAGAGCTCGACGTGTCGCTGAAGGTCCAGAACGGCGAGGTCGTCTCGCCGCGCGAGGTTCGCATCACCGTGCCGGCGAAATCGCAGAAGCCGGTCTATTGGACGTTCAAGCCCGGCCAGGCCGGCTACACGCAACTGCTGATGACCGCCCAGGGCAAGGCGGGCAGCGACGCCTCGCTCAAACGGCTGCCCGTCACCCGGCTGGCCGCCGAGCAGGCGATCACCCGAAGCGGTTTCTGCCGCGGGGCCACGGCGCTGGTGGTCCCCGACGACGTCTACCTCGATGATTCGGAAATGGTGATAACGTTCGTCCCGTCCATGGCCGACGATCTGGTGCAATCGTTGGGTTACCTGGTGGAGTATCCACACGGCTGCGTGGAGCAGACGATGAGCCGCTTCCTGCCGGCGATCAAGGTGGCCCAGACGCTGAAGCGCATGAACGTCGAGCACCCCGAGCTTCAGAAGAAGCTGCCCGGCGTGGTCGACGCGGGCATCAAGCGGCTCCTGGAGCTACAGAAACCGGACGGCGGGTGGGGATGGCATGCTTCGAGCCAGACCCACGAGATGATGACACCCTACGCGCTCTACGGGCTGCTGCAGGCCGAGAAGGCCGGCTACAAGATCCCCAACGAAGAGGCCGTGCAGAAGGGGCTGGGCCGGCTGAAGAGCTTCATCGACTCGATGGGCGAGAACCAGGCGGCCGACCGCGTCTACTGCCTCTACGTCTACGCCCATCGCCACGACGTGCCCGACGAGCTGTGGACGTTCATCCGAGGTCAGCTCGATAAGGACAAGCTTAGCGACTACGCCCTGGCCATGTCGTTGGAGCTGGCCGCGCGCAAGGACAAGCGTGACCTGGCCGCCGACCTGGCGGCGAAGCTCTACGAGCGGGCCCAGCGGAGCGACGAAGCAGTCTACTGGACCACGGCCGGCTTCTCCCGCTGGGGTAACGACCGGTTCGAGGTCACGGCCGCCGTGCTGAAGGCGCTGGTGGCCCTGAATCCCGAGGACGAGATGATCCCCGGCATCCTGCAGTTCTTCGCCGGTACGAAGCAGGGCAATCGCTGGAATTCGACCAAGGCCACGGCCATGGTGATCTACGCGATGTGCGACTACCTGGCCGCCCATGACTACTCGCCCGGCGCCCGGCGGGTGGTCTCCGTACGGGTCAATGACGCCAAGCCGCGCGTGGTTACGCTCAACGACGGGCAACTCCCCACGGTCAAGGTGCCCGGGGGGTCGCTCAAGCACGGGCTGAACCAGATCCGCTTCGAGGGCCACGTGCCCGGGGCCATGTACCGGGCCGTGTTCCGCTACTGGCAGTCGAGCCGCGAGATCGCCCCCATGGAGCAAGGGCTGGCGGTCACTCGGCAGTTGTACCTGCTGGGGGACGACGGGAGCCAGGTGCGGCAGCTCAAGCCCGGCGAGGTCGTTCCCCGCGGCTCGTATATCCAGAGCGTGGTAAATGTACACCACAAGCTGGGCAGCTCGATGCGGTACGTGCTGGTCGAGAGCCCCAAACCCAGCTCGGCCGAGATTCTGCCGACCACCGACGCGCGGTTCAATCAGTCATCGACCCAATTCGCGCTTCGTGAGGACAAGACCGCCGGCGTGGTCTGGCACCACGAGCAGACTGGCGACTCGATCAGCGACCGCTGCGTGCTGCACGTCGAGCTGGCCGGCGACTACGTCCTGCCCCCGGCCGAGGTCGAGCTGATGTACGACCCCCAAACCCGCGGCCACAGCGGGACCTTTCACTTCAAGGTAGACGACGCATACCGCGAGGGACCGGCCAATCAGTAATCAACCTCCTGCGTAGCGGGAGGCTTGGCATGCATACGGGAGCGAGCAAGAGTGATTGGGGGAAAAGCGACCATCAACAGCGCACCCGGCGAAGGAAGTCAGATTCTTGTGGAGTTGCCCATGGGGGTGAGTCAGGGCGACCTTCCGTAATCGATCTCCTACCGTGACCAGATCGCCAGTGGCGGTAAGGCGGTTGTTCTATCCACCGGTTCTGCGCGGAGCCATACGCACCACCCATTTGGCGGGGCGGAACTCGGCGTCCGAGGCTCGCGCAATGTGCTTCGGTCGCCCCCACCGCACGCATGAAATGCAAGTTGCTTGGGTGCGGCATACATAGCGAGCACGAGGAAGTACTGTCGCTCCGGCCATCCCGACGGCCCCGCCCTGCACTAAATTGACCCCACAATTGGCGGTGGTATCCTGAGAGGCATCGGGCTGGGCCGCCCCGGCAAACGCAGGTCGGCGTAGAATAAGAAGTTCCAGATCACCGTGCGACGACGCGGGGCGAAGCAGCGACAGCGGGATGGCGATGACCCTCATTTCCCTCTGGGCGATCGCCTCCCAGGCCAAAGGGACCGCTGGCATCATCGTGCATAGGAGAACCGTGATGCGAAACATGTTCTTCGCTGTTTTCGTGCTTACGGCGGCGGCCACTATGTGCGTGGCGGAAACCGGAGAACTCGTGCTCCGTGCCGTGGACATCGATACGGGGAAGCCAATCGCAGGCGTTTCGTTCGCGATTGAGAACGGTCACGACGAAGATTGGGCCGTGGAGGTCGGCAAGGCGGACGCGACCGGAGTACTCCAGCTACAGGCTCGAAAACGACGAGGCTACTACTACATGGTGTGGCGGAAGCCAAAGGAATACAAAGTCGTTGGTTTCGACGACGCCTACATCGACATTGTGCCAGGTGGCACGGTGAGTTACGACTTCAAACTGCGCAAGAGGGGATCCACGGAAGGCTTTCCACCGATTGTTCCAGTACCGTCGGGCCACGAACGCCGCGTACCGGCGCCGAGTCAGCTAGAAAACAACGCTTATCTGGCTTCGACCGTGGAGGACATGCCTGGATTTGAGGGCAAACGCGTCACTTTCTGGTTCTACGCCGATAAGCAAGGAAAAGCCGCGCCGGAACTCTTGGACCAGGCGGAACGAATCTTCCTCAGCGGCCGCCGCGTTGCTGCCGCAGTGCGCGACGAGCTTGAGTACTTCCAGAAGGCGGTACCCAAGGACAGCGGCGACATCGACAAGATGGGCGACATCCTCATCCAACTTGGTCCAGTTCGCGACAACACAAGAGAACCCATCCACTGGCGTTTCTGGTGTCGTCTTCCTGGAGGGATTCGGCTATCGGAGTACGGATACCGTGTGGGCTTCACCGATCTTGACGCTTGGGACTTGTACGTTGACGCATTCATGCAGGTTCCGTATTGCCTGCAACCGCGTCCATAGTCCATTGAGGCGGTCGTCGCTTCCGATTTCTTACGGTAGTCCGCACAGAGGGTCGCGGCAGGAGAATCCCATGTCGTCGAAATGGTACCGTTTGCGAGTTTGGCGCGTCGGTGGCATCGAAGCGCAACGTCGTAAAGCGCGGCGGTCGCCCCCGCCGACGCGCCTTGCCGCATCGCGTCGTGTCGTCTATTTTGCGAGGAGACTCAGCCGAAAAGTTCCATCAAAGCGACCCTTTCCGGGCACAAGGTCGGCTTCTCCTCGGCAACCTCTCCTAGCTGCGTTTGCGACCGATGATTGACGGCCCTGGCCCGTTAGACCAGACTCCGGGCTGACTGAAAGGCATATCAGTTCGTGGCTGGACGTTCGCCAACGACACCCCCCAGGGAGGCATCCATCGTGTGCGCGACCGAAGCCCAGTCTGATCCGCAGGGAGTGCTCGGACTCGTGGGAAAGGGAGCGGCTGTCCTCAACCTTGCGGGCTTCGTGTGCGCGGCGGTGATCCCGCAGATTTCGCCCCGGATCTTGCTGGACTTATCCCGGTCGTGCTGGTTTCTCGATCCAGAGGATCTCCCCTCGGTCGTGGAGGTCACACTCGGTTCCGCCGCACTCGTATTCCTGGTGCCCGCGATTGTTCTGGGGCTGTTTCGGCTGCGCGATGAGAACAGGGCCGTCCGGAAACTGCGCGTCGCGATCGCGGCGTCGGCGGTGTCCTCCCTGGCCGTGCCGATCTTCACTTTCGGACTTCTCTCGTGCTACGCGGTGAACCTGATCGCGCTGATCGGCTGTCCGTTGCTGGCGTGGAGGGTCCGTCCCAAGATGGGGCCGATCTTGACCGTGCTTCTTGCGGTTCTTCCCGTTCCCTTTCTCCTCTTGGCGGACATGGAGACGCTCGCAGGGTGGACGTTAACCATCGTCTGCCCGATCTGTCTCGTGGTCGCGTTCCTGTCGCGCCGCGGCGCCACAAGGCGAGTCGAGCCTCGCTGGGCGGCGGTTGTCGGAACGCTCCCCATCCTGCTCGCCGTACCGGTGCTGGCCTGGTACGGACTCTTCGTTCTGCTCAACGCTCTCCTCGGCGGGATCTGACGAGGACAACCCTCGAACCGATCGGCAGGAACGGGAACGGCGTCAGGCTTTCACTTCACACTGCACAGAAACGCAGAAACGACGAGCCCTGCGATAACGGTCGAAGCGAGACTGCGTGCGGTGGGGCGACCGGGCCCAACGGCTGTGAGTTCTATTCCAGGATCGGCCGGCGAATCGGGAGGTCCTCTGCCTTCTCGGGGGACTCGGGCTGCTCCTCCTTGGGCGACTCCGGCGTTTCCTTGCCGGAGGGCTCGACTTCCTCCGGGGTGTTGGCTTCGGGCTTCGTGGGCTTGGCTTCGGGCTTCGGTTCGGCCGCCTTGTTCGCCGGTTTCTGGAGTTGGCCGGAGGGCTTGGTACAGGCGCCGAAGAGGCCCAGCAGGACTCCCAGCACGATCGAGAGGAGACACTTGAGTTGCTTCATGTCATTCTCCTTGCGCAACGTGTCGCAGGTTCCGGACCCAGTCGGCCGGCGTGGTCTTGTGGGGAAAGAGTTCAGTCTGGTGGAAAATTAGGTACGCGGTTCTGAAGATGGTCCGGAAGATCCGGTTCGGGGGCAGCCGGGTCAGCCATCGCACCAGCGGCGTCAGCCACGGTACTGCCGCGGCGATGGCGAACAGCTTCTGCAGGTTTTCGATCCGCCGCTTTTCCCGTTCCGTGGCGAAGGTCAGGTGCGACTTGCCGTAGTAGGTAAAATCGAGATCCCGGTAGTCGCCCCGGTAGTGTCCGTGCCGCCGGGCGTAGTTTGCCAACTGCGTGCCGGGGTAGGGCTGCCACAGCATGGCTAGGGCGTAGTCCGGCTTGCACTGTTGGTTCAATCGCAGGGTCTCGAGGTCGTGCCGGAACGTGCAGCCGGGGAGCCCGAGCATGTTGTTGGCCAGGATTTTGATGCCGTGGCTCCGCAGCAGGCGGCAGGCCGCGATCATCCGGTCGTTGCTGATGTTCCTGGCGAGCAGGTTGCGCCGGACGGATTCGTTGCCGGCCTCGATACCCACGTTCACGCTGTAGCACCCGGCCCGGGCCAGCAGCGGGACGTTCCAGTCGTTCAACAGATCGAGCCGGAGGTGACAGTAGAAGGGCAACCCAACGCGGCGGCTGTACAAGTCGGCGAACTCGGTGAGCCATTCCACCTTCAGCGGGAAGATGCTCTCCCGGAAGGCGAGGAACTCGGCGGGATACGACTGGACCACGGAAGCGATTTCGTCAACGAGACTGCGTGGCGAACGCAGCCGGACGCGCGTCCACGTCCCGTCGTACATAGCATCCATCGCGCCGTTGAAGCAATACGTGCAGCCGAACGGGCAACCCCGCGAGGCCAGGAAGGAACGGATGCGGTGATCGCCGATCTCCGGGGAAACGCCGTAGTAGAGTTCCCGATCCGGCGGCGGCAACGAGTCGAGGTCGGCCACCAGCGGGCGAGGCGGCGAAGATTCGACCGCGTCTCCCACTCTGATGGTGAAATTGGGCACCGCACGCACACACCCCGTGCGGTCCAGTTCCCGGCAGAAGTCGGCGAATGCGAGGTCACCCTCTCCCCGGCAAATGGCGTCGACGCCCGGCTCGCGGATCATCTCCGGGAAGAACGTCGGATGGGGCCCCCCGAAGACGGCCACAAAGCGGAGTTGCCGCTTCAGGCAACGGTTTACCGCGAGGTAGTACGTGTCGGAGCCGGTGCAGACGCTATAACCGATCACGTCGGGTCCGAACGCCCGCACTTTGGAAAACAGGTCCGGGTCCTCGGCCTCCATGAGCTTGACGTCGTGTCCGTCGCGCTTCAAGTGCGGAGCCAACGACATCACGCCGAAGGGCTCGATCGTATGGAGCTTGGCGACGAGGAACAGGATCTTCGACAAGGCAACGCCCCTTCGGTGACTTCGCTACGGCGGATCGGCTCTCAGAACGTGGGAATTCCACGCTGCCCGGCCTCATGTTGACCCGCTGGGGTCGGCTCGCCGGGTTTCGGGCCGGGCTCCGGGGGCTGCGCGGCGGTGCCCTCGATGTCGCGCAATGACGTCAACAGGTTCGCGCCCGGATTCTCCTTCACCATCTGCCGGTATAGGTCGAAGGCGACGTCGCCGTCGGCCCGGACGGCCCTCCTGGTCGGGACTTGGCCTGGCATCGCCGTGAGCAGATCGTTCGCGCCGCCGGTCACGCTGCCGGACGAATTCGCCAGCGTTACCGTGCCCGCGCGGATGAGGATTCGAGTCAAGGTCTCCTCGGCGGTTCCTTTGGTATCGGGAACTGGAGGAAAGGGGCCAGCCCCAACGTAGAACGCCGTGGCCGTTGCCCAGGCTTGGGCATCGGGCGTTTCAACCGTCAACTCCTGTGAGTTAGACGGTTCGTCGTCCTCGGCGACGCCGTTGAGAAACAGCTCACCGCGGTCGAGCCGAACGCGATTGGCGGAGAGGACGGCGTATCGGGCGCCCTCGGTCGACCGCAAGCGCCACGGCGGGCTGAGCGCCACGGCCGGGGCCGGATGAGCCGGCGAAACGGGAGCAGGCGCCGGATGCCGCAAGAGGACCACCGCCAGCACGACCGCCACCGCCGCCCCCCCCAATCCGGCGGCCCACCATGCAGCCGCCGGACGCCGGGCACGCGACCGGCGTCGGGGTTCGACCCCTGCCGGCCCATCGGTTCGCCGTTCGATATCACGGAGCGTCCGCTCGGAGACCGGCCGTGGCTGAACCTGGCGCAGCTCAGATTCGAGCGAGTCGAACGAATCATTCATTCCAGGACCTCCCGGCCGAGTGCCCGACGCAAGGCCGACATCGCAGCCCGATACCGCGCATAGGCGGTGGGCTTGGGGATCTCGATCGTTTCGCCGATGGCATCGAACGTCAGTCCGCCCCACACCTTCATGACCACGACCTCCCGTTGCTCGACGGGCAGAGCCGCCAGGGCCCGCTGGATCGCACCGCAACGCTCCGTCGCGGCCATTGCTCCGGCCTGGTCCACGAACATCGTCTCACCCCGGGCTACCTCCTGCTCTCGACGCCGGGCCCTTTGGCGGGTTCGACCGTGGTTCATCGCCGCCGTGCGCACACAACGATACAGGTACGCGAGCGGATCTCGCACACCGTCCCTACGCCGCCAGAACCGAACGAAGGCGTCCTGAAACACGTCCTCCGCGTCGGCATAACAGCCCACCCACTGGCGGGCACACAGCACTAGGGCCGGCCCGTGCGCGCGCAGCCAGTCATGTCTGTCGTCGGCAAGACCGCTCACAGCGTCGATGCCTCAACCTCATAGACACCGCCGAAGTCCGAATGTTTGATCGATTCGGCGTTCTTCCTGTCTACCAAAGCACCACCGATTCCTCAAACAGCCCCGCCAGCTCTTACGCCCCCGCGGGGCGGGGGGAGAGTCTGGTGACGCGGTGTTGGGGGAGGTTGGCTGCGTCGGTTCACGCGGCTCCTCGGAGACCGTCTCGCTCTGCGAATCACCATCGGCGTCGTGGACCAAGCCCTGGCCGCCCCGAGCGGGCCGCATTTTCGGCCCGGCTGTTGTATCTACTCACGGGGCTGTGCGGCGCCGCAAACACTACCCATGTGGAGGGGTGAACCGCCGTCGCCAAAGGCCGGCACAAAGCGCGTCGGTCGCCCCCGCCGCCGCAGCGAAGGGGAGATCGCCAGGACGCGCCGGCCATAGCGAGCCACCCTGTGGCGGGGTCGATTGGCTCGCCGGTGCCTCCCCGATAAGGCGGTGTGTTCGTCGCTGTGGCTCGTCGGCGTCCGCGAGGTCGGGCCGAAGACGCCCTCGGTGGGGCGGACCAACGCGCCCGAGGACGCCCCGAGAACGGGTCGTGAAGCTTCCCAGGCGCCACCACTCCCCTGCTCAGGTCGGCCAGGGGCCTTCGAGCCCGGTGTCGGCCAGCTTCATCTTGAAGAGTTGGGCGAACAGGCGAAACTTCCGGGCGAAATCACCACAGAACAAGACGTTGTGCCAGTCGCCGCCGCCGACGGAGCACGCATCGGCCCGGTCTGTGATTTGCACGTCGACGTTCGTGGTGCAGCCGCCGGCCGGCGGCATGGCGTGCGACCTGAACACTCTGCCCGCGTAGACGTCCAACGTCGCCGGGTTGCCCGGGTAGTATTGGACCATCGTTACCGGGTCCCCCTCTTTCCAAAACACCTGGATCGCGCAGCTCCCTTCGTTGGAATGCGCGAATCGGCGCAGCAGGTACGGGGCTTCCGAGCCGTCTGGGCCGTGGAGCTTTGTCGCGCAGGTGCAGTGCGAGGCGTAGAAGCGGTTCCCCTCGGTTTCGTAGCAGATATTGTGGATGAACCCGGGGCGCTCGACGAGCAGTTTCCCCAGCAGTTGCGTGCAAACACTTTGTAGATCGTTTTGGCAGGCGGCCGGCATGAGTTCGCCGTTGAGCACCGAGAAGCTGACGCACGGCTTGAGCATCCCCCGGCGGAGGCACTTCATGGCCACGGCGTCGCCGTTCTCGTCTGCCAGCAGCTTCTTCAGCGTGAAATGAGCCCGGGCCGCGTTGTCCAGCGCCTCCCGGCCAACGCCGCGGATTTCCTTCGCGCCACCAGTGACGCGGGCGATCCAGGCTCGGGCTTCGTCGCTGATGACGACCTTGGCGAACTTGTCGGCATATCGGGCGAATGGAATCGTGCGGACCGTCAGGCCGAAAAAGGGTTCCACTTTATCGCCGGGTCCCGGGGCTTCCGTAATGCTCAACACCCGGCTCTGGCTCATCAGCTTCTTGGCCTGGATCATTCGCAGCCCATACTCGATTGCCTCCAGGTTGTCCAGCGACTGGATGAAATACAAACCCGGGCGGCGATAGTGCTTCACCGGGCCATGAACCACGCCCAAACCGATGAAGAAAATCGTGGGAATCGACAACGTCTCCGCCGCTTTGAGGATCTGATCGGCCAACGGCCGGCTGGGACCGTGGAACAGGACCAGCAGGAGGCCGGCCGGCCGCTTCGCTTCGATCTCTTTGGCCAGGTGCTCGGCATCGGTCTTCGTGGCGATCGACGCGCCATCGGCCACGATCTTCACACCGACTCTCTTCTCCGTCTCGCGCAAGACGGCCAGGTACTGCTTCTGTCGTCCTTCGGCATCGAAGTCGTTGCCCGGCCAACTCCACCAAGCATTGGGATTGCCCGCCAGCGTCTTCGAAGGAGGGTAGATGAAAGCCACGCGAACCGCCGCCCCTTGTTTCTTTGCGGGTGTCTTGGCGCCATCTTCTGCACCCTCAGCGTTGAGTGACGTCAGCGCCAGTCCCCCCAGCGCCGTCCCCATGGCGGTCATGAAGTTCCGGCGATCGCAACCGCAGCCGGGAACCGAATCATGTTCATACACTGTGAGCTCCTCCGCTGCTCGGGAAATCGGAACCGCTACTCAGGCAGCAGCCTATATCGAGAGGCCAGGTCCCACAAGAGTCCATCGGGAGCACCGTCGGCGGGCTCTTGCGCGCGTTGTGGGCCACTTCTTTTGCCGATCCGGAGGAAAGGACCGAAAAGCGGGACGGGTTGGACCGGCGGAGTGTGCCGCCTGTACCCGGCTTGTTGCGCGCGTCGGTCACATCGCCCAGGTCCTCGAAACCCATGTTTCCAAGGCGCGGAGGTCGCCCCCGCCGACGCAGTTTTCGCAAGCACCCCCCACTTCAGGTGCGGTCGAAGTGGTTGCGCTTGGGTGTATCTAATTGATGGCGCGGAGGTGGGCGGCACCGCCTGCACGGAACAAATTGCCGTTCCTGCGGTCGGTCGTGAACACTCCACGCGCTAGCGGCCTCCGTTTGTATACAGCGGGCGGGCGGACCGACGCACGTTAAGCTGCTGGCGTATTTGAACGAACTAGGAGTGTGGAGCCTACTCGTGTAAGGACTGGCTCGGATGGACACTGCGGCCGGGTTTCTTGAACAGAGGACTTGAACTCCGACTCGAAGACTGGCGAAATCAAATCCTCACGGGTTCTGCTCAGGCGAACTCACCCAAGTTCTGCTTTACATATTGAAACAGTAAATCGCAAACGTCTTCTCTAAGTTCGTAGTATTTCGCGTCTAACGTATCGAGGTTATCGATCGTCTCATCCTTCTCGACGGCCTCCTGCATTTGTGCATAGAAGTCGGATACATCGGTTGATGAGGTGAGAAGCCCCATGCCAAGAGTATCAATGGCCTTGTCAACGAGAGCCTGGGTTTTGGTTGCGCCGATTCTGGACAACGCGGCGGAAAGGTATGGCGTAAATCGGCACGAGTCGTTCTGGAAAAACTGCGCGAAGCCGCCGTTATTGACCTCGCGCTCCATTGCCTCGACGGCCAGAATCGTCAGTTCCCCTTCACTGATGTCAGCGCTTTCGTCTTCATCCTTCACGAGAACGGCGGCTTCGATTGCACAGATCAATGAGTCAGTTCGGTATTGCCCTTCAAGTCCAACGACTCGTGCGATGGAGAGATTCTCGCTGTTCTCGAACCACTTTTCGCTCACCACTATCAGTCCTCCCGTTGAGCAGAACCTGGAGCGTTTTGTCGGGGCTTCGCGGGGCGGTGATCGACAAACGGCGTTGAGCTTAGCCGATCCAGCGGCGGCATGCGGCTTGCCACTTGGGGATTGTATCAGACTGGTCGACGGGGGAGAGCCAATTTGTACGCGCCCATGTTTGGCCGCTCGCGGACGATGCCCGCTTGGGCATCATTAGCGTCTCCCTGGTTCCTCTCTTTCGAGCGACGCTTGGCGGTTTCGGCATGCAAGTGCCGTTTACGTGCAGGCCCTGGTTCGGTAGTTCCTATTCTATCAGTTTCCATTCCAGGATTCGGGCGCCGGAGGGCCTGGCATCCACCTTGATGTGGAAACGTTGGTATGGATTGACGGGCTTTGTGTAGTCCCACATCTTCTCCTTTTCGCCGATTACCCGCCGCTCTTCCCAGTATTCCTTCATGAATTCCGGGTTCTCTTTGATGAAGGAGGTGGCGAAGCTGTCGTTATCCCTCAGTTCGAGCGTGAATGCCTCGGGATCCGTCAGCTTGTGGAAGCCGAAGACCCAGGATTGGCGACGGTTGTTGGTGGCTCGAAACGACACGACCTCAACATCAAGTTCGTGCTCCCCTGAAAGGACAACGATCCCAGGTCCATGTCGAGCCGTGGCTGGTGTAGTCTCATCCCGGTGGGAAGGCGGAGAGTCCGTTGATTTGGCGCATCCTGGGACAATGATGACCATTTCACCTTTGGTCAGATTGAACTCCTTGACCTTCAGCGTCGTTTTCTCGTTCTCTTTTCCTGTGACGATGACGTAGCTGATATCCGCGACAAAACCAGCGCCGAGACTCGTCTCGACTACCAGGATGCCGTCGCCGACTTTCCACATCCCTACTTCCGTGCCCCTTTCCGTGATGCCGGGTACGCGTGACGGCGTCTCCAACTCCAATAATGGCGTGCCATCACCGTATTTCCTCAGCGCTGAGATATGCCTTCCTATCAGATCCCCTCGCCTGAGGATGGTGGACTTCCCGTCACCAGGCAGCGTACCCCCGGTTGTGTCAGAATCTGGAGTGTTGCCTACCTCTGCTCTCACTTGCCACTTTGACAAAACGCGCGCCGCCAGGCCCGGAAGCTCCCGCCGCCGCGCTTGTTCCGGCGACGTCGCAGAGCCGGCCGGCACGGCTGGAGGCTTATCCCGCGCCAGAGACCGCAGGGCGGCCGCCACTTTCTCATCCTTCAACGACGGGTTGGCAAGGAGGAACCGGGTTGTCGACCATCTTACGGATAAGTTCTCGTGATCGAGCAAGTCGATCAACACCTGGCGATCGTCTGAGGCGGCCGTCTTGACGACCATCCAGATGACGCTTCGTCTGTGTTCCAAGCCGCGCCGGTGATCGTCCTGCCGCTTCCAATCGGCCAGGTACTTCTCGTAGTCTGCCCAAGTCGGCGCGTCCGCGGCTATCGAGCCCTCTTCCGTCCCGCGGAGGGACATCCGCTTCGTGTCCTTGAACTGTTCGAAGGTCTGCGGGTTGATGACCATCAAGGACTCGCCAAGGTGGCCTTCGGCGAGCAGCGAGTCGACGTCCGTCTCGGCCAATCGCGTCAGCGCCCGCACAGCGGGATGAGAGGAAAACCGATCCGGCAGTATGTTTTCGCCGCAAGGGAAATCCTTGCAGATTGCGTTCAATAGCGCTCCCGGAGCAGACGACCCATGCTCTGCGGCGACGTCCGCTCCCCTCGTCGCCGGTTGGGCGGTGGAGGAGTGCTGCGGACGCTTGGGGCTTTCAGCAGCCAGCGCTGCGCCGGCCGAAACGAGGAGAATCACGGCCAGAGAGGCTCGGATCGCTTGACTGGGTGGTTGACGGTCGGTCCTCATTTATCACCTCCGGCTTTTGAAGTGCGACAATAGGCAACTCAGCCCGCACTATATCCTGGACCCGGTGGCCCGGCGCAACGAGTCTGTAACAAACCTCGGTGAGTCGGTCCTCCGTCTCAGTAGAACTCGATCTCAAAACGTTCATCCTTCATGGCACGCAAGATGATGGCCTTGGCGCGCTCATGGTCGGAACGGATGTAGAAGTGATTCACGAGAAACCCGGTCGCGCCGTATTCGATCTTGCTGCTGCCGAGGAGTTTGTCGAGCCGCGCCATGGCCGCGTGAAAGGCCACAATATCTTCTTGTCGCGCCGAGGGGCCAGGGTATTTGACCACGCACAACATGACCCCGTCGGGAACGCCGAGTTGCTGACGTACCGACGGTTTCTCCGTCACTGCTTGTGGGGACTCATGGGTCCGGGGAGACTCCAATTGCCCAAGTTGTGTGTGCATGCGGCTGATGCACTGTTGTCTGGCTTTCTCGACTGCTGCCCGAAACTCTCCCACGCGCTCCCCGTCGGGATTCGCAACGAACGTCCAAGTTACGCCGACTTGTGTTGGAATGACGGCCATTTCCCGTTGCGAGATCGTCTTCTCCACATACCCCTTTCGGTCGCTGATCACAAGCTCCATCAGACAAGCGTTCCGGTGGCCGTAGCTCGTGACCTCTTTCTTCGTCCCTTGGATATCGCCGTTGGCAAAAGTCAGTCGATCGCTGCTCGGCTTCACGGTCTTGATTCCCGCGAGTTGGGGAAAGAACTTCGCGAGTTTCGTCAACTCCTGATGAAACCCCCTGATGGTACTTGCGATCACATGAGCCCGGCTCTGACTGGCGCCCGGTGGGGGTGGATTGTCAGCGACTCTCAGGTCTGAAAACGACGCTGGGGGGCCGGTCCGGTAGGTGATGGTGAAGCGATACGTCTCTCCAATCGTCTGTTCGGCCGTTCCGAACAATCTGGCGGGGCTGTGGATCGCAAAGGCTCGCTTTCGCCCGGCTTGAATCGGGACCTTCTGTTGTTCCACGTCGCGGATAGAAACGACCACGATGTAGCGGGGATCACGGTCAACGTTCGTGACGGTCCCCCCATACTTGCCCAGCGGCTGGATCGACTCGATCGTGGCACGGAAGTCGATTCGGAACGTCTGAAAGGAGGCAACCGCCTGGGGAACGTCCTCCGGCCTCGTCGGCGGTTTCTTGCCTTCGCCGGCGTGTGGGGTAGCTGGGAGGCGAGTTCGTCCACCCTGAAAAGACACCCTCTGGAATTGCCTGGGGCCGATGGCTACGGGGCGGTTCTTGTCGTCAAGTGTGAGTACACGAAAACTAACGCCGCGAATGCCGGAGAGCCGATAGTGCAGCTCCCATTCGTGTTGGCTTCTCTTGATTACTTGGTCTCCAAACTTGAGGAGAACCCCAAAGAGTTGTATCTTCTGCTCATCCGGCAACACGACGTTTTCTGCCTTGGCCAGAGCGAGCATATCGTCTGCATTTCCGAACAAGTAAATCCTCTCATCCCCTTTGCGGAGCACATACTGTCGGGACGGCTTGACTACCACCTGGTAGATGCGAGTCTCACCGTTCTGGAATAGGTTCGTGAGAGCATTCCTACTCCATTCATTGTCTATCTGTCGAACGGGCGCGTCTTTCGCGGCCTGGCGCAGTGCGGTTAGTGCCGGTTCCCATCCTGCGGCGACAGCTCTTGCTTTCGGCGGTGTTGCTGCTGTCTCTGCGACGTGGGCGCTGTCGCCCTCTACCACGGCTTGTGTAGCCGGCGAACGGCCCGCCTCGATCTCGACCTCCACCGCCGGTAGTTCCAGCTTGCCCAACCAGGGCTTGCCGGGACCGTCGTAGGCCCCCGTTTTCGGCGACGAAAATGTGCCCGCGATCTTGTACTTGCCCGGCGGAAGTCGCCGGACATGCCTGGTCGTGTTCAGGTGTCGATCCCTTGGGCCGTCGAGGCTGCGGACGCTGACGGGGATCGTCACCCGCTCACCGAGGCGCCGGATGACGGTCCACTTAGCCGAGTAGTTTACGTCCGAACGCTTCATCGTCGGCTCGACCGGCGCCCCGTCGGCATCTGTCATGCGGGCTTCGAACAGAAACGGATTGCCCGTGTTCACGGCCAGCGTTGGCTCGCCTCGGTAGTTGACGTTGCGCAGATCGAGCTTCAGGTGGAATTGCTCCGACGGGTGGATGGTCGCCATGGCGACCGTGAGTCGTCCAATCAATCCGTCGGCCGGTTTGCTCCATCCGTTGGCGGCCGGGTCGAGTTCGATCGTCACCGGGTTGCTGACCACTCGAAGGCGCTTGCCAGTGCGCCAGTGGCCGTGGAGCATCTCAAAGGCTGCGCGAATCGTGTGCCGGCCGGCGGCCAACGGGACCCGGTGGCGAAAGGCGTCGTATCGCGACCGCGGTTGACGCGTGTCCACGCGCACCAGGACGTCGCGGTGCGCCTTCCCTGGCCCGAAGTCCGACCACGGCACGGCGTGCCCCTCTTCGCCATGGATCGAGTGCATGTGCCACCCAACGCCGTCCACTTCGAGCAGAGCGAGCACGCCGACCAGCTTCACCTTCAGGTCCAGTTCACCGTTGTTTCTCAGCTCCGCTGCCAAGACAACCGTGTCTCCCGGCTTCCAGAGCCGCTGATCCGCCGTCAGGCGACACTGCGCGCCCTCGACCGCCTCCCCCCAGGCCGGTTCCGGTGAGTTCACGGCAAGCCAGTCTTCCGGTGACAAAAACACCTCGATCAATGTTCTGTCCGTCTTGGGGCCGTAGTGCAGGTCGAACTTCAGGGGTCCTTGATCGCTCGGTAGAACGTATCGCCCCAGTAAGGTCTTCCAGATTCCAGCGTTGTCGATTGTCTGTGGTCGTACGGCCGTACCCGCTCGTTCACTAGTCCAGACCTCAAGGATCAGACCATCCGGTTCCGGGCCGGTCATCGGTCCACCGGCTCTTACCTTCAAGGCGCCGGTCTTGTTTTCTTTTTCGGGCAGATCGTAAGTGCGAGTCTTCCAGGCAATGCGGATGCGTCCCTCGGCGTCTCTTCCAAACTCGTGACCGGGAAGATGTTGATCGGCCAAACGCTTCAGCGATCGCACCACGATATCGAGCGGCTCACCCCGGGGGATCTCGCCCGCTCTCGCCTCAGGCGTCTCCGTGGAGCTATTCGTGGGATCGAGTTCGTTCCTCTCGGCTGTAGCCGACATCCGCTCCGCGGTCTTCTCGGTGCGCCGCGAGATTTCCATACGTTCCCATGATGAAACGACGAAATAGCGATAATCCTTGCCGGGTTTCTTCATTGTGTAGCTGGCCATGTTCTGAATACCTTGAAAACGGCCATGCAAAACAAACTTGCCATCGAGTTTTTCGGGAGCTGTCACCTCTTTGGGAAACACTGCGTGAACCCATTCTCGGGATTCAGGACGCCTGAAAGCCAGCTCGCGCCCCGAAGGAAAGTCTCTGCCGGGTCCGCGCACGAGAGGATGTTGCGGAGCGTGTCCTGAAGACACATCGACATAAACAAGGTTTTCCAGAGTTGTTAAGGAAGAGTCTTTCTTCCCGGCATTGCCCGGCGCAGGCTCGTCCGTAGCGGCGGAGCCTCTCGTGGCATCGGGTTGCTCTTCGCTAACGCGTATATCACTCGCGGACAACGTCTCACCAGGCGTCGCCGACTTCTCGCCTGCCCACACCGTACACGCGATGAAAACCGCGATGAGCGTCACCACAACGAAGCTGCCGGCAAGCGATTTCGTGAGCCGATCTCGTCGGGTGGACACGCCCAATATCCGCTGCACTCGCGCGAGCGTATTGCCCGCGTTGGCGGCCAGGGCGGGGCGGGGCGCCGATCGCAAGGCCTCGAAGGACGACAACGCAGCAGCGTACGCGACGCTGTCGCCGCACACGTCGATCGCTGCGTCGTCGCAGCAGTGCTCCCGTGCGACCCGAACCTGGTGGGAAATCCACCAAACGGCCGGATGGTAAAACAGCAGCGTTTCGACGATCGTCTGGAGAAGGTTCACCAAGTAGTCGTACCGTCGAACGTGGGCCAACTCGTGGGCCAGCACCGCGTCGAGTTGCTGAGGACTCAGCCCCGCGATCATCGCCGCGGGCACGAGCAGAACGGGGCGCCACCACCCGATCACCACGGGCACCTCGACGAGCGTGGAACGCAGCAGACGGACTGCCTGTCGCAGTCTCATCCGCCGCGCCACGACCTCGACCTGATCGGCAAGCTCTTGAGTGACTGACGTAACGCCGACCCGTTGAAGCCGCATCGCGCCGAGCCAACCGCCGACGTTCCAGAGCGAAAGGAGCAGCACTCCACTGAGCCAAGCCAGTGAGGCAGCGGGCAGCCACGGCCGGACGGCTGCAATCCATCGCGTCGTCAACGGCTGCCGGGTAGTCGCGGGTCCCTCGGTGCCGGTGGCCGGCGAGACGCTGGTTGTTTCCGGCGCGTCTGCCAGGGACTCGGCGTCTACGTTTTGGGGAGGCACAACCTCTACCATCCGGGGTGGCGGGTCAAAACCCACGTCGGTATTTTCCGACATCGTCGCCAATTCGGTCGACTGCGTCGCCCATGCTGGCCGAGTTGGAACCACCGGCGACTCGCTAGCCACGACCGCTGCCCGATCCGGCGATAAACCAGGAACCAGAAAGAACGTCGTGATCGATGCCAACATCGTGCCGGAAAGCGCCAAACAGCAGACAGTGTACCGCAGGCTGGCCGATCGCCGGCGCAGTGTTTCGATTGCAGCGGCGAGGACCATTGCGATCAGCGTGAATTGCCACACCGAGTGCAACAGTACCCAGCCGAGGCGATGGAACAGATCCAACGAGGCGACGTCATGAATGATGGTCATGATCCTTTCCCCTTGGCTTCTCGGAGGAGTTTTTTCAGTTCCGCGAGTTCGGCCGCCGAGAGTCGATCCGACGACAGCAGACTCATCACCAGCGTCTGAGTGCTCCCGTCAAACGCGCGCCGGACCAGATCGTCCAGCAAGCCCAGTTGGGTCTCGTCCCGCGTTCGGGACGCCGTGTAATGCTGAGGCCGAGTGGTTTCGTCGCACTGGACCAGTCCTTTGTCCCGCATCACCTGGACCATCTTCCTTGTGGTCGAGTAGGCCACTTCGCGTCGCCCGGAAACGGCCCGATGGATTTCGCCCAGTGGGCACGGGCCCAATTCCCAGAGAACATGTAGGATCTCCAGTTCGACCTCCGTCGGCTGGGGGGATGGATATCGTGGCATACCGGCACTTCTCCCAGGTTTCGAGCAGCCTTATGACGCCTGCATCAGGCCCGTACGACTGTAAGACGAATGAATTAGTCCTTAAGTTCCCGAATTGTGGACTAATTTCTTCGTCCTGTCAATCCCACCGGAACTTGCCCTGGACAAGCTCGAATCCGGCACTGCACAGTAGCTTGTGGAATCTTGCTGGGGAAATTGCAGATGAGCTTCGAGTACAACGCAGGGGTGAGGTGTCGATTGTGTAATTGCACGTCGAGCGCAAGACACCGAGGAGGGGGTGTCCTTTCGCAAACGGCGGGACAGACGGGGAGCCCAACCTCACTATCGACGGTTACCCTCAAGGATATGCCATCCACGTGGTTGAAAAAGACCGCGTTGATACGTTCTACCGGCCTCTCCTCGTT
>Ga0180438_10002060_pt1 | contig 33921 bp, 20 predicted proteins | sample SS_ome_12_FD_132455 | JGI IMG/M metagenome (GOLD analysis project Ga0180438, IMG submission 132455) | Hypersaline lake sediment archaeal communities from the Salton Sea, California, USA - SS_3_D_2 metaG | ecosystem: Environmental > Aquatic > Non-marine Saline and Alkaline > Hypersaline >... | reverse complement strand
CAGCACCGCGAGAGGTTTTCGAAGTTCTTGGTTGACCTGGAAGAGTTTGCAAAACCTCCCCAGGCGCGTTTTCTGACCAAAGAGCCAAGGGCTGCAGCAGCGTAGATTACTGGAAACTACTGGATAGGAATCAAAGTGCTCGGATGGCCAACCACCGGTTGAACCGTCGGGAAATCGTGCTCATGCAGCCGATTCGCGAGCAGCATTGAGGAGCACACGACGTGGAGTTCCGACGCTTCGAGCCGGCGATCTTCGAGTTCCTCGAGGAGCTGGCCGACAACAACAATCGGCCGTGGTTCCAGGAGAACAAGGGGCGCTACGAGCGCGAGGTGCTCGGGCCGTGCCTGGCGTTCATTCGGGCGTTTGCGCCGAGGCTGCGAAGGATATCGCCCTACTTCGTGGCCAGCGACCGGCGCGTGGGGGGCTCGCTGATGCGGGTCTACCGCGACACGCGGTTTTGCCGGGACAAGACGCCGTACAAGACCAACGTGGGCATCCAGTTCCGGCACGAGCTGGGGCGCGACGTCCACGCGCCGGGGTTCTACGTCCACATCGAGCCGGGCGAGTGCTTCTTGGCCGTGGGCGTGTGGCGCCCGGATCGCGGGTCGCTGGGCCGGATTCGGCAGGCGATCGTCGACGAGCCGGACCGCTGGCGCCGGGCGGTGCGCGACGCGAAGTTCCGCCGCTCGTTCGAGCTGGCCGGCGACAGCCTGAAGCGGCCGCCACGGGGCTTCCCGGCCGACCATCCGCTGGTGGAGGACCTAAAGCGCACCGATCTGGTGGCCTTAAGCGAGCTTAGCGAGCAGGACGTGCTCGGCGGGCGGTTTGCGCAGCGCGTGGCCACGACCTTCGCGGCCGGCCGGCCGCTGATGCGGTTTCTCTGCAAGGCACTTGAGGTGCCGTTCTAGGTGCTTCCAGTCGAGGAATACGGTCGTAGGACGGACCTCCGGTCCGTCGCGCAGATTGATCCGAGGTCCGCAATCCAGACGGCGCGGGAGTCCGAAACGCTGACGGACCGGAGGTCCGTCCTACGATTCTTGCCGGGAGACTTGCACCCCGGTCCCGCGGGGGCTAAGGTAGCGGGTGCGCGTGCTCCGCTGAGCCGGCCGGGGTCGGGCGGGCCGGGGGCGCCCGCGACCACACCGCGTTCACTCGCCACGTTCCGACCTACCCCCAGCTTAGTCCATCAAAAGGAGATCGTTCGATGAGCAGACTTTCCAGACGTGATTTCGTGGTCCGCTCGGCGGCAGGCGCGGCCGCCTTGGGGGCGGGCAACCTGCTGGGCTCCGGGGCGCTGGCCGCCGAAGAGGGGGCCGCCATGGCCATTGCCCGATGGGGCGGTGCCCAGCCCGGCGCCGACGGCATCGACGCGGCCGCCGTGAAGCTGACCGAGCAGGCCGTGGCGGGCATCGGCGGCATGAAGCGTTTCGTGGGCAACGGCGACGTGGTCTGGGTCAAGCCGAACATCGCCTGGGACCGCACCCCCGAGCTGGCGGCCAACACCAACCCGGACGTGGTCGCCACCGTGGTGCGGCTCTGTCTCGAGGCCGGGGCCAAGACCGTCAAGGTCGGCGACCACACCTGCAACGTGGCCACCGCCACGTACCAGAGCAGCGGCATTGCCGAGGCCGCCCGCCGCGCCGGGGCCGAGGTGGTCCACGTCGACCCGCTTCGGTTTCGCGAAACGGCGGTCAAGGGCGAGCGGTTCGATGCGCTTAAGCTCTATCCCGAGATGCTCGAGTGCGACCTGTTGGTAAACGTGCCGATCGTCAAGCACCACGGGCTGGCCACGGCCACGCTTTGCATGAAGAACCTGATGGGTCTGATGGACGACCGGCGGCGATACCACCAGGCGTTGCCCGACATGCTGACCGACCTGACGCGGTTCGTCAAACCGCGGATTTCGATCCTGGACGGGGTGCGGATATTGACCCGGGGCGGTCCCCGCGGCGGCAATCCCGAAGACGTGGCCGTGAAGATGACCGTGGCCGCGGGCGTCGACGTCGTGGCCCTGGACGCCTTCGGCGCCGAGCTGATGGGCAAGAAGCTCGACGAGGTGCCCTCGATCGGCAAGGCCCAGGCGGCCGAGCTGGGTACGGCCGACTACCGCTCGCTGTCGCCGCGGGAGATGAACGTCTCATGAGCCGACGTCGGCGGATAGTGACCGGCGCGCGGGTCCGGCGGCTCGTGCAATTGGTGTTTTTGCTGGTGTTCTTCGGGTGGGTGCTGCTGGCGCGGCCCGTTTCGCCGGCCGAGCCCCACCCGTGGTTCAAGCTTGGGTTCCTGCTCGACCCCTTGATCCTGATCTTCACCTGGGTGGCGGCCCACGCCGTGCCGCTGGTGCTGCTGTTCTCGCTGGTGGTGATCGGGGTGACGCTGGTGATGGGCCGGGTGTTCTGCGGCTGGGTCTGCCCGCTGGGGACGATCCACGACGTGGCCGGCCGGGGGTTCGACCGCCTGCAACGCAACCCGAAACGCCGCGATCGCTGGTCGCGATGGCAGTTGACGAAGTACTTCGTGCTGGTCGGCTTCCTGGCCATGGCGGTCTTCGGCGTCCACTGGATCTGCGTGTTCGACCCGTTGGTGCTTTTCTATCGCACGACGACCACCGTGCTTCTGCCCGGCGCGCAATGGGCGGTGGAAGAGAGTTCGACGGCGGCCTTCCACTCCGACCCGGGGACCGTCCGGGACTGGCTCATGGCCGTGACGGAGCCGGTGTACGACTTCACGGGCGACCACGTGTTCGTGGTCAAGCAGCAGGCGTTTTTGGGCGCCGGACTGATCGCGCTGGTGTTCGTCGTGCTGCTGGTGCTCAACGCATACCGCCGGCGGTTCTGGTGCCGGTACCTCTGTCCGCTGGGGGCGCTGTTGGGGGTGTTCGCGTGGCGGCCCCTGCTGCGGCGGGCGATCGACAAGGAGACGTGCAACCAGTGCGACCTGTGCGCGATGCGCTGCCACGGGGCCGCGGCGGCCGAGTCGGGCGACCGCTGGAAGCCCTCGGAGTGCCTGGGGTGCCTGAATTGCACCGAGTCCTGCAACCGCGACAGCTCGCGGTTCCACCTGGCCTGGCCCTGGCGCAAAGAGCCGACGACCGAGAGCGTGGACCTCTCGCTGCGGGCGGCCTTGGGCGCGGCGGTCGGGGGGCTGATCGCGCTGCCCTTGATGCGTTTAAGCCCCCAGTCGCGCGGAAAGCGATTCCACCCGCTCTTGATCCGCCCGCCGGGCGCCCGGGAAGAGCGCGAGTTCCTAAAGCGGTGTACGTCGTGCGGGCTGTGCATGAAGGTCTGTCCGACCGGCGGGTTGCAGCCGGCCGTGAGCGAGGCGGGCCTGGAGGGGCTCTGGACGCCACGGCTCGTGCCGCGCTTGGGCTACTGCGAATACGACTGCACGCTCTGCTCGCAGGTCTGCCCCACCGAGGCCATCCGGCCCCTTGGGGTCGAAGAGAAGCACCAGACCAAGATCGGGCTGGCCGCGTTCGACACGACGCGGTGCATCCCCTACGCCTACGGGCGGGAGTGCATGGTCTGCGAGGAGCACTGCCCGGTGCCCGACAAGGCGATCTACTTCATCGAGGCCGAGGTCGTGGATCGCGACGGCATGACGAAGACCGTCAAGCAGCCACACGTGGACCCCGATTTGTGCATCGGCTGCGGGGTGTGCGAGAACAAGTGCCCGTACGCCGATCGGCCGGCCATCCGCGTGTCCAGCGCCAACGAGACCCGCAACCCCGACAACCAGCCGATCCTGCCGGGCGGCGATATCTACTGACCTAAACGTTGCACAAAGCGCCGTAGCCGAAGTCGTGAGACTTCGATGAACTGGGCTTTTCGCACCGCATTGATGAACTCCTGCAACGTCACCGACGGTGAAGCCCTGATAGCAGATGGGATGCCGCGCTTGGCAGCGCAAAGACCGAAGTCTCACGACTTCGGCTACGAGTGTCTCACGACTTCGAGGGGATCATGCACGCAGAACAGATGTCGCCCGGCGCGGTTGCGGCGGCGGCCGTGCTCGGTCTGGCCGCAACGTGGTCCGGCGTCTCCCGGGCCGACGAGCTGAAGATCGACAACCGGCTGCTGGAAGTCACCTACGATACCGGCACCGGGGAGTTCTCCGTCGCGGCGCTCTCGGCGTCGCCCGCGCGCACGTTCGTCTCGAAGGGCAAGCTGAGCGGCACGGGCGGGACCGCCCGGCTGACGGCGGTCGACCACGAGACCTTCGGCCAGGCCCAAGCGATCGAGGTTTCCTATCCCGGCGGCAACCGCGACCGCATCCTGCTTGTGCCCGATCTGCCGTTCGTGCTGTTCCGCTCGACGATCCACAACGGCGAGTCCCAGCCGAAGGTGGTTCCGAAGGTCCGCACGCTCAGTGTCCCGCTGGACCTGGGCCGGCCGGGCGCTGAGCTGATGGCGCTGGGGACCGGCGGCTTGAAGCCGGCGCCGGAGTCGCCCGGCAGCTACATGTGGATGGCCGTGGCCGACCCCGAGAGCCGCCGCGGCGTGGTGGCCGGGTGGATCACCGCCGATCGGGGCAGCGGCGTGGTGCTGCCCGGCGTCGAGGAGGATCGGGTCCGGCTCGACGCCCGGATCGACTACGGCCGGCTGCGCGTCGCCCCGGGCGAATCGGAGCCGCTGGAGACGTTCGCCCTGGGCTTCTTCGACGATGCCCGGCTGGGGCTGGAGGCCTATGCCGACGCGATCGCCCGGGTCTACGCGATCGAGCTTCCGCCCCAGCCGTGCGGCTACTGCACGTGGTACGTATCGCGTGCGTCGAACGAAGAACGGATCGCCGAGCAATCGGCGTTCGTCAAGGAGCATCTCGCCCCGTTCGGCTTCTCGGTGGTGCAGATCGACGACGGCTGGCAGGACGGCGACAACCGGGGCAACGGGCCGCGCAAGAACTTCACCCGGCACCGCGCCGACGGGCCGTACCCCTCGGGCATGAAGGCCACGGCCGATCGGATCAGCGGGCTGGGGCTGGTGCCGGGGATCTGGTTCATGCCCTTCGCCGGCACGCACGACGCACCCTGGTTTGCCGACAAGCAGGACTGGTTCGTCAAGCGCGCCGGGGACGGCAAGCCCTACGACACGCGCTGGGGCGGCACCTGCCTGGACATGACCCACCCCGAGGCACGCCAGTACCTTCGCACCATGGTGGAGCGCATCGCCAACGAGTGGGGCTATCGCTACTTCAAGATGGACGGCCTGTGGACCGGCACGGGCACGCCGCTGAAATACGTCAACGACGCCTACCAGTGGGACTCGATCGGCGACGCCCTGTTCCACGATCCCGGCAAGACCAACGTCGAGGCATACCGCGACGGACTGAAGCTCGTGCGCGAGGCGGCCGGGCGCGACGTCTTCTTCCTGGGCTGCTGCGCCAACCAGAACATGCGGAGCTACGGCGGGGCCTTCGGGCTAGTGGACGCCATGCGCATCGGGCCCGACAACGGCTGCTCTTGGAAGGGCGTGCTCACCGGACCCAGCTTCGGCTCGCGAAACTACTTCCTCAACGGTCGCGTCTGGTACAACGACCCCGACCCGGTCTACGTGCGCCCCTCGCTCTCCGTGGAGCAGGCCCAGGTAAGCTGCTCCTGGGCCGCGATCGCCGGCCAGCTCACGATCGGCAGCGACGATTTCAAGTCGCTGCCCCCCGAGCGGATCGACGTCCTCCGCCGGGTGATGCCCTCGCACGGGGCGACCGCCCGGCCCGTCGACCTGTTCGACGAGGCGCTGCCGCGCGTCTGGCTGGTGACCGACGACGGCGGCGAGCCGCGGCGCGACGTGATCGGGCTTTTCAATTGGGGCGACCGCGCCGCGGAGTTCGATTGCACGCTCAAACGCCTCGGCCTGCCCGAAAAGGGGTCAGACCCCTTAAGTCCAGGGGGTCTGACCCCTTTTCGGACAGGCACAAAGTACATGGCCTTCGACTTTTGGGCCGGGCGGATGCTCCCGCCGGTGGAGAAATCGCTGCGGGCCACGTTACCGGCGCAATCGTGCATGGTGCTGGCCGTGCGCCCGGTTGGCGCCCACCCGCAGCTTCTAAGCACCTCGCGTCACGTGACCCAGGGGATCGTCGACGTGGTGGAAGAGCGCTGGGACGGCGCTGCCGGTGCACTTTCCGGCACGAGCCGCGTGGTGGGCGGCGATCCGTACGAGCTACGCGTCGCCACCCACACCACGGGCGGGCTGTGGCGGGCGTCCGTTGCCGAGGTCTCGCCCGAGGACCGCGCCGCCGGCGTCAGCATCGAGATCGTGGGCAGCGAAGCGAAGCAGGAACGGGGGCTGGTGCGCGCCACGGTCCGCTCGCCGAAAAGCCGGCAGGTGCAGTGGACCGTGCGGTTCGAGCCGTCGCCGCATGCCGAGGCGCCGCCCGGGCCGGCTACGGAGTTGAAGGCGGAGATGCCCGACCCCTTCGGCCCGGTCAATCTCGCCTGGAAGGGGACCTCGCCGTTCTACGAGGTGCGGCGCGACGGCGAGGTGATCTGCCCGGGCCAGGGCGACACGACCTACGCCGACGCGGCGGTGGCCCAGGGCAAGCGCTACCGCTACACGGTCGTGCCCTTGGGGTTCGACGGGCGGCGCGGCCCGGCCTCCGAGCTTCAGTTCGAGACGCCGCGGGTCGAGCTCGGCCCGGTGCCGCCGCTGCCCGAGGTGAGCCTGATGAAGCTCAAGCCGGCGAGCATCCGCACCGGCTGGGGCAAGCCCGGCCTGGGCAAGTCGGCCGCCGGGCGCCCGCTCACGTTGGGCAAGGACGTTTACGAGGACGGCCTCGGGTTGCACGCCAACGCCGAGGCGGTCTACCAGCGCAAGCCTGAGTGGAAGCGCTTCGTGGCCGTGGTGGGCATCGATGAAGGCGAGCGCGAGGACGACCAGAGCAGCCTGGTCTGCGAGGTAGTGGCCGAGCGCGGCGGACGCAAGACGTGCCTCGGGCGCACGCCGGTGCTCCGCTTCGGCCGCGTCGAGCGATGGCACTTCGACCTGGCCATTCCCGACGACTGCCGGCGAATCCACCTCGTGGTGGGCGACGGCGGCGACAACATCCACTCCGACCACGCCGACTGGGTCAACGCGGGCTTTCTGACCGAGTGACGCGGTCGCGCCGCTGCTCGCGCTCGGCCTCCACAACCGGGCAGAGATGCCGGTGGTCACACTTGCTCGAAGGGTGCAGGCAACGCGGGCACTCCGCAGAAACGGGAGTGCCGTCGCGGAAGCAAAACAACGCGCGGTCGCTTTCGTCGCTCGGCTGCACGAAGATACCCGGGGCGGTTCGACGATGTGAGTAGCAGGCGCACTCCGTGTGCCGTCCGCTTGTTAGGGCACACCGGCGCCCAAACGCATCGTCAGCAACGCCGGCGCCAAGGCGTGGCGCCACAGATTCAATTGGTCTCCTGATGTCACACTTCAAGTGTAACAGATGAACGCGGCCGGGACGATCGCGATCACGCTCCGGTGGGTCGCCGAAGAACGCCACGTCGTGTGGTTCTCTATCCAGGTCTTGAAGGTTACCCAGAGAATCCGGCCGCCGTACTGTTCGTCGCGGACGATTTCCATTCTATCAGGCTAGCGTCGCCGGTCCGGCGCGGAGAAAGGGCGCTCATCCACAAGCTTCGTGTGTTGTCGTCGCCACTCCAGCGCGTTCTGCACCGTGTCGCTGAAGAACTTCTCGCTCAGGCCGTGCCTGACCCCCGGCTCGAGCTTCTCCGGATCGCTGCCAAGCGTCATCTTTACCACCAGTCGCATCCCCTGTTCGATCTCCATCGGCACGTTGGCGCGGCAGCGAACTCCGCCCCACTTCCGGCCCCAGGCAGTGGTTCTAGAAGTTGCGGATCGCCCTCGCGCCCTGCCGGTGCCCGCCGTACGATGAACCTCATCTCGTCGAGGACGAGCAGGCTTGTGTCGAGGCCTGCGCACCCTGCGGTTCAGGGCCGTTGGATCGACGCGGCCGCCGGGTTCGCTCGGCGGGTCTTGGGCCAGGGCCGGAGGGCTCTCGCGCACCGAAATAAGCGAGACGACCACGGCCGCCGCCAGACATGCGCCCAGGATCCGCGCCGGCCACGGCTGCCCGCGTTTCCGATCGGCCTCCGACTCCTGCATGATTTGGATTCGCTGCCGCAACTCGCCGGATCGCCGCGCGGTCCCCAGCCAGCCGGGCTGCGCCCGGGACATCGCCTCGGCCACCACCACCAGCCCCCGGCCGTAGTCCTTGCGCGAATAGCCGGCGGTCTGAGTGACCCAGCGATCGGCCGACGCCTCCCGGCTGGCCGACATCCTTCTCTCCGCCCACCAGGCAAACAGGTTAAAGTAGTTCAGCACGCAAGAGGCAAACGAAAGCAGGGCAAACAGCCGATCCCGCCGACACAGGTGGGCGACCTCGTGGGCGACCAGTGCTTCGGCTTGCTCTCTGGGCAAGGCAGCCAACCAGCGAGGCAGAATAATCGTCCCGCGCACCAAGCCGATGAGCATCGGCGCCTCACAGCACTCGGACCAAAGCAGGCGGAGCTTGCGATGATAACCGTGGCGCCGGGCCAATTCGCGGGCCGCCTCTTGAAGCGATCGCAGTGCCGGTGTTGCGCCCGCCATTACGCGAAAGCGGACCCGCCAGAAACGAAACACGGTCACCAGCGCCAACGACACCGCGCCCGTCAGTCACACGGCCGCAAGCACCGGCTTCCAGGGAATCGCCGACCTCAGCCCGATGCCTGCCTCGCTCGCCTCAGCAGGGGACGCCGCGTTCGCAACGGCTGGCTCAAACTCGATTGGGCCGGACGTGGCACGCGGCGTGGCATGGGGCCTCGCGCCTGGCAACGGCGGGACTGCGTCGGACCGCTGGCCCACGGTCGGCACCATCGGAACCGCGGCCCGGGACTCCGCTTGTGGTACCGGCGGCTCCTCCGGCCGCGCCGGCGCCGGCAACCATATCGGGATGCGAAACCACAATAGCCCCTGGAGCAGCACCAATGCCCATAACCCGTGCCGGGCCTCGGGCGAAACCTCGGGAAACTCGCGCAGCACGGCCGCCACCATCAGGCTGCCCACCGCAAGCCCAATCGTGATCCGAGCCGCCACGGCGAACCAGGCCTCCGCCATCGCTTCAAGGCCGCCCATCGCTCCCCCCTTCTTAAGGAGGTCCCGTCTCTTCGACAAGGCGTTTGATCTCCGCCAGCTCCTCGGCCGTGAACGTCTCGTTCCTCAGCAGCCTCAACACCAGCGGCGCCGGGCTGTTGCACACCTTGTTGAGCATCAAGCTGAGATAGTGCTGGATCACCCGATCCTGGGCCACCTTGGCCCGGTACCGAGCAGGCCGCGACCTGCGATCCCGGCGCACCAGGCCCTTCTCGACCAGCCGATTGAGCATCGTCTGCACGGTGGTGTAGGCGTGCCGGTCGGCCACCTGCTGGTGCACCTCCCGCAACGTGGCCGGACCTTCCTCCCAAAGAACTCTCAGGACGTCCAGTTCCGCGGCAGAAACCTGTAGCTTGCCGCCGGGGCTCATTCGGTCTTCCTCCGTCAAACATCGCGTAGGAACATCTGGGCCACGAGAAAAGATTTTACCACATTTGTAAAAATGTCAACAGTCTCCACGGTCAAACCCCTCTTCCTCCCCAATTAACCCCCTCTTCGTAACCACTCTCTTTGGAGCAATAGTCAGAAGTGACTGTCGGGCAAGGACTTAGGGACCTCGAATTCGTTTCGGTCGGCCCCAGAACGAATCGACAACTTGCCGAACTCGTGTGTGCTCACCGCAGGACTTCTGCACCCCAGACCATCGCATTCTGAGCAAACGACGTTGCGGGCTCGGGGATACTTCACCATTCGGAGGGGGTTTGTTAGCTTTTTCGGGTGGTGCCGACGCCGCCACGCCCAAAGGGAGCGAACCCACGGGGTTCGGCGAGTCGATGGACAAAACCCCCGCCAGTCTGCTGGAACGGCTGCGAAAAGGCGGCAGCCAGGAGGCCTGGGAGACGTTTGTCCGGCTGTTTGCCCCGATGATCTACCGGTGGGCGCGCCGTGTGGGCCTGGCAGCCGATTTGGCGGCAGATCTGGTCCAGGATGTGTTTCTGATCCTGTTGGAGAAGCTCCCCAAGTTCGAGTACGACAAACGGCGGAGTTTTCGGGCCTGGCTGAAGACGGTCGTGCTGAACAAGTGGCGGGACGGGCTGCGCAAGGGGCGATTCCAGCCAACGGGCGTCCCTGTGAGCGACTGCTCGGAGCCGGCAAGCCCTGATTTCGTGCCTTTTCTGGAAGAGGCGGAATACCAACAGTACCTGGTGGACCGAGCCATGCAACTGATCCAGGCCGACTACGAGCCGACCACATGGAAGGCTTGGTGGAACTTCGCAGTAGTTGGCCGGCCTGCCAGAGAGGTAGCTGCCGAACTGGGGATCACCCCCAACGCGGTCTACTTGGCCAAGGCACGGGTCATGGCCGGGTTGCGGGAAAAGGTGGACGGCCTGCTGGACTGACACTCCCCGGGCCGGAAAAAGGGGACAGATTCTTGGCGTTTCTTGCGTACTGCTATTAGGCGGCCGGAAGCCTCGGCCGCAGGCCCCATGACCGGCGGGGTGCGGACCGGCGCGGGGCCGGCAGGGGTCAGGCAAGATGGCAGAACCACAGCCTTGTCCCGACGAATCAACCCTTCGGCGTCTGATGCTCGGTCGGGTCTCTCCCGGGGAGCTGGAAAACCTGGAGGGACACGTGCTGCACTGCGCCCGTTGCGGGAAGGTCCTGGATACGGTTCGGGGTGAAGACACCCTGATCGCGACGGCCCGGGCATCGGTCGGCCAATCCCAGGAAGTGGAAGCCGACGTGGTCGGCGAGCTGATCGAACAACTCCGCAGGCTGCCGGCCACAACGGCCACGCTGGCCCATCGCCCGGTCCGGGGGGTTCTGCTGGAGGAGTTACAGGCGTTTCTCGATCCGCCGCAAGCCGCCGGGGAACTCGGCAGTATCGGTCCGTACCGGGTTACGGGCGTGCTGGGAGCCGGGGGCATGGGCGTGGTGTTGCGGGCAGAGGACCCCCGGCTCGGCCGCGCCGTGGCGCTGAAGATCATGAAGCCCTCGCTGGCCGCATACCGGTCGGCGGCTCAGCGTTTTCTGCGCGAGGCGCGTGCGGCTGCATCGATTCAGCACGACCACGTGGTGACCATTTACGAAGTCGGCGAGCACCGTAGTCTGCCCTATCTGGCCATGCAACTGTTGGAAGGGGAGTCGCTTGCCAGCCGGCTGGAGCGCGCCGGGCGGCTCCCGGCCGAGATGGTCATGCGCTTGGCCAGGCAAATCGCTTCCGGTCTGGCCGCCGCCCACCGCCGCGGCGTGATCCACCGCGACCTGAAACCGGACAACATACGGCTGGAGGATGAAGGAGGGGAACGGGTACGGATCGTGGATTTCGGCCTGGCGCGGATCGCCGACGACGCGCAGCAACTGACGCAGTCCGGCGCCTTGGCCGGAACGCCCGCTTACATGGCCCCCGAGCAGGTCCGCGGCGAGGCCGTCGATCATCGGGCCGACCTGTTCGCGCTGGGGTGCGTGTTTTACGAAATGTGTACGGGCCGGGCGGCGTTTTCGGCGGTCAACACGCCTTCCACGCTGATGGCGATTGCGCGGCACCGTCCGCCGGCGCCGCACCGCGTGCAACCCGACGTCCCCCGGAGCCTTTCCGATCTGACGATGAGGCTTCTGGAGAAGAACCCGGCGCGGCGCCCGCAATCGGCCGAAGACGTGGTGGCCGCTTTGGATTGGTGCATCGAGGGGAAGACGGCGACGAGTGCGCGGCGCAGCAGAGCACAATGGTTGGCTGCGACGGCTGCCGCTCTGGTGGCAGTACTGCTGTTGGCGGTCGTGGTCTTCCGCCTCGTCACGCGCGACGGCACACTGGTCCTCGTCGTCGATCAGCCCGAGGCCACGATCGTGCTGGACGGAATCGAGATCACCGCCAGCGGACCGGGGCAGGAAATCACGCTTCGGCTCCCGCCCGGCGACCACGAGCTGCGCGTCGCCAAGCAGGGCTTCGCCTTGCACCAAGAGAAGTTCAAGACCGGCCGCGGCGACCGCGTCGTGCTAAGCGTGAAGCTCCGTCCCAAGGACGTGCTCACCGAGGTCCGGCGGTTTGCGGGGCACACGGCGCCCGTGACCGGTGTCGCCTTCTCACACGACGGGCGGCTGGCGGTCTCCTGCGGCGGGGACAACACGATCCGCGTGTGGGATGTGGGCACCGGCCGGGAGCTCCACCGTTTTCCGGCACCTCCCGAATCGTTGCGCAGGGTGACATTCTCGCCGGATGATATGCTCATCCTGTCGGGAGGCGAGGATGGCATCGTGCGGCTTTGGGACGCACAAACCGGCGAGCCGCGGCACGTTTTCGAAGGGCACGCGGGACCGGTCCTGTGCACGGCCTTCTCGCCCGACGGAACCCTGGTCCTGTCCGGTTCCCGGGACCGGACGGTCCGCGTGTGGGAGGTGGCGACCGGACGCCTGCTCAACACGCTGGCGGGCCACACCACGTGGGTCCGCGGCGTCGCGGTCTCACCCGACGGGCGTCTGGCACTTTCCGCCGGCAACGACGCCGTGGCCCTGGTCTGGGACATCGAACAGGGACAGCTTCGGCGCGTGCTCCAAGGCCATCGCGGACCTGTCGGCGACGGGGTGTTCTCCGACGACGGCCGGCTGGCTCTAACGGGGAGTTGGGACGGCACGATCCGCTTGTGGGACGTCGAACGGGAAGCCCAGCTGCGCGTGCTGGACGATCCCGATCAGGGCATGCGCTGCGTCGCGCTGGTGCCGAACAGCTCACACGCGCTGGCCGGAGGCCCGAACGCCACGCTCACCCTCTACGATTTACGCAATGGCCACAGGGTTGCGCGGCTGGCCGGCCACGTCGGAGAAGTCTGGGACATTGCCGTTTCGCCGGATGGACAATATGCACTCTCCGCCGGCCAGGACCACACGCTCCGGCTCTGGCAACTCCCCGCGCCGGAACAAGAAGCCGCGGGGGCGCTCGGGGCCGACGACCTGCCGAGCCTTATCGAGGCCGCGCAGGCAACCAGGGAGACGGACACACTCGGGCAGGTGCCGCTGGCTGAAGAGGTGCGATGTCTTGAGGGTCACGAGGCAGGAGTCTGCTGCGTGGCCTTTTCCTCGGACGGCAGCCGCGCGCTTTCCGGCGGCGAGGACGCCACCGCACGCCTCTGGGACATCGAGAGCGGCCGGGAAATCCGCCGCTTTTCAGGTCATACCGACGGCGTGTTGAGCGTGACGTTCCAGCCGGAAGGGCACTTGGCCCTGTCCGGCGGCAAGGACGGCACGATCCGGCTTTGGGACCCCGAGACGGGCGACGAGAAGCGATGCCTGGAAGGCCACAATTCGTGGGTCACCGGCGCCCGCTTCTCGCCCGACGGCACCCGCATCCTCTCCGCCAGCCTCGATTGCACGGTGCGCCTATGGGACGTGGCGACGGGTGAGGGCCGGGAGATGACCCCGCAGCACGCTTGCTGGGTCCGCACCGTCGCCTTTCTGCCCGGCGGCCTGGAGGCATTCTCCGGCGGGAACGAGGGGAATCTCTGGCACTGGGACCTCGCGGCGGGTAAGCGCCTGGGACAACTCGGCAGGCCCATGGAGATGTTCGTCATTGCTGAAATCGCCGTCTCTCCGGACGGCCGCTACTTGGCGGCGGGCGAGTGGGACGGCGCCCTGCACGTTTGGGAACTGAACAACTGGACCCCGATGCCTGCGCCGGCGGGGCACGGCGGCCCGATCGGCGGCCTGGCCTTCACGCCCGACGGCCGATGCCTGCTCTCCGGCAGTTGGGACTGCAAGGCCGTCTTGTGGGAGGTGGAAACTGGAAGGCCGGCGCTCCAATGCGCCGGGCACACCGATCACGTCCAGGACGTGGCCGTTTCATCCGATGGCCGCCGCGCGCTGACCGGCAGCCGCGACGGCACCGTGCGTCTGTGGCGGCTTCCCGGATCGGCCGCACAGGCGGCGGAGAACACGTCCAAATAGGGTGCGGGCGAAGACAAGTAGCGTGCGCCTTGACCACGGCAATTTCCAACCCTTTAACTCGAATTGGGAGGACCCGGACGATGAGACGATTCTTCTATCTGATGGCTGCATTGGCGTGCCTTGCTTGCGCGTCGTGCGGCGGGGGCGACGGTGCCACCGGCTTCAACACGCCCGAGGAAGCCCTGGACGCCTACGGCAAGGCACTGGAGCAAGGAGACGAAGCCGCCTATCGCGGCATCATGGCGAAAGACACAGAGGCGATCGAAGGGCTGGACGCCATCATCGCTCTACAGACCGACATGTCGCCCGAAGAGGCTGCCAAGGTGAATCTGAAGGCCATGGCGCAGCCGCAAGGATTCGGCGGTGTGCCCTCGAAGCGCTTTCCGGCGGAGATCGACGGCGATAAGGCCGTGATCGTCCATTTGTTTGAGAGCGCGAGTGTAGTGGACCGAGCGGACAAGTTCTGCAAATGGCAGTTCGAGAAATCGGGAGACAAATGGTACCTGATGGGGTCGGAGTCCGGAGAAGCGGCCGATTTGCCCGCGAAGTACGCCTGGGACAAGAACATCGCCGACGTGAGCCCGGAAATGAAGGACTTCATTAGCGGCTTCGACGGCACCAGCGAGAAGGTCGAGGCGGCCCTGGCCAAGCACGCTCCGGGCGTGGAGACCGACATGGGGCTTTACGGCCTGGAAGACCCCGCCGTCGTCGCCCGGGAAGAATCGGACGGCCAGGTCCGTTACACCTTGCGCACCAAAGCCGGGATGACCACGCCCACATTCATCGTCTCCTGGAAAGACGGCAAGATCGTCGCCATCGAAGAGAAGGAAGACTGATTGGGCCCGGGTTGCCCTCAGATAGCGGGAAATTGGCTTGGCCCGTTCAAGCTGTGAGAATGGCGCTCGGCTACATTCCGCCTATTTCGCCTAGAGACTCTTCAACGACAGGGCAGGTGTACTTCGTCGAGAAGGAGCTGAGCGAATACCGGGAGGAGTCGGGTGAGTAAGGTCTGCCGGGCGGGATCAGGTGGCTTTTGGCCGGAACTGGCCGGCCATTAAGCGGAGCTCGGCGCCATTGTTATTCCGGAGGACCCCATGGAACAGTCAGAATTGTTCAACGCGATTGTTCGCGCGCCGGAGGACGACACGCCACGGCTTCTGCTGGCCGACTGGCTGGAAAAACACGGCGACCCGCACCGGGCAAAATACATCCGCACAACGACGGTGCGCGGCATCGACTTCGAGTGGCACTTCCCCCAACAGATGTCGTCGATCCTCGACTCCCCGGCCGCCCGGCAGTTCACGCGGATCTCGTTCGCCAGCCGTCCGGAAAAGAGGCAGCCGTGCCCGGTGAGCAACGCCAGGAAAGGAACCCGCATCCCAGCACGGAGCCGTCGGTGTTAGACGCCGGGTCGGCTGCGGAGTCCCCGGCTTCATCGCCGACGAAGGAGCGTGATGGCAGCGGCAGGACGGTGCCTTCGACAGCGGCACCCTCTCCAGCCAAACCGCCAGTCCCGAGCAACAACCGGGACGACGGGCCGGACGATTCGCCGCAGGTTCCGGCGGCCGTACCCCAGATGCCGCCGGATCTGATACTCCACCTGACGTTTGAGCCGGAGACGTTCTTCAACGACGGCGGCGTGTTCTTTCGGGATGTGAGCGGCCACAGGCGCCCTGCCAAAGTCATCGGTCCCGTGACGGACGAAGGGAAGGTGGGAAAAGGCCTTCGGTTCCCGGCACCGTCGGCGACGAGAACGGACCGCGGACATCGTATACTTGTATAATCGCACCCCGATCGCGGCAGGCGATCTTCACTTGAGAGCCATCGTCATCGACGCATGGAGCGTACGCCACAACCTCAGGCGTGAGCTTGGACGCAGGCAGTGAGCCCCAGCCCTCGTAAGCCAAGATACGTTTACTGCCCTCGTGGCCCTCGCAGAAGAGCTTGATAATGTAGGCGCTGTCCTCGTGCCAGTCCTTAGACCTATGGGCTGCTACCTCGTCACGATACTTGTGGAGCACGTCATGCATAGTGGGCTGCCTGGACTGGCGGATAAGACCTGCGTGGACTAAGTTGCCCCTGAGACAGTCCAGGAGCCTTGCTCTTGCGTCCTGTGGCGCAAGCCTGTCTGCCTTAGTCTTGTTTTGACGAGGGGCCCCATAGTGCGTGAGGGGCTCATAGCCTGCCTGTGAGCCTCGCACCACTCGGCAGCGCCAAAAGCCCTGCTTGTGCTTCCCGTCCTTAGTGGTCCAAGGGGGACGCCAGCGGGGCTCATTTACCTTGATCGTGGGCGCAATCATTTTCTTGTCTCCTCTTGACTGTGAGCCCACGAGAGGAGACAATACAGGCGGATAGCCTGTGCCCTCTCTAGGGCTCGGGGTGTTGTCCAGGGGGCTTGGGTCTGCCAACCCGAGTCCCCACAATATGCGCCGACAGACGGCGCAGGGGTGACGATTGGAGCCAGTAGATTACAGGGGGTCACTGCCATGACCGGGCCTGCTCAAAAGGTGTTGTCCAAAAACGTGCTACCCAGGTGTGCAACCGGGTGTCTGCTGCTTTCCCTGATTGCCGCAAATCCTTTGCTGGCCGGCAATAGCGTCAAGCCCAATATCGTCATAATTCTGACCGACGACCAGGGCTACGGGCCCGTGGGGCGCCACGGGCACCCGTGGATCGAGACCCCGAACCTCGACAGGCTCTACGACCGGAGCGTGCGCTTCACCCGGTTTCTGGTCAGCCCGACGTGCTCGCCCACGCGGTCGGCCCTGATGACCGGGCGCCACCCGATGCGAAACGGCGTGACCCACACGATCCTCGAACGCGAGCGCCTGACGCTCGACGCCACAATTCTGCCCCAGGTGTTGAAGACGGCCGGCTACACCTCGGCCATCTTTGGCAAGTGGCACCTCGGCGACGAGGAGCCCTACCAGCCGCACAAGCGGGGGTTCGACGAGGCCTTTATCCACGGCGCCGGCGGCATCGGCCAGGCCTACGATTGCAGTTGCGCCGACGCCCCGGGCAACAAGTACTTCGACCCGGTGATCCGGCACAACGGGTCGTTCGTCAAAACGCACGGCTTCTGCACCGACGTCTTCTTCACCGCGGCCCTGGGGTGGATCAACCGGGTCAAGGACGGCGACGCCCCGTTCTTCGCCTACATCCCCACCAACGCCCCCCATGGCCCCTTCATCGCCCCGCCGAAGAACACCCGGCGGTTAACCGACCTGGGCTTCGGCCCGAACCAGGCCGGGTTCTACGGGATGATCGAAAACATCGACGAAAACGTCGGCCGGATGATGGAGAAGCTCGAAGCGTGGGACCTGCTCCCCAACACGGTCATCATCTTCATGTCCGACAACGGCATGACCGGCAACGGCTCGGGCCGCGGCGTGCTCGGCCGGGCACCCGACGGCACCGAGCTGGAAATGTACAACGCCGGCATGAAGGGTCTCAAAGGCAGCCCCGACGAAGGGGGCGTGCGCGTGCCGTTCTTCGTGCGCTGGGACGGTCGCATCCGTCCCGGCCGCGACGTCGACCGCATCGCCGCCCACATCGATCTGTTGCCCACGCTGGCCGCCCTGGCCGGGGCGAAGCTGCCGCCCGGCCAGGTCGAGGGGCGCAACCTGCTCCCCTTGATCGAAAACCCCGACGCCGAGTGGCCCGACCGCTACCTCTACACGCACGTCGGCCGCTGGAAGACCGGGGCCGAGCCGAACGACCACCAGTGGAGCCGCTTCGCCGTGCGCAACCAGCGGTTCCGGTTCGTCGGCAACGACGCCCTCTACGACATGCAGAAGGACCCCGGCCAGACGACCAACGTGATCGACCAGCACCCCGAGGTCGTCGCCGAGATGCGCGCCGCCTACGACGCCTGGTGGAAGGAGACCCGCCCGATGATGGTCAACGAGGGCGTCCCCATGTCACCGATGCGGCCGTTTCACGAACTCTACAAGAAGCAATCCGAAACCACCGGCATTCCCGAGTGGAAGCCGCCGGGACTGTGAGTCGGGATGGGGTGGGTATCGCGTACGTATTCTGGGCCTTGGCGCAGCGCCTCAGTCGGCGTCGGCCCGGTTACACATCCAGATGTCCATGTCTCCTTGGCCGCCGGGGCGGTCTGATTCGAAGAGGAGAAACCGCCCGTCCCGCGAGAGAAATGGATCACCCTCCACTGCGCTGGTGTTGACCACTTCGCCAAGGTATACCGGTTCACCGAACGCCGCTTCTGTGGACGGTCTTATTGCAGCCCATAGATCGCCCCTTGCCCGTCGCCTGGAGTAGAAGATCAGCATCTTCAAGTCCGGAGAAATGCATGGATTACTGTCGTAGCCAGAGCCATTTACATCAGCGCCGAGGTTAACCGGCTCGCCAAACGCTTCGTTCGCCGACGCGCGCGTAGCCATCCAAAGGTCATGCGATCCACTTCCATTCGCTCGATCCGACGTAAACAACAACGTCAGCCCGTCGCCAGAGAGATGAGGCGAGGCTTCCCAGGCGTCGGTATTGATGGGCGGACGCAGGTTCACCGGCGGGTTGAACGGCTCACCTATCTCCGTGCGGGTCGACGCCCAGATGTCTGCACTACCGCAACCACCCGAACGATCAGAATGGAACAATAGTATCCGACCGTCTTGGGAAAGATCAGGACGCATTTCGTCGGCTGGGCTGTTGATAGTAGGCCCAAGGTTGACGGGCTCACCGAAGTCGTCACTCAAAAGCGCCCGCTTGCACATCCAGAGATCGTTACCACCTTCCCCCCCCGGGCGGTCGGAAGAGAAGAAGAGGGTCAAGCCGTCGCTGGATAGCGTCGGCCCAAGTTCTTTGTGCTCGCTATTCACCACCGGCCCCAGATTCACCGGCTTCGTGAACCGCCAGCCGTTGGGGAGGGTGAAGGTTTCGGAGTCTGCTTCGGGCGGGGCGGAATCGTTCACTTTGCGTGCCGCAGCACTCGGCGGCTCGATGGGGGCCATCCAGAGGTCTTCACCGCCTTGGCCCCCGGGACGGTCGGTCGAAAAGTAGAGTGTCTGTTGGTCAGCAGAGACATGCGGAGTGAAATCTCTTGAAATTGCATTGATGCTAGGGCCAAGATTGACCGGGGAACCGAACTGCCCAGTACGCGCTTCGCGTGTGCCAATCCACAAATCGCCGGCACCTTGTCCACCTGGTCGATCAGAAGCAAAGACGAGCGCCAGTCCGTCTTTCGTGAGAGCCGGGGAAGCGTCGGCAGCCGGGCTATTGACGGTCGGGCCAAGATTGATCGCCTGTCCAAATGATTCCTTCGTTGATGTCCGAACGCACATCCATAGGTCCACTTTTCCCTGCCCACCCGCACGCAAAGACTCAAATACGAGCGTCAGGCTGTCCGTCGAGAGCGCTGCACCAGTATCATCTGTGGAACTATTGACTACGGGGCCAAGGTTGATGGGGTTACCAAACGATTCCTTTGACGAAGACCGGGTACTCATCCACAGGTCTTTCGCTCCTTGCCCACCCTCACGATCCGAGGCAAATACGAGCGTCAGACCGTCTGATGAGAGAGCAGGAGCGCTTTCGCGAGTCGGACCATTGACAGCGGGTCCGAGGTTGATCGCCGGTCCAAAAGGTTTCTCGGGTGATGTCCGAACACACATCCACAGGTCGTCTTGGCCCGATCCACCGGCCCGCGCCGAGCAAAATATGAGTGTCCGGCCATCCTCCGAGAGTGTTGGAGACCAGTCGTTACCACTACTATTGACCACCGGCCCCAAATTCACCGGCCTCCCAACCCGCCAGCCGTTTGGAAGCGTCACCATCTCATCGGAAGGGGGTTCGATTCGGGCTTGCCAAAGATCCCCCTCACCCTGTCCGCCTGGGCGGTCCGAGTGTAAGAAGAGCGTTCGCCCGTCGGCGGAGAGCGCCGGAGCGCCGTCATCCGCGCTGCTATTGATGATCGGACCGAGGTTGACCGGCTCGCCGAAAGGTTCGCTGGGGGAAGCACGACTGCACATCCACAGGTCCCCTCCACCCTGTCCGCCCGGGCGTTTCGAGTTGAAGAAGAGCGTCAGGCCATCGGCCGAGAGCGCCGACCTACCGTCCACGGCGCTGCTATTGACCGTTGGACCGAAGTTGACCGGCTCGCCGAAGGGCTCGCTGGGGGAGGCGCGACTGCACGTCCAGATGTCCATCCCACCCTGTCCGCTCGGACGATTCGAGTGGAAGAAAAGAGTCAGACCATCAGCCGAAAGCGCCGGGTCACCGTCCAGGGCGCTGCTATTGACGATTGGACCGAGGTTGACCGGCTCGCCGAAGGGCTCGCTAGGGGAACCGCGTCGGCACATCCACAGGTCTTCGCCGCCCTGCCCGCCTCCACGCGCCGAGCTGAAAAAGAGAGTCAGACCGTCGGCCGAGATTGTGGGACACAATTCACTGCTGTCACTATTCACCACCGGCCCCAAGTTCACCGGCTTCGTGAACCGCCAGCCGTTGGGAAGCGTGACCATCTCATCGGAAGGGGGCTCAACAGGAGGCGAGGCGGCAGCGGGCGCTGTTTCCACCCTCACCCACTTCGCCCCGACGATCTTCCCGTGGTGACCGTTGCCGGAGGAGTCGTGCAGCACGTCACCCTGGCCCTCGTCAAAGTGGTAGAGAGCCATCGTGTGCTCGTCGGGCTCAAAACGATCTTGCGGGGTGAAGTCCTCTGTGTAGCGGGCGATGTTTGAGATGCGGACTTCGTCGATGGTGCCCTGGAAGAAGCCGCCCATCTCGCTGTCCTCCCGACGCGATCCAATCCAGAAGCCTTTGTCGAAGAGTCTCGGCTCTCCTCTTTCGGAAGAGACTCGATGTCCGTCGTCGGGTCCGAGGTCTACTGAGGCAGTCTCGGGACGTGCTTTCTCGCGTCCGTCGACGAAGAATCGCGCACGCCCACCGTCGAAGACCCCCGCGACATGCACGTAGCGCGATTCTGGCGAAGGAACATGCTGACGAAATTGGCAAGTGTCGTACCAGGCACCCTTGTCGAGGATAAAGAACGTGCCAGACGCACCACCCTTGCCCAAGTGTAGCTTATACTCTCCGGCAAGACAGACTATGCATCCCGAGCTTCGATTCCACTCGAACCAAGCCTCGATTGTTGCTGGCTGCGAAACGCCGTTCGGCACGGGCAGGGTCACATAGCTCGATTCCCCATCAAACTCCAAAGCGTAGTTGCCAACAGCGGGCCTCGATGGCGACTCCATCCCCCTAATCGCCGCAGCGAACTTCGTTAGCTCCGCCGGGTCCGTGGGGATTTCGCAGAGGACGCGGAAGCCGCGTACCGCGCTGGGATGGGTAGGTGTGAGTCCTGTGCGTGTGGCTGAATACATCATTGCGTATGCATAACACCCGCCGCGTGATACTCGTCCTGAGCCGGACTTTGGTCCTGAAGGGTCAATTGAAGGAGATCGGGAGTAGTATTCTTCAGAATACCAGTCTTGGCAGTATTCTCCAGCGTTCCCAATCATATCGTAGAGGCCAAACGGATTGGGCCTGAAGGAACCAACCGGTGCCGTGAATACGTGGCCGTCTTCACCGGATGGCGCATCCATTGTTGTCCTCGAAAAAGCATCTCTGAAGGTTGTATCCGCGAAGTTCTCGGCATAATTCACGCTTGCTTGACCCTTGCCAAACCAACAGGGCGTCGTCGTACCCGCACGGCAAGCAAACTCCCACTCGGCTTCTGTAGGCAGGCGATAGCGATTTCCACCCTTACTGCCGAGCCAAGTGCAGAATGCGGAAGCGTCTACCCAGGCAACGCCGACCACCGGATGGTCATCTCCCTGCTCGAATCCCGGGTCCAGCCACGAGCATTGTGCGCCAAAGTCAAACTCACCTGTGTCTCGATTGAAACGAGAGCCAACTTCAGCCGGTTTGTGTGCCGTGTCTCCAATGAACTTTGCAAACTGCGCTACCGTGATCTCGTACTTTCCGAGGAAGAAGGGCCGCGTGATTGTGACGCGATGCTGCCGACCCTCACTTTGAATATCCGCTTTTCGCTGTGCATTCAACCCTACGCGAAGTTCGCTCAAGCTCAGCGCTTCTTCGCGGGCTAGTGTGTCGCGGATCTCCTCCTCACTCGACCCCATCATGAACTCACCTGGCGGGATCAAAACAAATTTCATCCCAATCGAGTTCTCCCACTCCACCGGCAAGCCGAGATATTCCGCCCACGCTTCCTGATGTTTTCTTGCTTGCTCGGCTTTGAAGGGAGCGATGGCAAGAGGTGGGGGTTCTTTCTTCCCGACTGCAATCGTTCCATCACCTTCTCCAGATTCGGAGCCACGAAACAACAAAATCGACGCCAGCACAACGATTACCACCACACCCACGCCAACCGCGCCAATAAGCATCCGCATGTCGCGGCGTTTCCGCACCTCGGCGGGCTTCTCGGGCACGCGATCAATCGTATCTTTGTGCTCGTGGCGGCTGGAGGTTTCTTCCGTCGCAGAAAGTGCCTGGCCCGTCGTGCCTGATCCGCCCTGGGCCATTCCGACGAGGAACGAAGTGAGAGCACTGTCGCTGGAGTCTTCGGCGCCTTTGAGAGCAGGTTCTTTCGTCTGCACGCACGCCCGAAGAGCCTCGATGACCGTCTGCATCGACTGATACCGGTCGTCCGGTTCTTTGGCCATCATCTTCTGGCAGACTTCATCCACCTCCTCGGGCACCTCGGGGCGGACTTCACGAAGAGACGGGATGGGTGCCTCTCGATGGCCCAACAGAACTTCAAAGTGGGTGCGGCCCCGGAACGGGGGCTGGCCGGCCAGGAGTCGGTAGAAAGTGCAGCCCAGCGAATAGATGTCGGCTCGATGATCGACGCTGTGGGTATCGAGGGCCTGTTCCGGGGCCATGTAATCACAAGTCCCCATCACCTGGCCGGTCGAGGTCAGCCGCTCTCGATCCTCCTCGGCGACCTCTTGCTCCAAACGAGCAAGGCCCATGTCGAGGATCTTGATCGTCCCTTCCTTGCTCAACAGCAGATTCGCGGGCTTGATGTCCCGATGGACGACGCCTTGATCGTGGGCATACTGCAAGCCTTCCGCCGCCTGCATGATACACTCGACGGCTTGCTCGACCGAAAGCCCGCCGGACTGCTTGACCAGAGTGGACAAGTCCGAGCCGTCCACAAACTCCATCGCCAGGAAGTGGATGCCGTTGCACTCACTGGCGTCGTAGGCCGTGACGATGTTCGGGTGGGCCAAGCGGGCAGCCGCCTCTCGACCTCGCGGTAGAACCGCTCCACGGCATCCGGGGAGTCCAGCTTCTCGGTGGGGAGCATCTTCAGCGCCACCACCCGCTTCATCCGCCGGTGCCGGGCCTTGAGAACCATCCCCATCCCGCCCCGGCCGATCTCGTCCAGGACGACGTAATCGCCCAGGACCAGCCCCTTCGTCTCGCCCTTGTGGATCGCCTCGGCCTGGTATTTCGTGAGCTTCTTCGCTCGAATTAGCTCCCGAGCCAGCCCCACAACATCCTGCGGCCTCTTCTCGGGCGGGAGTGCGTCCCGAAACTCGGCCAGATCCTCGGCGGAGATCAGGCCGCTGTCGGTAAGGCGCTGAACGAACTGGTCGAGTCTGAGTGCCATAGGGACCCCGAGGCAGGGATGAGGCCCCGATTATAACCACAGAGAGGGGGACGACGCAACCGCAGGCCCCCTCCACAGGTGCTCAGCATATCTCCAGGGCCGCGACCACCTCGGCCATCGACTGGGGGCGCTCGCCGGGCTTCTTTGCCAGCATCTTGCGGAACAGCGTGTCCAGAGGAAGGGGGACTTCGGGCCGTAGCTCGAAGAGCGAAGGGATGGGGGCCTGGCGATGGGCGAGGAACTTCTGGGTCGGGTTCTTCACCGGGTAGGGAGGCTGGCCGGTGAGCAGCGTGCAGAGCACGCACCCCAGGCCGTAGATGTCGGCCCGATGGTCAGCACCGTGAGCGTCTACGGCTTGCTCGGGGGCCATGTAATCGACGGTCCCCATCGCTTGGCCTGGCTGGGTAATGTCGAGGTTTTCGTCATCAAGCTCGGCCCGGGCAAGCCCCAAGCCGATGACCTTGAGATGCCCGTTCCAGTCAACCATCAGGTTGCTCGGCTTGAGGTTGCGGTGGTACACACCTTTGGAGTGGGCGTAACCGAGTCCGGCAGCAGCCTGCTTCATGTGGCGGATTACGTCCTGGGGAGGCAGGGGACCGTCTTCTTTCACGACTTGCCAGAGCGTCTGCCCGTCGATGAACTCCATGATGAGGTAGTGCTTTCCGTCGCGCTCGCCGGCGTCGAACGCCTCCACAAGGTTCGGGTGGCGGAGTTTGGCGAGGATCTGGCATTTGCGGTGGAACCGGGCGACCCGATCAGGAGACTTGGCAAGCTCCTTGGACAACACCTTGATGGCGACCATCCGGCCCATCGTCTTGTGCTTGGCTTTGTATAGATCGCCGGTGCCGCCTTTGCTGATGCGGGCCAGGAGGACGTATTCGCCGAAGGGGGTTTCCTGGGCGGGTTCGGCAGGCTTGGCAGGAGCAGAAGGTGGAGCCGCAGGTTTGGGGGAAGCGGCCGGCTTCTTAGGCATGACCGCTTTCGTCTCATCAAGCCGCTCGGTCGGACGGATATACGGCTCTGTGCGGGCCTCCCCCCGAAGTTCGGCGTCGTAGGCGGCCTTCTGCTTCGCGTCCAGGAGACAATCCTTGGCGGCGGCCACTTCACCGATCAGCCTCTCGGCAAGCTCCCCATGTTCGCCCCTCCGAAAGGTCTGGAGGTGGAAGGTCTGTCGGTCGGCAGCGATACGGATCACCTCCTCGTTGGCCTCAAAGCGGCTCAGGCCCAACAGTCGGTAATGGTCCGGGGGCTGCTCGCCGGGCGGGATGGCCAGCCAAATGTAATACGGGTCGAAGGAACCGCTCATATCGCCCTCCGTTCAGCGCGTGAAGGAAAGCCGCACCACGTGAAGCCACTCGCGGTACGGGGCGGCGTACTTGCCTCGCACCACCCCGTGCATCGTGCAGAAGTTGACTCCGGCCGCAAGTCGTCGTGGCCCGGTCCTGTGTCGTTAGGGGAAGTTGCCATCTTCGACTGTCAACCAGACACCCTGGCCGGGAATCGGCAGAAACCATGAGGCGTAACATACCCCAATTCGGTGGTTCCGTCAAGCCTCTCACCGGGCAACGCAAGATACGACCTACTTCAAACTGACCACACTCCCATCCCCCAGCGAAACCACCAAGGAGCCCCCCGCCGCGATCAGGCCGTCGAACACGGGCGGGGCGTCTAGCTTCTGCTCGGCGAGCTTGGCGCCGTCTTTCGATGCGATGGCGGCCAGGCGGGCGCCGTGGCGGCCTTCGAACGCGGCGTAGGGGTCGGCGGGGTCGAGGCGGTCGGGGGGGCCGGCGATGAAGAGGAGGTCGCCGGCCTTGACCATGGCGCGGACGCGGATCGCGACCCAGGTGGTCCAGAGCGGCGGTTCGGCCCGGGTGTAGCCGATGCCCTTGTCGGCGCCGAAGCCGCGCCCGACGTTGTCCAGCCCGGGGTTGCCTTCGCGCGGGATGTGCGACTGGGGCAACCACGCCACGGGCTTGCGCCAGCCCGGCTCGCCGACGAGCTGCGGCTCGTTGGTATTTTTGTCGGCGAAGAGCAGGTAGCCTTCGGTCTCGGGGAAGAACATCGGGCTGTGGACGTTGCGGCGGTGGAACACACGCAGGGCGTAGGTGTTCTGGTGGTCGATGACCAGGAGCTGGCCGCTCTTGGACGACTGGTTGGCGAGCTGGAACCCCGGCCACCGCTTCGAGTACATCCAGAACGCCCGGTTGTACCACGAGGGGTCGAGCAGGCTCGATGTGGAGAAGACGTGCAGGCCCACGTCCTGGGCCCCCTTGCTCGAAAAGACCGGGACCTCGACCTCGGCAAGCTCGGGCGTGAGCTTCTTCTGGCGCATAAAGAGGTGATCGCCCTCGCTCACCAGCACGTCGGAATTGGCGCCGGTCAGATAGAAAGCGAAGTCGCGCGTGCCCTTCGCCACGTCGGGGAATGGCCCTTGGAGCGTGGTCTGGTGGAGCAGCTTGCCGGTTGCCGGGTCGAGGGCGTAGATGCGAATGCCCCCATCGAGATACGTCGAGCGCCCGGCCGTGACGTAGGCCACGCCGTTGCGCACCAGCACGCTCCCGTGTACGGGCCAGACCGATTCGAGCTGGTCGAAGCAGCCGATGCGCCGATCGGCCGGCGCGGCGAGGAAGCGCCAGACCAGGGCCCCGTCGTCGGCCCGCAGGCAGTAGACCCGGCCGTCGGCCGAGCCGAACAATACCAGCCCGCGGTGGATAGTCGGCGGCGAATCGACCCGGGCGCCGGCCGTGTAGCTCCAGAGGCGCTCGCCGGTCTTCGCATCGAGGGCGTGGACCGTGTGGGCATCGCACGAGGCCACGTAGACACGCCCGCCGGCGGAAACCGGCGCGCTCAGCCGCCCGCCCAGGACGGTTCGCCAGGAGACCGCCGGCTCGGGCGACACAACCGAGGTGGTCGAACCGTGCCGTGCCGCGTCATGACGATACGTCGGCCAATCATCCTCACTGACTCCTGCCCCCTGACTCCTGACTCCTGACTCTTGCCCCCTGACTCCTGCATAGGCCGGGCCGCGCTCCAGCCGCTTCTGATCCGGGACGATGCGATCCCGCGCCGGGCGCTCGCCGGCCACGGCCGCGAAGCCCAGGAACTTCGCCCCCGGCTGGCAGAAGCACTGGTCGGCCGGCACGTACAACAGCCCGTTGGCCGGCATCACGCCGTCCTTGCACGCCCCGCGGAACCAGTTGTTCTGGCAGTGCCCGTCGCCCAACAGGTCGAGGAACTCGGCCCCCTCCATGCCGCTGATGATGTAGCGGCTGGTGGCCTTGTTGCGGTAGCAGCGGTGGTGGTGTTCGGGGCTGCGGAGCCCGGGCACCGCGATACGCTTCTTCTGCTCGCCGGTGCGGAGGTCGTAGGCCACGGCCATGGCGTCGGCGCTCTTGCCCGTGGGGCGAAGGTCCTCGGTGACCGGGACGATCCCCCGCCAGACCAGCCCACCGGTGACGAACAGGTCAGGACTTTCGCTGCCCGAGGAGGGCGGGACCTTGTCCCGGCTCCACAGCTCGTCGCCGGACGCGGCGTCCCAGGCCGCGATCGTGCCCCCGGTGTAGAGCACGACTACGCCGTCGCAGGCGATCAACGTCCGCGCCCGGCCCGCGGGACCGTCGGCCTGCCAGAGCGGTTGGCCGTCGGCCAGCTTCAGGCAAGTGAGCGCCGCGCCGGACTGGTAGATCACGCGCCCGCCGTCGATCGCCAGCATGAGCGTATTGATCGGCGGGCACTCCTTGCGCCAGAGCACTTCGCCGGTGTCTGGATCAACGGCCGTGAGCACGGGCGAATCGGGCGCGTCGTCGCCCTTGCGTTTGGCAGCCGCACTGCCGGGATCGCGCGAGTAGGCCAGGACCACGCCGTCGCCGGCCACGATCTCGCGGACCGACTCGGTGCGGTCGACGGTGACCAGCACCTCGCCGGTGGCCGCGTCGAGGATCGATAGCGGGGCGAGGAAGCCCAGCGTGGCAAAGACCCGGTCCCCGTCGACGACCAGGCGCCGCTGGTTCTCCTCGGGCACCACGGTCCGGCCCCCGCGGATCGTGGTCCAGTCCTTTCCTTCGATGCGATCGCGGGCCCACTGCGGCCAACCCCAGGGCTCGACCGGCCGTTTCCAGAGCAGACGGCCGTTGAAGGCATCGCGGCAGACCAGGGACCACCGCTCGGGCAGGCGTTGGTCGGTGATGCCGATCAGCCCCTCGTCGAAGAAGTAGAGGACGCGCCCGCCGCCGGAGACCAGCCCCTCGATGCCCGAGGGCGTCTCGTGGCTCCGCAGCCAGAGCGGCGGGGCGACCCATTGGAGCGATCGGGGCGGGCCGACCACCGTGTCGCGGGCCACGGCGTTGTTCCCCGCGTCGTGCAGGTAGTGCGTCCATTCGTCGATGTCCTCCGGCCGGGGTTTGATGGTCTTCTGCCAGCCGGTGCCCGTTTTGACGTAAGCCACGCCGCCGGGGGCCAGCACGCGGAGGACTTCGTTCATGGGGACGCGGCCGAGGTCTTCGGCCACCACCAGGTTGACCAGGCCCTCGGCGTAGGGCAGCTCGGCGCCGGTGAGCCGCTCGGCCGAGACGCGTCCGTAGAGCCCGCGGCCGGAGATGCGACGCCGCGCCGCTTCGACGTTTTCGGCGTCGGCATCGAGGCCGTGTACCGTGTACTGTTCGTCGCTCCCCAGGGCCGCGGTGAGCCTCCCGTCGCCGCAACCGAGGTGGACGATCACGCCACCGCGGACGCCGGTTTCCGCCAGGATCTCGCGTGCCAGCGACGCGGCGTCGGCACTGCGCTCGGCCGGCTCGGCCCACACCACCGCGGGCAGGGAAAACCAAGCGGCCAGGACAACAATCCATGAACGAACGTTCCTCCCGTTTCGTCCTTTCAGGGTCATGGTCTAGGTCTCCTAACGTAGGGACAGGCAACGAAAGAAACACGCCACTTTCTCAATCTACCGAGTGCGGCCCGGCATCGCAAACGGCCCGCCTGCGGCCCATTCCGAAAAGTTCGTAGTGACCGCATTCATGCGGTCCTGAACCCGCCAAATTCCGCCTTTCCACCGCCAGACCCGATGAATCGGGTCACTACAAGCAGGTTCGAGGCAGCCTCTCACGCCGGTTGCGGGGAGGCGGGCAGGTCGGCCAGCGTCGGGTCGAGGTACGCGTGGTGCCAGAGCTGCGTGGAGATCACGCCGACCAGCCCCATTTCGACGAAGAGCCGGGCAAAGCCGTGCCGCATCCGGCCGGCGCGGCTCCGCCAGCGGCGCACGGCGGCGGGATCGAAGTAGCCGGCCGCACGGAGCGACTCGTCGCTTAAGAGCTGCTCGACGAAATCGGGGGTCGGGGCCCGATGGAACGCCTCGAGCGGGGAGTGCAGCAGGCGCTTGCGCCCGGCGGTCAACTCCCCGGGCAGCCAGCGCTCGCACAGTTTCCGCTGGAGGTACTTGTCCTCAAGTCCGCGCATCTTGTACGACGGATCGAGCTTCGCCAGGAAGGCCACCAGGGAATCGTCGAGGAACGGGTAGCGGGGCTCGACCGAGGCGTGCATTGCGGAGCGGTCGCCCCGGGCGTGCAAGTGAAGCCCCGCCAGATGCACCCGGGCCCCCAGATACAATGACCGGCTGAGCGGGTGCCAACGCCGAAACCGCTCGCGCGGCAGATCGAGGTCGTCGTAGGGCAGGTAGCCGGCCAGGCGCTCGCACAGCGACCGGCTGAAGAACCTAAGCTGCGTGGTGCTCATCAGGTTGTAGGCCAGCAGCCAGGCGTTGGGGCCCCCGCAGGCGGCCTCGGCCCGGCGAACCGTCGAGAGGGCGAACCGCGGCGAGCCGTTCAGCTTCGCATAGATCCAGAAGCCCAGCCGGTCGATCCGGGCCCCGGGCAGGAAGTCGGCCCGGCGCACCCGTTTGTGGATGCGGAACCACGGATAGCCGGCCTGCCACTCATCGGCCCCTTCGCCGGTGATCACGGCCTTGTGTCCCGCGGCGCCGGCGGCCTCGGCCAGGCGGAACAACGCGGCGGCCGAGACGTCGATGACCGGGCTCTCGGCCGCGCGGACCAGCGGCGGAAACGCGTGGACCAGGTCCGAGCCGGTCAAGTCGACCACGCGTGTCTCATGGCCCAAGTGGTTCGAGAGCACCTCGGCCCCGGCCGATTCGTCGCGGGTGGGGTGCTCGATGCGGAACGTCAGCGTGGGGGGCGAATGCCCTTGCACCTTGTTGGCCATGGCCAGCAGCAGGCTGGAATCGAGCCCTCCGCTGGAATACGCCGCGACGGGCAAGCCGGCCCCCAGGCGCCGCCGCACGCTCTGAAGCAGCAGGTCCTCGTATTGGTCGAGCAGTTGCGGCTCACCGGCGCCCGTTGCTTCGCTGCCGCGGTCGGGGAAGTCCAGCTCCCAGTAGACGCCCTCGTGCACGGCCGCGCCTTCGTCGGTCCCGTTCTGGTTGACTTCCAGGAACCGGCCGGGCAGCAAGGCCGAGACCCCCTCGAAACAGGTGACCGGCCCGGGCAGCCCGAAGAAGGTGAAGACCTGGCACAGCCCCCGCACGTCGAGGCGCGGCTCGACCATGCCCGAGGCCAGAAGCCCCTTGATCTCGGACGCGAACAGAAGCCAGCCGTCGCGCTCAACCCAATGGAGTGGGCAGATGCCGAAACGGTCTCGCGCCAGGATCAGGCGCCGGCGGCGCCGGTCCCAAAGCGCCAGGGCGAACTGGCCCTGCACCGCGCCGAACATCGCTTCGGCGTCCTGCTGCCACAGCTTGCCGACCAGCTCGGCGTCGGATCGGGTGTGCAGCGTGTGGCCGTGCGACTCCAGGCGCGATCGGACCCCGTCGGTGTCGTACAGCGTGCCGTCGAGGGCGACGACGACGTCCTGGTCCGACGTCGGAAAAGGGGAGAGGCACCTTTTGTGCGAAGCACCCGGAGGGCCGTTCCGGCAAGAGGTGCCTGTCCCCTTTTCCTCGGGTGCAGCCGCCAGCTCGAGTCCCCGAAAGGCAATACCGACGCCCGGCTCCTGCCAGAGGCCGCGGCAATCCGGGCCGCGATGGGCCATGGCCGCACCCATCTGCTCCAGGCGCGCCGTGGGTACCGGGCGCCGGCCCTTAAGATCGACCATTCCAGCGATGCCGCTCACCGGCCTACCCCAGTTGCGAAGGTTGCCGGGCCCTCGGGAAAGACCTCCGCGGCCAGGGCCCTCAGGTCGTCCTCCGACGCGTAGACCGACCGGGCCGGGCTCCGCTTGAGGTGCTCGACCACCTGCTGGACCTGCTCGTCGCTGAGCGACAGGCCGATCTGGTCCATGCGATGGCGCACCGCGCGGCGGCCGCTGTGCTTGCCGAGCACCAGGTGAACCGGTTCGGCACCGACCTCCTCGGGCAAGAAGGGGAGATAAGAAGCGGGGTCCTTGAGCAGGCCGTCCTGGTGAACGCCCGATTCGGTGACGAACAGCCCGTCGCCCACCACCGGTTTGTTCGGCGGCGGCGCAAAACCGGTCAGCCGGGCGACCAGGCGGCTGAGCTTCTGGAGCTTCTGCGGGTCCACCCCGCAGTCGACGCCGTACTGGTCGCGGTGGAGCTTAAGCGCCATCACGACTTCTTCGAGCGGGGTGTTGCCGGCCCGCTCGCCCAGCCCGTTGATCGTCCCCTGAACGATGTCGACACCCTGGGCGATGCAGGCCAGGGCGTTGGCCGTTCCCAATCCCAGGTCGTTGTGAAAATGCACGGCCAAGAGCGCATAGCTGAGGTTGGGGACCGAGTCCTGGATGCCCTTGATCCGATCGGCGGCCTTCTCCGGGGTGAGGATGCCCACCGTATCGGCAAAACCGATCGTCGTGGCCCCGGCGTCGATCGCCTCGCGGTACAGCTCATTGAGATAGTCGGGCTCGGCCCGGCCGGCGTCCTCTGGGCCGAACGTGACCAGCCGGAAGTGCTGCTTGGCGTACTGGATCGCATCGACGGCCATCCGCAGGATCTCGGCCTTCGATTTACGATGTTTCTGCTCGCGATGGATCGGGCTGACGCCGACGAACAGCGTGATCGCTTTCTTGTAGGGCCGGCGTGCGTCGGCAAACGCCTCGGCCACCCGGTCGATGTCGGCCGGGAGCGTGCGGCAATGGGCCGTAACCACCGGGCCACGCACCTCGCGCGCGATCCGGCGCACGGCCTCGACCTCTTCGGCCGACGCGGCGGGCGAGCCCGCGTCGATCGAGTGGATGCCCGCCTCGGCCAGGGCCTTGGCGATGGCCACCTTGGCGTCGGGATCGAGCCGGATGCCGGGCATCTGCTCCCCGTCGCGCAGGGTGGTGTCGGAGAGGAACACATGGTGGCCCCGCTTGCGATGCCAGATCACCGCCCGCTCGATCTGGCGTAGCATTCGGCTGAGCATCGCGGCACCTCGGGGTTCTGGTGGCTGGGAGCGGGGCCCACAACACGGGTTCCTTGTATTTCGGCCAGGTTGCCTGTTTCACTCGACCAATCGGGGGCACGTCCCGGGAGTCATCCGGGCAACCCGACCATCGGGGGTGGCGCGAGGGGCAGCGTAAGGGACGAATCGCGGGGCCGCTGCCGACAGGCGACCCCCTCGGCAGGGCGGGTATCTGGCGTGCTTGGGGGTAGGCTGCCAAGTGTAGAACAATTGTCCCAATTGTTCGGGAACAGTTCGCACAACTGTTCTCCACTGTTCGGAAACAGTTGGGACAACTCCTCTACAATTATCATTATCCCCAGCCCGAACGCTTGCGGCAAACCAAAAAGAGCTGCCTCCCCTTCTCGTTTTGCCGATCTAATGGTGAGGGTCGGCTCCATCCGGCGGTGTCCCGATGCCTGCAAACTCCGGCGCAACTTGCCCAGGCTAGCTTGACAGCCCCCACCTTGCGGGTGAACAATGGGAAAGGCCGGAGGAGGGGCGAAAACCGGGCTAACGAAAAAGGGACCAGGTTTATTCTGCCGTCAATGGCCCGAACAGTGCTACGCAGAAAATAAACCTGGTCCCTTTTTCGGAAGTAGGGATATGCGCGGAGCAACACCGGCAGGCGGCTCCCCGTGGCCTGACGGAATCCGGCTGCCGGCCCCCCTCCGACCTCCCCCTGCCGCCCCGGGTCGATCGGCTGCCGTGCGGGTACGGCTTCGGCCGGGCAAGAGTCCTCCCTCAAGCAACGACGCGTTCTGACGCGAGTAGCGCCTGCGATGTGGATCGTCCTTTACGTACTGTTGGGTTTGCTCGGCCTGTTTGCCTTGGTGTCCGTGGTCACCTGGCTGCTGTACGTGCCGATGATCGTGCGGGTCTTCGGCGAGATGCCGTGGCTGCAGGCCGAGAGCGCCGCTCCAGTTACCGACGCCGAGCCTTGTGAGTTCACCACGGCCGACGGCGTGGTGCTCCGCGGCAGCTATCTGCGCACGACGGCCGCCGCGCGCTTGGGGGTGATCGGCTTTTGCCACGAGTACTCCGGCGACCGCTGGGGGGCCGTGCCCTACACGAGCGATCTCCGCGAGCGGGGGTTCGACGTCTTCACCTTCGACTTCCGCAACCACGGCGCCAGCGACCGGACCGCCGGCTACGAGCCCATGCCGTGGCTGACCGAGTACGAGCTGGCCGACGTGCGCGCGGCGGTGGACTACCTGGCTTCGCGGGAGGACGCCGATCCGGCCGGGATCGGGCTGATCGGTGTGAGCCGTGGGGCCAACGCGGCGCTGTGCGCGGCGGCCGGTGAGGAGCGCGTGCGGGCGGTGGTCACCGACGGGGCGTTCCCCATCGGCGCCATGCAGCGCCACTACATGCGGCGTTTCATGGACATTTACATTACGCCCTGGTGGATCGGCCGCCGGTTGCCCGACGTGTGCTTGAAGAGCTACTGTGGGTGGGCGAACCTGGTGGCCGGCAGGCGCCAGAAATGCCGTTTCGCCAGTCCGGAACAGTTCACCCGGCGCGTGACGCAGCCGGTGTTTATGATTCACGGCGAGCGGGACGCCTACATTCCGCGCGACGTGGTCCAAAACCTCCGGTCCGGCCTGGCCGGGCGAAGCAAGCTGTGGATGGTGCCCGGCGCCAAGCACAATGGGGCGATCAAGCAGGCGACTCGGGAGTACCACCGGCGGATCGCCCGCTTCTTCGAGAGGCACCTGGCCGGCGGCCGGACGCGTGCGGAATCGCTCCGAAGGGGCCCTGAGCCGACGGGTCCACGCGCCTTGGCCAAGGCACCCACCGCGGAAAGGCGGCCCCAGGCCGTCCCCTGCACGTCCAACAGAGACGCTCCGGTGTAATGTTCGACCGTCTGGGAACTTTTGTCGCGCGTCACTGGACCCTGGTCCTGGGGGGCTGGGTCGCCGTGGTGCTCGCCGTCTTT
>Ga0180438_10002059_pt1 | contig 33922 bp, 26 predicted proteins | sample SS_ome_12_FD_132455 | JGI IMG/M metagenome (GOLD analysis project Ga0180438, IMG submission 132455) | Hypersaline lake sediment archaeal communities from the Salton Sea, California, USA - SS_3_D_2 metaG | ecosystem: Environmental > Aquatic > Non-marine Saline and Alkaline > Hypersaline >... | reverse complement strand
TACCTTTTGATAAATCAGCAATAATGTCGTCAAATTTATTAAGAAAGTTGTTAAGATTTATGACCATTCTTAGTATGGGAGCTAAGTCGTCTTCTGAGAAGGCCCCTATTGGCCACCTAGTCCAGTATTTTAAGGTTGATGGGACCCTTTTTACCTGTAAATTATGTGGTGCAAGCCGAAAAAATGCATCTAGAACATGGATTTATAAACATTTTGTCCCTGAGAAAGGTAAAATTAGGTGCGTGAACCTACAACAATGCCCTAAATGTCGTGATTTTGTATCTCGAAAGTACCTCGACTGGCATCTAAAAGAGGAATGTAGGTACTCCGACGTATATTTTATGCGCTGCGAGGCCTGTTGGAATGTCATAAACCCTCTTTTTACCCCTCATCAAGCTACCGATCTTGGTTGTATGCACTATTTTTTAGAAAAATTCCTAAAAGAACGTGGTTTTAATCCTAAAAAGTTCGATCTAAACGATCTTTATGGCCCTCAACTAGGTCTTACTGGTCCAGGTGGCCCACAGGGTCCCCCGAAGTGTCTGGCTGATCTGGTATTTTTTCTGCATCAACCAGATGCTCCCCGTAATCTTTAAAATGCTCTACGGTGCCCTTCCGCTTGTACTTATGGTCAGCATCATCATAATCCCACTCCTCTTCGGCATGCTCTGTTACCTCATTTAGGATTGACCTACCCCAATACCTTTTATAAAGGATTGCCATCGCAAAGGCATCGATCCCGATGAACCAATAGTAGAAGTTTCTGGCAGACCCAGCCCAGAACTGACCAGTCTCACCAGTCGTCTTTTGAATCCACTCCAAGAGCACAAAGAAGAGCACATAAAGGTTACCACCGACTAACAGAGTGAGACAGTTTTTCTTGGACTCACTCCATTCACTGGTCACTGGCAAACCGTTCAAGATTTGATGAACGATGAAGAAGAACATATAAACTCTCTTTATCGTTTAAGTAACGTAGTTAAACGCATGATATTTTTATTAAAATTTAGACGTGAAACACATCTTCAGGAATCTCAGCGGTGGTCCACTGGGTATTTCTAATAATAACGTCTGACATCTTGGTGTTCTGGATGGCAGTCTTCTCATCCTGTGAGAATGCTGGGTCGTTATAGAAGTAGTAGCGATCGCCATCTCGAAGCCTTTCGAACTGATCTTTCAGAATAGTTGCCACCAGCTCGCCAACGGGTCGTCCAGGAAGATGATCCTCGATAATTCCACCGACCCAGGGATCGATCTCATCAGGACTAGCGTACAGAACGGCAAGCTTGGCCTGCAGGGATGCATTGGAGGTTACATCTGCAAAGCTAGATGCTGCGCTAAGTCCGTAGGCTGTCCTCACAGCGTTGTAGCCAGGAAGACCGTGGTCGCGACCACGTTGAATGTTCAGCGACGGGAGATCGTGCATCATGGTCATGGTAGGGGTGAAGAAAAGGAAGTTCCTGAGATCGTCTACCACCAGACCATCGATCTCTTGCATCACTGTGGTAGATGCACCGATCAGCATATTATCAACACCGTTTGCTTGGACATATGCGGGATTAAAGAAAAGATCGCGCAGAAGTTCAGTATCACCAGGGGTTTCGCTAACCTGCAGGGCTGAAGGGATCATGGTATGACCCAGACGATAACCGGCTGTGGAGAACTCGGTGTTGATTCCGGGGTTAACAGTAGCATCGTACCCCTCATAGTCGTCGATCAGACCGTCTCCAAGCAACGCCGGAAGGAATTCGTTATAAACGATCGACTGCATAATTCCTGCAACCGTACGACGAGCATGCTGGTAGATCAGTTCGTCCTCGCCAGCCCATGCAGGTCGTTCAGCCACGATCTCATCACATAGACGGTTATGCTCTCTTACAAAAAGGGTATGGAACGCTGTCAGGAATGTGTTTTCGTTGGCACGGACATCACCGGCCAGGAAAAAGTCGGACACAGGTACAGTGGGATCGGCCTGGGCATTAGGAAGACCCTCAGTGTTGTACGGAAGAATCACTTCACCATTGTCTGCCGTTGTGGTCTTTAGTTTTCCCGTTCCATCCATCAGTCTCAAAGCTCTGGCGCGACTGCTAATGTAACCGTAAACGTTGGTTCCGTCCAAGAAGCTAGTGATATGGTTAGGTTGCTCTCGCGGCGTCGTTACACCAGTCCCTTCCACAGTCTGTGATCGGTTAAAAGGGATAATCAGACCAGCATAATCAGGGTCTGACGGAGGGACCGTGATACTTGCAGGGTCACTAGAATTAGTTTCAGTTAGATCGATCTCGTGGTCGATTCCCTGGCCGAAAACCCAGAGCATGTTTGTAAGACCGAAAGAGTTGGGGACCGAGCTGCTTTGGGCGTTAATCACATTACTGATGTTACGCGGGTTGGTAGAACCTGCACCACCTGTGCCTTCGGCGCGGACCGCAAGACTGTTAAGTCCGTCAGCGTAATCGGCGGGGCTCTGTCTGAGGAGTGCGATGTCGATAGCACCGAACTCAGGGTTTCTCATGTTATTACCAATACCACCGTAGTTACGCCAAGCAAGCTGTGCATTGGTGTAGCACGGATACTCACCGCGAACTTTAATGCAGTTTTTTCCAAGAACGTTACTGGGATTAGTCTGATTAACGCAAAGAATAACGGATTGAGTGATGTTAGTAGTGCCGGTGGGGATAGAGTATGAGAACTGACCTTCGCTGTTTGTGCGCAAAGTCATCAACCGCTTAGTGATGTCGCCACCAACGGTGATTTCCGCCTCAACCTTAATCTTGTTGCAACGGAAGTTGCATCCGAGACTGAACACAGCAGTAGGGGGTGTGATGCTAATCTCTTCGATCTCAAGAAGTCTTGACCAGACCGGCTTGCACTTGTTACACGACATTATATAATAAACTTTTAATAAAAGTTTAACCGAAAGCTAGGATTCTTATCTGCGCATATATAAGAAAATATTGTTATGCGCAGATAATATAAAATGGCCGACTGCTTCCAGAGCTTTACAAGGTGTCTCGCATGGATTTTTGGAATCCAGATCCATGAAATCGAGAACAATGGCTATTCCTCATCTGACGAAGAGTATGGAGATTGTACCCCTGAGTCGTGTGTGTACGCACGTAACGTTGAAGAGCTTAACAAGATGCTTGATGCTATTAAGGACGAGCACCAGCGCATGGTAGCAGAGGTCGATTGGTATCTTGCCAAGCAGCGCCAAGAGACTGATCAGATGCGTGAGAAAAGCGTCGAGGCTAGTGAGTATGACTCAGAGGATTCTTACGAGGAGTACTCGTCTGCGAGCGAACACATGCCTTCACCATACACCCTTGTACCCTACGAATGATTCAACGCTGCACGGTATGTATGACTCATCAACATTATTATGGTCATCGGTCCCACGCCTCCGGGAACTGGTGTCATGGCAGCCGCCACTTCACTAAGTTCGGTGTAATCTGCATCACCAACTAATCTGTATCCACGCTTTCTAGTGGCATCGTCGATACTGTTAATCCCAACGTCGATAACGACAACACCCTCCTTCACCCAATCTGCCTTCACCATCTCTGGACGCCCACATGCACAGACCAGGATGTCCGCGCGTCGTGTATGCTCCTTTATGTCTTGCGTTCGAGAATGACAGATAGTTACGGTTGCATTTCGATGCAACATCATAAGAGCTAGAGGAAGACCGACGATCCTACTGCGCCCCAAAACAACAACATGCTTCCCTTCAATCTCGATGCCTTCGCGGTCCAGAATCTCAACACAGCCAGCTGGTGTACACGGCACAAAGAGAGGATTGTCGTTTAGAGCTAAGTTTCCCATGTTCATCGAATGAAAACCGTCAACGTCTTTCTCAAGAGCTACACGACTAAGAACCTGGCGTTCATTAATGTGCTTTGGCAAAGGGAGCTGAATTAGAATCCCGTGCACAGTTTCGTCGGCGTTTAACAATTCCACCTGTTCTTCTATCTCTTGTTGTGTAACGTCAACAGGCATCTCAATCTTGATACCACGCATTCCTAGTTTCTCGCACATTCGTGTCTTCATGCGTACATACGTGGCAGAGTCGGGACGGTCTCCCACAATAATCACCGCCAAACATGGAACGACTTCCATCGCAGCAATCTTCTCCTTTAGCTCAGTCTCTATCTCACCAGCAATCTTCTTACCACTTAGAACTTTCATTTTAACTTTTTGTACCAAAAACATCTCTAAATCAAGAGTAAACTTTTTTCTTAAAGCTCAGTATAATGAAGTGGGGAGTTGTTGATATGATCGGCATTTTCGCCAACCTGTTGAACGCAGGTTCTCTTATCCCGAGTGTTCAACACGTTTATGAAACAAAAGATCTAAAGAGTTATCCTGTACTCTTTTTGGCAATGATGATTTTTTCCAATTCGCTCTGGGTATGGTATGGTATGGGAAAGGGTGCTGAACAGACCGCCATCATGGGCATCATCTTTACAATTTACTACGCTATGCTTCTCTTCTGGAAGCTTAAGTGGGAGGGAGTGAAGTTTGGCTGGTGAACAACTTAGTGAAAGGCGCCATTATTAGTCCGCTGAGAATACCGATACCGTGTCCACTTAATGACAATCGCTGGTCCCAGAGTGAAGGTGCAAGTAGAACTGCCAGGTCGATTAGTAACGGAAGATCGAAGCCGCGGTTAAATATCAGGTTCCAGGTAAACAGTCCAAAGACAACACCTGAGAAACCGATTCCGCAATCCACCATGTCATTTTGGTAAAGGAAATAGTTGATGACGATATTAATCGCCATGATCGCCAACACCAAAGTGATATAACTGACAGTTCCTAGAACGGGTTGCAGTGCAGTAGTTAGTTGTGCGAATACGAAGCATGAGCTGTACCACCGTGATAGAACATCCTCTTAACTTCCTGACCAAGTCCTTTTGCACAAACCTCTTCACGTTTCGAAAACGCAGCGATCAATGTAAATGCTGCAATAATAACACCTAAAACCATAACAATCCAAGACATCCTACTATATCAAAACTTTAATAAAACTTTTAAGTATAGTATGAAAGGCGGACATCATACGCGTCGAGCTAAAGCTCAAGCGAGGAAGCTGGTTTCACCACTTCCGACCGGTGCACACAGTCATGTGCATGACGAGGATGTAGTAGCTGCACTTGAACGTGCTGAGAAGATCGGATCTACCGCGGTTCAGATCTATCTTGGAGACAAGCAGAAGACCACCCTTAAATATAAGTACCCTATTAGTGCTGAAGACAGTAAAAAGATCAAAAAGATTCTAAAACGTAGCAACATCAAGCTATTTGTTCACGGTAACCTAACTATTAATCTTTCACGCCCCACTACCGAAAGCAGAAGATACAGCTGGATGCTCGATAACGTGGTGTACGACATGAAAACCGCTTCTAAAATTGGCGGTGAAGGTGTTGTGGTACATCTGGGAGCCACTGCTGGAGAGATGAACAGTAAAACTGCCTACAGGAACATGATTGAATCTGTTAAATATATCATTGAGAACAGCCCTAAAAAGGTTGACCTGTTAATCGAAAACACTGCCGGAGAGGGTACAGTCATCGCACACGAGCTAGAGGAGCTGCATAAGATTTGGACTGCTATCCCTCCTAAGCTTAGAGAGCGTGTCAAGATCTGCATCGATACATGTCATGCTTTCGCAGCTGGCTACGACATCAGGACTTGTAAAGGTGTTACGGACTTCTTTGAACGGCTTGACACTCTGTTTGGTCTTCGCAAGAATATCGCACTGATGCATATCAATGACTCTATGCATCCACTCGGAAGTAGGAAAGACCGACATGCCTCTATCGGTGAGGGGTATATCTTCAACCCCAAGCTTGGTGGTAACCCAGATGCTCTGGCCTACCTTGTTGAGTACGCCATGTATTACAAGATCCCGATGATTCTAGAGACAAGAGATTCTAAACTACATCCGAAAGAGGTGAAACTGTTAAAGCAGTGGGTTAAAGATATCCAGGCTGGCAAGTCACCTCTACAGCGCAATAGTCCAGCAGTTCCCTGTCTACCTCCCGGCGCTAAGAAGAAGGGTGGTGCTAAAAACGCAAACCAACGTGATATTCTGGTAGATATCTTCCAGCAGCTTCATAAAATCTACGAAAGCATGGGCAATACTCATCGTAGTCGATCTTATCAACGTCTTGCCAAGATCATTGCAACAGCTAACAGACCGATTACAAGTGTTGAAGATGTAAAAGACCTGGAGGGTGTGACCGACAAGAGTGTCAAGAAGATCGAACAGATATTAACCACCGGTCGTCTTGACATCTTAGAAGAGTTAAAGAAGGATCGCAAGGTTTTAGCTGCAACAGACCTGGCAACTGTGATCGGCATCGGTCCTGAAGCTGCCAAGCGCTTAGTATCCCAGGGGGTGACTAGCGTACCGGACCTAAAGACCGCCTTTAAAGCTGGGAAGGTGAAGCTTAATGAGGATCAACAGCTCGGACTCAAGTACTACGACGCCTTTTCCAAGAAGTTAAGTAGAGCTGATGCGGAAAAGTATCGAAAGGCTCTGGAGAAAAAGATTGACGGTCTCTATCCTGGGACAGAGCTAGAGCTTGCCGGTTCCTACCGGATGGGGAAGAAGCTTATGAAAGATATTGACATCCTGGTGATCTTACCAAATGTGGAAGATGTTCGTGGCAAATCGGAGTACATCCAGCATATCGTAGCGGCCCTAGAGGCTGACGGTACGCTGAAGGATATCTTCCAGGAGGGTGATATTCAATTGATGGCTGCAATGCAGCTTCCGAAGGACAAGACTCCCCGTCACGTCGACCTGCGTCTTATTCCCCGTCGTCTTCTGCCGTTCTATCGTTTACATTTTGGTTCTGGTATGGATTTCTCACGGAAGATTAAATTAGCTGCTAAGCGTCAAGGTTATAAATTGAGCGAGTACGGTCTATACGACCTACGCAAGAAGGTGTACGCACCAGGAATCAAAACCGAGAAGGACATCTTTAGAGCTCTCGGTGTTGATTACGTACCTCCTTCTGGTAGACTTTGAATTGATTGTAGAGATCGATACAATTGACAGTGGTGGGCATCACTACCATAGCAAGCCGCATCAGGTTGACAACAAGCCATGGTGCAGCGTTCCAGGTGTAGATCACATGAACAAAATAGGCCGGTGCACAGTAGCCGATCGCAAAACGTTCCTCCACAGTGAACTCAGTGGCTTTGTGGAACTTGTACGAGGTGTACAGCTGTATGATGACGATGAACCACGACATCCAGGTCAAGATAGAGCTGGGAATCCACTGGTTTTCCAGTTGGAAGTGCAGAACGACCACAGCGGCCATGCAGTTTGCGATAAAGTTCTTTCGTGTAAACATCTTGAAGAGGTGATACAACTAAATGTTTTTATGATAAGATTGTCGTCAATTTCTTATGCGGCCTCATGTGCTCGAAATCTTCGTACCATTCGAACCACGGGCTGCATGTTCATACGGCGTCGGTCTTGATCAATCCGAAGCTGCAAAAGGGCTTCTAGACCCCAAATGTAGAGATAGAATCCTACTACCAACGTATGTAGGAAGGAGTGGTATTCCTGGAAGAGCCTGAATTGGACACCTGTGATCAGAACGTACCACCAGAACTTGACGCAGTAAACATGACACAAACGCCCCTGAACGATGTAGCTTAGAATTAGAAAAACTGCGAACGAACTCACGGAGGCAAAGAGTCCGTATGCGAGGATCCCGATGGCAACCATAGCAGCAATGTAGACGGCTTCGATCGGGTATCCGGCCATTGAGGCAGTGTGGTAGTAGTTATAATGTTTTCGAGCGGCATATCTCGTCAGTTTTATCACCATCGCACCTCCCACCTCCTCGGTTCTCGGGCTACGTCGTGGACGATCAAGCAGCGATAGATCATGCCCAGAACGATCGGTTTGAATAGAAGGACGGCAATTGACAAGGTGCTTAGTCCGGGTGCTAGGAAGGTCAATAGAGACACAGCCAAACACCAGAGGATCACGTAGATATCAGCCTCGTTCACAATGAAGGACACCATTTCTATCTAAATAGCTCTATTATAAGACTCCGAATCACTTTTCAGGATCTTGTTCCAAAGGCAGAATGATTTCAGGTGTTGCTGACCTTTGACGCAAAGACACGGCCCGTTGACGCAAAGGCACAGCGTTCGCACCGGTGAGCACCTCGTCTCCATCTTCGTAAAGACAGCCTCCCGGTTCCATGTGACCCAGTTGGTTGAGGTAGCCGTATCGACAGCCTTCGCAGGTTGGGTGGTAGGGGAAAAGGTCAAATTCACCTTCTTGGGACATGATAATTGGTAGTGTAGTTAACTAGCAATTATAAAGGTTTAACTCATCAATTTTAAACGAATATTTAAAATTACCCACGCGTAATCATGCGGGTGTGCGTGTTCTGATAGTGATTCTGTTCGTGTCTACGGCGCTCCTCATAACGGCGACGACGTTCACGCTCCTCGGCATCACGCTGCTGTTGAATCCTCATTTGATGCTCCTGTTCCTGTGGGCTCATAGTATGACTGACGTTATCACGTTGAGCCTGGTACTGCTGCAGGTTTCTGGCACGACCGTCGATCTCTTGACCTTCTGGAACAGTATCGATATGGTTCTGGCGATGGAAAGCACGCTTGTAGTCAGTATAACCCATCGTATCGCTCTGGCCAGTGTAATCGTTAACTTCGGCAGCGTCAAGATCAACGAATCCAAGAGATGTAGCGCTGCTAACGTATGCCTTGGGTTCCTCGTACTTGATCATATCGTAGACGGCATCGTCGTTAAATTCCTCATCGCCCATGGCAACCGGATCGGCACCTGATCGTTGAGTACCGTCCATCAGGTGACCGTACCCTTTGTCCATGAACGGATCATCCATGCGACTTTGTTCAAAAACTTTGTTGAACTTATCCTGGTTAAACTTACCGCCCCCACCAAGCTCTTTATGACGCATCCCTTCGTACTCTTGACGGGCATCCTGATAGTTCATCTTGCGAACCGGCTGGTTAATACGATGGTCCGTACTGTCCTCGATCTTGTTCTTAATGTATTGATAGGCCTGCTTAATGTCGTTAAACACTTCGGGATCACCACCCTTGTCAGGATGGTTAAGTCGTGCAAGTTGACGATAAGTTGCAGTGACAGTGTCGAGATTGTCGTGAGGGGTAACACCGAGAATCTGGTAGGCCATCTCTCCCCCCTGGTCTTGAACGTGGAATCCACCACGCTCGCTGGCGGTGGGTTCCTGAATCCGAATGCTAGGATCGAAAGCTGTCCTGCTCTGAGAGACGCCAGTATCGAAGGCCCTGCTCTGGGATGCTCCTCCATTATACGCAACAGCTGATCCTCTGTTTCCACGAGGTTGCAACGGCTGCTGTCCGCCAATCCGGTAATCTCCAGTAGGCTGATTGATCAGAACTGAACTATCCGGATAGCGGTTAGCAGCGGTGGAGCTACGGTTGTTACCGCGGCTCAATGTTCCGGTGTCAGACTCAAGACGTCCACCCGGATTGGTTGCACCACGTCCGGGCATCTGATAGAACTTTTCAGAACTAGCCTGATACTCTTCCCTTCTTACACGTGGCTCTTGCGGCTGCTGTTGCACAGGCTGTCTCTGTTGCACAGGCTGCTGTTGCACAGGCTGTCTCTGTTGCACAGGCTGTCGCCTTGTCTGCATTGGCGGCTGTTGCTGCTGAAAGTGCTGCACCGGTTGCCCAGGTTGGTATTGCGGCGGCATTCCGGACTGATTCTGTCCCATTATACCATATCATTCTGATAAAATAAACGTGTTTTAACTGCAAATACAAGACATACGCTCTCTGCAAGAGGCCAAGGGATTCGAAAGGGACTGGCAAGTCTCTTTAGCAAAACATCTTTTTGCTATAACCGATAACACCACATGCAATTCTGGCACCCGCGTTACCTGTCTTTAAGCTTTCTGCGTGAACTATACGATTGACCACCTTACCTTTACTGTTAAGACCACCGCGTCCAAGATCGTCCTTATTAATATGAATGACAACGCTACGACCAATAATGCTGTGCTTGCCTCTCAGTTTAATGACTTTGTCTCTCATCACCTTTCTGACATTACCCTTCTTACCGTTCTTAATATTACCGAGATCACCAACGTGTCGCACTTTGTCTTTAGGTCCACCGTGAACCTTACCAGTAGGATTAAAATGTGCACATGCACTTGTACAGGAATCGGTTAGATCACCAGCCTGATGGATATGGAAACCGTGGAGTCCGGACGGTAGTCCATCGATATGTAGCTTAATCTTAACCTCCCCTTTAGCCAGGTCTTCACTAAACTCGACATACCCTTCTAATCCAGGAATAGTAACATTAGTCATAACTGCAATAGCAATAACAGGTTTCTTCTTAGTCATATAACAAGAATAAACAAATAAAGAGATAATTTTATTGTGGTGTGCGACCTCCCCAGAAATTCTCGGGCTGCTGGTTGTTGGAAGGGTATGCGCTCTCCATCAGGATCTGCCACTGGGATCGGATGGGCTGAGGGTTTTGGTAGAACTCAGGTCCACGGTTAAGGTCTGGGGTAGATTCAGAGCGGAAGGGAATACCGTTACCCATCTTGATAGTGTGCACAGGGGTAAGTGGTTGATTCAGTTCGTCAACCACACGAATGTGAATACTTGGTGGTACATACTTAGTACCAAGGTTAGTGTAGTAAGCGTTGGGATAGTGAACTTTGAACATATACTTACCGTTGATTAGTGGTGCAACTCCCTTACTGGGGCTGTTATCGAAAGCGATGGTTTCATTGGCAAAGGGCATACCAGAACCACTCCAGCTAGTCATGTAGTTTGGAGGCGCAGCAGCCCAGTACTGAACGTAAAGAGGCTTTACGGCTGAAACTGCGCCCAGATCGTACTTAACAACACCGTTAACTCTGTACTCACCATGACCGGTCTGACTAGTCCTAACATCTGTAAACAAAGCTTTCTTGTACTTCCCTTCAAAGCGTTCTATCATGCGCAGATCACGCTGCTTATAATACTTCTCCTGGTCGAGCAAGTCCATTATATTATGAGTAGGGAAAGAAAATTGATTCTACCACTTCCACAATCTCAGTAGGGACTAGAAATGACAGATTGTACTAAATGCAGCAATAGTTGGTGTCAGGGGTCTATGAAAGACAATGAGTTTATCTGCTACCCATGCCAGGGGCTTAGTTGCTGCAATAAGTGTAAAACGTGGAATCGAAACGGGTTTAGCAAGGGTTTCTACTTCTTCTGCTGGAAATGCTTTGATCAAGAACCCTTTTACTGGTTTTATAAATTGATGACACATTCTATCTGCCAAAGATTATCTACATCGCTCCCCTTACAACGATGTTTTCTTTGTCTGATCCTGATTTTGCGGATGAACTTGAGTCCCGATTTGACTCTAAAACTGACGGTGAACCAAAGTTCGAAATCTCTGCCAACAACCTTCCCTTTGGTGTTTTCGTGCAGAAGTGCGTGATTGCATTCAAGGTGGCCCTTATCTGCCATCAGCTCTTCACCGGTGTCCCGATCCTCAAGATGGAGGACGGCAATTGGGTGTTTGAGCTGAACAACCAGGGTACACCCGTCATCGTTCGCACCAATGTACCTTTTGTCGAGTTGACCCCTGAGGAAGCCTTTGAAATCATTATTGACCGTGTTTTCGCTATCTAATAAATTATAAAAACTCAACGCTTCGTGATCGTTGTGCGGAGTTCCTTGAGGCTTGCGATGATTTGGCGAAGCTTCTCGGTCTCTGCGGTAGCGTTTTCGTCCTTGAACAGGTGGATGGTCATCTTGAACAGCTCGTTGACAAACGTGTTGAAGTGAGCAACCACAACCAGACGATAGAAATCGTCCGAAAGGGCCTCACGGACCGAATCCAGATGAGCAGCCGTCCAGAGGGGACCAAAGGTCTCCACCTCGATAAGCGGCTTCTTCTTGGCGATGATGCTGCCGAAGATACCCGGACTGGTAAACTTGAGCTCCTCAGAGAATAGGTTCACCAGCGGCCTCGTCAGCTCGAAAGCATCGGAGGAGGTCTTCTCCTGCAGCGTAATCGCGATGTTAACTGCGTCCTTAATGGTGCCTGCAAACGACTTCTTGCCGATCGCCTCCACCACGTAGTTCGCCAGTTCAAGGGAAACCTCGTCAGCATCCTCTTCGATGTAATCGAGGGTCTCCTTTTCCAGCATCGTGTAGATGTCGTCGGCCATGTTGCCGTTGACCTTGATGCTGTGGAAGAATTTCTTCATTCTCTTCTCCCACAGAGCACGGGCAATCCCGTTCTCTTCGTCCACGGTGATCTTGAACATGGACATAAAGCAGCCAAGAGCATGTTCGGCGGCGTAAGCCTCGCGAACAGCTCGGTTGCTGATGACCACCGGCGAGGCCTGACCGGCTGAGAACAGAGTCTTAAACCGGTTGGTCTCACACATCTCAGCGGACATGTTGTGAGTTTCCATGTACCGACGAATGTCAGCGTCAAGATACTCAGTGCTGTGCTTGATGTCGATGCTGTCCAGATCGTTAACGTTCTGAACACTCTCTGACACCAGAGTTGAGATACGTTCGCGAATACGCTCCTGGAGCAGGGCGCTGTCGATGGAAGAACCCACCAGACGCTCGGCGATCTCAGTCAGCTTGTCGGCAAGAGCCGGATCGTCCGCCACCTTCTGAATGAAAGTACGTGAACGGTCAGATTCAGCGATCATCTTGTCGATGCTCGTGACAATCGCAGGAAGCGACTGTTCGATACGTCGAGCTTGGATGTCGGCCAAAAACTTCTTCAAAACCGGGAGACCGGTGTGTCCTTCGACACTTAGGTCCCAGGTATCAGAGAAGAAGTCAGCTTCGACGGCCTCCTGCTCAGCTGGGGTAGTCCCATTGTTTTTGGCGTCAGAGTTCCGAAGAACGACGCCGTAACAACCAAGACCCCAGTTGAAAGCTGTACCGCTCAGCATCTTCTTCACCACGTGCTTGCTCTGGTTAACAGTGAGGTCGCACTTGGTCAGAACGATGACACAGTCGTTGGCTCGGCCAGCTTCGTGTACCATCTTGAGCGCCATGCTCGTCTGCGGATCCTGCGTGGCGTTGAGCACAACAAGAATGATGTTATCCTTGTCCTGCAGAACCTTGCGGGTGATCTCCGTAAACTCGCCAGGGCGATCGGGGTTGTTGTCATCGAATGTGACCAGACCGGGTACATCCTCACAAACGAGGTTATGGACGTCCGGGGAATGGATCTCGATGGCGACCTCCTTGTACACCGAGCTGTTGTTCTGCTTGAGAATCTCGCGCTTGGCAACTTCGGGGTCGCTGGTCTCCATCTCACCAATCTTGAACTGGCGGTAGTCAGTATCAGACCGGATCAGAACGATCGTGGTCTTCTTTTTCGTACCAAGCTCGATGTCGGTGTGAAGGATGTCGACACCCATCAGAGCCTCCAGAAGGGAGGTCTTTCCGGACGACTGGCCGCCGATGACGACAATCTTGGGAAGCTTGGGAACCTCACCACCGAGTCGTTCAACCTCCGAAACGGCGGTCAAAAGCTTGGTGGAGTCGGTCCTTCGCGGAGCAGAGTCGAAATCAAACATCGGCACGCCGATACTCGGTTCATTCCACTCACGAGCGTTAAAGCTCGTAGTTGTCGTCAGAAAAGACCTTTGTTGAAAAGGGCTTCGCATCGTCAAAGGGCGCGGTGCGACCGAATGTCTCAGAGGGCGGCCTACGTAAGAGCAGCTCCGAAATCCGAGAGAAAAGGCACGTGCGACGGTACGACGAAACATAGTGTTTTGGTCTTGTGTCTTCCTTGTCAAAGTAAACCGTTTTCTCGTCAATTTTAAATATCCATTCAAAATTAGTGTCAATTTTAAATATCCGTCCAAAATTTGATGATCTAATACCCTACGAATCTTAATAACTATTACCCACCCGAGCATGTCGTCATCTTCAGTTATTGTTCCCGAAGAGTTCATGGAGTATATTTGCCTCCAAGGCCTGGATCCTCACCTACTCAATGCCGAATCTCTGGCTCAGCTAGAGAAGTATGAACCTGCTTTCGTCCAGTGGATCAAAGAAATTCAGTCTGGACGGGTAACTGTGGTGAACTACACATGTGAACACATTCAGCGTGGACGAAAAGGTACTGTGCATTTGAGCGTTGAAACCAAAGGCCAGACCGTCAAATGTCAAGTGTCTCTTCCCGCTCACCTTTTGAGGAGTTCAACGATTGGTTCGCGAAGCAGATTGGACACCCAATGTTCCGCACCATGAGAAATTAAATTTGATAACAAAAAGTGAATTATAAATATCGCTATATCCCAGATACCAACTAAAGATGGTTGTTGTTAACTTCAAAAGTTTGACTGGTTGCAAGGTCACCCAAGACCTACCAGATGATATGACTGTAGCCCAGCTACTAAAACATGCTGTGACAAGTGTTCCTGGGATAAGTGTTGTTAAGAAGATTAGCCATAACACTTTCGTCATTGATGGTAGAAATGTTTACGAGTACGGCTTTGGGACCAGGATTGCACAGCTACCAACCCTTGGCGATACCGAAGAGGTACATATCCACTGTCTATCAAATCTTAGGGGGAATCATTACAGTATCGCTACAGCCAAGAGTGTCAAGAACGAGCTTCTTGAAAACTTGGTTGAGGCTCATCTAAACGACAAACCAGTCTCAGAGATCGAAGAGCTGGAGAATTCGGCTGCCGAGATCGATGGCTACATGTCAGAGCTTCAGCAGATGTACAATCGTTGTAAAGATGTTCTTTACAAAGATCCAAAGTTTAAAGATTACTATACAGTCTGGGAACAAGAGCCAGACGAGTACTACGGATTCGAAACTTTTGATGATTTAGTCAACTATGTTCGAGCCACGAGGTTCAGGAACCCTCGCACCAACTGCATGGAGATTCCGAACCCAGAGACCGGTAAACCTATCCCAGAACCGTGGGGCGGAGACTTCCTCTGGATGGCACAAGGTCCAACCCATGCAGAGTTCAAAGCTACAATGCGAGCTAGGGGTTAAGACTGTGTTACGGGATAAGACATAACACCAACAGTGGCATTTGTTCCAACATTGCTTGTGTTAGTCAACGAACCGTCAATTATAACACCAACCTCTTCTAACAAGTTAGGAGAAACCATGACATTACCACTCTCATCAGTACCTAGAGAGAGACCTGGATCGATTGCTGGGGCATAAAAACTTGTACCAGGAGTAGTGGAACCGTTAGTGAAGTTGGTTGCAGTATTACTATTAGTCTTCATGAGCTGATAGCTAAGGAGTTCACCATCTGCTGTGTCAAGGTGTGCAATAACTGTATCACCATAGCTACCTAGGGGGATACTGTTATCCCCGAAGCTGTTAGTTAGGATCAGAGAACCAGCTTCATTCTTGGCTGTTGCTGAAACAAGAACTTCTGAACCGATGATCAGAATCTGAGGGCCAGAGGAGATATACTCACTGTTGTTACCTTTGAGCTGAGCACTCCACATTACAGCACCTGTAAAGGGATTTAGCTTCATGATGAGTGTTTCAAGCATGGTAGTAGCAGTAAAGGTTGTACTTAGATAAGTGACAGTACCAGTGTAATGGGCAGCCACATAGAGGTAACCACTATCGTCTTGAGCCATCTCAATAGCGCTAGTACCAGAGGTGTTATCTGTACGAGTGAACTTGTTAACCCAGTTGTAGGTGTGAGGATCCGAGGTAATATCGGTCGGAAGAATACCGTTACCTACAAAGGTATTAGAAAGTGGGCTAAAGATGGTTACATCGGTAAAGGTGGATGTTAAGGCGATAGTGCCACCACCTTCTTTCGGGAATGTCACGTCGTCTCGGAAGCTACCAGACATGAAATACTCGTTAACAGTGGATGAAGAGATAATTCTTGTGAAGATATCTGTACCCGTTGGAGAAACAACAGTTGGAGAAGATTCACCAGTAGTACTGAAAGTTTGATCAGTAACTAACATAGTAGGTCCGTCAGTGTTATTAGTTCCTGCGAAAGCGATATAATCATCACCACTGGGACGAGAAATAGCTGCCGTCGAGAAATACCGACCATCTGCTGCAATTAATACACTAGCTGCTGTCAGATCATTATCAACTTTAGCCACAAAGAAGTTATCATCATCACTTGCGGATGTTACAGTCATACCACCAAAGTTGAAAGTTCCAGTTTCAAGGGTTCCAATTACAAATAGGCTGTCAACACCATTGATAATGTCATAAGCCACGGAAGAGTTGGTACTGGAACCAGTGTATGATCCCGCCATAGAAGCTTCAGTGTTTCCCGCAGCATCGATCTTAGTGATAAATGGTACAAGCGAGCTAGCATTATCAGAAATAGTAGATCCAGTAAGTACACTATCAGTGTTGTTACCAATCAGATACGGATACCTCATCTTACAGTACCATGGATTAACAGGACTGAAATTGCCGTACGGAGCGTTACTGAAAGTTGTAAAGAAGTTTACATAATCGTTAAACGGGGGGGTTGGTCCGTTACCACCTTTGCAACAGCAGTTAACAGTAGTAATGCATTTAACAACACATTTGTTATCTTCATAAATGGTTCTACGGGTTGTTCTGGGACAGAAGGGAATCTTCTGTTTTTTACAGCGCTTCTTGCAGCAATTTGGCATCTTGATTATATAGTTATACAAGCAAAAATAAACGCAGAAACTTAGGAATAAAATATTTTTTCAACATATTCATCGATCATAACGGACGTCTTCTCACATGTTGACTGCTGGAAGTCGGTTGTAAGAATACCGCTCTGCAATTTAATGACACCGTTTGTGGTAACGATATTGTAAAGAGGTTCAAGAATACGGTAGCAACCCTCACCCATCGCTCTAGGTTCACATGGTTGGGCTAGAGGAGCATCACGAACCTCGATCCATTGATCTCCGTTCAAGACGATATGTGTCCCAGTCATCTTCTCCCCACAGTAGCTGTACATCTGCCCTTCTGTTGGCGCAACCTTAATAATAGCCTGAACATATCCACCCATGGAGATCTTGTCACCTATCTTAATATCTCGAATACATTTGGAAAGACCGCTAAACATCTCTACCTTAGTGCCAGCATCGAGTGCCCAGTCGTACTGGCAGCGCACTGCTGGGTATTTAAGATCCTTGGAGTCCATCGCAATCGGTTCACCCTCGTTCAGTCGATGGAGGACAACAGCTTGCATCATAGTTCTAGTTGCATTATCGTTAGTTTCCATGTAATCCGCAAATAGATGACCGGCGACAGGGATGCGATTACTGGTGGTGTTGAAACAGATGATGTTACGACCGTTCCACTCAATCGGCTCGGAGCGCATTGAGTCTTCAACACGAATCCATTTACCGTTTTCCTTGAGCATGTGGCTACCGCTAACTTCGACACAGTCGTTATAGCGGTACATGTCGGCGTTAGTTCCGTCGATCTCCATACATGCGATCACCTCACCAGCGTTCATACCGAGCTGGTGTCCAAGTTTAATCTCTCTAGCTCTCTTGTAACGACCATCTGCCATCAAAATAGGGGTATCTGGCGAGAAGCAGAAGAAATGTACCACATCGCGAATGGGATTAGTGATATCGTAGAGCCCTCGTCCAACAATTCCGATGGGCCCATTCCACATAGATTGTAGGGTGTAGTATCCGTAAAGTAGAACATTGAAGCTCTCGCTAAAAAGATTGAAAAGACTTCCAAATGCACCCATGAAAACCTTGAAGAGAGAGGCAATGCGATAGTAGGCATCGTACATCTTCTGGTAGATATCCTCTGCAAATTGTTTCATACTGTTTCGCATGTAGTTTGTCATATTACGCATCTCCTGAATGGCTATCTGTTGATCCTTAACGATCTCAGCAAGGCTTCCAAACATCTGCATAAAGTCCTGTTTCAGAACATCATAGTAAGACCTCTGCACTGAGAAGCTACATTCAACAAAGTTGGTAGCAGGGTTAGTGCTTCCAGGACCAACAAACCATCCGGCAAATGGTAAGATGTAAGGTTTGCATCGATATTTAGGCCAGTTAGCATTAATCCTCTTCTTATGTCCTAACATAAAGTAGATCCCTTTGATGAAATAGTAGATCAGGAAGATCACCACTGCACCAGCAAGAATAATAGGTGCCATTTTGGCAGCTTTAATAATAAATGCCTCACACCTTTCAAGCGCACTCTTTTGGGCTTGTGCAGCAAAAGGGGGTTGCGTGACAGCTTCCATCCTATATAGACTTTTATGAGAAAAGTTTCGCCTAAAATTGTAGATATGCTTGAAAGAACATCTTCAGCCTCTATCATAATTAGACCATGGACTTCCCTTTATGAAAACATGTAAACCAACATTAGCACAGGCTGCGCTAAATGCAAGTTGCGCACGTATTTTACAGAAAGTTCTAGGAAGAGGTGTCCGAGACCCCTTACGGAAAGTTCTGATTCTTGATGAACTTGTGGCTACGGAGTTGCTTGTTGAACAGCAGATTGACAAAAATTGACGACGGGGTACATCTAGGGTAATATTAACCACTACACACCCCATAAAGATGAACACCTTCGAAGAATTGTACAACGAGCAGGTTCGTACGAATCGAGAGCTTCTCCAACATATTGAGGCATTGACGGAAGAGAACAATCAGTTGATACGCAATGAACGCTCATCTGATCAGCAGATTGAAAACCTTGCCGAGCAGAACAACCTGTTGGGACAGGAGATCAACGAACATCTGGAGGCCTATGGTGCTCTGCAGACACAGTACGAACAGAGTCGGGATTTGGCCATTGAACAGATGGATACAATTGAAGGACTTGAGCAACGTGTTGCAGACCTTGAGAGTATGGTAAACACCCTCCGCAACATGCTTGTTGATTACCCTCCACTGTACCCTGTGTCCAACTCTAAGTAACTGCTCATTCATAAAATATCAACTGCAACCCGTCGTCAAAATGCGCGTCCAAAAAATTGAAAGGGGGGACCCTTTGGTTTAGAAGCATATTTGTGTTAAGAATTATAATGCCTAAGACAGTTGAAGAGATTTATCAAAAGAAGGAGCAGCTCGAGCACGTGCTTGACCTCCCCGATACATATGTAGGCTCTGTTGAACCCACGGAACTTACTGCGTGGGTGTTTGAAAACGACCTTAATAAGATGGTAAAACGTGATATCACTATCACTCCAGCGCTTTACAAGATCTTTGACGAGGTAATGGTCAATGCATACGATCAGTATGTCCGACTAAAGCAGGAGAAGAGCAAGAACCCAGTAACACAGATCAAGGTGACTATTGATGCAGACAGTGGTGAAATTAGTGTAATGAATAACGGCGAAGGTATTCCTGTTGCTGTTCATAAAGAACATAAGCTTCATGTTCCTGAGATGATCTTTGGTGAGTTCCTTACATCAAGCAACTACGATAAAACCCAGGAGAAGGTTACTGGTGGTAAGAACGGCTTTGGTGCAAAGCTAACCAATGCGTACTCTAACATGTTTCGTATTGAAACAGTTGGACTGAATGAACAGGGAGAACAGAAGAAGTTCGTGCAAACCTTTGAGAACAACATGAGCACCCGTGGAAAGCCGAAGCTCACTAAGTGGAGTAAGGCAAGCTATACCAAGATCACCTTCTGTCCAGACTTTCCCCGTTTTGGAATGACCGGACTAGATACCGACACTGTGGCCCTATTAACCCGTCGTGTTTACGACATTGCCGGAGTTGCAGATCGTGATCTAACGGTTTATCTTAACGGAAAGAAGCTACTCAGTGGTGCCGGTAAGGCCACTCCATTTGAGCGTTACGCAGAGATGTACGTCGGAAAGAACAAGGATAAACCTAAGGTTTACTATCAACCTCATGATCGTTGGGAGATCTGTGTCTGTCTAAGTGCAGATGAGAAGATGGAGCACGTATCTTTTGTGAACGGTATCAATACTCTGAAGGGTGGAAAGCATGTTGAACATGTTAGTAACAAACTAGCTAAAACGATTCTAGATACACTCAAGTCTAAACGTGGTGGTGAAGCTGAGTTCGGTAACATGAAGACCAGTCATATCAAGGATAACATCTGGTTGTTCTTGCGATCTACTATCGTTAACCCAAGTTTTGATAGCCAGATCAAGGAGACGTTGACAACTGTGAGTAGTAAGTTCGGTTCTACCTTTTCTCTGAACCCCGGAAAGAAAACGGCTGATAAGAAGTTCATTGCTGAACTGATTAAGAAGACAGGTATTGTTGAGAGGGCAAAGCAGCTCTGTCAACATAAACAACAGGTGGATCTGGCTAAAACAGACGGTAAGAACACTCGCACGGTTCGAGGTATTCCCAAGCTGGAAGATGCTAACAAGGCCGGTACGAAGGATTCAGATAAGTGTGTGCTGATTATTACTGAGGGTGATTCAGCTAAAGCTTTGGCAATGGCTGGTTACGGTGAGGTTGGACGTGACCACTACGGTATCTTCCCGCTACGTGGTAAACTGTTGAACACCCGTGATGCTAGTGCATGTTCGGTCTCAGGTAATGCTGAGATCACTGCACTGAAAAAGATTATCGGACTGCGACAGGGTGTTAAGTACGAATCGGTGGAAGGACTTAGGTACGGTGCTGTTCTGATTATGACCGATCAGGATGTTGACGGTTATCACATTCAGGGACTTGTTATTAACTTTTTCCATACCTTCTGGCCAGAACTGTTAGAGATTCCGGGTTTTATCAGAACACTACCAACGCCGATCGTGAAGTGCACTAAGGGTAGAGGTAAGAATAAAGAGGTTATCTCTTTCTATACTGAACAAGAATACGAAACCTGGAAGGATCAGACCGATCCGACTGAGGTTCGCAAGTGGAAGTCGAAGTACTACAAGGGGCTGGGAACTAGTACACGTGCTGAGGCTAAAGAGATTATGAAAGGACTTGAAGAGAACTACCAACAGTACTACAGTGATGACAAGAAGTTGACTGAACAAATGTTGCGACTGGCTTTTGCTAAAGGTAAAGGTAAAAGCATGACAGATCTGCGTAAAGAGTGGCTTTGCAACTACGATCCCAGTCAAACAGTCGATAACAATGCTAAACAGGTTACCTTCTGCGACTTTATTAATAAGCGTATGAAGCACTTTAGCACTGATGATAACTACAGAAGCATTCCTTCAATGATTGACGGACTGAAGCCGTCTTACCGAAAGATTCTTTTTGCAACTCTGAAGAAGAATCTGAAGGATGAGATTAAGGTTGCACAGCTAGCCGGTTACGTTGCAGAGGTTTCTGGATATCATCATGGTGAGCAGTCTTTAGCTGGCACTATCATCGGTATGGCGGCTGACTATGTCGGTAGCAACAACATCAACCTGCTAATGCCGAACGGACAGTTCGGAACCCGTGTTAACGGCGGAAAGGATCATGCTAGTCCGCGTTATATTTTCACTGAGCTTAACCCGATTACACAAAAGATCTATCATCCAGATGATTCGCCTCTTCTAGAGTTTCTGGAAGACGACAACACGCCGATCGAACCGAAGTATTACGTACCGGTTATCCCGATGATTCTAGTTAATGGAGCAGACGGTATCGGTACAGGTTACAGCACAACTATCCCCTGTTATAACCCAGTGGGTGTGATCAATGCACTGCGTCGACTGATTAATGGAGAAGAATGTCCGCAGCTTAAGCCGTGGTTCCGAGGATTTACCGGAGATGTAAAGAAGAGTGAAGGTAAGTATCAAACTTTCGGAAAATACGAAGTTGTTGATGACACCACTGTTAAGATTACTGAGCTTCCTATTCAGACCTGGACAGCTGACTACAAGAACTTTTTGGAAACTCTGCTTTATGGTGCTCCTATCAAAGAACAGAAGGATAAGAAGAAGATGAAGAAGCAGAAGGATAAGCAGTGCCTGGTTAACTACACGCCGTACTACGATGATGTGAGTGTAACCTTCCTGCTCAAGTTCAGAAAAGGTAAGCTTAAGGAGATGCTAAAGGATCCGATGCAGTTTATGAAAACTTTAAAGCTAGTGAGCAGCGATGCGGTCTCTGTTACCAACATGCATCTGTTTGATGATGAGTACAACATGTCTCGTTACGACACGGAGGCAAAGCAGATTCTCGAGTCGTTCTTCCTGATCCGTTTAGATTACTATGTTAAGCGGAAGGCCTACCTCGAGAAGAAACTCAAACGTGAATTCGATATGAATGCAGCCAAGGTGCGGTTCCTTGAGGAGCATCAGGAGAAGAAGATTGTACTGTTCGACAAAGAGACTGAGGAGATCGTACAGCAGCTCAGCGATCGAGACTATCCCAAGTTTACCAAGAAGCTTATCGTTGAGCCCACTGAGACTGATTTGCTCGATGCCAGCTACGACTACCTGCTTGACATGCCTCTGCGCTCTCTGACTAAGAAGCGTCTGGCAGAACTGCGAAAGGCACGCGATATGAAAGAGACACAATGGCAAACCATCCTGAAAACTCCTGCTGAACAGCTCTGGACTGACGACCTCGACGAACTGGAGGCCGCATACGAAAGATACATGCAAGACATGGAGGAAAAGTACGAAGACGCACGCGGAACTCTTACCATTGTTGACACTAACAAAAAGGGTAAGAAAGGTAAAAAGACAAAGGTAAAGCGTATTTGAACTAGCTATCTCTGATATCTTCTTTAATAATATTACGAAGCTCATTGCGACGGCGGTGTTTAGAACGGTGGTCCTTTTGCCACCAAGATTTCCAGCCACATCCTTCACGTAACCATTCCTGTCCTCCATAATCGGGTCCAAAGCGGTCTCCAACGTTGAGGAAGTAGTACCTCTTCTTGTTACGATGTCGCTTTCGTGTCCTTCCTCTTTCTAGGGCACTTTCCACTCTATCACGAATAACATACATCGCATGGTCCATATTCACAGACGTAAAGGTAAACTTACAGAACGCCCAAACCGGATAAGACCTAGGAACATTCTCTACAGTAAACTTACGGTGATTAAAATTAATCTCACCATAAGTCTCAAGCTCCCTCGTTTTCACTTTGTTCAAAGGTTGAAAGATCTTATTAAAAATATGTCTTTCATCATCACTCTTTTCAAGTAATTCCCTCATGTAGGAGACTTAAAGAGATAATCGCACACTTTAAACTATATCACAATGAAGTCTCTTGTTGTCTTCGCTTCTGGTAGTGGAACTACTCTTCAGTACATTATCGATGCCGTTGAGAGCGGTGTATTACGAGCCAGTATTTCTGTTGTAATTGTTAACAAAGATAATGCCGGAGCTATTAAACGAGCAATCAGTCACGGTATCCCATGTTTGACCTTTCTGCGTTCTAACTACAACACCCGGAAGAAGTTTGATGCAACCGTTGTAAAGTTTCTTGATAACCTGTCTCCCGATCTTATTGTTCTGGCTGGCTGGATGCATATCTTCACCAAAGTTTATACTGACGTTTACGGTAACACCACTATTAATTTGCATCCTGCCCTTCCTGGACAATTCCCCGGTGCAGATGGGATTGGTGACGCCTGGAAAGCTTTTCAGGCCGGTAAGATCGATCATACTGGTGCCATGGTTCACTATATCGTTGAAGAGGTTGATGCTGGCAAGGTGATTGACACCGTTAAAGTGCCTATTCACACTGACGACACACTGGACTCCCTGAAACAAAGGATTCAGTTTCACGAGAAACCTTTACTACTCTCCGCGATTCAAAAGTGTTTGTTTCCAATGACACCACCAGTTATCTCTAAAACTTATGTTGGTAAAGTTCGTAACATGCATAATATTGGCAATGACCTTATGGTTGCAGAACACAGCGATCGTCTTAGCTCATTCGATCGTCATATCTGTATGATTCCCTGCAAAGGTAAGGTCCTCACTTTGACTAGCGCCTGGTGGTTCAACCAGACACATCATATCGTTCCTAATCATCTTCTTCACTACCAGGACAACCTGATGATGTTGAAACGTTGTGATGTGATCCCCCTAGAGGTTGTCGTTCGTGGTTTTATCACCGGTTCAACTAAAACAGCACTCTGGACCCATTACAATGCTGGTAAGAGGACGTACTGCGGTATCCAATTCCCAGAGGGTCTTGTTAAAAACCAACGGCTCCCTGAACCGGTAGTAACTCCAACTACCAAGAGTGATGTTGATGTTCCTATTAGCAGTTCTGAAATCGTTTCTCAAGGTATTCTTAGTGCGGATGATTGGAAATACATTTATGACGCCGCTTTGAATCTTTTCAGGTACGGAACAGAGATCGCTGCTAAGTGTGGACTAATTCTCGTTGATACAAAGTATGAGTTTGGACGTGACAGCTCCGGGCGTATTCTTCTAATTGATGAGATCCATACCTGTGATAGTTCGCGTTACTGGAAGCTTGATACTTATGAAGAGCGCTTTTCGAATAGGGAAGCGCCTGATCGTTTTGACAAAGACGTAATCCGCCAATGGGTTCGTGCTCGGTGTGATCCTTATAATGAACCGTTGCCTGAGATTCCACCTGAACTGATTGAACAGGTATCAGGAGTTTACCAGCAGTTTTATGAAATGTTGACCGGTGAATCTATTCCTGAACGTCCTGACATTACTTTGCAAAACTTTGTAAACGATTATGTGGAGTGATTTTAACATGAATTGTAAATATAAATTATGGCACTAATATATACACAATGCCTTCTTGTAAGACAAAAAAGCGTTTGATGCCGTCTAAGGGTAAGAAATGTGCTCGCCCATCTCTTTCTCGTTGGAAGCCGTGCAAAGAAGTTAAAACTGTGAATGCACCTTGTGGTTTCAAAGTTCTTGCTGGCGGAAGCGGGAACCCTGCGTTTAAGAAGGGTGACATCTACCTAGATGGTGATGCTGTAGTAACAGGCAAGCTCACTGTGACCGGTATCATTGATCCTCCCGCTTTGATTTTGGAAGAGAGTGAAACAGCACCCGCCACTCCTGGTCCGTCCCAGGGTATGATCTGGTTGAAGGCCGGTGACAGCGGTAATGAGCTGATGTTTACTAATAACGAAGGTCAAGACACCAACATTTCTTCGGGTTTAACCCCTTCTGTTAATACCGTTATTGGCGGCGAACTTGTGGTAAATGACGAAAGTGTTACAGATGATTCTAAAATTTTCCTAACTAGAGTTTCTGGGCCACTTGACGGTCTTCTTGGTCGTCGTGTGGGACATCTAAATGTTTCTACTATTACAGCAGGAGAAAACTTCTTAGTGAAATCGTTCAGGGGAAACACAACATCCAGAGACAGTGACTTTTCATCTTTCACTGATGTAATTTTTGATTCAAGTATTCCCACTGGATCTAGTACCCTTACTATGGGGTCCCTAACCGTAAATCATCCAGATGTAACACCAACATCTTTGATTATACTCAGTAGACAAGGAAGTCTCAATTCGTCAAACAACATAGGTCATCTTGTGGTTTGCAACCGTACAAACGGCTCTTTTGATGTTTGTTCTTACGATGGTAATATAAGTCATCAAACTGAAGATAATTCAGACTTTGTATGGGCTGTCATTAATGATGAATTTGAGGGCGGTGAAACACTGATAACAAATGGAACCGGTTCTTTATTCACAGGTCAGACCTCCGATAAGATTCTCACCACACGTCTTAATACTAATTTTGATAGCAACCTTGGTCATATTAACGTTATATCGGTTAATAACGGTGCTTCAGTACTCTCCCTTGATGGAGATTCTATATATCAAGATATGGATAGTGGTGACATTATGTGGGTACGAATTCCCTCTGTCTAATCTTCTTAATTTAGAAAGTAATTCTATTATGATTTAAATAGAATGACTATTAATAAAACTGTTGCTGTCATCGACTGCGGTTCGCAGTATTGCAAGGTGATCGACCGCAAGATACGTGAGCTTGGTGTTAAGACTGAACTTTTCCCTATTACCGTTAACCCGATGCATCTAAAAGGTTACGGTGCGATTATTCTCTCTGGTGGACCTGGAAGTGTTTATAACAACGAGATTGAGCAGTGTCATCCAGGTGTTTTCTTTATTGGTATCCCAGTTCTTGGTATATGTTACGGGATGCAACTAATGAACGCTTCATTTCCAGAAGGTAATGTTTCCAAGGGTAAATCACGTGAGGATGGACCCACCGAAGTTGAACTCGATACAGAGTCACTCCTTTTCCAAGGGCTTAACAAGAAGGAAACAGTTCTACTCACTCACGGTGATAGTGTTAGTAGGGTCGCTGAAGACTTTAAGGTGATTGGACGGTCTGATCGTTGTATCGCAGCGATCGAACTAACTTTACCGGAGCTTAACCTTTACGGAGCTGATCATAGGTCTACAACTCATCTTTATGGTCTCCAGTTCCACCCCGAGGTCGACATTACGACATGTGGGCAGAAGATCTTCTCTAATTTTTTGTTTAACATCTCCGGTCTTCCAAGGAATTCTTTTAGTATCGAAACCAGAGTGGAAGAGGCAATCGCAGATATTCAGAAGACTGTTGGAGATAAAAACGTTACGGTTCTAGTCAGTGGTGGTGTTGATAGCTGTGTTTGTAACGCTTTGATGATTCGTGCACTTGGCGAAGAGCGGGTAACAGCTTACTACGTTGACACAGGTTTTATGCGTGCCGGTGAAACTGAGCAGGTGAGGGCGGCGTTACCGAATATTAACATACTGGACAAGGGGACAGAGTTCCGAGAGCTTCTAACCGGAGTAGTTGATCCAGAAAAGAAGCGACATATCATCGGCGATCACTTCATTAACTTAATTGAACCTTATGTTGAAGAGGGAAGTTTCCTAGCACAGGGCACATTACGACCAGATCTAATTGAAAGTGGGAGTTTAGTGGCTAGTCAGGGTGGTAGTGCTGATACGATTAAAACACATCATAACGATACACCGCTAGCACGTGCGAAGCGAGAAGAGGGGCTTATTATCGAGCCGTTAAAGGACTACCATAAGGACGAGGTTCGCCAGATCGGTCGAATGCTCGGTCTTCCAGAAGCTATCGTTGAACGTCAACCGTTTCCAGGTCCAGGTCTTGCTATTCGTACCCTTTGCAGCCACGGGCAAGACACCGATCGCCCAGAGATGGTTCGCATGATGGAGGAACAGATCCCGCGACGACTAGAAGAGGATATAACCAAACGATTTGGTTGCCTGGGTCGTGTTCTACCAGTTAGATCAGTAGGAATTCAGGGAGACGGTCGCACTTACAACCGATGTTATAACATATTCTATCCCACTTTTGGACAGTTCGACTGGAAGATGCTGTTTAAACTTGCACAAGAGATTCCGAAGGAGTTTCACGAAATTAATCGTGTGGTTGTTTCCCTCCTTCCTGAGTCAAGTGACATCCACGAACTGGTGCCAACATATCTTGACGAAGAAACTGTAGAACAATGTCGTCGTGCCGATCATGCGGCTGGTGAATGGCACGAACTTAAAAACTGTAGTCAGATGCCTGTTGTTCTGCTCCCTGTTACATTTAACGGTCTGCGCACAGCAGTGCTTAGAACTTTGGTTACTAACGACTTTATGACTGGTCTTCCGTATATTCCTGAATGTACAACAGGACTTATCGGAACCGCATTTAATGTCGCAGCAGAGGCTAATCTTAGCCAAGTTATGTACGACTTGACGTCTAAACCACCTGGAACTACAGAATGGGAGTGAGATAACAAGGCGTCAAGCTTTTTAGAGCTAAACATTTAATCTTTATTAAAAATATTAATTAAGATTAAGCGGAGGGCTGGTCAGGGGGACGAAGGGTCCTCTTGTTTAATGAGTAAACAGTCGTACACCGCTAAATGCCATGCTGATGCCGTGTTCGTTGCATGCTTCGATCACAGATTCATCTGCAATACTGCCACCCGGTTGAAGGATAGCTGTGGTGCATATATCTGATGCGATCTTGATGCTGTCACTAAAGGGAAAGAATGCATCAGACGCAAGACAAACATGAATACCAGCTCTAAAGAGTTTAGCGATACATCCTCTCTCATCGGTATAATCCTCTTTGAACCTCTCGATCCAATCAACAATCCGATTCACTCTATTCTGCCTTTTAACCCCTTTCTCAGTCATACTGTCCAACATTTCGACGATATGTGGTTCCTGTCGCAAAAACCATGTTTCCGCTTTTCTTCGTGCTAGTTTAACACAATCTACTCGCGACTGTTGACCGGCTGCTAGGCCGATAATCTGTCCGTCGTATGCAAATGCAACATTGTTAGACTGCGAATACTTGAGTGCGACATTCGCAACAATAAGATCCCGCTTCTGTGATTCGGTAAATTCAGCGCCACAAACCAAGTTGTCCAGATAACTTAGGTCAGTAACTGCATCGTTGCTATGTTGTGAAAGGGCAATACCATACATCTCGCGATACTCTACACCACTGTGTGTGTATTCCGGATTCGCATGCAAAATAATATACTTACCCTTCTTCTTCTTTCGCAGGATCTCTAGCGCTTCTGGTGAGAAACCTGGTGCAATAATACCGTCGCTAACTTCAATCTTAATTAGACGGGCAGTTGCCTCATCAACTTCATGACTCAGTGCAATAAAATCACCAAAGGATGACATCGGATCAGCATTTCGAGCACGGACGTAAGCTGTTGCCAAAGGTGTGAGCTCCTTTCCCTCGCACATGTAAACCTTCTTGAGAAGATCAGACAGTGGGACTGCAACAGCTGCACCTGCAGGAGAGGTATGTTTAAAGCTGGCTGCTGCAGGTAGTTCAAGTACAGTGCTTAGATCTCTCACCAGTTGCCAAGAGTTAATCGCATCTAGAATGTTAATATAACCTGGCGTACCGTTAATTACACGGAAAGGAAGATCGTTCTTGCCGATAGACCAGACCGCTGCGTTGCCCTGATGCGGGTTGCAACCGTACTTGAGAGGAATTCCCTTGTGATAGTTTCGAGAGACAACAGTGTTATTACCCATCAGATACTGATATATCATTGTATCGTACTCAGATGTATGTTGGAAAGCCTTAATTGCCATCACACGTCGAAACTCGACTGTCCAACTATCTGTTGGTGCAATCACGTTCTGATAATCAGCTGGATCGCTAATCACCAGAACATCTTGAAAGTTCTTGGCAGCAGCACGAAGAAGAGAAACACCGCCAATATCGATCAGTTCAGCAGCCTCGTTAAACTCCATTTCTCCATCAACAGCTTTGTAAAAAGGATAAAGATTAACAACCACAACATCGATCAGAGGAATCTGATGCTGCTCTAATTCTACGAGATGACTGTCGTCACTTCGCCGTGCCAAAAGACCACCGTAGATTTTAGGATGCAAAGTTTTTACACGGCCACCAAGAATTTCCGGGAACTCTGTTAGAGAACTTACACTAACAATCTTGGAGGGATCAGTTGTGTTCTCCTGGAGATAACGGAAGGTTCCACCGGTAGAAAAAATCTGGTAGCCTTCGCTAATTAGGTAGTTTGCTACCTGTTCCACGTCAGTTTTATCTGAAACTGAGATGATTGCAGAACGCATTTTGATTTATGCTTGATAGTTAGTAACAAAGTTTTAAGTTAAAGCCCAAGTGCAAACTTATAAGCATTCCTAAACATCTGGATCCATGGGCTGTCCTCATGTCCTTGGATTAGTTTATCGTTGGGATTGTACCAGGGCCACTGCCACAGTTTGATTGAACGTTCAGGATGTGGCATCATTGCAAGATGAAGACCGTTAGGTGAACTCAATGCGGCAACACCATCAGGCGAACCTGCTGGATTATAAGGATACGTTTCAGTGAACCTACCACCGTCATCCACATATCTGATGGGACAATTTGTAAGATTACCATCGAAACGACCTTCACCATGTGCAATCCAGACACCAAGTCGGCAATGTTCCAAACCTTTTAGCATCATTGTTCTGTGATCCGGTTCGATAATAACGTTTGAGAAACGAGACTCAAAGCGGCCCGAAAGGTTCTCTTTCATCTGAACATCACCAAGCCAACCAAGTTCGGCCATCAGCTGACAACCGTTACAGACACCAAGTGAGAATTTTGTCTCAGATTCGTAAAACTCTTGGAACCATCTTTGAAGTTTAGGGTTAGACTTGATCACTGCGGCCCACCCCTTTGCAGCACCGAATACATCCGAGTAAGAAAAGCCCCCGACAAAAACAAGTCCTGCAAGTTTCATCAGAGGATTAGGTTCATCGCTCGGACTGGCAAGTAAGTCGTTCATCGGAAGATCGACGATGTCAAATCCGGCTAGCCAGAACGCTGCCGACATCTCCTGATCACCGTTGCTACCCTCTTCTCTTACAATACCGATCCTTGGTCGTTGATCAGAACAGGTTGGACGTTCTACACTCTCCCATTCCCAATCTACTGGAGCTACATGCAAAAACTTATTCTGTTTGAATAAACCTTCAAACTCCTGTTCTACACAACTAATAGCTGTCTGGTCACGCTCAAGATCGAAACTGGGTCGTTCCCACGCTTGCCAAAGATCATTCAGAGGGATGTTCATAATACCGTCAACAATACAGCGGCGCTGTTCAGTTACAAAACCGAGCATTACAGGCCGAACACCCCATTTAACTGAAGGACAATCTTCATCTTCTGAATTAATCAGATACTCTGCAAACTTGGAATTAAGCTCTAGAACAACCCCCCACTCCTCGTTAAACATAGTTTCCAATGCACCGTTAGCCATATCTGGGAAGATTTGGAATCCGTGTCCGCCAGCAATAGCCATCTCAACTAGCGTTGTAATCAGTCCACCATCGCTGCGATCGTGTCCGGCGTAGATACTGATAAGAGAGTCAAACTCCTTGCGATGTAAACTCTGAATCAACTTAAAGGTGCGCGTCAAAGTATCTACCTCCATGTTATCTAGATCAGGACAGCTATCTCCAACCTGTTTTAGTACGCTGGTAGCTAGCACCGAACCGCCAAGACGTGTTTGACTAGAACCGATAAAAACAATCGCGTTACCCGGCTTTTTAAAATCTGGTGTAACTTTCATACCGATATGATGATTACCAGTAGTAACGTAACCTGAGACTACCAAAGTTTCAGGTGCATCTACAGTCTCTCCATTAACCTTTGCACTCATTGAAAGACTGTCCTTGCCACCGTCAATACTGATACCAATCTTCTTCATCACGTCTGACACCGCATTAACCGCCTGATACAGATGATACTTCTTCTCAGCAGTCTTTGCCGGCCACATCCAGTTTCCGGAACATTTAATATCCTCTAGCTTGCTGATCTTAGCCCAAACAATGTTGGTAAGCATCTCTGCAACGCTCATGCGCGCCATCGCCTCTGCTGAAACAAGAGATATAATTGGACGTTCACCGATAGCTGTAACTGTTCCAGTTGGTTTTGTGTCCACAATGGAATCTGAAACAACCGCAACATTGGCTAGAGGGGTTTGATACGGACCGACACACTGTTGCTGTGCAATCCTACCTGTAACACTTCTGTCAACCTTGTTAACTAGAAATCTTTTCGAACCAACACCTGGCTCAGAAAGAACCTGCATAAGTAAAGACTCAAAGTCTGGTTCCACAGGAAGTTCGAGAGGAAGATTAACCGGGGTGTTCGCAATCAGCGTGTACCCTTTCTGTGGAATCTCTCCAAGCACAAGGTCCAGGTCCAGATCAACAACCTGGGAACCGTCGGTGTCAAGAACTTTAATCTGTCCAGAAGAATCAATCTGTCCAACACTGACAAGGGGGACGTTCTCACGAGTTGCGATCTCAAGTAGTTCTTCCAGGTTTTCTGGCTTTACCAGCATCGTCATCTGCTCCTGATACTCGGCAACCCAGAGTTCGCGCGCTGAAAGACTAGGATCTCCGCTAACAACAGCACCAAGATCGATGATAGCACCAGTCTTGACGCTACTGCTGCTCGCCACAATCTCTTTGGTAACGTTTGCCATACCACCCGCACCTTGGTCGTGAATACTTTCAATCAGATGAGTTCCGGCACGAACAACGCGCATCACACGGTTTTCCATCTGAGGGTCACCACGTTGTACCGCTGAAAGATCCTGTTCAGCATTCTTGTTATCTTGTCCACGACTCGAAGCAGAACCACCGTTCAGGCCGATACGATAGGCTGGTCCACCCAGTCGTACCACATGATAACCTACCTGAGGCTCCCGTTTAAAAGCTGCATCTTTCTGAACTTCACCAAGACCACCGCTAAACATAATCGGCTTTACCCACTCAACCCTTTCATGTGGTCCCACATTAAGTCCAAAAGAGCGACAGAAACCTTGAATAATCGGTTCGCCGATCTTGTTACCGTAGTCGGATGCACCGTTGCTTGCCTCAATAAGAATGTTACGGGCACGCTCGTCACTCCCAACACAGTATCCAGCGGTTCCGGCGATCATCTCTGCTCCACGACCAATTGCAAGAGTGTCACGAATTCTTCCACCAACACCTGTAGCGGCACCTGGGAACGGTGCAACACCTGTGGGAAAGTTATGAGTCTCTGCTGTAAAAGTTGGTAGCTTATGACTGTTAGAGTAAGGACCAGAGTCACTTCGCAAAGGGCCGAGAAAACCTCCTTTCATAATGGCGCTGGCGTTATCACAGAATGCAACAACACTGTTAGTTCCGTGCTTCGGCAAAGTCGATTTAACAGTTTTAAAGAGAGTTTCAGAAACCGGTTCTAGAGTTCCGTCTTCTCGTTGAACTGTGAGTGTGCCGTTGAAAAGCCAATGGCGTGAATGTTCACTATTAGACTGAGCCAGATCGTAAAGCTCAACATCTGTCGGCGCACGTCCAGCTGTTTCAAAAAGTTCACGATAATAATTTAGGTCAGTTTCATCAAAACCAAGACCGTGCTGCTCACTAAACTCTGCCAAACTGTCGAGTGAGATATGTTGAACCGATTCACGCGGGGTGGTTTTACCGAAACTTTCCAGAGGTTCATGGTAAATTGTCTCTACCATCTCATCAAACTTGTGAGCGACATATTCTGGTAGATATCGGTAACTTCTTTCAATACGTTGGATATTGTAAGTACCACACTTGTTGAGAATAGCGATGGTGTTGGAACACCAGGGGGTGATAAAGTTAAGCTTGGTCCCAACCTCCGTGACAACTGCATCTTCATGAAACTGACTAGTATCTTCTAGTCGATCATCACAAAGATAACTCAAAAGTTCCATCGGTAATCCATCGTTATACTGTAGATAGTAACAGTACTCCGAATGTTTGTTGATTGGACTATAAAATCTTACAAATGACATTATCTATAAGGTTTGAATTAAGAAATAGTCTTTAGATCTAAACTTTACCGATGTAATTCTGAGGGGCAATCGCGTGCAGTTCATCTTTCACTGATTTAGAGACAGGTAGTTGCTCTATTAGTTTTGCAATACCTTCTTTATCCAATTGCTCTCCTCGACTAGCATTTTTAATAATGTCGTATGCACCGGGAACACCTTCACGTCGCAGTACGGTCTGAATAGCTTCTGTAACGACCTGCCAGTTGTTGTCTAGGTCTTTTCTGAGTGCAGTTTTATTAATATCAATTCGGTCTAGTCCTACAAGTAAGCTTCGAATGCCAAGCATAACATGTCCAAAAGCTGTTCCTAGATTCCGTAGAACGGTTGAATCGGTCAAGTCGCGCTGCATTCGGGAGACCGGAAGTTTGGTGCTGAGAAAGTTTAGCAACGCACATGCAAGTTGAAGATTTCCTTCAGCATTTTCGAAATGAATCGGATTAACCTTGTGTGGCATTGTGCTAGAGCCTACTTCTCCCTCTTTTACCTTTAGCTTAAAGTAATCGTGAGAGATATATAGCCATAAATCTTGACACAGGTCAATCAGAATGGTACAGATTCTACGAACTACATCAAAGGTAATAGCATAGTGATCGTAATGATCGATCTGTTTAGTGTGTTG
>Ga0180438_10002056_pt1 | contig 33948 bp, 26 predicted proteins | sample SS_ome_12_FD_132455 | JGI IMG/M metagenome (GOLD analysis project Ga0180438, IMG submission 132455) | Hypersaline lake sediment archaeal communities from the Salton Sea, California, USA - SS_3_D_2 metaG | ecosystem: Environmental > Aquatic > Non-marine Saline and Alkaline > Hypersaline >... | reverse complement strand
TGAGAAAAAAAGACAAACAAAATATCGTTGATGATGTTAAAAATGGATTCCCTCTCTTTAATAAATTACCTTTTGATAACTTGTTTCTCGAGGTGGTAGCATGAAAAAATGGGGGGTTAGCAACAACTTTTCCTATTGATTTATACTGATAAATATGTTAAAACTAATCATCTAAGAATCTTATTAAAAGGAGGCATTTATGAAGCCAAAAAATATAGGTATTATACTATCGCTTATAGGGCTTTTCGTTTTTTTATCGGTTTGTAGTAAAACAGTAGATACAAAAGGTGTTGAACTAAACGTGACACTATTACCGCAAACAATAACCGATTTTCTTTATGTTAAAATGAACTATGCATTTAACCTCTCCGATACGTTTGAGGGACTGGATGAAGACTATCGGGTTTTTGTTCATTTTTGGCGGGTCAAAAATAAAGAGATGCTATTGGGAGATGACCATGTTCCCGAGAAAAAGTTTGCAGATTGGAAGAAAGGAGAAAATGTAAATTATTCTCGCATCATATTTATTCCACGCTTTCTCGATGAATTTGATATTGATTTTGAAGGGTATGAAGAAATTAAATTGACAGTGGGATTGTATAAACCGGATGTAGAAGAGAGTAAAATAATCTTATTTGAGGAATCGTTAAATATTCAGTCTGCGTCCTTAAATGCACCGGAAATCGTTTATGACGAAGGCTGGCATCAGTCGGAAACCGATTTGAAACTCAAAGAAAAACATGAACGAAACTGGCGCTGGACTTCAAAACGAGCGGTTTGCATCATCGAAAATCCAAAGAAGGAATGTTTGTTAAAAATAAGAGGCGGGGTTGATAAAGCAAAATATGAAGATCAAAAAGTAATTTTTAAAATAAATGATCATTTATTGGAAGCGTTTATACCGGAAACAGCCAAATTTTCAAAAGAATATATCGTCACACCGGAAATGATGGGGGATGAAGATGAATTCAAACTGACCATTGAAACCGATAAAACATTTATCCCCTCCGCATTGGATCCCGATGTCGATGACGACAGGGAACTGGGCGTTCAGGTATTTTTCTTTTATTTCAGAGAAAACGTAAAATGATCAATACAATAATTTTGGGAACTGGATCTTATTTACCTGAAAAAGTAATGACCAATGAGGATTGGGCAAAATTAGTCGATACCTCTGACGAATGGATTACCACCCGTACCGGGATCAAAGAGAGGCATTTTGCCTGTGAAAATCAGGCCACATCCGATTTGGTGGTGGAAGCTGCCAAACGGGCATGTGAAGATGCTAACATTGACAAAAATATGATCGATATTATCATTGTGGGAACTGTTACCGGTGATAATGCATATCCTTCTACGGGCAACTGGGTACAAAAGAAACTGGGGCTCAAGCCCATCCCATCCTTTGATGTCGGTGCTGCTTGTTCCGGTTTCCTTTATGGTTTGATCATGGCGGATTCTTTTATAAAAACAGGACTGGCCAAATATGTATTGGTGGCAGGCGCAGAAATAATGTCACGGGTGATCAATTGGGAGGACAGGAGTACATGCGTCCTCTTTGGAGATGGCGCCGGTGCTGCCATCTTAAGTAGTAACGAAGGAGAAAATAAAAGAGGGATTCTCTCCACCTATTGGGGAGCGGATGGTAACCTGGGAGAGCTGCTGAAGCAGCCCGCTGGTGGAAGCTTGATGCCAGCCTGTGAGGAAACCGTCGCCGAAAAAAAACATACGGTTCATATGAGAGGCAATGAAGTGTTTAAACACGCCGTTCTCAGGATGCAGGAAGCCGCGATTAAAGCGATTAAATTGGCCAATCTAAAGAGTAAAGATATTGACCTCTATATTCCCCACCAGGCGAACTTGAGAATTATCGATGCCACTATCAGACGAGCCAAAATCCCTCTTGAAAAAACCTTTATAAATATCGATAAAATCGCCAATGTATCTGCAGGCACCATTCCCATTGCCCTGGATCAAGCAAGAAAACAAGGGAGACTCAAACCAGGGGATAACCTCCTGATGTCATCCTTTGGTGCTGGTTTTACCTGGGCCGGTCTGGTGGTTAAGATGTAATTTAGCTTTTAAGAGCTCGCCCGAAAATTCTGCAATATTTTTTTATTCTGCCGACAATTTGGCCAAAATGAGAATTGCTGTAAAAGTACCGAAATCCACCGTCAGATTATTTATTTTTATGAAAAGCCGCATGGGTAGGGGCGAACCTTGTGTTCGCCTGAAAATGGTACTCCTGTTTTTTAAAGAACTAAAACAGGCGAACACAAGGTTCGCCCCTACTATCCAATTGTTGCCGGTGAATTTAGGAGTACTCATTCTCTTGAAAAAAAAATCCTTTTGTTATATTATTAATCCATGGAAGAAAAACTAAAAACATTAATTGCTGTTGATGGTATGATGGAAGCCGAAATCCTAAAATCAAAATTGGAAAGTTTTGATATACCCTGTTTACTGAAATTTGAGACGGCAGGACGGCTTATGGGCATCACAATGGATGGCCTTGGAGAAGTAAAAGTAATGGTTTCACCAAAAGATTACGATAAAGCCCTGGAAATTATAAATTCAGACAAGTAAAAAATAGCCGCTGATTGGCACAAATGAGCGCGAATATAGGGCCCACAGAATACACAGAAAACACAAAAAATAAAAAAAAAGAAGATATTGAAAATAAAAACTTTCTGTGTCTTTCTGTGTATTCTGTGGGCTCTTCTCTTTATAAGGAGATAAGATGAAAAAAATTGCGATTATTTTTCTTTATTTTTTGATTTTTACACATTTTTTGAATCCTGGTACACTCCAGGAAAAAATAAAACACCTTTCAAAAGCTGAGATGCAGAGTATTATCGAGTTCCTGGGAGACGATTTACTGGAAGGCCGAGCACCGGGTACTCGAGGTGGGGACCTGGCAGAACGTTATATTAAAAGCCTATTCAAATGGATGAACCTGGAACCCGGCATCAATAATAACTATTTACAGCCCTTTAAACTCAAAGGCTTTACCCTTAACGAATTAGCCGTTACAGCCGCTGATATAAATCTCAATTACCCGGAAGATATTGTGGGGACCTTTCCACGCGAAGAAAAAAAATTTCAATTGGAAGCAGAAGCCGTTTTTGTAGGCTTTGGAATAAAAACCGATTTATGGGATTGGGATGATTATAAGACGGTTGATGTCAGGGACAAAATTGTCATTGCACGGGTCAATGATCCCGGCATGTATATTCCTACTATTTTTGAAGGGAAGGTACTTACCTATTTTGGCAGGTGGACCTATCATATTGAAGAGGCTGCCCGAAGGGGCGCTGCCGGGATTTTATTGATTCATACCGATGCATCTGCCGGGTACGATTGGAATGTGGTTAAAAATTCCTGGTCCGGTGAAGAACTTTACCTGGAATCCGACCTTAAAAACGATTTGAAATTCAGGGCATGGATCAAAGAGAGTCGTTTAAGAAACGTGTTGGAGACACAAAAAATAAACCTGGATAAATTGTATAAAGCATCTTTAAAAAAGCGATTTAAGCCCGTTCCACTGGGATTTAACGTTAAAGTTAATGGGAAAAACAGTTTCCGGGAGTTATTCAATAACAATGTGGTGGCTGAAATCCCTGGCAAATCAAAGAAAAAAATTGTTATCAGTGCCCATATCGACCACCTGGGAAAAAATTCAAACCTATCGGGCGATACTATTTTTAACGGTGCCATTGATAACGGTTCAGCCGTTGCATCTATGATGATGACGGCAAAAATCTTAAAGGAATTTCAAAAGGATTTATATTACACCATTGTGGTGTTGGCCTGCAATGCCGAAGAGGCAGGTTTATTGGGTTCCAAATATTATGTCCAGACGGTATCGGATCGGGAAAACATCATTGCCAATATTAATTTTGAATCCACGCCTGTGTGGGGTAGGACCAGTGATTTTATGGCAATCGGTGCGCGGTTCTCTACGCTGGAAGATATGTTAAAACGCATTGTTGAAAAAGAGGGATTGGAATATTCTTATTTTTCCATGGTCAACCAGGGATTTTTCTACCGCTCTGACCAGTTCTCTTTTGCTCGCTATAATATTCCTGCCATATGGATCTCTGCCGGGGAGAATGATGATTCTGAAGAGAAAAAATATCCCCGTTTCTGGAAAACCGATTATCATACTGTCCGGGATGAGTACGACCCCCAATGGCAGTTAGAGGGGATGAGGCAGACCATTAAGATGACCCTGCTGTTGATTGACCATCTCAACCAGACAAAAGAGGAACCCAAATGGAAGGGAAAATTGACTTTCCCAATGGAGTAAAGTTGTGCCCCTGGCCGTACGAACTGTAAGAAATGGATATTGAAGAAAGAACAAGAGAAGCTGGTAAAACCTATGCTTTTTGCGAAGATCATGAGAAAGGAGCCCTTGCCCAGCACTGGTTTCAACATCCCCCGGAAGGCTTGACCCTGTTTGTTGTTTTTTATACTCAAGCATGTCGATGGTCAAAATGTCTTGCATGTAACCTTTCTTCAAAAATGTCCCGGTACCATGTCCCTTTTCAAGATATTATGATGCAGGTGGATTATCTTTTTAATAACCTCCTTTCCGAACGTAAGAAAAAGGAGTTGAAAAAAATAATTCTATCAAACAACGGTTCGGTTTTGGATGAGGAGACGTTTTCAACAACCGCTTTGATTTATTTTATCGCAAAATTAAATTGGCACTGCCCCAATGTTACCATGCTTACCCTGGAGACCCGGCCTGAATATGTCGATATCGAGGAATTGGAAGTGCTCTCGCGGGCGTTAAAAGAAGGGGAGATTCCCACACAACTGGAGTTGGCAGTAGGGATGGAAGCGTATGATGAAAAGATAAGAAATGACCATTTTTTTAAGGGCCTCTCTTTTGAGGCATTTGAAGCCATGGTTGAGAAAATAGCAAAACACAATTTTTGTTTGAAAACCTATTTTATGGTGAAGCCTGTCCCGGGTATGAGTGAGGCGGAGGCTGTGAAAGATATAAAAAATGGTATGGATTACCTCGACTCCATTGCAAAGAAGTATTCCCTGGAAATCAATATGCATCTTAATCCTACCTTTGTTGCAGCAGGAACCGAGCTCGCCCAGGCCTTTTCCAGGGGAGAGTATACGCCTCCGAAGCTTGATAGTGTGCGCAAAGCGGCTCTCCATGCAAGAAATAAAAACATATCGGTATTTATCGGGTTGAATGACGAAGGACTTGCTGTTCCTGGTGGTAGTTTTATCAGGGATGGCGATAAAAAACGTGCTGCTCTTCTTGAGGAATTTAACAGGACCCAAAATTATGACCTGTTGAAGAAGTAGGAGCACCCTGGTAAATATTACATTTTAGAGTAAAAACAAACCCAAATCCATCACCTGATTTTTAGAAAATGGTGGATTTGGTGTTCAATGTTCAATGTTCAAAGTTCAATGTTTATTTCAAAGTACTTAAAAAAGTTAATTATTCTTTTAAGCTCATCAACGTTGAACCTTGAACCTTGAACTTTGAACAAATTCACTGCCTGTCTTGGCGGTGGATTTTGGAAAAGCGAAACGATTTACTTTAGAATACAATTATGATAGAATTTAATTTGAGGCGTTAAATGGGCTAAAACCCAGGAAGGAGTGCCTGAATAAAATGAACAACTCCTGTTATCGGGCCGGTAGGAGTATCGTTTGTTTTGGAGGCTCTTCTATGGTTAAATTTCATATAAATGGAGACTATTTATGAAAATCAAAAAAATCAATTTGATTTGATTTAACTATAAACATAGAATACAAAAAAAAGGAGGTCAGGACCATGAAAAAAAGACCTGATATGCTTATACTGATCGCTGTATGGCAATTTTTAAATGCGTTTGGGTCACTAATCGGTTTAATTGCCATTGCCTTATTCGCTTACCCTGTGGTTAGCAACCTTGATGGAATCGCCAGAACAGGTGGATTGTTTGGCCTGGCAATAGGAGCGTTTTTCCTCGTATGTTTTGCAATTTTAGCCGCAGCAGGTGGCTTCGGCCTGTTAAACGGAACGGAATTGGGCCGAATTTTAAGTATTGTTCATGCATCCCTCAATTTAATCTTGATTCCTATTGGTACCATCATCGGGATACTTGTCATTATCTACCTTGGGAAGCCCGACGTAAAAGAGTATTTTGCATCTGCACAGGATTAGCCCCTCGCTTTTGCCCATTCTTTTCTCCTTGCACCATCGTTCCCAATTAAAAAGCTGAAGCATCATGAAAACCAGGAGTGTAATTTACCTGCTTATCTATGCTGTCATGATTGCCCTTGGACACATATTGCAGAAAATGGTACTCAACCACGGTGTGAACCGTTTTGTTTTTGCTTTTCTTCGCATTAGTACAGGGTTTTTTATCATTACTCTACTCTTAATAGCCAAAAAATTCCGCCCTGTCCCGGTGATTAAAAAAAATATCCGCCATTTTATCGTGCTGGGTATTTGCTTCTCAGGTCTCGGCATTCTTATGAAACTATGGGGACTCTCCCTGACCACCGCCACCAATGCCGCCTTTATCATGTCATTATCATCCGTAGCTGCGGTTATTTTTGCCTTTTTCCTTCTTAAAGAGAAAGCCATTAAGCGATTTTACGCCATTGTCCTGATGATGATTATTGGCGTCTACCTGGTGACCACCGGAGGGAAACAACTCTTGCCCCAAATCGGTGACCTTATTATATTGGGAGTGGCTTTTTTAATCGGTTTTATGCAGGTATATGGGAAAAAAGTGTTAGAAACTCTCTCTGTTCTTGAGACCGCTTTTGGCCGGTCAATGGTGGGTATGATCTTCTTGGGTTTGTTGATTCCCCTTCTCGCCCCCAGGGGGTTTGGCACGATTCCCAGTATCCCGGTCCTGTTGTTGGTATTATCCAATGGTCTTGTCTTCAGCAGCAGTATCATATTATTTTACAAAGCCTTGCAAGCGGAGGGTGCGTCCAATGCCGGTATGTTTGCGCTGCTGGTGCCTGTATTGACGGCGGTGTTGGGGTATTTATTTTTGGAAGAGATATTGAATGTTTACCAGGTGATTGGGGGTTTAATCATCCTGGCCGGGTCGTTTTTGATTTCCAGGATCAAGATCAGGCAGGCCAATTTCTAAGACTCAGTAGGTAGTAGGTAGTAAGTAGTAGGTAGTAGGTCTTTTTGCTCCTTACAACGTAAATTGGGAGTGCGGGAATAAAAAGTGCCTAAAGTGCCTAAAGTGAGCTAAAGTGCCTAAAGTTAAGGTGTCGCTTCGCTCCATATATCTTTTAGCTCTAAAAAGGTATTGCGCCTTTGGCGCACCACAACTTTAGGCACTATTATTACTTTCTGCCATTTTCTGGCAAGATTTTAATGCACAGCAGCTACTACCTACTACCTACTACCTACTACCTACTAAAATACTATTGCTTTATATTTAAAAATTCTGTAAAATGCATTTTTCTGAATACGATTACCAGGAGGACGTATGGAGTGCAAAGAAAAAATCAATCTTGATCGGTGCAACTGCACCTATGAACCCTGTTCTCGGAAGGGGATTTGCTGTGAGTGTCTTGCTTATCATTTGCGCAGTAATGAATTACCTGCCTGTTGTTTTTCAGCAGAGGTGGAGAGAACCTATGATCGTTCCATAAGAAGATTTATCCAGGAGCGGCAATAGTTAGGATATCTCATCATAAATTTAAATTGATTTTCTATCCTGGATGGCTAAACTAATTGACATTTACTTTGTTTCTGATATATTATAATCGTCCATAGAAGAGGTAAAAAAATGGATTGCGAGGAATTGCTTGAGATTATTGGCCGAGGTGAAGATTATGCCCATCAGTTCAAAGAAAATTTTTCCAGTATCGATAAACTGGCTGTTGAAATTAGTGCCTTTGCCAATTCAGAAGGCGGGATGATTATCATAGGCGTTACTGACTCCGGTGACCTTGAAGGTCTAAGCAAAGAAGATGTCGGGCGTCTCAACCAATGGATTTCCAATTCCACCACTGATAAAATCGACAAACAAATTTTTGTAAAGACAGAGGTGTTGATTTGCCAGGAGAAACGCATATTAATTATACATGTTCCCCGGGGTCTCAATAAACCTTATGCAGTTAACCGTGTCGATGTTTGGGTAAAGAGTGGCGCCGATAAAAGAAGGGCACCGATTGAGGAGGTTTTAAGATTGGCACAAACCACGGGTTTGTTCTATGCGGATGAACTGGAAACCGAAGCAACCATGCAGGATTTTGATATAGACTTTTTTTTAAAACATTATGAACACCATTATAAAGAAGAAATTAAAAAATTAGAAATTCCCCTCGTACAATTGCTGACCAATATCCGGCTGTTAAAAAAAGAAAGATTAACCCTGGCCGGTCTATTGTTATTCGGTCAAAAGCCTGAAAGGATGCGGCCGCAATTCTGTATAAAGGCCACCGTTCTTGACGGAAATGATATCTCCATGTACCACTTTAAAGATAAAGAAGATATTGCCGGTAAGTTAATCGATCAATTTAATAAAGCAAAGTTTTTTATAAAAAGAAATTTACGGTTAAAACAAAAACACAGTAACTTTAACGCACCCGGCGTTCTTGAAATACCAGAGGATGCTTTCGCAGAGATTATCGCCAATGCAATTGTTCATAGAAACTATTACATCAATGCTCAGATTCAAATCTACCTATTTGATAATAGGTTAGAAATAGTCAGCCCTGGAAATCTCCCTAACACAATCACCGAAGAAAATATTAGATTTGGTGTTCATATTGAAAGAAATCCAACGATTCTTTCCTTCCTGGAAAAAGATCCTGGTTTTAGCTACAGCGGTAGGGGAAGCGGTATTCCCACCGTTTTGAAGATGTGTCATCAAGCAGATGTGAGGATTCAATTTCAGGATGATAAACAAAAGCAGCAATTTAAAGTCACCTTTTTTAGATAGACCTTATCCGAAAAGTTTTTTATTTGAAATCAAGACGCAGTGATATCGGCAGTGTAGGGAACTGGCATCGCCTGTTCCGCCTGATCCTCCACCTTTTCGGATAGGCTCTAGATAGTAGTCAAGAAGTACAATCCTGATTGACCGTCATTTCTTTTATAGGTTGTGGATGCTATTCGATTTTAATGCTAAAAACCGAATTTAAATCGATTTTTATATCTTTTAGAGCTTTGATTGTAAATTGGATCGTGTGAGTTTCATTGTATATCTCAGGCCTGGAATATTTTCCATCCGTTCCCAATATAAAAATTTCAACCATTTTATCCTCAGGAGAAACGAGCCAGTATTCTTTGACTCCGACCTGTTCGTAAAGAAAAAATTTTTCCATTCGATCTTTCCGGGAGGTAGAGGGAGATATAATCTCTATAATGAGATCGGGTGGGCCCAGGCAGCCTTTTTCATCTAATTTACGCGGATCACAAACGACTGAAATATCGGGCTGAACGATATTTTCTATCTCTTCTTCTTTTTCGTCACCTATCGGCAGTCTGACATCAAAAGGAGCATGGAACACTTTACAGGTTTTTTCCTTTAATTGACTCCGTATTTGAAATAATAATTCTGTGGAAATTAACTGATGGTTCGTAGCAGGAGCGGGGGTCATATTATAGGCTTCACCGTGGATGATCTCCCAGCGCTCATCATCTTTCCATGATAGATAATCGGAGTATGTAAATTTTCTCGTTTGCTTTTTTGCTGCTAAACCCATTAAATAGTACCTCCTTTAAGAGTTTACATTTAACCGGCTTCTAATCATCTTGCCTGGGATATCATACCATACCTACTGCATTGTTTTCAACCCATAAGCTCCTGAAAATTAAAATGGATTTCCTTGCAACAAATACTGCTGGATTCAAAGAACTTATTTTAGGTATTGATTCCCATTTCTCAACATAAATCGTATTACATCACACGAAAAATTATAAAACAATTTTGTTTTACAAACAAAATTGTTGACAAAACAGGGATGTTATGCTATATTAATGAAACGGAGTTAGTAATATGAAAAAAGAATTAAACGATTATGACGCAATTAAGCCGATTCGTATTAATCCTGGAGCTGAAGTCACCGGGGATAATTTTTTCGGTAGGGAAAAGGAACTCAAATACATTAGAGATATGCTGATAAATTCCTCTTCAAGCATTCTAATTCCCGGTCCTCGGCGGTGGGGCAAATCAAGTTTTGTTAAGGAACTGATATTAAGAGAGGCAGAAGAGTTAAAATTTATTTACCTCCATTTACACCGCACCCAATCGATTAAAAATCTCTACAATTATTTTCTTGATGTTATAAATCTAAGAAATACACAAGCTTTTGTGTTAAAATCGGCTCGAAAGTTAAAAAAAATTGCCAACACCATTTCTGGCTTAATCAAAAAAGTTGATATTGCAGGAGTTGAATTGAAAACAGGAAAAATAGAGGATAAAAAAAGTATTGAACTCCTGGATTTAATGGGGAAAATTATCAGGCATTTCCCGGAGAGAAAGATCATCCTGGTTATGGATGAAATTTCAGATTTCCTGATCGATATCCGAGACAACTCCGGTAAAAAAGAGGCCGTTACCTTTTTGAAATGGTTAAGGACATTAAGGCAGGAATTTAACGTTCAAATGATTCTCACCGGTTCAATTAACGTGACATCAACCATCCGTCAATTAGAAGCTGAGGATTTAATCGGGGACCTGTCCGTGCTTCAATTAAAACCTATGTGGGAAGACGAAAATACTCTCTTTTTTAAATCTCTTTTAAAAAGTGTGGAGATTCAAATAAAAAGCAAGGCCCTGGATTTTTGTTTAACTAAAATATGTGACGGAATCCATTATTTCATCCAGGTTTTTGCCGATGAAATTTCAAAAACCTCTGATAAAGGCGAGATTATAGAAGCAAAGGAAAAAATTGAACAGATTTATAACGAACTCTTGCAATCCCATTTACCGGCTTTCTCAAATTTTAATACACGGTTAAGTGAATACTTTTCTAAAGTGGAGCGTAATGCCGCCTGCAAAATCCTGGCAAATCTTACCACTTCAAAAATGGAGTTTGACGATTTGTTTGCATTAGTGGGGGAATTACTCTCAAATAATAAGCAAAGATTGTATGATTTACTCAGAAGACTCCGCGATGAGGGATATTTGATTGAAAAAGAGAAAAGGTTTTCCTTTATTTCAATTTTTTTATCCGACTATTGGGAAAAACATTATTATTTTGATAAATGAGACCGCACAATGTTTAAATATGATCCCCATCAAAAAACCGAGAAAGAAATAGAAAGAACCTTTATAAGCGGTAAAAAATACCTGGAAAATATCCTTGATGATCTGAAACCGAAAAACAAAAACCTCTCCAATCAATCGATCCTTTTAGCTGGCCAGAGAGGAGTGGGCAAGTCTCACTTTCTCAGGATGGCTGCGCTTCGAATCGATAACGATAAAATACTTAATAGTTTTTATCTTCCTGTTATTTTCCCTGAAGAGTTGTTCAAAGTCGGGAGCCTCTATCACCTGTTAAAAGACGGGATAGAAAGAATTTTTTCATTAATCGAAAAAGACATTATTTCTCAAAATGGTAAAATTGAACACCTTAAAAAAGAATTTATTGAATCCTGTGCCATCCGCTTTATAGGTTCCAAAAAAGATCAGAAAAATCAACGGAATGAAGTTGAAAATAATCTTTTTTCTCTATTGAAAAAAATTTCTACTGAAATAAACAAAAAATTCATATTTTTACTTGAAAATCTCCAGATTCTATTCGGAGAAAAATTATCTTCCGATGAATTAAAACGGCTGCGGGGTTTTTTGCAGGAAAATCCCAACACCCTTCTCATTATCGGGTCGGCAGTGTCGATCTTTGAAAGGGTTGAAAAGTATGGCGAACCTTTTTATAATTTCTTTAAGTTCAGACGACTAACTGGCCTTAATAAGGATGATGTAAGGTGGTTTTTAGAAACCGAAGGCAAGCTGAGGGGGAATCCCGAAATAGGTAATAGGATAAGTAAATTTCATGGAGAGATAGAAGTTTTTGGAATTTTAACCGGTGGTAATCCACGATTAATTTTGTTTCTCTACGATTTACTGGAAGAAAATGAGGAGTTGGTCATCGATGATATTTTAAAAAAGATAACGGAACTAACTCCATATTTTAAATCGGAAACAGAAAAACTCACTGCTCCCAAGCAGATGGTGTTGGATGCGTTATGTGAGAATGCGCCTGCCCAGACCCCATCGGAGATTGCGGAATATTTAAATGAACCCATAGGGATTGTTATTGAAAACCTGAGACGGCTTTTACAAGAAGGGTGGATCAAAATTATAGAGACTGAGAGGGGAGAAGGTATAAAAAAAAGTGAAACCTTCTACTCTGTTTCAGACTATTTTTACCGCATATGGTACCAGGTTCGTCAATCGGTCTCTTTGGATGAAAACGTCAAGTGGATGGCCGAACTGGCAGTCCTATTATTTCACAAAACCGAACTCGAAAAAAAGTTTAAATCCAGCCCTGAACAAATGAAAGCCGTTTATAGAAGGGCATTGGAATTACACAAAAGCAAATTTTTTATGGAATTTAAAAAACAATTACCCATGGAACCTGGGAGTGCTGTTCATGAAGCGTATGAAAGGTTAGGATTAACAGATGAATGGCCTAATGGAAAAATGCCCCTGGATTTTGCCTATCTTTGGATTGGACTTACTCATAAACTTATGGGAGAAATCGACAAGGCTGTAGAGAATTATAAACAGCATATTAAGTTTACAGAAAATCCCGAAAATTCCCCCGTATTTATTTTTGAGACAATCAAAACCTATATCAATGAAATTTCTAATAAGGAAGAGAGTATTAAAAATTTAACAAATCCTGAAAAATTTTTGAAGAATCCAATTATTTCTATACAAGAGCTTTTATGCTTAGGGCAATTTAATGGAGTTGAAGCCATTGTTTTATCAATATTCTCGAAAATGGAGGAGACCAAAACTGTAAACTTGTTTCAAAAAGAAAAAAAAGAATTGTATTTTTACTTTATGGCTGAAACCATTCTGCGCTTAGGTAATAAGTCGGGTGAACCTCACCCGGAGATTACGGCCAGATATTTTTTAAGAACTGCTTTTCTTTTAAAAGATAAAAAACCCGCAGAGAAAAGGATTTTAAGATTTTTGGTCAATTATATTAAGTCTTCAGAAAAATCAGAAATTAACAAGAAAGGCTTAATGAATATTTTCTCCGAATGGCAGAAGATGAATATCGGTTTACCAGAATCGGTTATTGCCCTCATCGATGCTTTGAAAAATCCAAAATCCCGGTCTGCCCAGGTCTGGTCTTCCGATCCATTATTCAGGGAAGTATTAAAAATGCTGGAAAGGGAATAATCATTATTAGCTCAATCTCAAATAATTTTAAGTAATGAAAGTTGTTGTAAGTAATAAAAAGCCATATCGTTATATTTTAAGAAATTCAGACTAAAAACCTCTGGATTAAATCACTTTTCTTTTTCATCATTCATCATTAGACTTTGGCGCAGCCTTGAATTGGCATGCCTGTGCCTTGACTTTTCTGATAAGGTCTGGTTGTATACGATACCTCAGGTAAAAAAGTCTGGTATCCATTTTTTTACTTGAAATATGTTCCAATTTCCAATAAAATAATATTTTAATAAGGAGGGACTAATGGGTTTAGAAGTCTGGATAGCGATTGGAAGCCTGGTGATTGGCCTGGGTGGCTTTGTTTTTGGTATCTACCAATTTAAAAGACGCCGGAAAATTATAATAGAAAAAATACGCACCGAACAAGAAGTCAAAAAAGACATTATTGAAGAAGAAGAGATGAAACAGGATCAAACAGCCGAAGAGCAATACCTGGGAGTATTGAGGGAAGAAATCAGCATTATACGCATGGTGGGGCCGGAATTCGAGAGTAAGTCCGTGCCCCTGGGTGAATCCTTCGTATCTCTCCGTTTATCCGAATACTGGCGCAGCGAAAAAAGATTTGATAGAGAAATTGATGAAATGCCATCATCTGCATATCCCGGGGAAACAGGTTCCCTGTCGCCAGAGGAGGTAATGAATCGAGCGTTTCCAAAGTACAGACTCTTGCTGATCATTGGTGACCCGGGTTCCGGTAAAACCACGCTTCTCAATTATTATACCATTACCTGCCTGGATAAAAAACACCAGGCACTGGGTTTTAAGGAAAAAGAAATACTGCCGATCTACTTTTCGCTCAGGGAACTGGTATTCTCAAACGATGTGCCTGATTCCCTCCAGGATAACCTGGCTGCATGGGCAAAAAAACGGCATTTGAATATCGCTTCAAATCAATTTTATACATGGCTTCAAAAACGGAAAACCCTGGTACTGCTGGATGGCCTGGACGAGATCAGTTACCGGGAAAAACGTATACAGGTATGTGAATGGGTAAAGAATGCCTGGGCCGGGTTTCCAAAGGCCCGGTTTGTACTGACCTCAAGGCCCACCGGGTACCGGAAAATGGATGGGCTTGAACTGGAGTGCGATCACCTCCGGGCAGATATTTTGGATTTTACACCACAGCAGCAGGAACTCTTTTTAAACCGATGGTTTCGGGCTGTTTTTATAAAGGAACTGCCAATCAATGCGGAAAAAGCTCAAAAAGAACGAAAAGAGAAAGAGGCGAAGGACCGGGCCCAGGCGATTATCGATTTTTTAAACAAAAAAGAGAATAAAAGTGTACGGGAGCTGGCACGGGTGCCCATGCTGCTGCAAATTATGGCCATTATCTGGAAAGACCGCGATTATCTGCCGGAGAGCCGCGGGGCGTTGTATGATATATCCTTAAATTACTTGCTGGAATACCGTGACAGTCGAAGACATCTTAAGCCGCTTCTTCCTGCGGAAAAGGCTCGTCTTGTACTGTGTCCCACTGCGCTGTGGATGCAGGAGACATTGAGAAGCGATAACGCACCTAAAAAAGAGATCCACGAATTTATGCAGCCCATTCTCCGGGACATGGATAAGCCGCCTGATGTCCAGGAATTTTGCGAAAACCTGAGGGACCGGGCCGGATTAATTGTAGATTATGGCAGGGACTATTATATTTTCCGACACAAATCCTTTATGGAATTCCTGGCAGCCCTCCATTTGCTGATAGAATGCAGGGATAACCAGGAGCGGATGCAGATTTTAATCGATTCTTTTAATGAAGAGTGGTGGGAAGAACCATTACGATTTTTTATCGGTAAATCAGACGGCACGATTTTTGACCGGTTTATGAGCCGCTTTTTCCAATCAGATAAGAGCCAAAATCTGGACGCCAACCAGCAGACACTGCTACAAAACCTGGTAAGCGAAGCGCCTTTAAAGAAAATTGACAGCCTGGTCCAGTGTTTAAAGGATAAAAATTTAAACAGGAACCAGAAACGTTATATCCTTGACTGCTTAAAAACCATCGGCTCCAATGAGGCGATTCATGCGGTAGAAGGTTTTATAAAAAACAGTAAAGATGATGAAGTCAACCTGGGCCTTGCCAGGGATATCGTATCGGAATTATCTGTTGAAGTTGAAGCTGAAGTTGAATACGTACCGAAAATGGAAAAAGTGGTTGAAGAGACCTTTGCCTTAACGCCGCCTGATTCCTTTCGAAACCTTTTTGAGGATAATGTCGAATACATTAAGATTCCTGGCGGCACCTATAAATTCTCAGTCTCCAAAAAAATGGAGGCTGTCCCTGATCTCTATTTTTGTAAATACCCTGTTACCAATAAACGCTACCGCCGGTTTATTTCCTACCTTGAGGGGAACCAAAAACAAATGGAACACACCCTGCCGCTGGAAATGTTTGCCGAACGTCTGCTGGAATTTGCAAAAACCATAAAGGATTACCACGACTATCTAGGCACTGATCCCGGCAAATGGATGAATAAACTCCGTTCCCGTTTTGGTGATGAGAAGGGCTTTAAAGGAGACGATCAGCCGGTGGTAGGCGTCAGTTGGTATGCAGCACGGGCCTATTGTTTCTGGCTCTCCTGCTTGCATTGGCAGGCAGTGGCCATGGCAAAGAATGATAAAAAAGTGTTGGATCATGTAAAATTAGCCTCCCTCTACCGGATGCCAACAGAAGTGGAATGGGAATGGGCAGCAGCAGGAAGGGAACCCGATGGCTCCCTGCGAGAGTATCCATGGGCAAAGAGCAAAGGAAAACCTAACCCAAACCTTGCCAATTATAATAAAAATGTCGGCACTACAACACCGGTAGGCCGTTACCCGGATGGCGCTACTCCCGAAGGTCTTATGGACATGGCCGGCAATGTCTGGGAGTGGATGGAAAATTATTCTGATGATAGAAAAAAATATTTTGCCCTTCGCGGCGGCTCTTGGCTCAATCTCGATTACTATCTGCGCTGCGCCGCCCGCTTCGTCAATCATCCGGTTCTCTGGAACTACATTATCGGTTTTCGGGTGCTCCGCTCCCAGTCCGGAAAACTGGAACTCTGATACTCTGTCCATCTGGTACTCTGGAGCGCTGCGATTTTTTGCTTAAGAATAAAATTTTAGGAAATGAATGAAGTGCCTAAAGTAGGAAGTGACTAAAGTGCCTAAAGTTTTGGTGCGCCGAAGGCGCGGTACCTTTTAGGCGCTTTAAAAAAATATCTATAAATATGTTTTTATATAATTTGGGCCGGTATTCTGGCCCGTCCCTTTTTTATTCATTCGTAGATGATTAAAATAATTCTTCTGTGTTTTCTGTGTGTTCCGTGGGCTCTACTTTTATAGCGGACAAAAAGCAGAAGTAGAATTGCGATTAAATAAATTAAGTATTTTACTCCAAAATATTAATTTTTTTAAGTTTAAAATTAATAAAGTTAATTTTTTAGGCCATAAATATTAAAATAATTAAGTGAATAAAAGATGATACATGCGGGAGGTTGCTGTAAGTGCATAAGTTTAGGAGAAAAAAGAGACCTTTAATGAACAAAATGTGCGGTGCGCCGATATATCAGCGCAGGATATCTTTTTAGTACTATAAACCGGACCGGATGCGGCATCCTGCGGATGCATATGGTCCGGATCTTTTCGGGTACGGGATGGGCAGGAATAAAAGAACTTAAGTAGCCTTTAACCCTGCCCATCCAACAAATCTAACTCTTTTAGTTCCCTTAACTAATTCCAGGGGGTTCTTTTTGTAAAAACCACCCCCTGGACCCCTGCAAAAACTTTTTATAAGTTGAAGGCTTCCCAATCCCTAATCCATGATTTAACTACTGGCCTGTCCCTTTATTTATTTCCTGACAAGTTCCCAAAAGCTCTCCCCGCAACCCGCAACCCGCAACTCGTAACAAGTTTTAAATTGCTGGGCTTGCAATAATCCATGGGTTTGAATATAATTATATTATCATGGAACACCCAAAACGAATTTGCGGACTCATTACAGACTTTGGCAATAAAGACTACTTTATCGGCACCCTCAAAGGCGTTATGAAAAAAATCAACCCCAATATTGAAGTTATCGATATCTCAAACGACATACCATCCTATAACATACTCCCTGCATCCTTTACTATTGATAAAACATACCCATTCTTTCCCCTGAAAACAATATTCCTGGTGGTGGTAGACCCCGGGGTCGGCACCCCTCGAAAAATCCTCCTGGTAGAATACGATAACCGATTCTTTATTGCACCCGATAACGGCGTACTAACACCAATTCTACAAAAGAAAGAGAAAATAGTGACTGCCATCGATAATAAAAACTATTTCTTAATCGACAACCATTCCACCTTTGAAGCACGAGATAAAATGGCACCCGCAGCCGCCTTTCTGTCACGCGGCATCGATCCCACAGAAATGAGCTCTCCTATATCAGAATTTATCCTTAACCCCGACTATTTCCCCACACAATCTACCAATGGTATCGAAGCCAGGATCGTATATATCGATAAATTCGGGAACCTCATGACCAATGTAACCGATACATTTCTTTTTGAGACATTGGAAAAATCTGGGTTATCCAGGTTTAAAGTAGAGTTGAACAACAGAGAAATAAAGGGGTTTTACCATACCTACGGCCACGCCAGGACAGGCCCTTTTATGCTAATCGGCAGTCATCAAAATCTTGAAATCGCCATCAATCAAGATTCAGCAGCTTCTACCCTGGATGCACAAATCGGGCAAAACATTCTTATCAAGTTCTATTAATAAATTCCCATTTCTTTTCACAAATCACCTCCCACACACGACAAATTACAAGACAAAATACAAAACAGGTTTGTTTTGAAAACAAAATTGCTGAAAAAACAATTTTTTTTAAAAAAATGACCTTTACCTATTGAAATTTTAATTTTTTTCCTTTAGAATACCCCCGTGGATAAAAAAAACTTTCCGCAAAAGGTTAAAAGGAGCGTGCGATGAATTGAAAAGGAGGTGTGAGATGGATGAACACAAAAAAAACAACACAGGACAATATTCCATTACTATCCATATCCACAAAATGAACAAAAACGCTGCTATAGGATTTAAAAAAATAAAAAAAATTTAACCTGGGAGGTAAAAAATGAATCATTCAAACAATGAAGAAAAGGTTGACACAATTACCTTTACTGATCCCGATGTTACCACGATATTTAAAATTATCAAAAATGCAGTCGCTAAACTCAAAGATAAGACTGCGATCATACTCTGGAGTTCTTTTATCCTGCTGACATTATGGGGTCTGAAGGGGGATGCCAAATTAATATTTCCCGAGAAGTGGAGGCTAGCATTATTCCCTGATTTAGCGTGGAGAGACCAACTGGTTTCCTTTCTCACGGGATTTATTTTGCTGGTGGTGATTCCCTGCTTAATCATTAAGTTTCGCTTCAAAGAACCTCTTGCCGATTACGGACTGGGATGGTCAAAAGACAAAGTGAAACTGGGACTGGTTGCATTAATTGTTCTCCTTATCGTCTGTCTTCCTCTTTTTTACGCTGGAACCTTTGATAAAGAACAGCAAGCAGAATATCCAATGTTCCGCGATGCTATCCCTAAAGGGGATTGGAGCCAGTTCATCATTTACGAGCTTGTCTATTTCATCTTTTTTATCGTGATCGAGTTTATTTTTAGGGGTTATCTGCTTTTCGGCCTTTACGGTATCAAGGATATAAAGGCTGTAAAAGGTGTAAAAGGTATCAAAGGTCCCCTTGTTTTTGGAGTATATGCCATCTTGATCCAGATGCTGGCATATACCATGTGGCATATTGCTAAACCTACACCGGAATATCTGGGTGCACTGGTCTGGGGGGTGGTGGTGGCAGCGATCGCTCTGAGAATTCGATCAATAATTCCCATTATTATTGTACACTGGCTGCTTAACGTCTTTATGGATACTGTTCTATGGCTCAGGTAACACCGCTAAATCATATATCACAGGAGGTATAAAATGGATAATGATAATATAGTGGGTGTAATAAAAGGAACCGATAAACTCAAAAGTTTTGATGAAGTGCTTAAAATCACTAACTTCGACGATACCCTGAACAAGGCATTTGAGAAATCCGGGAAAGGTAAAAATGAGTTTAAAATCATCATTAAACCCAATATGATGGTATTCGTTAAACCTTTTGAACCTGATGAACCGAATGGTCTTGTTACAGATAAAGAGTTAGTAGAGCGCCTGGTGGATCGTATTTTAAAATTGGGTTTTACAGATATCGCTGTATGTGAAGCACAAAATGATGTGGGCACTATGTTTAAAGGCCATAATGTCCAACGGATTGCCGGACTTATTGGTTATAAACCAGAGGGCAGGTATAAGATCGTTAATCTTTCCGAAGAATCCCTTACATTCAAATATATCTATAAGAAAAACAGTGAAATGAAAAAATGGAAAGACAAAGTTGGAAAGAGTTGGAAGGAAGCTGATTTCAGGATTACGATCCCTAAATGTAAAACCCATGAACACGATTGGATGACATTGGGAGTTAAGAATGTTTATGGATGCTTTCCACCGGCCAATAAAGTATGGAGGTATCATATAAAAAAGGAAATCTGGGATGTGACTGCTCGGTCCTTCCTCAACTTTCCCGTCCATTATTCTATTGTCGATGCATGGGTAGGGTCTGACGGTTTCCAGGGGTACAAAATCAATAACCCGAAAGAGTTAAAAATGTTTTTCGGGGGCGTTAACCCTGTGGCGGTTGATATGGAGGTATTTAAACGGGCTGGTTTGGACCCTTTTAAGTCCCATTTCCTGGAAAAAGCAGTGGAGCAACTGCATGATGGGAAATACCCGGAATATGTGGTCAAAGGCGATCAAAAGACAAATTTCAGCGACATTTGCGAGTGGGTTAATATCAAAGATGAAACGGTGAAACAAATCGACTGTTTCGAAGAAATATATGCTGCCTGGCCTATCATCAACCTGAAAATGGTTGCAGAGTATGTGGATTTCAAGACCTTCCCGCCAAAGAATTTTATACTCAGAATTGCCATAAAGTTCCTGAAAAAACTCTACCGCGTGTTCATGCACTTTAAATGGTATCGAAGGCTTTACGAGAGGAGAACCTGACGTATAAAAGAAGTGCCTAAAGTGCCTAAAGTGAGCTAAAGTGCCTAAAGTTAAGGCGGCGCTACGCGCCATGTATCTTTTAGCTTAAAAAAGATATATCTCGCCAATTTATTGGCGCACCACAACTTTAGGCACTTTAGGCACTTTAGCTCACTTTAGGCACTTAATTGTCCTTGCTTAATCATTCTTTATATCAAACTCCGGTCCTGCGGCATGGTACAATGCCTGAACACGGGTGTCGGCCAACTGAAAATCTCCGGGTCGGATGAGTCCTTCCTTTCCAAGGGCAAATTGCTGCGATTGCTGCCATATCTCTTTCCGCCTGTTGGTTTCTGCTTCCACCAGTTCAGCGCAGAAGCGATAGTCTCTGGGACCTGGCAGTCCGCTTATCAACCCATCCAGCTTCTGGTGACGTTGATCTTGACCTGTGGGCTCTTTCTCTTTGGAAGTTTGGAAATCTAACTGCCGCAGATGCAGCACAAAATCGAGGGTTTCAATGGACTCCAGGAACCCCAGGCCAATACCCGGGGTATCTGAGAATGCTGCCAGGTCCAGGGCAATCAAAAGGGACAATCGCCCGATAAGGGGAAGGTCTGCCGGGTGGGCCGTGAGGAAATCACTGCGAAGGAGAGGGGATCGGCTCTCCAAACGACTGCGGTTTCTATCCAGGAAGGACCGCCTGGAGGCCGTGGATGCTGCCAACCTGCGGGTTATGACTTCTTCCCGCTTCTCCAATGGGATTTTTGGACCCAAAATATACCCGGCCATTTCGTTGTTTTTTAAAGAGGCAAGATAGAGCAAATCAACTGCAAGGGTTAACGTATCAAAACCTGCCTTTTTTTCTTTAGCCGCTTCCAGTCGCTGAACGGTCTTGTACTGCAGCAGGGGAGTGATTATCCCATCAATATGAGCTGCCCACTCAGTGGTTACATTCTCCAGCCATTCACCTCCTGACCTGGAATCGCTCGTAAGGCGGGGCCTGAGGCGCATGTATACCTCCTCCCAATAAACTGCAGCCGCCAAATAATCTCGCGGTCGGGAAGGGGGTAAGGTAATTAACCGGGTAAATAATTGCGTTAATCGCACTGCTGAAGTGATGACACGTCGATCCATCTCTGTCAATGGGAGGGCTGCCAGGCGGTTTAATGCTTTTTTCCTCTGCTCCGCTGTTACTTCTATTAAAAGTTCGGATTTCAGTCTCCATTTTTTGAGTTTTCCAGCGGTCTTGATCAGGAGGGGATGAAGGAGCTTTCGCTGTACTACTTTCCGGGTCAGGAAAATTTGAAGGCGTTTGAAGATGGGATTGGGTGAGAGGTAGGAAATCAACCACAGGATAATCATAAAAAGAACAGCCCCCCAGAATACCAGGCTCAAAGGGAAAAAAAGCAGGTAAGTATATCCTTTGATAGGCAGGAAGATGTGGTCGTGGAGCCAGTAAAGGGTATTTCCCACGCCTGTTTTGGGCAGGCTTTGAAAGGTTACCAGGAGAATGGGAACAGAGATAAGAGTGGCCCAAAAGAGAACCGTTAATATCCGCAGCAGTGTTCTTCCGCGTGTGCGCTTTGCCTGCTGCGGCATGGCTTTTAATAATGGTGAATTAAAATCCATATTTTCTTTTAATGCCTCCGGCGGCCAGGGGCTCTTTTTGTAAAAACCGCCCCTGGACCCCGCAAAAACTTTTGATAATAATGGGAACGAATGAAACAAATGTCGTAAGATGTAATGGCCATGCAAAACAAAAGTTTTTGGACCCACCTTTTTTCAAAAAGGTGGGCCGCCGGAGGCAAAACCTCAATCATTATATAAACATAATTAATTTATATAGAAGATAAAAAAACAAAACCACGATTCCAACGCAAAGCACCGCCATCAGTATCCTTCTTATAATATAGAAAAGAGCCATGGGTATGGCCACTATTTTTTTCAAAAGAGAGAAAACAGCGATCAAAGGAATTTTAATAATAAAAGCGATCCCCATCAGCAGCATCTGGAGCCTCACCACCAGGACGCGCCAATGGAACTGGGAAAAATACTCGGTTCGTCTGAGACGTTTTTTCTCTCTTTTGAAGGTCTTTTGATTATAAAAGGGACTTCGAATACGTTCCAATGCTTCTGCCCATCGTTTAAATTGTGGAACCACCCAGTATCGAATATTTTTTTTGGGTTCCTCCCATTTTTTTACCATTGGTTGATGGGTTTCCAGTGTTTCGGCTGTTGATTTCAGTTGTGAAAACGGCTGGTTTAGCAGCATCCCAAAGGGCTTTTTTACTCTTTCCCTCAACTCAGGCATCATAATCACCATAACTTAAAACTGAACAATTTTTCTCGCAGTTTTTTGTAACTCTCTTTTAATTTCATAATTTCGTTTGATATTTTTTTTTCAATTTTTTCACGATTTCTTTGGGAGGTTGATATTTCATAATCGATTTGCCTCACCATGTTGTAGAATTCATTTTGTGCTTTTACCGTTTGTTGGATGGTATTTTTCTGACTTTTATCCACTTCATTCAGGAATGCTCTCATACCCGTGCATACCGTTTCCCATTCCCTGAGTTCCTCATCCAGTTTTTTCACTTCCAGGGTCATTTGAAAGGTTTTTTCCACCACCCGGTTGATTTCCTCGGTCAGGCTTTCAGTCATTTCATGAATTGCGGCTGCCATTCGTTGGCTGGAAGCAGCGGCTGTCTCTTCAAAGTTTTCCTGGATTTTTTCCGCATCTTCGATTATTTTCTGAAAGAGTTCCTGCCATGTAATCCCTCTTGCCATTTTGGAGATCAGTTCCTCTATTCCAACAGCATGGGTAACCGTTAAATTATCATTAAGCCAGTCCAGTCGGGTGTGGAGGGGTTTCAGGCTCTCCTGGTCCAGTACTGAAATCCGGATGTCTGCTGATGGTCGGGGTTCCCCATCAAAAATGTAAATCGGATGCTCCGGGATATTGGCAGCCTCTTTTTGGTCGTCGAACCACTGCTGCATGGTATCCTGCAGGTATCGATCCATACTTCTCCTGTCCCAGTCATGCATGGGTGGGAATAAAGCAGTCCCTTCCGGTACAAATACCAGGGCTGTCCCCGCCTGGTCATGATAATAACGGGCCCAGAAAGGGTCCAGGCGGAAACGCATGGGTCGGGGATCAAGGTCTTCCCATAAAGGAATAGGGTCCAGGCTGCTCTTTGCAGCTTCCCAGGGGTCCACCAGGATAAAGTGAAACCCTGTGGGTTCGTATGGGGTTGCCTGGAAACCATATTTAAGATCGCCGTCATGAATCACTTTCATAGGAAAACTGCGTATCACATCTGCCAGAGCAGGTAATTGTCTCTGGGTGAAACGGAGCAGTACCGGCCGGGGACGGGAGATACTCTCCTTGTAGGCAATCTGGTATTCAATCCGGGCTTTCTCTTCGTACAGGTGCTCCACTTTATCCTGGTCAAGATGCCGTGTGGAGCGCAGCTCCAGGCGATAACCCACATGGGGTTCTGCTGCCCGGAGCTCTGCCTTAAGTGTGTCGGTGCTTTTTTCACTGCTCTTTAAATCCAGCAGCTCAAATGTCAGGTGACCGGGTTCAGGCTGGGTGAATACAGATTGATTGTAAAACCGTAATCCTGCAAGATAGAAAAACTCGATGTTCATTTCCCTTTTTTGTGTCAATCCTTTGTCACCGTGCCATTGGATAACCGCGGCCAATAATCCATTTTTTGCTTTTTCCGTGCCGGTTCCCCAGAGGAGGGGGGCATTGAGTATGATACGGCAAAAGTAATCCAATTCCACTGCCCCGGGACCTGCCTCCGGCGGCAGAAAGATCGTAAAATCCCCCACCTGGTACGCCTGCAGTACCTGACACCCGGTAAAAGCGTCACCCGCTGCAAGGCTTAAAAAAGAAGAGCGTCGGCGATGGTCATCTTTTACGTAAAAAAGATATCGACTGCCCAGCCGGGTTTCTGCACCACTTATCCGGGTATAGGTGGCATGAATGCTTAGTTTTTCAAAAATCCCCCTGGCATCCGCTTTATCCATATCCCGGCCAACGACTAAATACTCATCCTCCTTAACACGGGCCGGTTTTTCATGATCCCTTTCCCGTGTCATCAGCAGCAGACGACACAGGCCTTCACTGAGTGATAACGACACAGGATCTTCAAAGGGCGCTTTATGTCCAGGCTCTCCACCCTTGATTTGCCGATACGCTGTGATCAATTTATCAAATACCCCGAATCGATCCGCCTCCCCTGGTTGGGGTTTTGTCTCTGTATAAGGATCAGGAACTTTAAGGGTTACCAGGGTACTTAATATAAATATACTATCCGAAGGCAAAATAAGTTCCACTTCAGCCAGGACGTTTCCCTGGTCTCTTTCCGCTGCTGCTGCCAGTAATTTGAAAGCCTCAAGCGGATAAAGTTCATCCAGGTAGACCGATTGTTTAGACATTCCGAATCTCCTCAATTATATGTTGGAGCCACACCTGCTCCAGTCGACCAGCGATATCTTCCCATGTCACTCCCAGTTGTGATGCTGGGAAGAGCAATGAGTCTCGTTTTTTCTGCCGGTCAACAGACCATTTTTTAATATCTTCTAGAACCTCCGGCACCCAGGTAATACTGGCACTCCGTCCCGGGGTAGTGCCGATGTCAAAGCCCCTGTGCATCTGTCTCAAGCGTGCTTGTGGAGGGGTATGGGTTTCATAACGTTTTCTTGCAGGTAAAAAAAGCATAATATGGACAAAGGCAAATTCATCGACATTAACATTCACATTCACTTTCATTTGTGATTTTTGTCTAAGTTTTTGCCCCTTCCATGCAGAATAAGCCCAATGCATCATCGGGTCTGTTTCTCCGGCTCTGCCAGCCAGGTCTGGAACCGGCTCGAATCCATTAAGGGTATCCAGGAAAGAGGGAAACCATCCCAGTGCCACCAGGAATCCCCGGCGATAAGCAGGGGTGGGCTCCAATTCGACTGGTGGTTCTGCCATTGGCAAGTCCTCCAGGAGAAAGTTGCAATTCTTGCATCGACCGAACGTATCCCCTTCCAACCACCGGAATTCGCTGCGTATCAACCGATGCCGGGCCAACATCAACCCGAACCGGGTAATAAAATCGAACCAACAGGCTTTGATAAAGTCGGCATTCAGTTTGGGCCTCACCTCATGGGGCATCAACCCGGCAATGAGAACGTCCTTCAATCTCTCGTGCCTGGGCTTCCGTTTTAACGCAAGGTAACCACTGTTGACCAATCGGTCAGCCAGTAACAGCGGGGGATTCATAAATTCGCTCATGAGAATGTTCTCCATCTCTTCCGCCTGCCGGGTGACCCAGATACCACTAAAGCCTCCCACCCTGCTTTTGAGGCTTTCCTTATGTTTCAGGGGAGAAGTCATGGGTTTGGGAGGGTGAGATAGGGGTTTAGGCACTGCTGCCCGGGGGTTCAGCCGGAGCAGGAGCCCGGATGCAGAGGGGTCTGTTTCCGGGAGTCCAGCGGCAGGCTCTCCCCATGTACCGGGGCGGCGGGAGTAACTGGCAAGGGTCAGGGCTCGTTCTTTCCAGAAGATTTGAAAAAAATCATCCTCCCGGGCGGCCATTCGCTCAATTTCAGCAGAAAGATTTTCCGAATATCTCCTGTAGTCTTGCTCAGAAACACCGTCGATTTCATCTTCGCAAAAAAGATAGCACAGGCCAGAGCGCTGGCATGCTTCATCAACAATAGGCATGGCCAGGCGGATAACGCTGTAAGGAGGGATGGCACTAAACAGCAGTCCAAACCCATGGTGCCTGGAAGCTGATTGCTGCTGTTGTCTTACCTCTAGTTCTTTTGTAAGCCGGGCAAGCACATGGGCCCAGGGTCCCTCTGCCCGCAGTGCGGCAGTCGGCTCCAGGATAAGGGATGCTAATGGTGCGGCCAGTTCCGGCGTAATACCAATATGACGATTATGCATGGTCCGTAAGATCGAGCGGGCAGCGCGCCTGGTGTCAGGGGAAAGAGAGTGAAATAGGGAATGAGTTATAGTTGTCCAGGTCCCTTTTGACACCAGCCGGACATGCAAGTTTCTATTTCTATTCATTATATCATTGATTTGCTGCTGCTGTCATTTTTTGAGCGATTTCCTCATCTGCCTGGTCAAGAATGTATAATGGCAGGAGTTCCAACTGGGCGGGGCCCAATGATAATTCCCGATTCGTTTCACCTTTGCGAACAGCCTCATATATACGGTGGACCAGCATCAGGTGGATCAGTTTTACCATGCGGCGGTTGGACATTTCAGAGAGATCGTATTGACGTGCCATATGCACCTGCCGCGTCAAAGCTTTGTAAAAATCGTGTGTGGTTTCCGGTTTCAGGTATCCTGCGGAAGTGTATTGGATTACCCGCTGTCGAAATACGGCCAATTTATCCAGTAACCCGGTCAAATCTTTTTTTCCAGGGTGGCGGCTGTAGGTCTCATTCCAACCTTTACGGAGCAGGTGACTGATATTTTCCACCTTTGACTCTGCATTGTACACATGGCATCGTAAAAGAAACCGATCAAACACCGCTCGTAGCTCCGGCGTTTCTGGCACACGGTTCGTAGCAGCAAATAGGCACTGCATGGCTACCCTGCAGCGGACATTGCGGTCATGAAATACCCGCTCGTTCATAAAAGCCAGTAACGAATTGAGAATCGCACTGGAACCATTGAACACCTCATCCAGGTAAACCACCCGTGCATGCTGCATCATCCCTTCCCTGGGTCGTTCCAGCTTTCCCCCTTTCATTGCTTTTTCAATGTCATAGAATCCGAACAGTTCACCCGGTTCGGTAAAGGGAGTCAGCAGGTATTCGAAGTAGAGATGATGGTCCTGGGTAGGGTCATCTTCATTCAGCAGCCCGATGAGGCCGCAAAAGGCGCGGACAAGGCGGGATTTCCCTGTACCTGGCGGTCCGATTAGCAAGAAAGGTTCACCGCTGGCCGCGGCCAGGCACAACGCACCCACTGCCGGTTCCAGGTCAGCAAAACGTCGGTTTAAAATCGCTTCAATGTGGGCCAGTATTTTGAATGCATCCTGGTGCTCATTTGCCAGTTTCTGTATTATCTTGGGATTAAACATTGGTTGTTACCTCCTTACCTCTTAAAAAACCTGGCACTTGATCTTCCCAATCGGGATGGGCAAGGTCCACGAAATCGGTTTTTTTACCTTTTAGCAGCGGTGGTACTCTTCTTCTGTCGAAAAAAGAGAACAGCCATTTTTTAATACGGTCCCAGGTTGAGAACGAACGTTTCGGAACATAGGGCACCTGTTGAGGGGAAAGGGCAGAGGCTCTTGAGAGTAGAGGCAGAGCCAGAAGGGAGCGGCAGAACCGGCTTTTTTCTCGTTCAAATGCCCGGGTCCATTTCAGGCGAGCCACCCGGATAAGCCATTGATCCCAGAAACCGGCCCAACCCTTCACCAACACACGCGCTCTGGCCTCTTCCCGGATTTCCTCCACCATTCGGAAAAATATCTTCTCCTCAGCAGACTTCTCTGCTCCTGCCAGGCCGATCAAGGCCCAGAAAGTCCCAGGGGAAAACGATGGGATCAGGCGGTCACCAGGGATAAAAAGGACCCGTTCCCGCAGATAGTCATTCACCATAATGGCCATGGAGCGTTGGAACCGTAGATCACACCAGGCCGCTTTTTCCAATACCGGGTCCAGGACAAGGGGCAGCCCATTACCCTGGGTGCCACCACCCAACGTCCGTACCAGGCGGTCATGGAAGGTCAGCTGCCATTCACGGGGCTGCACGTCACTGTTTATGGTTCTAGCGACCAGGTCCTTGATTGTTGTTTTAAGACGGCTTTTCCTGCTTTTTGGTACTGTGGGATGAATGCCCTTTAGTTTCCAGAGGTGCAATTCCAATAGTGCCCGGGCCTCTTGCGGTAGAAGAAGAGACGTCAAAGTTGGCGGGCGCTTATCGGAAAGGGATTTCTGTGAAAATAATTGTTCCAACAGGCGTTCCACCAGGTCCCGCAGTATTTTTGAAACCACAATCATGGGTTGAGAAGCCCCTTCGATAGCTAGTAAATTAAAATTGAAATCCTTCATTTCTTTAATAATAATGATGAATGAAGAATGATGAGTGATGAAGGAGAACTAAATGAGCTGAATGAAGAATGATGAGTGATGAATGATGAAAAAGATGTCTTTTCCGCGCTAATTTGAAGGAATTCTTTAATGTTTCTGAAACGTTCTGAAAGGAGATCTTGTGAGCGTCTTTCATCACTCATCATTCATCATTTATAACTGTAATTTATTTATTGTCTTTTGCTGTTTTAATTGATGATGTAAACATTGCTATTAGTTCATTTGCCTCTGCTAATAGGTGATTGATTTTCTCTTTTCTTACTATGTTACTTTCAACAAGTAATTCCAACCAATATTCAGTCTCTTCTAGCTCTTGTAAGCCTCCTCCTAATTTGCTTATGAATTCTGCTTTTGAGCGAGCTCGGAGTGCTTCACGATAATGTGCGCCAGGTGACGTTCCACTTTTCAATACCTGCTTTCCCAACACCTGGGCAACTGAAGTCTTGGGCAATGAGCAGTACGTACGTATTATTTGCAATGCAAAATCCTTTGTTCTTTTTTTCAAGTTTCTTTCCCAATTACTATTCATTATCAATACCTCCTTTCGTTATATTATCTTTTCATCATTTTTCAATCATTATCTAATCATTCATCATTTAGCCCTATTAGCTCCTTTCATCATTCATCATTCATAATTTAGCCCTTCTATCTTTCCATCATCATTCATCACTCATCATTCATCATTTTTTTTCCTTAGAAGTTCTCAAGAACTCCATCTCCTGAGGGCGATGGCACTCAGGTAGCAGATCACAGCAGCAGCCAGGAACAGGGGCCAAAGCGGTTGTCCGCGGCTGGAAGCAGGGATTCCGCGGAAAAAGGAGGTACCTTTAGGAGGATCAAATACCCCACCCCCTGCCTGAGCAATGGCCTGCAATAGAGGCCGGTTTTGACCGTAACTATAAGCTTCTGCCGTAGGTGCAGGGCGAATTTTACCTTTGGGCGGGATGAGGATAGGTACTTGCTGGGAACGGGCCAGTGCATCCGGGCCTGATTCCTTCAGCCATAAGATGCCTCGCCGGGTACGATACTCTCTCGCCACCCGAATCTGGCCGTGAAACGTGCCAGGGCTGAGGTTGTCAGGCCGCAGGGAAATACCCACAGGAGCCAAAGAGCTTCGGTCATGGATCCGGATTTCTGCTGCCAGTTGAGTGATACGAGGTATTTTTCCCCTCTTTGCCACCAATGAGATACAAATATCAATTGTTTCCCCTTGATCTTCCAGTTTAAAATCATAACGCTCCCTGTCCATGTAGGGCACCACACGGGAGACCCATGCTTCAACCGCTTTTCGTCCTTCCCATAAGTTCAACCACAGCTCAGGAATTTCTGTTGTAAAAACCCCAACAAAACCAGCCCCGCTTTCACCAAAGGCAAGAATAGGGTCTGTCAGCTTTGGCCGGACCCCGTTTAGTATGGCATCATCTTTGATATAAGAGACCGCAGCCCCTTGCAGGGGTAGGGGAGGGACTGGCAGACGCTGGCTTTTGGGCAGCAGCCGTTCCATTGACAGGGGGGTAAACTCTCCTGGCTCAAAGAATTTTACCCGTGGCTCCGGATCAAAATAAGGAATGGTAATGGCTTCAGGATCAAAGGTTTGGTCCACGGGGAATGGGTCTGCCAGTTTCCAGAGGGGGGAGTTTTTGGGTACTGAACGTCGGCCTATGGCAAAAACAGTGGCATGGCAGTCGGGACGGTACCCAACATTCCCGAATTGCCCATCTGAAATAAAAATAAGACCACATGCACTCATTTTCCGGTTCCCCACCAGTGCAAGCGCCTGGTTCGGGTCTGTACCACCGCCAGCAGAAATCTGCCTGAGTTTGTCAACAGCCTCTTGTTTTCCTTGTTCATCCATCAACCTGCTTTTAATCAAGTGTCCTGCGCCTGTGGTAAAGGTAATTAAATCCAGGCGATCTTCGGGCCGCAGCAGGTTGAGAACAATGTGTCGGGTAATCTTTTTGGCCATTGTAAGATGTGGACCCGCCATGGAGCCAGACGTATCGATTAAAATTACCACATTCCTGGGAGGAATATCAGGTGTAAAGGCACGGGGACCGCTTTTAACCGGCAGCAGGTCTTCCAGGGGTGTATCGTTGTAACTCATCAAAACGGTTTCATCTTCAGCTTCAGCTCCCTGGTGGCTGCCGTTGATAAGCATCAGGCCAACACCCGTTTTTTGAACCACTTCTGCCACTGCTGCCAAATCCGGTGCATTAAATTGGTGGGAAGGTAAACTGCCGATCACGATGGCATCGATGTTTTTTAGATGGGTTTGGGGGTTGAATTCTTCAGCGGAAATTTGGGTAACTTCAGCCGCATCTCCTGGAATAGCAGATACCCAGCGATTATCTCCGCCAATGGCCAGAATGTGAGGCGGCCGGTTCACATGGGTAAAAAACCGTCTTTGATGAGGTTCATCGCCGTCCCCGGAGGAGAGGGATAGATCGACAAATTGCAGACCGCAGCCTTCAAATACCACAGGCCAGCGTAAACGCGCCCATTGACCACCAGGAATCCGGATGGATTTTTCCCGGGTAAGGGAAGCACCAGAATTGCCCGGAAGCAGTGGGAGTTCGGGATTTCGACTGAGAGTCAGTGCTGCATGTTCCTCTGTTGGTCGGCCGTTGAGCAAAATCCCACGCAGGAAGGTTTCGACACCTGCATGGGTTCTGCGGGGCAAGTCTGCGGCAGTGATAGCAAGAACAGGCCCGCGGCTGGTGACAGGATATACATGAACCGGGACCCCCTGTCGGGCCAATTGTTTCGCAGCCGTCAGCGCATCGCCGTCTGTTTGATTCCCATCGCTCACCAGCAGCACAGCCCCCCGCCCGCCCGCCTGTTCCAGCAGTTTCCCGGCACGTTTCAACCCAGCCTCGATGTTTGTGCCTTCGCCTGTGGCAAACATACTGGGATCCAATTGGTTAAACGCATCGGGCAAGTGGGTCAGGGGCATCTTTCGTCCTGCTGCGGCAGTGTTACCCCGGAATGTCAGGATACCGGCTGTGCCAATGGTACGGAATTCCTCTGGCAGAGTCGAAATATCAGCAGCCAACTGTTTCCTGCATCGGTTATGAACCCCTGTCCATCCGCCTTCAGCACGCATCACACTGTCAGAGACATCCACCACCACCTGGAGATGGACCTGTGAGGTGCCAGAGGCTTCAACCCTTCGAGGGTTCAAGGAAGCTGCTGCAAATAGCGCCGCTGCCAGCAGTGACAGGCCAAGTACGATCATCCGTATCCGTCGGCTGTTGCCGAGTGTATGCCAGCAGGGATTACCTCGGCTGTAATCCAAGGCACCGCGCAGCAGCAAAACTGCTGCAGCCAACACAGCCGCTCCCACTGCCACATGAGACCAGGGCCAAAGAGGGGTAAATATTAGCATTTTTTGTTTTATGAGGAAAAGTGCCTAAACCAGACAAGCCGGAACGTGACCCCAAGACGGGCTTGTCTGGAAATTACAAATTACAAATCCCAAATCACAAACAAATTACAAATTCCAAGGACCAAAATTACAAACAGCTCTGATGTACTTTTGAGAACCTTAAAATCTAAATAGAATTTCAAAGCGGTCTTTTAAGTTCAGGTTTGTGATTTGTAATTTGTGGTTTGGAATTTGTTTGTAATTTTATTTTTTTAATTATTTTTAAAGTTTTTTTTCATTCTGCATTCATAATTCATCATTCACTTTTTCTTGCTGGAATAGGCTTCCGCCCTTGGGGGGAATGACCACTCCTGGTATGCCCCCTTAGCCACTGCCGACTCAATTGCCGCTGATTTGACCATCCTGTACTCGACTAATATCGATAAATTTCCTTTTTCAGGGCCAGGATAAAGTGCTGCCACTACATTCTTACTTAAAATTATTAAATACCACAAATGAAACTAAATAACAACCAGTGTAAAGAAAAAACAGAATTTTGAGAAATTTAGAATTGAGGCGACAGACGAATTTTTTATTCTTTCTGTGTTTTCTGTGTGCTCGTGCTACGTAGCGGCGCCACTCCGCAGAGTAGCATTCTGTGGGCTCTATTTTCATGGAAGACGAATTTTTATTAATTTTTAGTTGTTTCTTTTTTTAATAATGCATTTACCATTTCACGTTCTTTCCATAATATACAACCTTCTCCTGTTTCCTTTGACAATTCAGGTTTTTGACGGATAGACTCAAGGAGTCTGGATTGCAGCGCCTCTTTTAATGATGTGTTTTTTAAATTGATATCGGAAAATGGAGCAAACGGGCAGGGTTCTAAATCACCAACCGCATTAATGTGAACAAAACCACGACCCGCAGATAAACAGCCGCCAACATCCTCTTCATCCCAGGGGACTGCAATAAATAATGCGGGATATTTTGAACGATATGTATTTAATAATTTTGTCACTTGAGACCATTGATCTTGCGTCAAAACCCAATCATCTGTACCTTCTACAGTTGGTGTATATTCAATAAAAAGAAAAAATTTACACCCAAAATCGACAACATCTTTTATATATTGTTCATCCATTATTGCTGAAAAATTTGATCGTGTGAGTGTAAGTGAATTCCCAAAAAAGGTTCCATTTTTCTTCATCTTTTCCATTGTTTTTTGCAAATGTGAAAAAGTTCCTTCTCCTCTTCGCTTATCCGTATCTTCTGCATCCCCTTCTAAACTGATGAGGGGAATGACATTTTTTTGCTTTTTAAATGTCAAAATCATCTCATCATCAATCAATAACCCATTGGTAAAAATAAGAAATATAATTTCTCTATAGTTTTTTGTAATATTCATGATCTCTGGGCGCAGAAATGGTTCACCCCCTGCAATGACAAAAAACGATACACCCAGTTCATTGGCTTCCTTAAAAATCTGTTTCATTCGTTCATCACTCAATTCTTTATCCAGAGAATGATGCAATGATTTTGCATAACATCCTTTGCAATCCAGGTTACATTCATTTGTAATACTGTAAATAATGATTGGTGGGACATTTATTCCTTGTTTTAGCCAGTTGGAACGTAAACGAGCTGCTTTTCTTAACCAGAGCAATGTACGAAAAAAAGAGAATGCTTGCATCGGATTTTTAATGACTATTTTTAATGCATCCTTAAAGAAAATGTGCAGTGATTTATTGAGAATCTTCCGGTTGTTTGTCGTTGAATTCATATTTATGATCTCCTATTTCACTCACTTCTCACTTAAAATTTATTGTACCATGAATAAATAGTATTAGCAAATGAATAAGATAACCCTGTCAACCGCTATATGATATAATAAAATTTAACATTTTTTTCGCGAATGCCCTTCACCCTGATCATGAGGGCGTTTGCGAAAAAAATGTTAAACAGGCAAATTTCGTAAACGCAGATGT
>Ga0180438_10002055_pt1 | contig 33952 bp, 30 predicted proteins | sample SS_ome_12_FD_132455 | JGI IMG/M metagenome (GOLD analysis project Ga0180438, IMG submission 132455) | Hypersaline lake sediment archaeal communities from the Salton Sea, California, USA - SS_3_D_2 metaG | ecosystem: Environmental > Aquatic > Non-marine Saline and Alkaline > Hypersaline >... | reverse complement strand
GCTAATACCGAGTGCTGCTGCAAAGGCCGCTGCTGCGACGAAGGCGGGATTGAGAAATTGCCTTTTGTAGGGATGGACTCCATACAGGATAAAACTCTCAACCAGCATCACAATATTGAAAACTATTAGCGATGCGGCGCTTGCAACGGCAGCTCCGGTCATGCCGTGCGCGGGAATCAGCAGCCAGTTGAGCAGAATATTGAGCAGGCATACTCCCAGCGTATCGATCATCATTATGTCCTGTCTTCCCGACATTGTAATGATGACGCCGACCGGACCGGCGGCGGCATTTACGACCTGGGCGAATCCGAGGATGACGAACGGTATGCAGCCGACTACGAACGCTTGTCCGAATATTCCCATGATTTCCTTTGAAAGCAAAACCATAAGCAGGAATATGGGGAAACTTACCGTAAACGCCCACATGGTGACGGTTTTGAAGATGTCTTCGAGCTCCCGGAATTTCTTTGTGTGGTACATCTGTGAGACCATCGGTGCAAAGACGGCGTTGAGAGAGGCCAAAACTATTCCGATCAAAAGCGCGGTTCTCATCGCGGCGCTGTAGACACCGACTTCGGGGGAGGTCCTGAAGTATCCGAGCATGAGAGTATCAGTCCAGATTATGAGAAAGTTGAGGAAGCTCACCAGCAGTAGCGGGACTGAAAAACGCAAAAGCGGGCCGCTTTCCCAGCAAGTCTTCGTGTTGGTCATATGGGGAGAGGCCTTCAGCACAAAGCATATCGAACAAGCGCAGGCGAGCAGCGCGCTGGCCACATGGGCGATGCCGACACCCATGAGTCCAAGGCCTGCAAGCGAAAGCAGCACCACAAGCACAATATTAGACAGCGGCAGCAAGAGATTGCGCCCGTACACGATGTATTTCATTACGTGAAATCCCTGTGTGCACGCAAGGGCGACGATCGCGGCTGAGAGAAACGGCAGTGATATTGAAAGCAGCTTAATTATGCCTTCCAGTTGAGGCTTTCGGAAAATACGGACGGAGAGATATTCGGCAGTGACAAACAAAACTGCGGCCACGAGTACGCTGACGATGACCGAGGATATTATCGACAGCGCTATCACCCCCTTGACCCTTTGCTTGTCACCGGTTCCGCTGTAGACGGCAATGTATCGCACGACGCCGCTGTCGAAACCAAGTCTGCTTATGATTCCCGCCAGGCTGATAACGGTCAATCCAAGCAGGAATGTACCGAAGAGTTCGGCCCCGAGAGTCTTGGCAAGAATTATTGCATAGACGTATCGGAGCCCACGCTCGAGGATTCTACCGAGGAAAATGATTCCCGTCCCTCTGCCGATGTGGGCAAGCGCTACTCCTCGATTTTCGTGCAGGTTGTGAGAGGTTATGGAAGTAGGCATTTTGATAAATACCGCGTGTTATTCAGCTTCTAATTTACAGTTGATCACCGGGTGGATTTGCCGCCCGGTCGTCGGCAGGAACGACCGTTGCCCGTTCAGGCTCCTGCTCGGCGAGCAGGCGCTTAAGCGAAACGGTTAAACCGATGTATGTCCAGAGCTGCGCGTACGGGACGGCCTCTCTGAACATGGGTCCGGTCAATCCGTCGAGCATGTATGCGAAAAAAGCGGCCATCATCGCAAGTGCAAGTCCGCGAATCAGCAAGTCAGAACATCTGAGAACCTTCCAGCAGTATGTGATGGCCGTGAGAATAATTCCCCAGTATACGATTGAGCCGCATAATCCAATTTCGCACGCTAAGACAAGATAGGAATTGTGAACGGGATACATTCCGCTGCCGTAGACGGTGACCTCGGGCTCCTGTATTGCATTGTGATAGTTGGCCGGTCCTGCTCCGAAGAGAAAGTGATGTCTCCAGACGCTCAGCGCAGTTCTGTTGAGCACGAACCGCTCGGAAACAATTTCGGAGGGCGCGTGGAACAGTCGATTATAAAGGTAGCTGTAAGCCTTCGGGTAACACACACTTACGATGATCCAAACCACAAATGCGACGACCAGGGCTTTTCTTTGTTTCCACATGAAAACAATAACCCCCATCGCGAAAGTGGCTGAAATTGCGAAGCTAAGCCATCCTGATCGTGTGAAGGTAACAACAAGGCCCATAATCCCGATGATCAGTATAATCGCCAGTATTATCCTGTACTTCGGCCTGAGATACCGCGTCATCGAGAATACAAGGGGAACAGGCAAAATCAGGCTGAAATAAAGTCCAAGGGCGTGAGAGTCGATCGTGGTTCCTGAAGCCCTTATCTGCTCAAGCCCGGGGACACTCTGTTGGCTCTCAAAACCGGCATGTGAAAGCTTGCCTTTGGCGACCCCAAGACCGACGGCGCCGGTGACTCTCTGGAACAGAGCGAGCGAGCTTTCAAGCAAAACGGCGAACAACAGGATAAGTATTATTGTTTTCAGGTGGTCTCGCTTAACGTTGTGGGCAATGAACAAATACATGAGGATATGCTTGATGTTGTGGATTATGTTAAACAGGGCCAGTTCCCTGTCATGGGTCCCAATCGTGGAAATCATCTGACAAAGTATGAGCAGAACAATTGCGAAATCGATTTTTCTGAAAGTCGGAAACGGCTGGGACCTCGTGATGAAGACCTTGCCGAACCAGACGGTGTAGGCCATTGTAAGAAGGAATTCGGCCATTCCGAGATTTATTCCATAGGCGCCGATGCCAGGGACGGCGTTTTCAGAAACAAGGAGCCATTTTGCAAAGATGGCAAACGGAATGTTGAAGACCATGGCATAAACAAGGATGTCGGTGATTCGGCTTATGGCCATCATACAAACGGCGAGAAAGACGATGCCGGCTGCGATGGCCATGATGTAGCGGACCTCGAGCGCCATGATTTTCCAGACGACAAGCGAAAAAAGCGCGCCAGCAAAGGCGACGAGCCAGTATTTGATCTGGAAGACAGACCTGATTGCCTTTAACATCTGGGTTCTTTGTCCGGTCGAAAAGTGTTTATAAACAGATCAGGAGGGTTTATCGACGGATTATCCGCTCCCGGTTTATTTCTGCATCTGCTCTATCTGGCGGCGTATCTGCGGGGAAAACTTCCTGACAGAGAAGATTATCTTCGCATCCGGTCCTGAGCCAGTACCGGGCCAGAATGAACAGATTGTGTACTGATACCCCTTCGGCAGGGATATTCGGCGCCTGTCCGAGCCATCGGCGGTGATTGTGTAAAGCCCTGATTTGAGGGGTTCCTTTCGGTTGACATGCCAGAAAATCAAGCGTTTTCCGTCGGAAGACCATTCGGGCATTGCATCCCAGTTGTTGCTTGCGGGGACGGACAAGTTGGACTCTGCGCCGGTATTTATGTCTGTAACAATAAGATTAATCTCACCCTTCATACCCTTCTTTCCGGCGCGCATAAACGCAACTTTCTTTCCGTCCGGGGATATCTTAGGGTCATATTCTCCCTTTGCCTGCCTTTGCGGCACGGAAGAGAGCCGCCGGAAACCAGTTCCGTCCATGTTCATGATGTGAATAACGTGTCCACCCCTGACGTTCGGTTTTCTCGCAGGAAAAACGACGTGCGTTCCATCGGTGTAGGGATCGCCCGCGTCGTAGCCGTCGGGTGTTGAGAGCTGTTTTCTCGTACGTGTCTCGATGTCCAGCAGGTAGATGCGTCCTTTCTTTTCGGGATTGTCGGACGAGACGTAGATTATGCTTTTGCCGTCCGGCGTCCAGTAAGAATTACAGTTGGTGGCACCTTTCTTGGGCGGGACAAGGGTCTGTATTTCCGAGCCGTCAATGCGGCACATCAGGATTTCGGTCTCTTTGTAGCTTGTCTCCGGAATAGCGATGCCGCGGGCATTGAACTTGTTGTGGCGTGTGAACGTTATCCACTGGTGGTCTTTTGAGACTCTTCCGTGCGTAACGGCCCGCCTTGGGTCCTTGATGATTTCCTTGAAATTGCGCCCGTCGGCGGTGGCGGTACAGATGGCGAAGTATTCAGGCGCCTTCGGGTGCTTTTTGGGCAGGTCTTTACTCCGCAGCGGTTCTCGCGGCAGGCGGTTTTTTCCCATTCCCCATACAGGCTGTGAGCAGCCCACCACGAGCATCAAAGATACCCCCACAATTAGAGACGTCAGTCGGAATTCAATCCATTTCATTCTTGTTCCTTTCCTGAATCAGCGGGCAACAGCGGGAAACCACCGCTTGCCCCGGTTTCAAACCGTTTTTCCTTGACGATACAACAACATTTCGGAAGTACACTGCTCTTGCACAGACATGTTAGCATCTCTCAGACAGAAGTCCACCTGTCAATTCCAACTTTCTCGGCGGATCGTAGGGTCTTGTCGACCTCGAGCACGCCGATTCCATCAATACCGTGGGGCTGAATGTCATAATATCTCAACTTTTCTCTGTAGAGGGGGTCCTGAAAAAGTGCGACGATCGCCTGCCGGACGGAGACCCAGGTTCTTGTATCGTGCAGGATTACGGAGGCTCTGGACTTTAGTACGGGCCAAAGAAGCATGAAATCCTGAAGCACCGCCGTTGTCGCGTGGTCGCCATCGACATACGCAACGTCTACGTCTGCCACGATTTCCGATATACGCTTGCCAAGGACGTTGGCATCGGGGTGAGCGGTCCCGCGGGGATAAGAGAAATAGCCTCTGTGAATTCGAACCACGTCGTTGAGGCCGAGCACGCCCAACATCTTTTCAGCATGTGAAAGAGGACTCTTGACAGAGAAGTAATCGATATCGGGGTCGATACAATAAACAAAACCTTTGCCATTGTCTCTTAGCGCCTGGGCCATTATGCAGGTCGAGAAACCTACAAACGCGCCGATTTCCAGTACGATGTCGGGCTGCTTTTCACGCATAAGACAATAGATGGCAAAAGCATCGTCGAGCTTCGTGCTTGCCAGGATAAGATCGGCGACGGGTTCGACGGCGTCTGTCCAGCGGTCCAGATATGCAAAGAACACGTTACGATAAACGTCATGCGCCCGCTGATATCCTTTCATTTCCTCAAGGCGATACGAACCGCTGAAAAAATCAGGTTGCTGTGTCAGTCCATGCGCCCAGCACTGGGCGCGCCAACTGTGAACAAGGTTCTGTATGATATTACCGCTTGTCGACCCCAGCTTTGCGACGAGAGCACCCGAGATATTCAGAAGGCCCAAGAGTGCCTGTGTCGGCGGTGCGAGGTACTTCAGGAGACGGTTCTTCTTGTCAAGCTTTGATTTTCTGACTCTTTGTCCTGAGCTCACCATCTTGATGATGTCCTCGAAGATAAAACAGGTCACAATGTCTCGCAAGGTCTCTACGGGCATTCCGCGCGCCGGGCGGCGAACGCTTGAGAGGACTCTTAACGCTTCGGCGGACTTTCGCTGCTGCAGGAGCAAGGCCGCCCAACGCAGAGCAACAGAGGGGGCAATGGGCAACTGCCCCTCTTCGTAGACCTCCAGGGCCCGAACGTATTCCCCGCGGCGCAAATGCTCAAGTGCGGTATTCATCAATTTTCCCTGATCAGATTCCATCGACGGGATACTCCGCTATCGGCAATTCAGCCTCAATCACATTCGCGAATTGAGGCTGTGGATTATCAGGGGCATGTTTCAGCGGTCCATGGACCATGATAAGTCAATCCTTTGGGTGAAAGTCGTGCATATTTTAGATGAAACGTCGCAGAGGTGTTTTCTGCAGCACAAGGGTCACCACGGAAGTTGTCAGGAAAACGGCGGCTATGTGCATATAATGGTTTACTTTTCTCAGTCCGACAATGTCAAAAAGGGAGATAACGAGCGGATGAATCAGGTAGATGCCGAAGGTGAGGGATGCCCATCTGTATGTGAGTCTGTCAGTTCGGCTGTTTCCCAGGAATGCGAAACAGACAAAAATAACAGCTACCCCGTATGGAACGGCCAGCTCGTAACCGCGGAAAATTCCGATCAGGACACTCTCGAGGACCACCGCAACAACAAGTGCAATATAGAATATTCGCCGCTTTCGGGTCGAGAGCAGCAGATAAGCATAACCGAGCACAAATCCCAACGGCACCGCAGGAAGGCCGAACAGCCACTGGCGAAAAGGTTCAGGCACTGATGTAACAAGCAATGACGATAAAAGGAAGAAAGCAAGCCCAAGTATTGATCCTGAAACAACGGTAATGTCAGGGGACGAGTTCATGACGCGCCGGTGGACAACATAGACAATAACGCACATTACAAAAGCGTAGGTCAGATACCACAAGTGGGGCCCGGTTCCGACAAGAAGGGTTTGCAGGGTGAACAGTTCGCCGAAGTCTTTCCGGGCGTACGCTCTGCTGAGCAATCTGAAGACCAGATATACGACAGACCAGAACAGCCAAGGCATCAGCAATCGTTCTGCTCGTTGCGCAGTGAATTCGCCCAGGCCTTCGCCGCGTCTCTTTATTGTGACCAGAGCGCATGAAAGCATCAGAAACGCAGGCAGTCCCGCATGGCCGATTGACTGCCCGACGCCAGTGAGCACATGGAAGCAGACGATACCCAATGCCGCCAGAATGCGCAGCCGGTCGAGGCCGGCAATTCGATTGGATGCGGTTTTCTTTTCAACTGTCATGAGAATTCAGGTGCCGATAAATATCCCGCCGAATGAGGGCGGCCCGAACAAAGCGACCACACAATGTTTCGATGGTGTTGCAGAAAAATCATATGACTTTTGCACGACGCATATCCAGGCCCTTCGGACTTGGCAGCGGCACTTTTGAAATAGGCTCGGCGGCCCGGCGGAACTCGGGACAACTGCGAACAGCCCGCGGCAGATCTATAAACGTTGCTCGCAAACCACGCAGAATCGTAGCCAAGAACCCGAAAAAGGCCTTTGATGTTTTGTTCTCTGCGACGTATCCGTGCAGGGAATCGTCAACAAGCATGGTGTACCGCGCAGCCGCGACATTGTATAGATAAGGTTCGGACACGGGGGATATTATCAGGTCGGCCCGTCTGTCGGGCAGAACGAGGTATCGCAGCAGCCTGGGCAGGTAATGCAATATGTAATCCTTCAGAGGTTTTCGCGGATCAAGCTTTTCAGCCTTTGGATCAGGGGCGATCTCTTTCCACCGTATCGGCTGGAAGTGTTTTGAGAACTCGCCTTTGATATTATCCTTACGTGACTCGTCTTTTATGCAGTTGAGAATTATTTTAGGGTTCTGCGGCAGCTTTTCGCGAAGGTCCGTGCACAACTGCTCCAGGGTGGCGAGTGCGGAGGTATCAATCCATGAAGAAAAATCCTTCATCGAAGTGTCGCCTTTGACGAACTCTCGAACACCTTCCTCAAACGCCCGCGTAAAATTGGGGCGCAGCGTGAATCTTTCAAATGCGGCCTTCAGGTGACACTTGAGCATATATTTTCGGATGCCTGTGAGCGAATTCAAGGGGCTGTGCCTGTAATAGAAGAGCAAGGCGCCACGAACGCCGCTGTTGAGAATCATTGGGGTGTAAAATCCTTCGGGCTTGGTCCATGATCGGTGCCAGACTCTGGATTTGCGGTGACTGCAAACGCGGTAGCCGTTTCTGAGAGCCCTCAGACACCAGTCGTTATCCGGCCAGTAGAGCCAGAAGCGTTCATCCCACATGCCCACTTTGTCCGAGAGATACAGTTCCGTTCTGGCCATTGAAGAACATGCAGGCACTATCTCGACGTCGAAGAGATTCTCGATGCTTTCCGGTTCGGGCAGATTGTAAATAAGGCCCGTTCTTCGCCAGATCACCCGGTGGCCCGCCGCGACGAGTTCATCCCTTCTTTCGGGATGGTAAACAACCGAGCCGACGATGCCGATACCGGGGTCATTCTCACAGGCCTCAACCAGAGGCAGAAGGGTTCGGCTTTCGATTTCGGCATCGTCATCAAGGGTCCAGATGTATTTGTATCCGTGCCGAACCTTCAATATTTCCTTTATGCCTATGTTGATGCAGGCGGCCAGCTGCATTTGTGCATTGGTCGAAACGAAGTGTACATCGTTAAATTCCCGGCGAACGCTTTCCATGGTTCCGTCGGTAGAGGCGCCGTCAACCAGAAAGACACCAAGCTTTTCCCGTGGATAGTCGAGCTGCCGCAGTTGGGAAAGCATGCGGAGAAGCAGTCGGCGTCTGTTTCTTGTAACCGTTAGAACGGCCACGGTGGGTAGTTTTCTTGTTAAGTTGTCCATGTCGGTGCTGTATTTTTATCCGGAATTTGGCGAATGCCGCTCAGAACAGCACATAGATGAAAGGCGCAAGCGTCGAGCTTTCGGTCAGGACGATCAGCAGGCCGAAAAACAGCAGAAAGATGACAATCGGAAGCAGCCACCACTTTCGGCGAATGCGCAGGAATTCCCAGAATTCTCTTATTATCGTGACCATGCTTACTTAAACTCCTCTTGTGTGGGATTAATAATATGTTCTATTCTCTCACTGAGGACATCAGCCACCGTGCGGTGGCCTTCATAATTCCAGTGCCCCCAGCGCTGCCAGTTTCCCCAGTGCAGGTATTTACCCGTATCCTCGAAAACTTTCCGGAACAGCTTCTGAAATCCAATGAACTCGACATCAAGAGCATGCACAAACTCGGCGAGGTCGTTTTCAAAGAAATCGGGATCGAAAGTCGGGTCGGCTGCTCTGCATCGTTTCTTCACCTGGGGCAGGTATGTAGGCATATCCGGCAGGACGAGCACGAGTCTTATCGCTTCTTCTCTGCAGTGGTCCGCCATTGCCTTGATGATATCCTTGCTGAGCCTGTAGTTTGTCTGATAGATATCGTCGGGGTTGTCGGTGCAGAGACTGAGACAGCCTTTGAGTTCTGTCGGCGGGTTCTCTGCGGTCAGAATACGGGAGACGCCGATAGTTCTGGCCCTGCCGGCAGCCCTAAAGGTCGTGTACTTTTGTCCGATTATCGAGAGCAGAGCCGAGTGCCGTCTTATCCAGGCGAGCAGGCGCCGCGTCCTGAACTCCCCCGTTTCAGCAAAACTCGTGTCAAAAGTGACCTCACCATTTTGCGAGACGCTGCAGAACGGCCTTAAAAAAAAGTGGGCTGTTTCTCTGCTCATCTCGCGAATGTCGCTCGGCGGCAGAAAGAAAACGACAACCATATCGGGCGAAAATTGCGTCAGTTCGCCCCTGACAACAAGGAATTCCTCGGTTTGCGAAAACCCCGCACGGCCAAAATTCATAACTTCGACTTTCATGCCGTTATTGTTAAGCTTTTGTTCGGCAAGGGCCAGGAAAGTGCGTTCCGGTTCGACCTGAAGCGACTCGACGTAGCTGTCACCCAAAACCGCAATTCGATATGTACCGGGAGGTTTTTCCAGCGACCATTCTTTGTCTCTCCATCCAAAACGGTTGATTCTGCCTGTGATTGCGTGGTCATTCTCGCCTACAAACCAGTACTTAGCTCCCGGCGCGCGCCGCCATCCCAGGAGAGGGTCCGGCCGAGTGCACGAAACCGCTGCGCCAAACAGATGTGTTGTCCGGAGGATAACTTCCAAAATCGTAACAAACGCCACAAAGATTATCAGCGAATACAGAGACTTTCTACCCAGGCTTATTTGGGATGATTTTCTATTTTTGACGTTACATGCATCTTTCATATGACCGGACGCAATACACCTACAATCAGCAATTTGCCGACGGATCAGTTCAGCAGTGCGCTGTGCGACTCCTGAATGAGCATGCCGTATATCTGCTCTGCAATGATCGAATTTGCCTTTTCATTAGCATGAGGGTCTTCCTGACTCACCCAGAGGGATTCCGGCTTATGTACGGCAAACGACACGAACAGATCAAGAAAGGGCACACTTGCCTCCCTCGCCAGTGACCTGATGTGCTCGGTGGCCTCGAAGAATTGATAATTGTCAAAGTCTCGAAGTTCGGGAATATTCACAAACAAAAGACTTATGTCATGCCGCCGACACAAGCGGACCAGTTTCCTTATCGACTTTTCTGCGGCGCTAATATTGGCGGTGTTGGCGGGCGAATACAGACTGCGATAGTATCTGCTCCATTGATAGTCGCTATCAAAGCGGGACCTTAGCTTTATGAAACGTCCTGCGAGAAAAGATATGCAGTAGGAGTGCTTTGTGGCGGCATACACGAGGCCGGATTCTTTGCCGGGGACCGGTTCGACATCGTTCACAAAATAGACCAGTATCACGATGTCGGGGTCCAGTTGAAGACCTTTGAGCTCGAACAGTTCCACTTCCATTGTGCTGTTGTAATTGCCTGCGCCCATGTTTATGACTTCCCAGGCCCCCTGTCTGCGATTCAGCATTGTTTCGAGCTGTTTGGCGAACGTTTTCTCAAATGACACGCCCCAGCCGAGAGTGAAGGAATCACCAAGAAGTATAATCCGCTTTTTGTTTTTTGGTTTCTCAATATCGTATTCCCGGTCTCTGAAGCCCAGAGAGTTCGTTTTAATAGTGACACCGTAGAAATGACCCTGATGATAGGGCACATGGTGAAAAGGAAGTTTTTCATAAGGCAGCGGCGATTTCATTTCGCGGGCGTATCTCCACATTTCCATGTTGAAGTCGGCGAAATGTCCATAGAAGACACGGGCGACTATTTCGCCTGCCAAAAAGCAAAAAAGGGCTACATATGCTGCAAACATCAGCCCGCTGAGAATTTTTCTGAACCGGGTTTTCAGTGTGCGAATTTCCAGCAATGCGCAGTTTGCGGCGCCGGCCGGGCCGATTCGGCCATTCAGGTTATCTGTTTGGATACACCGTCACCGTTTTGTCCAACGACGGCCGTTGAGGACGCTGAATACGGCAGGTGCTTGCCTCCTCAGCAGATGCCCGCCGCAAACCAACAAAATGACCGCCACCGCCGGCGCCATGACATACGCTGTCAGAACACCAACAGTGTTATACGGCAGGAGCACGTGGAACAGACCGCGGACGGCGTTCAGGACAACCGGCGAATGTACCGCGTATAGAATGAAAGAAAATGCGGCCAGTTTCAGCAGCACTCTCACAGCCCGCTCAGAAGCCAGCAGCCTTTTCGAAATGCTCCATACTGCGGCGACCCCGAAGACCCCCACGAGCCTGGGCAACCACCAGTAGTCAATGTCAATTGTTTTGAAGTATGCCTGCAAGAGGCCCAGGATAATAAATACGATGGTAATTTCTCGGCCCCATTTGTCGATCCATTCGAGCCTGATGGACTTTATTGAAATCAGCGCTCCAAGACTATAGAAGATAATTACCGTGTGCTGGAAACCACACAAAGGCTTGCTGAACATAAGAACACCGAGCAGCAGCAGGCTCAATACCGTGGGCAGCTTTTTCAGGATGGTCCAGACAAGTGGTGAAAGCAGCGCCATAAGGAAAATGTCGCGAATAAACCATGTGGGAAGATCGTACAGGTAATGATCACGAATTCCGAGCAAGCCGTTGAAGAAGTCGAGAATGCCGTAGTCCCTGATAAGCGTTCTGTCCTGGTTGAAGTAGGGCGCCAGATCGGGCCGGATTGTCTGAATGCATAATATGCAGACAAACGCTATCATGTTCCAGAGCAGAAAGGGAATAAGAAGAGACCTTACCCTTCGCTGCACCTTGTGCATCGTACACTTGTATGTCAGTTCGTAATCTTTAAAGAAAAGAAAACCTGAAATAAGCAGGAACATGGGAAGGGTCTGGTGACAGAGGACCCAGGAGATGAAGTTCTCGAAGAACACGACACCGCCAGCAAGGCCATCTTGGCGCCAGTAGCCTAATCTGGCTGCCGGATGCATGGCATGGGCCCAGACCACACCATATGCCAGAGGAAATCTGAGCAGATCTATCCGGGTAGATGTTTCTTTGTCAATCAGCATATCGTAGCGTCATTGCAGGTTACAGCTTACCGGTGTTTGATGTGCGGGATTTCTTCGGCATTCTGGTCCCATGGATGATTGTATCGTTCAGTTATTCCTTTCCATCTCAGCGACTCTGTCGTAGAGGTATCGTCCTGCCGCCCCAATCACATATCGCTGGTCAAGCTCCTTGAATACGATGTCAGGATGCGCTTGTGAGATTATTGAAGGCAACGGACAGTCGGTCAGAAAGATTGCCGTGGCGTCGTTTGCAGCGAGTGACTGCATCAGCCTTGAAAAGACGTTGAGCAGCAGTCGCTCGTTTGCCCTGCTGAAGTCGCCCTGAGCCGCAATGTATTCGTTTTTCAGTGCAAAGGCATTGTTTCTGATAGTGAAGTATTTCTTCTTCAATCGGAATAACTTGTCTTCGGAGACCTTGACGAACCGCCCCAAATCGGCCCTTGGCCCGGTCTCGTGATAGATTTTCAGCAGGTTGCCGAAGGAATTGAGCATATTCGATTCCCTGGTCAGTCGGACCTTACCTGCCTTTCTCTCGAAACACGACAATGAAGCACCCTCGAATACGTCGGTAAGGCAGGTTATGATCAAAACGTCATCGTTGGCTTCCATGGTCTGGGCAAGGGCGTTATCGAGCTTGACATAATAAACGGGATAGCGTTCGGGCTTGGCCTTACCGGCCAGAACATCTTTCTGGAGATCGTATATTATTCTGGGCAGCGCCAGGATTCGCCTGAAGTAGTCGGACACATCATTCATAAACACTGTGAGACTTCGCGGGAAAAGGTAGCGATTCAAAAGAAGCAGGTTGTCGAGGTACAAAAAAGGTTTTCCGAGAATTGCGACCGAGTCGATAGTTTCATCCGAAAGTATCCGCTTGACGGCGTTTTCGGGGAAGGTCCGAGCGGGGTTGACCATATCGTAGTATTCGCACTCCTGAACAAACCGGGCCGGCCGGCCGTTGTCGATCAGAGCGGCAAACGGACGTTTTATATTGTATGAAAGTGCCAGAGTGCGCATCAGTAACGTTTGGTTACATCCGATTGTTCGACAGAGTTTTCAACAAACTTGGTGTCTTTCGACATCAGTTTCTCGCAGAAGATAGCCATGGGCAAGCCGATAAAGTATACGAGCAGTGCGGTTGTCTTTTCAAGCAGCGATGAGAGCAGGTTGACAAGCAGCAAGAGCTTCGCCTTCATCGAGTTTATAAGAAAGTGCAGCGTCAGAACGAAAAACTCTCTCACCCGGTAAGGCAGCAAAAAGCAGATTCCGCAAATAGCCAGCGAATTCAGTGCTTTGCGTCTTCTCTTGATTTCCTCATAGCTGAGGCGGTTGTCGCCGGCGCGATCCTTTCTTTTGCGGAATACCAAGGCAGCGACAAAGCCGTGTAAAATATTGGCCGCTATAACAACCGCTATCAGGATAAGGAAGACTCTCTTATGCATTAATGAGCAACTCCCGGAGCTGGTCGATTTTTACGTCGTAGTATCTCTTCAGGTCGGATACGTACTTGTCGAAACTGTGTTTACTCAGATAGTAGTCTACGAATCGCACAAAAAGCAATTGCTGACTGCAAAGCGGCTGAATATCCTTTGCCGTACCCTTTATTCTATCCGAAGGGATGAGTTTTTCTTTGAACAGCTCCTTCTGTGTATCCAGGTTATACACAGGTGTTTCATATGCTATATCATGCTCGCGATAGAGTCTCTTTAGTCCCTCGATCATTATGGTGTAATTCTGGGCGGGAAAGATTTCGGTCGCCTTTGTGGCCCCGTCGTAGACAACGTGCACGTCGTGGTTTCTGCAGAGTGTAATCGTTTTCCAGTGCATGCCGAGCTTACACAGGCCGCAGACGGAAAGCGGAATGAATCCGAACTTCAGCCGGTCTGACCAGAAGCTGCTATACGCAATTCTTCGGTATTCTTTTTCAAAGTTGACGATCATATGGATGAACTGCGTATTCGGAAACCGCTTCCTCAACCTCAACAAATTGTTCGTTGACCGCTTTGAGGCAAACAGACCGAATCGCTCGTAGGTCACCAGGTAAACCGTATCAGCGAGGTTTGCGGCCATCAGCGCGGCAAGTGTGGAATCCGAACCGCCGGAATACAGACACAGTATTTTCTCGGGTCTAGTTTCTGCCGGCAATTCTGTGCCGGATTGGTCGGTTCGTTCTTTCATCAGAAAGCCCCGTGGCGAGTAACGACTCTCCAAATGGTCATGAAGATTACCTTGATGTCGAGGAAAACCGACTTGTTATCAACGTATTCAAGATCATATTCTACGGTGCGCTGAAAGGTCAGCCTGCCTCTGCCGTTTATCTGTGGAAGTCCGGTTATTCCCGGTTTTACGGTGAACTTTCGCATCTGGTCGACACGATAGTTCTGCAACATTTCGGGAATTTCCGGTCTCGGGCCCACAAAGCGCATGTCGCCGGTCAGTACGTTCCAGAAATTCGGCAATTCATCGAGCGTAGACACTCGCAGCCATTTGCCGAAACGCGTGATACGCGGGTCTTCCTTCACCTTGAATGCAACCTTTTCTATCTGCTCTTTTGTATAGTTATAGTCGTACCACTGCGGCCACCGCTCTCTTGAATCAGCGTACATCGTTCTGAATTTTACGAACCTGAATGTCCTTGGGACCCAATATTTCTTGCCCGGCGAAAAGTGAATGCCCGCCTCGGTATATCTGCGTTTCTTCAGGAGTTTCTTGCCGCTGACGAGCTTACTGCAGGCAAGTCGGCGCTGAAAGAATAGCGCAGGGCCCTGTGAGTCAAGTCTAATGACCAGCGCGATCACCAGCATTATCGGCGTTGTAACAATCAGGACTATTAGACTTACCATGATTTCGACGAGCCGATATGCAGCTCTCAGGACGACTTCCCTGAAAGGCATTGAGAGTCCATAGCCCTCATCCGCGGGAAGGCAAAAGATTCTTGCACAGCCGTTGAGTTCGGAGCCGTGTTTGGCTTTGTCTCCTCCGACAAGCTTGGCCCGAATCGATTTGTCGTTGAACAGATTTAGAGCTTCCGCGTCCATCTTTTCATTCACCCTCCAATAATCAGTCTATTTCTTCGCACCGACTTGGCAACCGGGCAACTTCGCCCGATAGTATTCGTGCGCTATGTTCGTCCGTCCTCGTAAACCTGCTTGTAGGCGGCAAGGGTTTGTTTTGCCGTCCGCTCCCAGGTGAAGTCCGCGGCATGCTTGATACCCCGCCGGACCAGTTCGCGGCTGAAATCGGCGTCCGTAAGGCACTTTGCAATTCCCCGGGCAATGTCCTCCGGGGCGTACGGGTCAACGAGTACAGCGCCGGGGCCAACGACTTCCGGAACCGAAGTTACATTCGAGGCAACGACGGGTGTTCCGCATGCCATGGCCTCGAGCGGCGGCAGTCCGAAGCCTTCTGAAAAGGTGGGAAAGACAAAAACATCCGCTCCGCTGTAGAACATAGGCAGTTCACTGTGGGCTCGCCGTGGCACAAAAATAACATCATCCTGCAGGTTCAATTCATCAATTGCCCTGAAGATACCCTCAGAATGAAATATTCGCTCGCCGAGAAGGACGAGTTTGTGGTCCGTTTTTGATTCGTTCCTGAGTATATGGTATGCCCGCACCAGGCCTTCGACGTTTTTTCGCTGCGTCAGTGCGCCGATGAAAAGTATGTACGGCTGGTCTATTCCAAAACCTTTCAGAAAAGATGCGAGATACTCCTTGTCTTCAGCAGGCTTCATCTCTTCACCGATTCCGGGCTGGACGACGAATATGCGTTTGGGGTCGGTGTGAAACCGTTCGATTACCATGTTTTTGAGGAACTTCGTGTAACAAAAGATTGCGGAGGCGTTCTTGATGGCCCTGTCCATAAGAAACAACAGCCTCATTCTCCGCAGCGGCGGATAGAACTGTGGCTGCAGATACTGGCTCCAGCAGGTTACAGTGAAAATGAACGCGCCCGGCACAACGGGCGGTGCAAAGTGAGTGGCGTGGAGTATATCCACCGGATGCCTGAGCAGTTCCCATGTCAGGCCGAATGACAGGACCGCCCATTTTCCTGACGGCCGCAACGTCTTTGTTCGGAAGTTTCCGGCCGGGTCAGCCAGTTGAAGATCGCTTGTACTCTGTGGCGTAACACCGTATATGGTGTACGTGTTGTCTGTGTCAAATGTCGAGATCATCTCTATGACCCTTTTGTCAACAATGACAGGGCCGCCTTTGGTGCCGAGGTGACTTGAGAAATATCCGATATGCATTTGCTAACTTTCTTTTGAAATGCGCATAATGGGATTCGTCAACACTCCGTTTTGCCGTTTTTTTTCCGAAGGTGCTTGTAGCCCAGTCTCTGGTGATAGTAAATTGTTCCGCGATAGGTGCTGAGATTCGCAAAGAGGGATGCAAAACGGTTCTTTTCTGCGAGTTGCAGCACGGGTAGCCAGAAACCGTTTACGGTCCATCTGTTGAACAGGCATTTGCGCGGAATCTCTCGCGGCAGCATTCTCAGGAATCCTTTCAGACCCGCCTGCAGCGTGCAGATATGATATAGCGGAAATATGAAAGAAGCAGGCACATTCCCAGCGAGCATGTCAAAATTGAGCCCTCTTTCGTAAGCGCGGCGACAGACGGAATCCAGCGTTCCGGGGTGGTAGTGGTGGCAAAGCGCCTTTTCGTTGTAAATGAGCCGTAGTCCCTTTTCCCGGAGTCTATATCCAAGTTCGATGTCCTCATGGGCAGGGCCTTTTCGTTCCTTGTACATTCCATTTCTTATCAGGAAGCTTTTTTTGACGGAGATGTGGCACGCAAGGAAGTTTACGGCATCGATTTCATGTTTTCCGTCGAATCGGCTGTGGCGAAACGGGTCCCAGTATTTGTGCATCAACGTAGGCGGTAGTTCGGGCGACTGGATCACTTTGCCCAATACGGCGACATTTTCGTCAGGGTAATCGCTGTGGGTCTTGAGATGTTGTGCGATCATGTCCGAACAGGGCCAGACATCATCGGCGATCAGCAGCACCAGTCTGCTGCGGGCTTTGCGGATTCCACGGTTCTGCGTATACCCGGGGCCGTGATTCTCATGCCGGAGGTAGTCCAGCGCGTAGGGTACGTAACCCGTCATCGAATCAACCATTTCGGATGTTTTGTCGGATGAACCGTCATCAACAACGACAACTTCAAAATCCTTCGCCGGCGTGGTTTGGGCGGCGAGTCTTTCGAGGGTGACCTTCAGCGTGTCGCAACGGTTGTACGTTGCAATCACGACACTGATAAGCGGTTTCTCCAGCATGGGTCAGTGATTGCTCCTTCGACTTTCGGCGACTCCTTTTCTGAAATAGTATCCGAGCGATCTTCTTATCAGAAAACCCATGAAGGGCCGAATCAGCCTGTTTGTTTCACCTTTGCGAATCAATGGGATAGCCACATAAGGCACGGTAACAGGATTGAACATCAGGTAGCGGAGCAAGCAGATGAAACCAATCGATATCGTGTCGCCGAAGCTCAATCTCCTGGAGAACACCCTGTGCCTTCGGTAGAAACGATCGTCGGTGACATTGTCCTCATAAATGTGGAAGTTCTTTCCCGTGGCGTAGTTTCTGGCCATGGCGGTATCCACCGTCTGGGCATGGCAATGGTACGTGAGGGCATCCCTGCAATAAATCAACTTCATTCCATTTTTGAAAAGACGGTGCGAACATTCGAGGTCTTCGGCTGCAGGCCCCGGATATTCGAGGAATATACCGTTTTCAAGGAAGAAGCTGCGCTTCATGGAGAGGTTGCTAACCCACATGTCGAATTCGTCAAGCTCCTTTTTTCCGTCAAGTCGGCGTCCGCGAAACGGATCCCATGCCCTCTGAAAAGCGGTCTGACGAAGCTCAGGGGACTCCCTCAGTTCTCCTACGACGGCTATATGCGGTTCTGGATTTTTCATGTGGCACCTGTAGTGGGCGTCGAGAACCCCTGGCGTCGGGTGCATGTCATTTGCCAGAAATACAATTATGTCGGCCTTTGCCCGCCTTGCGCCGGTGTTATTGGCTCCTCCGGGGCCTCGTCTGTCCTGGTGAAAATAGCCCAGCTTGAAGGGCATGGTCTTTTTCATCGACCTTATCATGTCGGCTGTTCCGTCTCTTGATCCGTCATCAACAACGATTACCTCAAAATCAGATAGAGGAAAGGATTGTGCCGCCAGCCTTTCGAGTGTTGTCTTCAGAACGTCTTTGCGATTATACGTTGCGATGACGACACTTAGAGAAGGTTTCTTTTCTTCGGTTTGAGTTTCTGTGCCGAGAGTCATTACCCTTTTTGTCAATCCGATTGATTCACCTGTTCAGGGGCGAAGCAACTTTTTCGCAGTTTCCATACCGCTCAGAATTGCCTCATCACTCCACTGATACTCCCACGCACCGTATCTGCCGCAGGGATATACGTTATGTTTGTTGAGATACTCGTGTATTTGTGCAACGTTGTCTTTTCGATCATGGTCGTAAACAACGTAAGCGTACTTAAGATAGATCACGTCCTGAAAACCAACTCGGTGCCGAGCATTTAATACCCCCACCTTCAGCAGGTCGTTGTGCACGTTTGTGAGAAGCTCATCGGTATCCGGGGGACTGTCTTTGTCATAAGAGACTTCCGCCTGAATCGAGCTCGTACCGTCGGGCCTGAGTCCAGGACAAAAGTTATCCGGAAAGCTGATTCGGAAGAAAGAAATGTCCTTCTCCGGAAAGTGTATCCAGTGCTTATCCGTAATATCAGGGCTGTCGACGCCGAAGTTGATGATTGCTATCGAGTTACACTTCAGCCTAGTTGCAGTCTGGCGGATTTCCGACGGGACGTCTGGTATGAGTCCTATGAGTTCGGGCAAGGGTATGGTTGTGATAAGATTGTCATAGCTGACCACTTCACCGTCACCGTTGAAAATGACCTTTTTATTTTGGATGTCAACGGCGGTGGCCTTCATACCGCAGCGGATGTTGTCTATCCTGGATGCCAAGGCCTGTGCGAGGCCGGCAAATCCCGCCCCGTCCTTCGATGGATATCTGAACCGGGCATTAGGGCCGAGTTCGCTGGGGGTGTCGAGAAAAGCGCCCTTTATTACCTCCACGGTGCTCGGCTGAGGCACACGCGCATTTGTCCAGTCATAAGTCATGTTCTTCGGAAGGACGCGCCAAAACTTCTCCGCATAGGGTATCAGAAACGTTCGTGCAAAGCCCTCGCCGAAGTTATGAATCATCCACTGCTCATAGTCGGCAGGGAGGGAGTTTGCTCTTCGGGTCAGGAAATCGAAAACGCAGCGTATTCTCAGCATCAGAGGCAAATGTGAGCTGTTGACCTGAAACGGGTAACAGGTGTAACTTCCGTAGCTGTAGATGTATGCCCTTCTTTCATGGTCGACGAGTTCGAGGCCAACTTCCTTTAGCAGATCGTGAAAGCGCATGTCATTGCTGTGCAGAACATGAATCCCAAAATCAAAAACAAAACCTCCTTTGCAGACGGAGTCGGCAACACCGCCGGCTCTGGCCCCTTGTTCATAGACCGGAAAACCGGAATAGTACGCCGCCCCGAGACCGGCAAGCCCGGCGCCCAGTATTATATTACTGTTGTTTTCGCCGGGCATTGACTAAAAACCTATCTTTCTGAGCAGGTAGAAAACCGCCAGCGCGACTACGGCTCCCCAGACCGCTATGATTGGGTATCGGATCAATGGCGGTAGATACCTTCGTTTCAGCCGTTTGTCGGCTGCCGCTGTTGAAATCGAGTTTTCACTGCTATTTTTTGTCATGATTGCACCTCGCTGACAGGGGCCGCAGTAGTCTGCCGGGCCTTTATTCCTTTTGATGCAAAGAAGATTCTGATATTGAAAAAGGCAAACACGTAAACCATACCAACGGCCAGCACAAGGCTAAGAAGCGCGCTTAGTCCCACGTGGTAAACCTTTATCGGCTGCACAGGTCTGGCCGGAATCACGGCGGGATGTAGCACCCTTATCTCAGGCTGGACCGTTGTGGCGTGACCGAGCGCCTCAACGTAGAAGTCTTTCAAATGATTGTACTCGCGCGTGCCGGCGTCTATTTTCATTTGGATGTCGTTCATCTGTTTTTCCAGACCGGGAAGTGCGTCGAGTCTGATCTGAAGCTCCTTTATGGAACCCAGCAGATAGTCGCGTTTTGCGATCAGACCCTCGAGTTCAACCTCGGCGAAGAGCTTGTCCGACTCCATCCTTTTTATGTCGGTGGGATGAACATAGTCTTTCGCCTTTTTCTCTATTGCGGCCTGGAGGCCGGTGATTCTGGTCTTTTGCTCCTTGATTTCGGCCTCAAACTGAACGACCTCCTGTTCCGTCGCATGCAGTCTCTTGATGCTGCTTGCCGTCTCCTCAGGGATCGACGCAATTTTGTTCTTGATTAGCAACTGTTCAAGCTGCCGCCGAAGCATTTCGACAGCCATTTCTTGATCTCGCAACTGCTGAGCCAGCTTGATTCGCTTCTCCTCAGAAGGGTTTTTGTCCTGGTCGGTCAGCCATTCAACGAGGATTTCTCCGGTCGTGTCGACAATTCGGGCAGCCATCACGGGCGAGGAGTGCTTTACAGTCAGAGCGTAAACGTAAGAATCCTTGGTTGTGCTGATATCGATGTCTTCGCTCAACGTCGCAATAGCGCCTACCGTAGGGTCGTCCTTAATGATTCGTCCGTATTTTAGTATCATCCATGCCTTGCCCGCCAAGTCCTTGAGGAAGTCCTTGGTCTTTCTGTACCAGCGTTTGTACCAAGCGGGCTCACGCACGTGGACTTTCTCATCGAGATGGAGTCTCTTTACAACAGGTCGAAGAATGGCATCGCTCCTGACAATGTGCTGAAGCGTCTGGACAATCACCTTGAACGGTGCGTGTGGAGCGGGTGCGCCAAAGGTTTCGGTATCCTGCTGTCTGAGCACGTTGGTCTCGACGGGTCTGTAGAATATTGCAGCACCGGCAACGTATTTCTCGGAGAATACGTACGTCAGAGCCAGCGAGCAGAGACTCGCGGAAAGGCAGAAAACCAGAAGGAAGGCCTTCTGCTGTGAAAGAATAGTGATGTACTTTCGAAAATCCACGTTGAATAAATACTTGAACGGATCTGTCTTTTTGCCCACGTTTGTTACCCCTTCATGAACCACGATTACTTCGGTGAACCTTAAACACTCTTTTCCAAACAGGTGAGAGGGATGTTTCTATTCCATCCATGAAGCTACGCATCCGGTGAAACACCCTTCCGCCGCCTGTAGTATTCTATGACCTCGTCTATTCTGTCCTCGAGTTTGAACTTCGCCTGATATCCGAGTTCTTCGGCTGCGTGACTCACATCCGCTATTGAGTATCGCAGTTCGCCGGGCTTTACACTGTCGTAAAGCGGGCGGATGTCCGGATCGATCCGGTCACAAAGCAGTTCGGCAATGCGATTGACCGAAGTACTGATACCCGTGCCGAGGTTGAATATGCCTCGCAGAATGTCGGATTTCATTGCCAGAATATTTGCAGCGACGATGTCGCCGACGTGCACAAAATCACGCTGCTGCCGGCCGTCTCCGAATATCACGGGCGGTTTCTTGCCGAGCAGATTATTTGTGAAGATCGTAATCACACCGACGTAAGGCGTAAACGTCTGTCCCGCACCGTATGTGTTGAAGTAGCGAAGTACGTGGCAGTGAATTCCGGTATTCTGCGAGAACTGAATGCAGTACTTCTCGCTTGCCAGCTTCGAGATTCCGTAAGGCGAAATCGGTTCGGTCGCGTAATCCTCGCTGACCGGTGTGGGCGAGGGACAATCCGCATACACGGCCATTGAGGATGCAAAGACGATCTTACGCACGTCCGTGCCCGCACAGCATCTGAGCAGATTGATTGTCCCCATGAGATTTACGTGTGCGTCGTCGTAAAAGGCATTGATCGAGGAGCGAATGCTGACACGCGCGGCTTCGTGAAAAACAATGTCAACGTGGGCAAGGACCTTTGAGACGTCCTTCTCCTGACGCACGTCTCCAGGGACAAACTCAGCTCCGTCGGGAACGTTTTCAATTTTGCCCGTCGAAAGATCGTCCAGAATCACTACCTCAAGGCCCTCTTGGAGAAGCGCCCGTGCCAGGTGCGAACCGATGAAACCCGCCCCTCCGGTCACTAAAGCCCTCTTATACACGCCTCTAATCCCTCTGTACAATCTGTCTGCAATCGATATGTTCTTCCGGCGTCACGATGAACCTGTCTATATCGTGTTCGGCTGTCACGACCGTATCGGGGAAGATTACCGCGTTTGTAATTTTGATTGGATGCTCAACAACGACATTGTCGCCGATGACCGAGCCGTGTATTACGGCTTTGGGATGAATCTTTGCGGCCTTACCTATGATCGTGTCTTTGCCCCGCCTCTTAAGCTCAACGAGATTGCACTTCAGAACGTCAGCCGGATAAGTCACGTTCATGTCCCACTTGACGACATCGGCGGTCATCACCGGATAACCGTCGTCGATTATGATCTGAATCGTGTCCGTGATTTCATACTCGTCTCTCATTGCGGTTCTCGGCGTGCGTCGAATTGCATCAAAGACGTGCTGGGTGAAAAGATATAAACCGCATCCTTTTATCGGCGTGTTAACGTGGCGAGGTTTCTCTATCACCCGTTTTACAATGCCGTTATCATCGAGCGTAACTGTGAAATTGCGTTTTATCGCATCGGGGTCCTCCTCATGCTTTATCGCAAGAACCGCGCCGGCGTCGTCGTCCGTCATCTTCTCTTTCATGCTCTCGATGTTTTCCGTGACGAGAAAGATGTCACCGAGCGACAGGAGCATCGGCGATGAAATATGCGGCTCAAGTTTTCCAAGGGCGTGCGCGATGCCCAATGTTTCCCGCTGCTCTATGTATTCTATCTTTGGACCCAGGCAGTCACCGTTGCCGAACGACCGCGTGATCTCGTGTCCGAGATGGCCGATGACGATAATAATACGTTCTATGCCCAGCGCCTTCATGAGTTCAATCTGATAGTAGAGCAAAGGCTTGTTGCACACGGGCAGTATCGGCTTGGGATAGTGCATGCTGAACGGTTCCATTCTTGTGCCCTTGCCCGCCGCGAGAATGACCCCGACAATTTCTGTCTGTCTTTCCACCATGTGTCAAAACCCGTTTATAACCCTTCTCCTGCACAGCCACAGCTTAAATCTCATATAGAAAAGAAAGGCGAGCATCTCAAGCCCGGTGCGCAGGACCCGCAGCTTTGTCTGGCCGCCTTCTCTTTCACGGTGACTGATCCCGACCTCTCCAACGGTGCAGTTCATGGCCCGCAGGCGAATCATGATTTCGGTGGGAGTCGGCCATGCCCTTGCCTCAATACTGAGACTTCGGGCGATATCGCCCTTGATCACCTTAAGTGCACAGTTCGTGTCTTTCTGTCTGAGGCCGAACATGGTCCGCACGGTAAGGTTCAACATCCGGTCAGCGAACACCCGTACAAATGTGTCTTTCTTGCGAACTCGATACCCGGTGACCGCATCCAGACCTTCCTTCTCGAGCATCTCAAGCATTGCTGGAAAATCAGCAATGTCAAACTGGCCGTCGGAATCAAGCGTCACTAAATATTCTCCCCTGGTCGCATAAATGGCGCCGAACAAGGCATTTCCATATCCGCCGGGGTCCGGTGCGTGGGTAATCTTAAGATTGGAGTACTCTTTCTGGAGTTGACCGAGGATTTCAAGCGTTCGGTCGGTGCTGCCGCCGTCTCCCAGCACCACTTCGTGTGACATTTTGCTCCTGTCCAGAACGTCGAACCAGTTTCGCACAACGGCCTCAATAACCTGCTCCTCGTTGTATACAGGAGCAACGACCGAAATTTCTACTCTGTTATTCATCACGAGAGTGTTCCGGCAATTTAGAAAAGGATACCAAGTCTCAGATGTGACTGATTATTTGCCTTCGCTTCAAAAACATCTTCCAGCGCATGTAGACAAGGAAAAGGAACATATCGAATCCCGTTCGAAACAGCTTCAGATGAGATTGTCCGCCTATTCTAGGACGGTGCCGCACTCCGACTTCTGCTATTTTCGCCCCCCGCTCGGTCAGACGCAGCAGAATCTCCGTCGGCGTCGGATAGGATCTTGCTTCGATCTTAATGCTTCTGAGAAGCTCGCCTTTGAAGAGCTTCAGGGCACAGTTCGTGTCTTTCAATTTTACGCCGAAGAGCAGCCGGACGATAAGATTAAGCGCCCTGTCGGCCAACACCCGGAGAAAATTGTCTTTCTTGCCCATCCGAAAGCCGGTCACTGCGTCGCACTTGTGCTCTCGGCAATGGTCGAGCAGACGCACATAGTCCGAAAGGTCAAACTGACCGTCCGAATCGAGCGTGACCACATATTCACCGGTCCCCGCCTTGATTGCCTTAGAGAGAGCGGCGCCATACCCTCCGTTCTGATGCGAATCAACCACCCTTAGGTTGAGGAACTCATTGGCGAGACCTTCGAGAATCTCCTTTGTTCGGTCGGTACTTCCGTCGTTGGTCACGACGATCTCGGTGGCGTAATCGGTGCTTTCAAGCACCTTTTGCCACTCACGGATTACCGATTCAATATTTGCCTGCTCGTTGTAGGCCGGTGCAGCAACCGACAGGAACACCCTGCTTTGTGACACTGACTCGGTCATATCACTGTTAACCTCCCGTCGGTCGACGACTCATGTAGGAAAACGAATGAACCGCCAGCCTCGCAAGCGGTACGAGCCTTATCCTCTGCGTCCTGATCTTGCTGTATACGAAGCTGACCTTGAAGATCAGGCGGAAAAGTGGATTCTGCGGCAGTTTGATCATTCTGCGAACAAGAAACAGGGGGACTTTCATCTGCAGAAAAATCTGCATAAGTTTCTGCAGATTCGTGATTTCTTTTTCATTTTCGAGGTGCAGACTGCTGGAGACAAAGTACGACTCCTTCAGAACCGCCTCGCGCTTGTCGGCTTTTAGGAATCCCTTTTCCTTGATATATTTGCTGATTGCGGTGCCGGGATAAGGCTGCAGCAGCGAACACCATGCGAAGTTGGTTCCTATCTCCCTGTTCAGCGTGTATGTTTTCAGGGCGTTCTCGACCGTTTCTCCCGGCAGGCCGAGGATGTTATAGGTGGCCAGTTGGATGCCGTAAGCCTTTATGTGAGCAGCGGCCGCCCGTATCTGCTCGGACCGAACCTTCTTATTGAGCACGACCTCCCGAAGATGGTCGTCGCCGCTTTCTACACCCATTCTCACACATATGCATCCCATTTCCTCGATCAGTCTAACCATCCATTCTTCCACCTGGGTCGCTTCCACATTAATAATGAACGGCAGATCGACCTTTTTCTTGTAGAGAGGCGCGAACTCTCTGAGCCACGCGGGGAAAATGAAGAACGAGTCGTCGACGAAATTGAGTTTTCTCGCCCCGTATCTCTTCTTGGCCTCGTCGAGTTCGGCAATAACATTTCCCGGGCTTCTTCTCCGCAGATATTTGCCCTTGTTGCGGTAAAGATCCCTGTAAATATTGTTGAAGCAGTAACTGCAATTGTAGGGGCAGCCCCTGCTGGTTATTACAGAGAACATGTCCCTGCCGTAAGAGGCAATGTATTTGTACTTTGCATATATGCCGAAGTCGGGAGACGGTATTTCGTCCAGGTCCTGAATCAGCGGCCTAAGTTCGGTCTTGTGGATAGCTCCAGACAGGTCTTTAGACCAGATGTTGCGTACGTTGGTTGCGTTGCTACGTCCATCTGCCATTGTATCCAGCAGTTCGATGACAGCTTCCTCTCCTTCGCCGACGCAGATGTAATCGACATTCGGGTCTTCGATTATGCGGGGAAAAAAGGTTGCATGAGGGCCGCCGATGATAATCGGTGTTCCTGATTGCAGTTTGAGTTCAGCGGCGGTCTTGCGAACCCAGTTTTCCTGCCCCGTCGTGCAGGAAAATGCAAACAAATCGGCCCTGCTGCCGAGTGCGGTTTCAAGGAAGCGCGTTTCTCCCGTCTCGATGAACAGATCAGTTTTGTGACCAGCCCGCTTCAATACGGCTGAGAGCTGCTCAACGCCCAGTTTGACGAATGAATCCCGCTGCAGGAAAACAACTTTCATATACTCGGAAGCCCTAATCGCGTTTGAACGAGTTAATCAGAATCTGCAGGGCCGCCCTCGCGGTCAGTCCGACAATTGCAAGCAGATTCATAGGATGAAGGGCGGATTTAACGTGGAACTTCCTGAAATAGCGATAAGCGCCCAGGTGGAAGGCCTTTATCATGTGAACGCTTTTCTTCTTGCCGACCTCATTCCTCATATCGTGAACGGCGGTTGCGTACGGGGTATAGCATACTCTGTAACCGGCATCTCGTAACCTGCGGCAGAAATCGGCGTCAACCCAGTACAATAGGTATCCTTCGTCAAGAAAGCCGATCTGCTCAATCGCTTCTCTTCTAACCATCATACATGCAGTCGAAGCCCAGTCGGCTTCGAAAGGCTCGTCCTTTTCAAGTTCATCGAGCATCAGGTAATTCCGTGAGATCCGATTCCGGGGACAAAGTCGGGTCAGAATTGTCTCCCTTCCAAAGAGAGAGTTTAGAACCGATGGAAACCGCTTTACCACCGGTTGAGCAGAGCCGTCAGGATAAAGCATCTTGTTCACAACGGCGCCTGTCTCGGGGCAGGCCTTCAGAAAATTCAACTGCTCGCCGATAGTTTTTTCTCGAATCGTAACATCGGAATCGAGAAACAGAAGAAATTCTCCTGCCGACGCTTCTATACCTCGGTTAACAGCAGAAGCATAGCTGCCGGCCTCTTCACTCCTGCAAAGCTTAACGTGCGGGAAGGAGGCTTGTACCATCTCAACGGTTCCGTCGGTTGAATTGCTGTCCGAAACGATTACTTCGACCTCCCCGTCTCCGCAATTATCAAAGACGGAGGTAAGGCATTTTCTAAGGTCCTCTTTTACGTTCCTGCTCGGGATAATAACTGAAACTGTATGACTACTCATTAGTATTGCAACTCCTCACATTCTGCTGACAACCCCATGATGCCGCGTGCATACGGACGCCTTGGACACACCCCTTGTATCGGCTGGGGAGTATCTCATTCATCTCGCGGCCCATGCCTTGCGGCACGCCTTGGTGAGGCCTGTCCACAAGAACAATACTTTCCTGGCCGCCAGCACGAGAAATGAACTTCGAATAATAATAGACTTCAATCGCACAAGATTATCAACAAGCAGGACCCTGTAAACGCCCAGCAGCAGTCTGCACCAAGACGAGTTTCGGTTTCGAAGAAAAAAGCGAATCAGAAACCCTGGGGTCTGCGGTGCAATCTCATGAATACCGCGCAAGAGTGGGAATTTCTCCGGATAGTCGCCGTAACTATACATGTACCCATCCATCTCATTTACTTTGATCCCATCACGGATCGCCTTATCCCGCAGCGCCGTATTTGGAAACATGCCAAGGTTGAATATTTGCAGACGGTAGGGCTTTGGAATCTCGGCAAGCAGTCCGGCGATCTCGAGCATGTCGTTTTCTGTGGCATAAGGATTGCTGCCGATCAATTGGAATTCACCGATTATGTTGTATTTTTTAATAAGTCGCGCAACATCCAGGATTTGCTGCGACGAAACTTTTCGATTAAACACCTCCCTATTAATACGGTCATTAGCCTGGATACCGACCACCACCGACATTGCATTAGCCCGGGCCAGATATCTAATCCTTGCTTCGTCAAGTTGGGTGGCAAGCGCTCTTAACCTTAGTGGAAGCCCCACTTCAGACCGATATTTCTCCGAGAACTCTTCCAGATACCTTTCAGGCGCCGCGGCAAAGCTGTCGTCCTGAATGTTAATTATCCTCGTATAAGGAAAAGTTTTTACTATGTACTTCATCTCAGCTATGGCCGAGTCCACCGAGCGATAACGCACGTACTTGCCCTTGTTTTTGTACAATTTCCGGAAAAGCGAGTTGCAGCAGTAACTGCACGAAAATGGACAGCCACGGCTTATTATCACGTCGTACATTGTTCCGTTATAATGCATGTGTTTTCTGTACAGACGATGTGTCAAGAGTTTGATCGCACCCTTATCCATGCAATAGGTGTCGGACCAGTTTATCCTCGGAAACGGATACATGTCCAGATCCTGTATCAGAGGCCGGACGTCGTTGGTGGTCACCCGACCGTCCTTCTTCATCCAGACGTTCGGAATATCAGCAGCAACTCCGCCTTCTTCCAGAACCCGCACCATCTCCAATACCGTGTCTTCGCCCTCTCCAAGGCAAAGATAATCTGCATACTTGATCGATTCCTCAGGCTCGCAGGTCGGATGAATTCCACCCCACAACACCGGTGTGCCTGGAAATCGTTTCTTTATTTCCACAGTCAGCTCTCTGGTCCGAAAGAAATCAAGTGTCATCAGGGTAAGCCCGATAAGGTCAGGCCTCTGTTGCTCGATAAAGTCGAGAATTGCGGTCAATTCCTGATGTGATTGCTGCTGCCGGCCGCGCCGCTTGCACAGGTAAACATGTCTGCTCGGATAGCCGTTCTCCTCGAGGTGGGTAATAACATTGAGCAAACCAAGTGTTGTCATCTGACTCAGCATGTTGAAAAAGACGATTCTTATTTCTCACCTCCGCTTTTCGACTCGCCGGCAAGGAAGGGAACGTCAGCATTCTTTGCATACTCCGTCCCCGTCGGTTGCATTAAGCCCCTTCTCTTCTCTTGTAAACAACAGTTTCAGGCAGCTGCCGGCCATAGCCGGCAGAATGTGTACATTTCAAGCCCCACTGTTCCACCTGAATCTGAGAATGGGCTGACCAAGAAACCGAATCAATCTCTCAAACCCTCTGTCGCTTCCATGCAGTCTTAGCTTCGACAAGTCGGCGCTCTGTGTACTACCAGTGGTCCGTACGTAACATGTACGTTAGCCGCGGCGTACTTTTTCCGTCTTCTCCCTGTTCTTCACCACAGCAAGTCCTTCTCCTCCCCCTGCCAAATGCTTTGTCTCTTTTATTCTTATCCCGGTCTTCTTCCTTCGGACACCTCTATGGGGCCTTGCCCCGTTCACGTAATCGGGGAAATACTTCTCAATATACTCTCGCAGTGATTTTTTCCACTGGCGCATGTTATTCAGGCCGAGTTTCCTGAGATTGCCATTGTACATCATCTCCGAACGGGGCCGAGGCGCAAAGTACACATCCCTGAAGAAATCCGAACTTACCGCCGTAAGCTCGATATCCTCCCTTTCGCATACGTGCAGAATCTCCTTCGCCACGTCATATCGTGTTCCCTTGCCCTCGCACGCCATATGATAAACACCGTATTCTCTGCTATCTATCAGTTGAAAAAGATTTCTCGCAAAATCGTACGTGTAAGTCGGCGTCCCCCACTTGTCATCCACCGCGTAGATTCGGTTTCTACCATCCGCGACCTGCTCGAGGATCTTGAAGATGAATTTCTTTTCTTTTTCCCTGCCGCCGCCCATCATCCATCCGGCGCGAACTACAAAAGACCGCGGACAATTCTCCAATGCATGAAGTTCTCCCTCGTACTTGGTTCGTCCGTAAACCATTATCGGATTGGGCTGGTCCTGCTCCGTATAGAAGCCTGATTTAAGACCGTCGAAGACACCCGCCGTGCTCACATAAACCAGCGTCGAACCGTATTCCTCACAGAGCCTGGCAATCAGCAGTGTTGCCGAAGAATTCGTATCCTTCGCAATGTCCTGATGCGTTTCGCAATATTCAAGGTTCGTCTCGGCGGCAAGATGTATGACAAGGTCGGGCCGAAATTCCCTGAACACTCGGCTCACGTGCGCATCGTCGCGAACGTCGAGACGCTCAAGCCATTCTTCCGTCAGGTCTTTGTCGCTCGCACGCACCTCTTCATACAACGCGACCGAATACGGATATATTGCGTTCCCAAGCATACCCCCACATCCGGTTATAAGTACTTTTTCTGATTTCATCACCGCCTCTTGTGTTTACTAATTAACTTTCATTTCTACTTCCGGTGTCAGGTTGTAAACAAAATTAAAGTGCACAGGTATCAGGTTGTGCAGGTATTGCTTTGCGAAAGTATTGATTTCCGCTATCGCGGTCTTCGGCAAGTAGACAACATCGTAAGGTTTCAACTTCAAATCCGGCGCCTCCCCGCGCATTATTCTCTTGAGATTCACCGCATAGATATCGGGTTCGGGCGAGCCGTTATACCTTACCAGCACGACCCTCTCCAAATCCGCCGTATCCAGCGCGCCTCCGGCCTGGATCACCGTGTCATGAATCCGGAGCATCCCCAAGATCGGCACCAGACCGGGACGGGCAATCTCGCCGCCGACATAAACCTTCTGCGCCGCGGGATTCGTCACCGTCACCGTTACTTCGGGCACCTTGATGTCGTCGGCTACCACCGTTAGTTCCGGCACCTTGAAATCCTTAACTACTACTGTAAGATCCGGCTTCTTGAAGTCTTTGACTATGACTGCCACGTCCGGGGACTCCAGAAATTCCGAATACTTCTTTTCGAGAATTTTGGCAAGATGACCCGGCGTCAGGCCCGCCGCTTTCACGTCGCCTATCCGTTGAAGCGAAATCCTGCCGTCAGGCCGGATCACAACTTCGTCATTCAATTCATCGTTGTAGAAAAACTTTACAGCAATCCGGTTCCCGATGCTCAAAACGTATTCGTACGCCGCAAGAGCATCCACCGGATCCAGCTCTAGGCCCTTTCTCTCGCTTTCACCGCTGCCCTCGGCGTACAGAACCTTGGCATACTCACGCGTCAGTAATGAGTCCAGTTGCTCCGGTGTCAGGCCCGCCGCCTGCAGTTCGCCTATGTGCTTAAGTGAAATCTTGCCGTCGGGACGGATCAACACTTCCTGATCCAGTTCGTCGTCATAAGCAAAGTCTATCATCACTCTGTTGCCCACAGCAAGAACGTACTTGCCAACCTTGCCTTTCTCACCGGAACCTGAATTATCCTGCCCAGGCTCCGGGTCCGACTTTAGAACCTCGCCGGCATATAGAACTCTCGCATACTCTCGAGTCAGCAAAGTGTCGAGTTGCTGCGGCGTAAGCCCGGCTGCCTTGATCTCGTCAAGCAATTGAAGTGAAATCTTCCCATCAGGACGGATAGTCACCCGGTCGTTGAGCTCCGGTGTGTAAAAGAATTTGACCGCAACGGTGCTGCCCACCGTCAATAGATCCCTCGCCGCGCGATCTTGATACCTGCCTTGGCTGTCAGACCGTTCGCCCTCAAGAACCTCGCCGGCGTAAAGAACCTTCGAATACTCATGACGAAGCAATGTTTCGAACTGTGAGGGTGTCAGACCGGCCGCCTGAATTTCCCCTATCAGTTGAAGCGAGACTTTTCCGTCCGGCCTTATCGTGACTTCATCGTTCAGCTCCTCACTGTAGAAGAACTTTACCGCGATTCTATCACCCGCCCAAAGATAACAGGTTTCGCCTTCATTTTGCTGGTTGATCGCCACAATCTCCGCAGTCTCAAGGCTGGCCTTACAACCGCAAATTGAAAGCATCCCCGGCAGCACAATTATTAATGCCGCCAATATTCCACCCCTCTTTTCGTCTATGTCTCTTTTCATTTACCCTCACACCCACTGATAATCATATCGACGATGTCGTAGACTTTACCTTGATCCCCCATTTTTCCAATGGTAAAAATCGCTGCTGCGGCTCGGTGCCGGCATGAGTCCTCCGTTAATTCGAATCAACGCAATCCAATAGCTTCAAAGAAGCCGCAGTCTCCACGATAAGAGATTTCAGTGTAACACCTGTTATTTTAGCGAAGACCGAATGAGAAGTCAAGAAAAAAAAGGATGCGATAGATACCACCGGGAGAGTCCTTACAAGGGTAATCCCTTACGGTCGCAGCCGCCCTCGACTTATCACACCCTGCGCGCAAGAGAACATGCATTTATCGAGCAATAACTTCGTTGCATCTTCTCAAGTCTTAGAACATCTCCCAGCGCGCAAAAGACGCGTGTGAGATTTATCCGGACTTTTGTCTTTATTCGCTGGTTGCTTTTTTTACTGCAATCTGGTCGACAAAATAATGCGCAATCGTCGTTTGCCAGGTGCGACCGCACTTTTCTTCGGTTAGGATGGCCGAAGCTCTTGCCTGCCCTTGATTACGTTGGCCGCTCGGATGAAATGTTCGGTGAGCTTCCATTGCTCATCTGTCAAGTCACTGGGATATGGTGTCCTTCCCACATCTTTCTATATCGGCGGAAAGCCGACAAAATAACCACTTTTCACGCACGCTCTCAGTGATTATCGTTTCGCCGCAGCCTCTCAATGTCGCCCGCCACAATCTCGGCAATGATCCACTCCGGTTGAGGTTCGATTGCTTCGGCAAGCTCGTAAGTCTGTCGTATGGCTTCCGGAGCTTCGGGTTTCGGCTGACGTTCTTGCGGCCCGGATCCACCGCCCGGCCCTTTCCTCCTGGTAGACGAGACTTTTCGCTGCCTGGCCAAAAGCTCCTTTGCCAGGTCGAACTGTGGTATCTCGGTTTTCTCCCCACGTTTCCGCGCCGTTTCTGTTGTATCCCTTGCTCCTGTGGAATCAGAGGCCGCCAAATCCGCCTTCTTCGGAACGCCAATGCCTTGGACCTCTTCCAGGTTCGATTCTCCTCGCCCGGTTGTTTTCTCTTTCTTGCCTGGAAAGTCGACCACCTCGGCAGGTGGGGGCGATTCGTCCTTTTTTTCCTTCCGCTCGGCCTGTTGGGGCTTATTGTTATATGGTGGGATTACGTCCCGTGCGCGAAGCACATCCGCCTTGCTCTGCAAAATATCGGAATCCAATTGTTCGTTGCCTTCCACTTTGCTCACCGTATTGCCTCCTTCAGAAGCGCTGACAGTCTAACGTAATCCGCCCGGCTGGTCAAGAGCAAATCCAGATTTCTCGTTCCGACGAATATGTTTGCGATGTGGCGCCACGGCGCTTTGTATAATCATAGCTCTTTGCCTGAATGGTGAAGAGAAGAGCAAGACCGAAAAATGCACCGTATCGCCCTTTGGTTCCGCTTACTTTGTGAACTCTTTGAATCGGTCTTCGAGCTGCTCTTTGGTTCGGATAGCTTCGTAAGCAATAAGCAGGAATCTGAAGTGCGCCGTTTGTCCTTTCTTTAGAGTAAGACGCAGAGGGATAACGGGATTCTTTTTGTATTTGCTTTGTCTTTGAAAGTCGCCCTGTCCGAGTGGGTTGGCCGAAAACAGGCCGTAGCTTCTGACATGCCAGTAAGTCGGATAGTTTATGCTCTCCGGGTGATTGAGAATGGCGACGCCGACGACTTTTCCTTCTCTTACGCCCTGCAGTGCAACCCATCTTGCGCGCTTGCCCCAGGCTTTCCTGGCTGTTTCATCTCCATTTGAACTGAAGTACATTCCCGTTCCTTTGATAGACTCCTTCGGCAGAGGTCTGCCCGGGGTGACAAATTCAGAACCGCCTTCCCTCAGGCAGTCGGCCAGACGAATGGCGAACACGCCTTCTTCGGTGTCATCAAATACCACCTTGTCAGCGACTGCGGTCAGAGCGATGCTGAAGTCAATGGCGTATTCATTGCGTAGTTTGTCCGGCAGAAAAACCATTGTTCTGTCTTCTTTCAGCAGTACGTTTGCCTTCTTGTCTATCCAGTGCGAAATAACGGAAAGCCTCGCCTCGGTCTTGCCGACGGTCATATCGGTTATTTCGATGTGTTTTATCTGCGGAGGCGCCTTGACGTTATTCCAGAATTTTGTGCCGTTGACTCCGTCGACGGAAAAGAAGAGCCCGACGTGGTGCAGGTGATCGTCTGTTCCGCCATCCATCTTCACAAGAGGGTATCTGCGTGTCACCTCAATGCCGGATGGCGTGCGAATCGGGACCAACACTGACTTGGGCAAATCGTCCCCGTAGAGGTAGCTTGTGAAAAGCCTTCCTTCGATGAGTACGTCGACTCTGCCATCGTGTTTTGAGAACTCAATCCCGGGCGAGATTTGCTCTGCCAAGGATGGTAATGCAACGGTGCATACGGTCAATATCAGTATTGTTCTTTTCATAATACCACCTCCTATGTTAAAAGTCTACTCCAATTTTGATTATTTTTTTACACAACTATTTGCCAGTACAAAGTTTGGGAAGTCTTCAAATACCCAATCATTCTTCAAGGTGCTGTAG
>Ga0180438_10002053_pt1 | contig 33965 bp, 39 predicted proteins | sample SS_ome_12_FD_132455 | JGI IMG/M metagenome (GOLD analysis project Ga0180438, IMG submission 132455) | Hypersaline lake sediment archaeal communities from the Salton Sea, California, USA - SS_3_D_2 metaG | ecosystem: Environmental > Aquatic > Non-marine Saline and Alkaline > Hypersaline >... | reverse complement strand
TCTCGCGGTTTCTCGCGGATGTCGTCAACGCGTTCGCGGAATTTTAAAAGAGTTCGGCATCGCGTCGAGTTGGCATGATGAAACGTTAAGTTTTTCAGGCGACGACTTACTTGACGAATCGATCGAACGGAATCTCGATGCGAGTTTGCGCGCCGACGGAATTATTTTGCGCGCCGACCAACTCGCGGTGTCGGAGTCGATTCGAAAATTTCCCGAGTCGGTTGTTGACGCGGTTTGTTCGGCCGGGAAAACCGAAATAGTTTTACATTCCGTTTCGCGTTCGCGTCAACCGACGATTGTTTTGGTTCATACTCGCCAACTTCTTTATCAGTGGTTCGAACTCGCGCAACGTCGTTTCGGTTTGCCGATCGGCGAAAACGGAATCGGAATTTTCGGCGATGGTAAAAAGCAAAACGGAAAGTTCGTTGTCGGTTCAATAAAAACGATTTCGAACATCGTCGAACGCGATCCGGATTTTGTTAATCGATTCGGGTTCGTTGTTCTCGACGAAGGGCATCACGCGCCCGCGCGAACTTTTCAAGAGTTGGTGGAATCTTTTCCCGCGAAGAATCGAACGGCGGTAACCGGATCGTTGAAACGACGCGACGGAAAAACATTTTTAATTCATGATTTGTTTGGCGAAGTTCGCGCGAAAATAACCGACGACGAATTGATAAGCATCGGCGCGGTTATGCCGGTAAAAGTTTTCGCAGTGAAAACGAATTTTTATTTCGATTACAGGAACAAAGATTTAATCGATCGCCTCGAGGCCGCCGGAAAACTCGACGAATTCGAAGGCGCGAAAAATCGAATCGCAACGATAAATAAATTTTTACAGCAGTCGGGAATTCCGCGCCGCGAATTTCACGACTTTATGGAAAAAGCGATTCGAAGTAAAAGTCGAAACGAAATAATCGTCGATATTGTCGCGGCATGCGTTCGACGAAACGAACCGACGTTGATTCTTTCAAACCGGACTCGTCATTGTCGATTGATTCAACGTCGTTTACGCGAGCGCGGAATCGACGCGGGTTTAATGTTGGGAGGTCAAAAATACAAAAAAGAAACCGAACGAACCGAAAAAGAAATGCGCGACGGAAATCTTCTCGTCGGCGTCGGAACGTCCGTCGCTGATGAAGGTTTAAATATTCGTCGATTGACGAACGTTATAATTACAGGAACCGGCGCGGGCAACGATTCGCGGATTAAACAACAAGCGGGCCGAACGAAACGTTTATTCGACGGGAAAACCGAGGCCCGATTGATTTATCTTTGGGATTGGAAAATTCAATCGTTCGCTGGCGACGTTCGAAAATTAAAATCGATTTTCAAGAACGCGCAAATCATTTCGTCGGTTCGGGAAATGGAGAAACAATTTTGGCGAAAAGAATCAAAATCGAGAAAAAGGAAATTGACGAATTAAAAATCGACAAGGCGGTGAACGTTCTGATCGACGCGAAAATAATCATTCGGAGTAACAACGGGTATTTGGTTTTTATCAAACAACCGTTCGTCGATCGTAAAAAGAAACCCGCCGTCGTTGACGCGCGGGTTGCCGCGTTGAGATTCGATCGGCAAAGCGAAGGGCAGAAACGACGGCGATATAAAGTCGCGCCGTCGGAACGACCTCAATTTTCGCGGTTCGCCGTAAAAGGAAAAATCGAAAGCTGGAAGGTTGACGATTTCATCGGATTATATTTGTCGCGATTCAAAAAACATTACGGCGAAGAAGATTACGAACTCGCGCTCGACACATTGAAAGAATTTAATTCGTATCGGGCGCGATTGAAAAGTTTTGTATCGCGTGCGTTTAGTCAATACGAATTAAAACATGTATTCGACGACGACGCCGCGAAAGAGCGATTGCGAAATTATATCAACTGGATTTTCGACGAATTTTTACCGTCGGATGATTCTAACTGGATCGAATCGCAAATTTCATTCGGATTGATTTTCAATTTACGACGGGCGCCGGTTTTGAAAAGGTTCCGGGCAATCGAAAGAGGAGAACGAAGTGGAAAAACGCGAAAGAGAAAAGACGACGACTGGAGCAAAAAAGAAACGTGGAAACAACACGTCGGCAAACCGCGACGATCGAAAAAGTAAATTCGTTCATCGAGCGTATATGCGCGCCGGGTTCCCTGCGCGATTTTTTAACGTCGAACGATTGTCGATTAAAACATTCGGGCAGGAAAAATCAGAAACAGAATTCAACGAACGCGAGTTAAAGAAATTTTTCGCGTTCGTTGATAATTTATCGGATAATCTTTTGGCCGGAAATTCGCTGGCGATTTGCGGCGGCGCCGGGTTAGGCAAAACCCGGTTGCTTTGTTTTCTCGGGCGGGAAATATTAAAGTATTTATTTGAATCTCGACTCGCAAAACCGGAAGTTCAAGATCGAATTTTCGATCGTCGCGAGATTCGATTTTTTCTTGCGTCGGAAATTACAGATTTAATTCACGATTATGATTTGTCGCCGACCGCGCGCGAACAACGCAACGCGCTTTTTAATTGTGACTTTTTAGTAATCGACGATATTACAAAACTTCAACCGTTTAAGGGCGGAAAGGAAGTCGTCTTTCTCGATCGGGTTTTGCGAACGCGGTATCATGAACTTTTACCGACGTTTATCACGTCGCAATTTCCGTTCGATAAACTTGGCGACGCGTTGAGTGAACCGATTATGGATTTATTATATGAAATGTGCGAAAGCATTACTTTAATCGGCGATTCATGGAGACGATAATGCCCGAAAAGAAAAAACGGAGAATAATAAATTACGACGTTAAGAATAAACAAATCATTCTCGCGGCGATGATGAAGAATCGCCGATTGTGTCGTCGAATTATTTCCGACGTTGCCGTAAACGAATTCGTCGCAAAACGACACCGAATTATTTTTGAAGGTTTGCGAACATTATTAAACCGACGATTGAAATTTTCGATCGACACGTTGTCGGTTTCTTTGAGCGGGCAGGATTTCGGCGGCGTTGCGTATTTGCAGGATTTACAAAGCGCGTTCGAACCTGATTTTGAAAATATAAATTTTCACGTTGAAAAATTACGGCGCGACGCGATAAAGTTCCGAGTTAAATCCGGCGCGTTAATTGAATTAACGGAACTACTTGACGATCCGGGCGCGAGTTTATCGTCGATCGAAAACACGCTCGGCGGAATTCATTCCGAATTACGTCGCGCTCGAGGCGCGCGCAACGCGCAAATTATTTCTGGCGATAAAGCGATCGAAGAATACAACCGCGAAGTTCGCGAACGCGAGAGTGTTGAATTCCGCGGATTTAATTTACTTGAACTCGACGAACGATTAACCGAGGCGCTCGCGCCCGGGTTGTTATCGATCGTCGCCGCGCGGCCATCGATGGGAAAATCGACGTTCGTTGCGAACGTCGTTCGAAAGTTGGCCGTTCGTAAGGTTCGCGTACTATACGCGCCGCTTGAAACTAAATGGATCGCGGCGATCGATACTTTAATCACGTCAATGACGGGGATTCCTTATGAGGATTATATTCGGAACCCCGACGAACTTTCAAAAAAGGAGCGCGCGAAAATTGATCGCGCGGTAAATCGACTTTTCAAAAATCGACGATTGAAAATTTGGCGCCCGGAAATTCGATCGATCGACTCTCTCGAAAATGAAATCGCATCGGGAAATTATGAAGTCGTTTTCATTGATTTGTTCGAAAATTTATTGTCGAGTTTAGATCAAAAAGATATCGCGATTGCATTGAAGCGTTTACAAAAAATCGCGCAAGATTACAATGTTCATATTTGTATCGTTCATCAGATAAAGCGCGCCGTCGTTGAGCGAAAAGATCGTCGCCCGCGACTCGACGATTTAAAAAATTCCGGCGGATATGAAGAGGCCGCTGATTTAATTTTGCTAATACATCGCGAATATTATTACAAACGTCAATCAGGCGAACTCGATGACGACGATGACGACATAATGGAAATTTGGATTTCGAAACAACGTCGCGGGAAAATAAACGTTTGCGTCGCGTTCGAATTCGAAGCGGAATGCGGGCGAATCGGAGAACACGCGGCCGATTATGTTCCGGCGTTATTTGAGAACGGAAAGAAAAAATTTACACGCGACGAATTGAAAACCGGGCAGGTTTAATTGTTAGAACTTTTCAAAAATTTAATCAACATCGAAACGGTTCTCGACGCGCTCGGAATTGATTACGTCGAGAACGGCGATGAACTTTATGCAATTTGCCCGAATGTAAATCATCGCGAAAAGAAATCATCGTGGTCGATTAACCGCGATGTTGAAAGCGAATCGTTCGGGCGGCATAATTGTTTTGGTTGCGGTTTTCGCGGGAACCTTGAAACGCTCGCGTTCGATTTATTAGAACTCGATTCGATCGACGACGCCGAAGATTGGATTTTATCTTTGTTCGGAATCGATTTTGATTTAACTCGGCCATCGATTCAAAATCGTTTGTGCGACGTATCGATTCGAAAACGTTTGCGTCGCAAAGAAAATCCGTTCGACAAACCGCGGCGAATTTTTTTGAGTTCGTTCGAGCGCGTGAAACTAGGAGATAAATATTATGAATATTTGCGCGGTCGCGGTTTAACACGCGGACAAATCCGGCGACATGACGTTCGAAAATCAACGTCGGGTAAATATCGACAACGAGTTGTTTTCCCGTTGCGCGATCCGCGCGGTATAACCGTTTCATTCTATGCGCGCACAATCGGGAATCGCGAACCAAAGGGATTATATCCAAAAGGAAAGTTGACGATTTCGACGACGTTGTTCGGATGGAATTTTTTTGATCGCGAAATCGACGGCGCGATTCTAACCGAAGGAATTTTTGACGCGTTGAAGGTTGAACGGATCGCGCCGCGATTAAAACGTTTCGGCGTCGGAAATCCGCTTGCCGTTCTCGGCGGGAATCTTTCGGCGATCCAATCAAATTATTTAAAACCGTTGTCGGAAATTTTTATCCTGCCAGACGGCGACGCGGGCGGGAATACTTTCGTCGAACGTGTCGAACGTCGATTGCGACACCGCGTAAAAGTGCGCGTCGTCGAAACGCCGCGCGGCCTCGATCCTGATGAAGTGGATTCCGATGCGCTCATTGAATTACTAATGTCGGCGCGCAAACCCCGTCGCAATGTTTCCGTAAAAATAAAATACTCGCGAAAGTAGAATGAAAATTTTTTTCTTTACAACGGACAATTCCTGCTTTATCTTTACCGTGGAAAAGTTTAATTGCGAACAGAAATTTGGTTTAAAAATTCAAACGAGAGTAAGGAAAAGCGATGGCGAAAAAAATCAAAATCAAAAAAACAAAATCGAGAAAAGAGATCGTCGTCGAACCGTCGAAAAAGAAAAAACGGAAACGACGCGTTAGAGAAAAACCGGCGGCGGAGTTGAAAGCGAAAAAGATTCCGCTCACTAAATCAAAAGGAGAAAAAAAGAAACGTAAAAAAAGGATTCGAATCGTGAAAGAAAAATTCGTCGAAACGATTAAAGAAATAAAGTCGCCGCGATTTGGGCGCGTCATTGTAAAAGCGTCGATCGAAGGTTGCGGCGCCGTTTGCCGAACGGCCGATTCGACGTTCTCGCCAATGCAATCGCATAACGTTTTTCACTTGAGTTGGTTTTTCAAACAGATTTCGAAAGATCGTTTCGAAATTCATTTGCCGCGGAAGGGCGATCCGGAATCGGGCGAAATCGTCGGCGTCGTCAACGCGGTATATAAACGCGAAGGCGACAAACGCGTTCGACGCTGGCGGTTAAACGAAATATCGAAAACGTTCCCGGATAAACGAATAATGGCGGCGATCGTGTACCATCTTTATAAGATGATTGAGTCGAACAAAATAAACGTGAGTCAAAAATGGTTTTTCATTTCCGGCCCGACGACGCGATATTTGTTGAGCGGTTCCGAAAAATGGAAATCTTACGCAACGTTGCCGATCGATGATAAATAAAACAAAACACGACCGTGAATATTTTCGGGATTGGTTCCCGATTAAATTCAAAAAACGCGCAAAGAACGGCGAAACGAAAATCGTTCAACGTCGATTCATTTTGACGGAAGGTTTAACCGATCGGTTCACCGTCGTTTCTGAAAAATCATTTATCGATTGCGGAGTACCCCGTCGAACAATCGGAGTTTTGAAACGCGTGAGTAATAAATGGTTAATTGTTTCACCGTTCGTTTGCGTTGACAACGAATCGTTTGACGACTTACGAAAAGCGATTCGACGACTTTATAAACACCGAATCGGGAAAAAATAATGTCGAGCGATTTAAAATCGGCGAACTTGATAATCGATCGTTTTCGAAAAATTATTTCCGCGAACGAATTCATTTTAAACGATGAATCGAGGAAACTTTTAAACGGTCTCGAGGCGACGGCGCGCGACGGGTTTCAAATTGGATCGGGCGCCCTGCCGAACGTGAAAATATCAATTGGTAAAATTCTCCGCGAACTCCGCGCGAAAAATAAATCGCAACGAGCGGCGATTGATGAAATTAAAAGTTTGGTTTAAAGGAGCGGCGATGGCGAAAAAGAAAACAACGCGAACACGTATAAAACCGAAATCATTGAAAATAAAATTTCCGCGGATTGATTTCGACGCGCTCGAGATTAAACGCAATCCGAATCATTACGACGGGCAAACATGGAAATTAAAGTTCAATGATTGTAATGGAAAACCGAAACCGAAATCGCATCGGTATTGTATCGAAACGAATGTCGAACTAAAAGATCATAAAGGGAAATTGTTCGGGCGCGCGTTTCATCATCACGCGATCCGCGGAACGAAAATTTATTCAACGGGTTGGTTGCCCGTCGCGTTGAATGATAAACACGAAAACGAATTGCGAAAACGCAAGCGCGTTTTCTTTTCCTTCCTCAATGACGAATCGATTTTATTCGATGAATTTTATGAGCGGATTTTAAAGGATAAAAAACGACATGAGCACGTTGAAAAAAATCAAGAATGAATATGTGAGTTTACCCGACGTTGCGGAATTGAAAGGCGTATCGCGCCAGGCCGTTTGGCAGGCGGTTGTTGCCGGACGTTTACGCGCGGAAAAATTCGGCCGCGATTATTTGGTTCGTCGAATTGACGCCGAAAACTGGGAACCGAGGGTAAACGATGGCGCGGAAAATTAAAATCGAGAAACGCGCGCGGAAAGTTCCGTTCACAAAACGCGAACAACTCGATGTTGAATTATATCGAATGAAACGCGGAAATGATTCCGCGTTCCCGCGCGTCGTTGAATATTTCGAGCAACTGAAACGAATAAAAAAACATTGCGCGCGAAAAGGAACGCGATTCAATTTAATTGTTCTCGACGGCGACGATTTATATCAAATCGCATTGACGACGATTTGGGAATCGGTTCAAAAATTCAAATTTATTTGCCCGAAATGTGACGCGCGATTTAAAACGAACCGCGAGTTCCTCGATCATCAATTTAAGATTCATGGCGAAGTTGGTTGCGCGCCGCGCGTTTCAATTGGCGATTACGTCGCAATGATGGCGTATAATGAAATGAGAAACGCTATCCGGAAAGAACGCGCGCGAAAAAGAAATTTATTACTTGGCGATGCAATTTCGATCGACGAAATGAACGACAACATAATTGAAGACGATTCCTGCCGATCGTTGAAATATAAAAACGTCGAACTCGCAATCGCAACCGAAAGCGAAATTGAAAGTTTAATGCGCGTCGCGGAATTGTTGACGTTTGCCCGCGACGAACTCGACGAGCGATCGGTTTTAGTTTTAAAAATGTTTGCGGGCGGGTTTACAAAAAACGAAATTGCAATTACAATGGTTCGTTCCGGAATGTCGAAAAAAGTTCATTCGGCCCGCGTTTCGATCAATCGTATCTTACAACGTCGGGCAGATTACGCGTTGAAATTTATTGGCGCGTAAAAAACTTTTGAGTAATGAGCGCGGTTTTTACATTAAGAAGGTAAGGAAAAAAACGAAGCGGGTTCACAACGAACCGAACGTAAATCACAAAAGGAGAAATGAAATGGCGAAAGAAAGTACAAAAGCGATGCGGGATTATCTCGAGGCGAACGACGTTAAAATTCCCGCGAAAGCGAAAACGGCCGTTGCGTTGAAGAAAATTATTCTCGGGTTCTGGGATGAGAACGAAATCGAACCCGAGTTTAAATGCGATACGTGCGGCGGAACGTTCCCCGACGACGAGTCGATGACGTGTTGCCCTTGGTGCGGTTCCGAATTCGACGACGACGACGAACCCGACGACGACGAACCCGATGATGACGCCGACGATGCCGACGATGATGAACTCGACGACGATGAACCCGACGACGATGAACCCGCCGACGATGGCGACGACGAACTCGACGACGACGACGCGGAACTCGACGACGAAGAAGTAATTTCAAAACCCAAAAAGGCGAAAGGTAAGAAAATGAACGAAACGAAAAAGAAGGCGACGCCGAAAAAGAAGGCGACGCCGAAAGAAACTCCGGCCGAACCGAAACCGAAAGCGACTCCGAAGAAAAAGGCGCCCGAGAAAAAATCCGCCGCGAAGAGCGAAAAGAAAAAGGCGACGCCGAAGAAAAAGGAATCCGCCGCGAAACCCGAAAAGAAGAAATCGCCCGCGAAAAAGAAATCGTCGTCGCGCGCGTCAACCGGCGCGTGGTCGACTGGCGTTTCCGTTTCCGCGCAACTGAAAGATTTCAACGGAACCGTAATCCAGAAAGACGGAAAAATTTCGTTCACGGATTTCCGACTCGGAATCGAATCGATCGCCGCGAAACTCGAGGCCGAAAATCCAGAGGTCGTCGAATCGATGAAGCGACTCCGGCGCCGCGCGCAATACGCCGTAATGCCTGCCGCTCACGACAAACCGTTCGGAAAAAAGGAACTCGCGAAACTCGTTTCGAACTGGGTTGACGCTCACGAAAAATCCGACGATCGGAACACGAAGTTCGCAAACTCGGCGATGGCCTGCCTCGCTGGCGGGCGCGCGCGGTTGAGTTCCGTTCTCGAGGAACCGAATTACGATGCGCTTTGGGAAGCGGGCGCAATGATCGAGAAGGCGATCAAATCGACGAAAACCGCAGTCGTCGAAAAACTCGCCGTCAAAATCATGGCCGTTTTCGGTTGGGAGTTGCTCGAATAAATTCCCGATGAACGAACGGAAAATTTTTCCGAAGGGCGCCCAATCGCGGGCGCCCTTCGGTTTGTTAAGTTCGGATCGGGAATGAAAAATGAAAACAAAAAATACAAATGATGGTTTTGTTCACTTACATTTACATTCAGAATTTTCTTTTCTCGACGGTTCGGCGAAATTAAAAAGCATTGTCGAACGCGCGTCGAAATTGGGTTTTAAGGCGATCGCCGAAACCGAACACGGAAATATTTTTGGTTGGTGGAGATTTCAAAAATATTGTGATGAATTCAACGTCAAACCGATTTTCGGCGTCGAATGTTATGTCGCAAACGATCGAACGCGCCGCGGGGTTACAAAAGAAGAACTCGACCAAATCAACGCGGAAAATCCGGCGGGAATGCGACGGCAGGCGAAGAACGATTTCATCGAGGAACACGGAATCCGTAAACGCGAACACGTTGTCGTTCTCGCGAAAAATAACAACGGATTGAAAGGAATAATCCGACTCGTTGAGGAATCTTACCGAACAGGTTTTTATTACAAACCGCGAATCGACGAATCGATTTTGTTCCCGCTCGCGGGCGACGTTGTTATATTGTCGGCATGTTTACAAGGAGTCGTCGCGGCCGCGGTTAAAAATGGCGGCGTTCGCGCCGGGTTGCGCGTCGCGAAACGATACGCGAAAGTTTTTAAACGTGATTTTTATTTAGAAATTCAACCGAATGAAATCCCCGAACAAAGTGAACTCAACGCGGCGATTTTAGAAATTCATCGACGAACGAAAATACCCGTCGTTGTTACGAACGATGTTCATTATATTCGCAAAGAAGATTTTGAAACGCATGACGTTTTAATGGTTTGTCGCCATAACGCCGACAAAGAATTTTCAAAGTCGGTAACCGTTGAGGATGAAGATCGGTTCCGATACGATACGAACCGATTGTTTTTAATGAGCGAACGCGTCGTTCGGAAATCGTTTGCGAAATTTCATCCGGAAGTTCCTGCCGACGTTGTAAGCGTCGCGATAAAAAACTCTGTTCGGATCGCCGATCGATGCAACGCGCGGATTGAAAAACTTTCGCATCCGTTGCCGGATATTGAAGTGCCCGCGAAATGGAAAGGCGACAAGAAAAAATATTTCGAATCATTAGTTCATCGCGGTTGGCAACGTCATAAACTCGACTCTCTGCCGATTGAGGTTCGACGCGATTATAAACAACGCGTCGAATACGAACTCGAACAACTTTACCGCGCTGACGTTTTTGTTGATTACTTTTTGATCGTTTGGGATTTAATTCGCTGGTGTCGCGAACAAAATATTCGCGTCGGGCCGGGTCGTGGTTCCGCGGCAGGTTCGCTCGTTTCGTATTTATTACGAATCACGGAAGTCGACCCGGTAAAATGGAAACTAATGTTTGAACGATTTATGTCGCCCGCGCGAATTGATCTGCCCGACATCGATCTTGACTTTCAAAAAGATCGGCGCGAAGAAGTAAAAGAATATTTGCGTGAAAAATACGGCGCCGATAATGTCGCGACGATTTGCGCGTTCGGTTCGATGCAACCGCGATTAGTTTTAAAAGATGTCGGGCGCGCGTTCGGTGTTGATTGGCGCGAAGTTAATCGAATCACCGATTTCGTTTTGCCGAAACACATGAGAGTTGAACTTGGATTGGAAACATTAAAAGAAATTTTTGAGGAATATGAGGAGTGTAAAAGGTTTGCGAAAAAATATCCGGACGTTGTTCGACACGCATTTAATCTCGAGGGAAATATAAAGCAACTCGGAACGGGCGCCGCGGGAATGGTTGTGTCGCCCGTTCCTGTTCGCGATGTTGTTCCGGTTATTTGGCAAAAGGGCGAAATGGTTACCGGGTTCGATAAAGATGATTGTGAAGAACTCGGTTTATTAAAACTTGACGTTCTCGGGTTGAATACGTTGTCGATTCTTTCGCGCGCCGTCGATTTAATTTATAAACGACAAGGCGTTGACGTTGAAGAAATTTTAATCGATGGCGATTTCGACGACGAAAAAATTTATGAGGAACTCGGCGCCGGAAACACAACGGGAATTTTTCAGTTCGATACGCCGGGCGCGCGTCGTGTTCTTAAAGATTTACAACCGAAAACTTTTGAACATATTCTCGTCGCCGCCGCGCTCGATCGACCCGGGCCGCTAACTTCGGGCATTACGCAAACGTTTATTAAACGACGACACGGTAAAGAAGAAGTTGAGTCGATCGATCCGCGTATCGACGACGCGCTCGGTGAAACTTACGGCGTTATGATTTACCAGGAACAATTGGTTCGGATCGCGCACGATGTCGGCGGTTTATCTTGGGGCGACGCCGACGGAATACGAAAGGCCGTCGGTAAAAAGAAACCTGAATTACTTCGATCATTCAAGGAAAAATTCATCGACGGTGCGATAAAAAATGGATTGAAGAAAAACGTCGCGGCGAAGTTATGGAACGAAATGGAAAAATTCGGCGGTTACGGTTTCAATAAATCGCATTCGGCCGCTTACGGTTTAATTGCGTATCAAACGGCGCTCTTGAGAACACATTATCCGCTCGAATTTATGTGCGCCGCGCTCGAGTTTGAAAACGACAAAGAGAATTATCCGCGGTTAATACGCGAATCGAAACGACTTGGTATTTCCTTATTACAACCCGACGTGAACGAATCGCAAAAAAGTTTTTCAATTTCCGATGCGGCGGAAAATACATTGCGCGTCGGTTTGACGAACGTTGACGGAATCGGAGAAAAAGCGGCCGATGCGATAATTGCGGCGCGTCCGTATAAAAGTTTTATTGATTTCCTTCGGCGCGTTAACAAACGGCAGTGTAATAAATCCGTTATCGCCGCATTGATTCGCGTCGGCGCATTCGAAAGTATTAAATCGAATCAACGCGAACTCGAGGAAAATCTCGAGAACGCGTTGATTTATATACGCGCAATCGAAACAAGTAAACGGCGCGCGGAAAAAACCGGCGACGTGAGAGACGCCGAAGAAACCGCGTTGTTAGTTTGGAAACGAAATTCCGATGCGCCCGATCGTGATGAAATTTTGAGCGAACGCGAAGAACTTTTAAATTTCCCAATCGAAGAACATTCCGTTTCGCGGTTCGAATACATCGACGAATTAAAGTTCGATCGGTTTCGGCGACTCGAGGAATTCGATGAAATTTATTCCGACGAAATTCTTGAGCAATACGACAACGGCGACTTCATGAAGGAATCGTTTAGAAAAATAATGACGTTTGTTTGTTCGATTCCGAAAGTCGGAAAGATGAAATCGAAAGAACAGGTTGAGGGATTTCAAGGCGGCGTCGTTCGTTGTTCGATCGAAGATAACACGGACTCGGCAACGTTAATTCTCAATGAGCGTTTATACGATTCGCTCGGCGGCCGGGAAATTGAAAATGCGAATCATTTATTCGCGGTAAAAGCGCACGCGCTTTCGAGTTACAAATTGAACGCGTGCGAAATTATTGACTTGAATAAAATGTCGGAACGCGATCCGAAATCGTTCGAACCGAACTCGCTCGAGTATTTTTTATTTGCCGATCCATTGCGGGAACTTCAACCGCGTTTAGTTCAAAAAGGAATTACGCCGATTAAAAAATTCGCGTACACAAAACGACTACTCGCGGCGACGATCGCCGGGCGGATTTGTTTCGTTCGTCGATTCCAAAGTCGGAACGGAAACGAAATTATTCGATTCGCGATTGAGGATTTTGAATCGAGTTGTGAAGTACTGGTTTGGACAAAAAAGATTCCGTTTTACGAATCGATTATTCAACCGGGAAATTTCATCGTTGCGCGACTCCAGAAAATGCGCGGGAAAAGAATCGGTATTGTATTTCAACTTTCCGATGACGATTCGCGAAAAGGCGTTGCGTCGATTTACCCGATCGCTGAACTTTTTAAAGTCGATTGAACGCCGCGTGATTTACATTTAATATTTAAGGAAAGGAATATGCGAAATGGATAAACAAAAAATGAAACGCGTTCGTCGAACGAAAAAACCGACGGCGGAAAAACGGCCGACGTTCGATCCTTACGCGTACAATAAAAAATATCGCGTCGTTCAAAACATGCTCGACAAACTCGATATAACGGCGACGTTTAATCAATTGCAGGAAAATTTATCCGTCGATACGCGCAAAATGTCACGCTCGGAAATACTCGAGGCGATCGACCGCGCGTCAACGTTGCGCTGGCGCGCGGGTTTGTTGTATTTAACCGCGAAGCAAGAACGCGCGCGAATCGAAATGTTTTTTCAACGGAATATGGGCGATTGGGAAATCGCCGCGCGCCGCGAACTCGCAAAAATGAAAGCGAAGAAAAAAGGAAACGAACCGATCGAAGGTCAAGTCACAACGTCACTCGTTGAAAATTATTTGGCGCGGCATTTTCCGGATTATCGGAAATTAAAAAATCAAGTATCGATTGCGAAACGAAACGAATATTTATTCGAAGAGTTACTCGACACTTGGCGATCGAGAACATCGTTATTACAAAGCGCGGCAAAGTTAGTCGGCGTCAAGGTACTACCCGACAAAGCGTTGCCCGATTGATTAAACCCGAGTCGAACGTTCGTAACCAAACCAAAAGGAGAAAAAGAAAATGTCAAGACTCGATCGAAAAGGTTTCGCGGATGATGTGAAGTCCGGAGAAAGTTTCGGCGACATCCTTTCCGTGAAAAAGGCCGACGACGGAAAATTAACCGTCGTCTTTCACCCTGAGGGCGATTTTCATAAATCGCGCCGTCACTGGATTCCGACGCTCGTTGAAAAAGAAGGCGAAGGAAAATCGAAGAAACGGAAGTCCGTCGAAATCGTCAACCTTCCGTATAATTGCCCGGGAAAAGAAAAGTGCGCGCTCTGTCAATTGATCGATCACATAAAGAAATCCGGCGAAGTCGATCTCGACGAAGTTGTTCTTGCGTTCGGTTCGGGCAGGAACAAAAAAGAAATTCTCGGCGGCGAAATTATTCGCGACAAGGAATTTCTCGCGGGCGGCGGTTGGCAAAACGACATGACGATCAAAACGGATTACTTCGCAACCGTCGTTGATATAAACAACGTTGATGAAGGTTTGCAAAAACTCACCATGGGTCGATCGCTCGCGTCGTCGGTTAATAAAGTTATGGAACGCACGATTGACGAACAGGGCGACGATGGCGATCCTTTCCAAAATCCGTATCCGTTCATTCTCATTTACGATGAAGACGAGAAATCGCCCGCGAAAAAATACGACGCGCAATATTCAACGAAGAAGGTTCCGAAAAAAGTTCTCGCGTTGTTCAAAAAAGAAAAACCGCTCGACGACGAACTCGACGAACTCACGGCGCCCGCCGATCCTGACGAAATCGCGAAGTTGATTTCCGAAGCATTGCAAATCGAGTGGGACGGAATCGAAATCGAATCGGTTGAGGTTGACGACGACGAAGAACCGCCGAAGGGCGCGCGCGGTTCGAAATTAAAATCAAGAAAGTCGACCTCGAAAAAGAAAAAGGCGTCGGAACTTGACGACGACGATGAAGACGACGACGACGATGAAGACGATGATATTCCCGTCGATGTCGGCAAAAAGAAAACCGCGAAAAAGTCAACCGCGAAAAAGACGACGCGCAAAAAGAAATCGGAACCGGAACCCGACGAAGAAGACGACGACGACGACGAAGAAGACGACGACGAATTCGAGTGCCCCGTCGAACTCAATCCGGAAGAAGATTTCGATGAATACGAGGATTGTGACTCGTGCGAATTCCGCGAGCGTTGCGAATCGTTGAACGACGACGACACCGATGAAGAAGACGACGACGCCGACGACGCCGACGATGAAGACGACGACGACGAAGAAGACGACGACGAAGAAGACGACGACGAAGAAGAAGACGACGACGAACCGCCGAAGAAATCGCGCAAATCAAAACCGGCCGCGAAGAAACCGGCCGCGAAGAAACCGGCGCCGAAATCAAAACCCGCCGCGAAAAAGACGACGAAAAAGAAGTCGAAAAAATCCGGCGATGAAACTCCGGATTTCCTCGAGGGACTTGACGACGACGACATTGACGATTGTCCGTCGTGCGGTCGCCCGATTCCTTACGACGCGGAATCCTGCCCTTACGATGATTGCGACGCCGAATTCGACTTCGACGAAGAAGACGACGACGAATAAATCAACCTGAACGATGGCGCGTAAACAACGCAATAAAACAAAACTCGCGGTCGGATTGCCGATTCTTGCGTCGAAAGTCGCAAAGCGGTTATCCGACCGCGGTTTTAAAATTTCGGAACGCGATGCAAAAAGAGTCGTTGAGATTTTTTTTGATATTGTCGCGGAGTGCCTTGACGCCGATGATGAAATTAACGTGAAAAACTTTGCGAAATTTTATCCGACGACAATTAAACAACGTCGGTTTGTAAATCCCAAAACAGGCGACGCGTCGATTCGCCCGGCATTTAAAACGATGCGCGTGAAACCTTCGGCGAATTTAGTCGCGTTTTTGAACCCGGAAAAAAACAATGGCAAGAAAAACTAAAATAGAAAAGTCGCCGTCGAAGAAAAAGAAACGGAAACGCGTCGTCAAAAAAACGGCAATTGACGCGCCGGAAAGTTTTTTCGACATTCCTGATTTATCAAACGAACTTGGAATCATCGCGGAAAAAATTCCCGATCTTTCAACGATGGAATATACGACGCCGCATATTTTTGTTCCGACGATTTTCACGTCGTTCAATCGCGCGATTCAAACGGGCGGCGCGCCGACGGGTTGTTTATGGTTGGTTTACGGACCGTTCGGCGAAGGTAAAACCGCGTTCACGATCGGAATGATTGTGTCGTTTTTACGACTCGGATTTCCTGCGATGTATGTTGACGCGGAATTCGCGGCGGATACGCAACGCTGGTTCCGTGCGCTCGGCGGCGACGGTTTATTGAAAAATTGTTTGTACGAGCGCCCGCAAAGTTACGAGTCGGCAGTCGAACGAATATTCAAGGCGATTAACAATTTCAATGCCGCAAAAACGGCGGGGAAAATTTCGCCCGACGCTTGCTTTATAATCGTTCTCGATTCGATTAACAAATTAGTTCCAAAAGGCGAAATGGAAGAAATTATGAAGGCCGCGAAAATCGGGCGAACGTTCCCGATTCGCCCGCTCTTTAATTCGTTGTTCGCGGATAAATTAACGCCGACGGTCGGCGCGTCGAATGTCGCGTTCGTTATGATCGCGCAAGAGCGCGACAAAATCGACGCGACGCAATTCGAACGAACGTCGAAAGTAAAGGGCGGGAAGGCGATTCAATACGATTCGTCGGTTATGGTTCGCGTCACTCGCGGTAAAAAAATCACCGTCGGAAGTAATGAGAAAAAAATTCACATCGGAAATCTTCATCGATTCGTCGTCGAGAAAAACAAAATCGGGATTTGTTTCGAACGCGGTGAATTTTTTACGTCAACCGGGAAGGGCGACGCGCCGCTCGGATTTGATTTACCGCGCGAAATAATCGAGGAAGGTTTAAAGCGAAAGATCGTAAAGAAAAAAGGAACAACGCTATACTTGCCGGAGGGAATCGACGCCGAACCCGCCGTCGGTAAAGACAAAATGATTTCGCAACTTCAATCGAACCCGGCGGCGTACCGCGCATTGTTCGATTACATGAACGAACAAACGGCGATAAATATCGACGACGACGACGAAGAGTCGATCGATGAAGACGAATAAATTAAAAGAGGAATTCCGCCGCGTCGTTGCGCGGATCGCCGCGCAAACGACGTTGACGGCGGCCGAACTCGAAACGTTCGTTGATCGATTACTTTATGCGTGCGACATTGTTCGGCCGAACGAATTGACGGTTGAGGGATTCACAAAAATCGTTTCGACGGCGATCGGTTTTTTCGAAATCGCACGCGGCATCGAGAGCGGCGAATATAAATTTCAACCCGACGAACTGGATTTAATCCGCGGAATCGTAAACGAAACGGGGCGAAACATTCAATGAAAATTCTCGCAAAAGGCGACTCGCATTTCGGTTTGAATTTTTCTGGCGTCGATTTATCCGACGACGCCGAAAACGTTTACGCTGGAATTGTCGACACGGCGATCGAAGAAGATGTTCACGCGTTCATTGATCTTGGCGATTTGTTTCATTCGAATCATCCGCGCCCGGAAATTTACGCGCGCGCGTTTCGTCAAATCCGTCGTCTATCCGATGCGGGAATTTTTACGTTTATATTAACGGGAAATCATGATGTAAGTTACCGGCCCGGGCGCCGCGAATCGCTCGCGCCGTTAATTGAATTAAATTTACCGTTCGTTCGCGTCGTTCCTGATGTAATGGTTCTCGGAAAATTTTTATCATTTGCGCGGAGGGAAACCGAACTTTTCGGCGCGCGGGCGAAATTTATTCCGAAGTTCAAAAAAGCGCGCGGCGAATGTTGTTTCGTGTTCCTGCCATTTATACCGCGAAACAAAATCGCCGAACGCGGAGAGGAACTCGAGGAACTTTTACTTCACACAGTTGAAAGCGCGTCGTTTATCGCGTCGCAAAAAATCAAGGTATTGTATTTTTTTCATTACGAATTCCGCGGCGCGATAATAAATCCCGATTCATCATTTCGCGCGACGAAAGCGATTATTCCCGACGCGATCCGAAAGAAGAAATTTCCATCGATCGGAATCGGCGGGCATCTTCATCACGCGCAAATATTACAAACGCGCCCGCATCCGATTATTTATCCGGGTTCGGCGCAAAAAAATTCGTTCGTTGACGCGAACAAAGAAAAAGGTTATTTAATAATCGACACGGAGAAACTTTAATGGCGCGTCGAATCAAATTAAAATCGCCCGAGAAACCCGCGCAAAAACGCGAAAAATCGCAAACAGGCGATCGACCACGACGTTTTAAACGTCGGCGCGTGAAAAACGTCGCCCTCCCGAAAATCGACGCGATTGAAGGCGCGAAATGGAAATCGACGACGTATTCCGGGCGCCGATGGATTAAGTTCACACTCGACTTTGCGAAGAAACCGGAGTTGTTCGAAATTTGGCCCGATATTTTAAAATCCGAAAAAGTTGATGACGCTTTAGTTGAGGTATCCGTTTGGATCAAATACGAAGATTTGCCGAAGTTCGACGCCGCGCGCGCGACGAAAATTCTCAAGTCGGCGTTTTATCTCAAACCGATTACACCGCGCGTTGTTAATATGAAATTTAATTTCCTGCCCGACAAAGAAAATAATTTCGTTTCCGTTTCGGTAACTCCGCTCGAGCGAGTTCAAACGTTTGTTAATTTTCGAAATCCGATAAATAAAGAATTCGCCGAACGCGTCGCGATGGAAGTGATAAAAGGTTTTCATCCGACATTTAAAGGATACTTGAAAGAAGTTCCGGCGCCTGATTTAATGACGCATCACTACCGCGCGAAACGTCGAGCGAAAAGAAAATTGAAAAAATGAAAGTTCGATCCGTAACATTAAAAAATTTCCTGCCATTCATCGACGAGCGCGTTGACGTTCCCGACGGTGTAACCGGAATCGTCGGCCGATGGCGCGAAGATTCCGCACGATCGAACCGCGCCGGAAAGTCGGCGTTTCTCGAGGCGGTTAATTATGCGTTGTTCGGAACGTCGCGCGCGAAAAAATTGAATGAACTTGTCAATCGACGCGCGAAGAAAAAAGAAATGTTCGTCGAAGTCGAGTTCGATATTGACGGCGAACCGTTCGTCGTTCGTCGCGGCGTCAAAAGCGGTAAAGGTTATCTCGAGGTTACCGGACTCGACGGCGCGAAATCGCGCGAGTCGTCGGAGTACATTTCCGAGTTCGTCGGGATTTCTGAAAAAGAATTTCGTTTATTGAATTACGTTTCGCAAGGTGATATTACTTCGTTCATGGATATGAATTCCGCGCAAAAGAAAACGTATTTAACAAACTGGATTGAAGACCCGGTTTGGATCGAGTTCGAAAACGACGCGAAGCGAATTCATAAAGAAGGCGTCGAAGAAGTTTCGCGCCTTGAAGGTTCAATTGAAAATTTACAATCGCTCGCGGGCGAAACGTCGATTAAAGAAATAAACAAACAACGGCGCGAGTTGTCGAACGAGCGCCGCAAACTCGAAACGGGAATCGACTCGTTGCAGGAACGACGCGGGAATTTAAACCGCGTCGTTGTTGAGTTGCGTCAACGCGTGTCGGAAGTTTCGGCCGCGATGAAAACGATTCACGGATTAAACGTTGCGCGCGCTCGCGTCGAAAAAGAAAACGAACCGGAAACGATTCGTTCGCAAATTGAAACCGTCGCACGCGATTACAAAAAGAAAGAACGAAAACGCGACGGCATCGAAACGAAACTCGGGAAAGTAAAAATTGATCGAATCAAAAAATCCTGCAAAGAGTCGCGTTTTCGTTTGGCGACGATCGACGATGAGATTCGGCGGTTGAAAAATGACGTTGCGGTTTGCCCGATATTAAAAGAAAAATGCGATCGGATTTCTAAACAATCGCGCGATGAACGGATTGAAAAATTACGCGCGGAAAAACCGCGGTTAATTAAATCGATCAAAGGTTTTGAGGAACGCGAACAACGATTCGATAGATTAACGAAACGTGTTCGGGATTTAAGCGATGAAATTCTTGAATTGAAGGAAACGCGCGGCGCCCTCGAGTCGCGGTTAATGTCGGCCGAAAAACGCGCCGAAGAAATCGCACGAATCGACAACGAGTTCGCGCGCGTGTTTAAATCGTTCAAGGTTAAAAGCGTTGACGCCCTCGAGACGATCGGCGACGAAACCGCCGAAGGAATTGACGCCGCGACTCGATCAATTGAGGAACTCGACGATGAAATAAAATCGGCGAACTCGATGTTGAATCACGTCGTCGCGCAATCTGTATCGTTGAAAGAACGCGCCGCGAACGCGCGACGTATTCGAACCCGATTGAAATCGGAAAAAGAAAAACTCGCGCGGGCGAAAATGATTTTAAACGATGTTGCGTTTGTGAAATTTATGTTTAGTAAAAACGGAATCCCTGCCGAAGTTTCGAAAACATTGTTCGTTGAAATCGAAAGCGACGTGAACTTTATACTCGCGCAACTCGAAACCGGATTGCAAATGAGAATATCAACCGCGCGCGAATTGAATCGACTCGAGGCGAGTTGCCCGGGTTGCGGTTACAACTACGACGCGCCGAAGTCGCCGAAGAAGTGCCCGACGTGTAAAATGAAACGCGCCCGCGCGACGCGCGACGAATTAAATTTCGAAATCCTCGAGGGCGATTCCGCTTCCGGGTTTCATCTAGATTCCGGCGGCGGAAAGGTTTTAATATCGCTCGCCGTTCGGTTGGCGATTATTCGTTTACTACAACGGCGAATGAGAAATAAATGCCGATTCGTTGTTCTTGATGAAATTTTCGGTATGCTCGACGAACGAAATCGTCAACGCGTTTTTGGTTTGGTGACGCAAACGCTCGAGTCGATCGGAATCGAACAAATATTTGTCGTTTCGCATTCGGAAATTGAATGCGAAAATATTCTCGAGGTTACGCGCGAACGACGATTCGATTCAAGGTTAATTTGGTTATGAAAAAGTTATCAATCGAAAAAATGAAAAGTCGTTTTGATAATTGCCGCGAGTGTAATTTGTACCGCGGCCGGAAACGAATTGTTTACGGCGACGGGAATTTCGACGCGCGGTTTATGTTTGTTGGTGAGGCGCCCGGGCGCGAAGAAGACGCGGCGGGAATTCCGTTCGTCGGCCGCGCTGGAAAACTTTTGCGCGCGATTGCGTTCGACGAAATCGGAATCGAACCCGCCGACGTATTCATAACAAACGTTGTCATGTGTCGCCCGCGAAACAATCGCGATCCGAAGAACATCGAGGCGCGCGCGTGTTTCCGCCGATTATTAAATCAAATTTACGCAATTAAACCGCGCGCGATTATGACGTTCGGAAGGATCGCGTCGAACTGGTTAATAAATGCGACGATCGAACCGCGCGAAATGGAGTCGATCGGAAAAATGATTGCGGCCGCAAACGAAAATTGGGACGGCGCGCAATGGATCGCATTTCATCGTCAACGCGAAGTCGTGTTGAAAGCGCCCGTCGTTCCAAACTGGCATCCGTCATATTTAGATCGACAACGACACAACGAAGATTTATTCGACGCATTCAAACGACAATTTCAATTTTTAGGAAAAAACAATGAAGGAAATGAATCGAAAAAAACGAAGAGTTAAACGAATGAAAAAACGTCGCCCGACGCATGTTCTCGGAATCGATCAATCGTTGCGCGGTTTCGCGGCCGCGCTCGTTGTTGAACACGAGTTGCGCGATTACGTTTTTATAACCAACCTGAAAAAGTTGGCGAAGAATGAACGCTCGATTTATATTCCGAACCCGAAGTCGGAAAACGACGGCGTTCGTCGAATGAAAACCGTCGGCGCGTTCCTTACGCATTTAATCGCGCGCTGGCGCCCGGACTATGTCGCGTTTGAAGATTACGCGTTCGGCGCGCAATCGAGTTCGATCGTGTCGCTCGGCGAACTTGTCGGCGTGATTAAATTTGTTTTGACGGTTCGCGGGATTCCGTTTCGAGTTTACGATCCGAAAACGGTTAAACTTTACGCGACAGGAAAAGGCGACGCGGAAAAAAGCGACGTGACTTCGGCGATCGAAAATCGTTTCGAAATTGATTTGACTTTCGCGTCGAAATTTAGTAAAGATAAGAAACGGAAAATCGGCGAAGGAAACGACGGCGACATCGCCGACGCGATCACAATCGCCGACATGTTGAACACTGAACTCGACGTTCGCGCGGGGAAAATATCAGTTCAGGATTTACCAGAAAACGAGCGTCGAATTTTTAATCGAGTAACAAAGAAACGGCCGGATAATATTTTATTCCGCGACTTTGTTCAAACGACAAAAGGAGATGAAATAAATGGCGAACCGAAAATCAAAATCGAAATCGACGACGAATAAACCGAAACGTCGCCGCGTAAACACCGACGCGTTGACGATAAAAGATTTGAAACCCGATCCGGGAAACCCGCGCGAAATCGACGCGCGCGCCGCGAAGGGTTTACAATCGTCGATTAAACGATTCGGCGACATCTCCGGAATCGTATTCAACAAACGTTCCGGGTTTCTCGTTTGTGGGCATCAACGACTCGATCAATTACGGAAGGTTTTCGGCAAAGATAAAATCAAAATGGAGAACAATGAAATCGTTTGCCCGAACGGTTGGCGTTTTCCTGTTCGCGTTGTTGATTGGGATGAAAAAACCGCGCGCGCCGCGCTCGTCGCCGCGAACTCGGAAGCGATCGCCGGTTCGTTTACAACCGACATTGACGTTTTGCTTTCCGAACTTCAGGAAACCGATCCGGAAATGTTTGAGGAATTAAACCTTGACGAATTACTACTCGTCGAACCTTACGAACTCGACGAACCGATCGAAGAAGAATTCGGCGAAGTCGTCACCGCGACGCCCGGCGGAAAAAAGGTAACCAAAAAACTTTGGGTTTATTTCGAAACCGATACGCGGGAACAATACGACTGGTTACTTGCGCAATTCGCGGCGAGCGACGAAAGCGGAAAAACGTCACAACGACTTTTGAGTTTTTCGAAAATTAAAAACCTGATAATGAAAGACGCGCCGCCGAAAATTCGGAAAGCGAAATCATTGGGCGACGATTCAACGCGCGCGGTTAAAAGGAAATTCAAATAAAGGTTAAACGATGAAAAAGAAATTTCCCGAACAACTCGAGGGCGAGAGCGCGAAAGCATACCGCGCCGCGACGTGTTTTTTCGAACTCGGCCCGACGCGAACGACGAAAGAAGTTTCGCGAATATTAAAAATGAAAGTCGATCAAGTCGACTACCTAAAAACAAAATATCAGTGGGAACAACGCGCGCGCGAGTTCGACATTGAAAACGTCACCGATGAAGATATCAAACAGGCGCAACGGCAGGCGGAAATAAATGATCGCGTTCATAAACTCCGGTTAAAAATGTTGGATCGCGCGGAACAAATGATGAAATTTCCGTTGACGCGTCAACGAACAATGCGAGACGGGCCGGACGGTGAAGAAGTCGTTGTTATTGAACCGATGAACTGGAAACCCGACGACGCAATTAAATTAACAAAAGCGTCGCTCGAACTCGGAAAAATTATTATTGATTCGGGTTCGTTTGATGAGTCGTTGTTGAGCATGACGGCGAACGACGACGACGCCAATAATGAAAAATCGCGCCCGAAGAAAAAGCGCCGCAAACGGGTTTTGAAGGAATGACGATTCGCACTTTTTGTAAAATCGCTGGCGAACCGCCACTCGCACTTTTCAAAATTAAAAAATCAAAGTGGCGAGTGGCGAACCGCCACTCGCACTTTTCAAAATTAAAAAATCAAAGTGGCGAGTGGCGAACCGATAATCGAGTAATTTTAAAATGAAAACGATCGAGAATAAAACTTTTTGTCACGAGTGCGCCTGTTGGCGCCCGCGCGCCGAATTAACAATCAACGCGAAGACAGGCGAGCAAGGTGATTTCGGCGAATGTAGGTTCGGCGCGCCCGCGGCGGAATCGGCATGGGGTACAAAAAATTATTATGATCGATCGCTCGTTTTGTGGAGTTGTTGGCCAGTGACGAACGCGAACGACTTTTGTTTCGACGGCGTGAAAAAGGTTCGCGTTCCGGGAACGGAGAAAAAATGAAACGATTCGAAATAATAATCATTGATGGGAACCTTCTCGCGTTTCGGAATTTTTTCGGGCAACGCGATTTGAGTTTCAACGGGCAAGGGACCGGGTTGCCTTACGGATTTCTTTCGTCATTATTGACGATCCGCGAAGAATACGCCGGGCGGTTTTACGTCGTTTGGGATAAAGGTCGCGATCTCCGAACGGAAATATTTCCGGAGTATAAAGCGAACCGCGGAAAAACGCTTGACGAACAAACGTATAAAGATTTTCAACGTCAAAAGAAAATCGTTGTTCGATTATTGCGTAACCTTGGGATTCTTCAGGTTTCGAAACGCGGCGCCGAAGGTGACGACGTTTGCGCGACGCTCGCGAATAAATTTATGAATAAAGAAAAGTTAATTGTCACGAGTGACCATGATCTATTTCAATTGATCGACGAACAAACATTTATATTACGCGCCGCGCGCGACGGTTACAAATTACTCGCGGCGCATTCATTCGAAAAGGAATTCGGGGTTCCGCCGGGATTTTACGTTTTTGTTTTATCATTGACGGGCGACAAGGGCGATAATATTCCCGGAGTTGACGGCATCGGATTGAAACGCGCCGCGCAAATTGTAAACGACAATCGAAAGTCAATTCAAAAATTCATTCGCGGTGACGACAACGCGGAGTTGGTCGGCAACGAAAAAATGATTTCGAAAATACGCGCGAACGCAAAGACGGTTCGACTCGCTTATAAATTGGTTCGTTTATACGACATCGATCGACTCGTTTTTGAACGCGGCGAATTACACGAGAACGTTGTTAAAAATATTTTCGCGAAACTCGGGTTCGTTGAGTTTCGCAAACGGAAAATTTTTCAATCAATCATCGGATTAAAGGGATGTTGATGAAAATAATTTCGATATCAAGAGGAAAGAGAGTCATTGTCGATGACGAGGATTATGACCGATTGATTTCAATGGGGCCATGGTTCGCAACGGCGGTGGTTCATGGATCGGGCGGTCCGTATGCGGTAAGAAAAACATCACGGAAAAAACATCCCGCCGGAAAACAAAAAACGGAATTGATGCATCGAATTATAATGCGGGCAAAAAAAGGAGAAATGATTGATCATATCAACGGAAACGGGTTGGATAATCGAAAAGTCAATTTACGATTTTGTACGGCGTCAACAAACCAAATGAATCGTAAATCGGTACGCGGATCAACATCGAAATTCAAAGGCGTGTGTTGGAATAAAAAGGCAAATAAATGGCAGTCGCAAATTAAATTAAACGGAGTTGTTATGTTTGTTGGACTTTACGAAAGAGAATTTATGGCGGCGCGCGCTTACGATCGCGCCGCGCGGGAACACCATGGGAAATTTGCTCGATTGAATTTCCCGGATCAAAAAAAAAGAAAGACAACCGAACATGTGTAAAAAAGATTGTAGAAAATTAAAAAGGAGAGTGAACGATGGCCGAAAAAACACTTGAAAAATTAAAGTTCAGAACTTACGAGCAAAGCGGCGAAACGAAACTTGGCGTTGAATTTTATTCGGCGCCCGACGAACTCAAGGCGATGCAGGATTTAACCGAAACGGAAGCGATCGAACTCCGCGACTGGTTAAACACGCAATATCCGGCAACTTAAGGCGGGATAAGTAAATGCCGAAGTGCGGTCAACGATGTGAAGTCTATTCGCGCTCTGTCGGATATTATCGCCCGGTTGAAGATTGGAACCGCGGCAAGCGCGAAGAGTTTACGAAACGTTGAGTTTATACGCGCGCGGGCGACGAACGATTGACGCCCGAACCCGACAACGATCGACTCGAACAGGAACGCGCGACAAACCCGATTTTTAACGGGGAAGGAAATGTTTAAATGAACGAAGAAACAAAAAAAGAAATCGAGGAACAATTTGTTGATGCGCAAATCCGCGCGCTCGAGATTTTAAAAACGAAACGCGCCGAAGTTTCGATTTCAGGTTCGATGGCAAAGTTGCGAATATTTGTCGCGCAAAATCATATTAAACGCGCGGTTCGATACACGATCAAGTTTCCGTCGATTCATGCTGCGGAAACTTTCGCGCAACGAATTGTACAAAAATATCCGTCGAAAGTTGAACCCGATCCGCAAATAAAAATGTTCTGATGAAAATTCCGACGAACAAAATATTAAACGGCAACGCGGCCGAAGTTTTAAAAACGATTCCGTCGGCCGCGGTTCGTTTAACCTTAACGTCGCCGCCTTATGATAATTTGCGCGATTACGACGGGTTTAAATTCTCGTTTGACGAAATCGCCCGCGAACTTTATCGCGTAACAATCGACGGCGGGGTTGTCGTTTGGATCGTCGCCGACGGAACGAAGAACGGCGCCGAAACCGGAACGTCGTTCAGGCAAGCGTTGACGTTTTGCGAAATCGGATTTCGTTTACACGACACGATGATTTTTGAAAAAATTCACTCGAATAATATTCCGAACGTTGCGCATAAACGTTTCGTTCAATCGTTCGAATACATGTTCGTTTTATCAAAAGGCGCGCCCGACGTTTTTAATCCGTTATACACAAAATCAAAAAGCACTTGGAAAGGCGCGCGAATGAAACACGCGCGTCAAAAAGATGGATCGGATCGCGTCACGATGCGCGCGGAACAAACAATCCCCGGGCATCGTTTATTGACGAACGTTTGGAAAATAAAATCATCGACGGCGTTGAACGATTACGAAAAATTAGTTCGCAAACATCCGGCGGTATTTCCTGAAGAACTTGCGCGACGACACGTTCTCGCGTGGTCAAATCCGGGCGATATTATTCTCGATCCGATGTGCGGTTCAGGAACAACGTTGCGCGTTGCGCGTCAATTACGCCGAAGGTTTATCGGAATAGATACGTCGAAAAAATATTGCCGACTCGCACGGCAACGATTGCTTTTTAAAGAAAGGAAATAATGATGGCGAAAAAAGTGAAATTAAAAAACGATCCGGGCGACGCGGTTCGTCGGCGAAATAAAAAAAGGATTCTCGCGAAACGACGCGAACCGAAACCGCCGCCGCCCGCGCGCCGTGATCTCGATGAATTCATCGGCAAAGTTGTTTGCGGCCATAACGTTGACGTTTTGCGCGACTTTCCCGACGACTCGATCGATTTGGTTGTTACGTCGCCGCCTTACGACAAATTGAGAAATTACGACGGGTATAAATTCGAATTCGAAGAACTCGCGGCGGAACTTTATCGCGTAATGTCGCCCGGCGGAATCGTCGTTTGGGTTGTCGCCGACATGGTTATAAAAGGTTCGGAAACGGGTTCGTCGTTTCGGCAAGCGCTCGGGTTCATCGAAACGGGTTTCAATTTACACGACACAATGATTTACCGAAAAGTTCAGGCGAGCGAAGTTCCGTCGATCGGCAAACGGCGGTACTCACAGGAATTCGAATACATGTTCGTTTTATCAAAAGGAACGCCGCGCGTATTCAATCCGTTGTTTCAACCGAAAAAGGCGGTAAAAGAAAAAGACGCGACGGTTCGCGTCGGGCAGTTCCGACTTGAAAACGGAAAAATGGGTTATTACATTCACGGGCAAAACCGAACGCACAGAATTTTATCAAACATTTGGACGTTCAAAGTCGGGTTCGCGTCGTCGAAAGATAAAATCGCTTATGAACATCCGGCGATATTTCCCGAACAACTCGCGTTGCGTCACATACTTTCATGGACAAATCCGGGCGACGTTGTTCTCGATCCGTTCGCGGGTTCAGGAACGACTTTGAAAATGGCGAAACTTTATCGCCGAAAATTTATCGGTGTCGATATCTCGAAACGTTATTGTAAAATTGCGCGCGAGCGCGTGCGGCAGGCGAAGAAATGAAAATCGAAACGAACGTCGAAAAGGTAAAAGAAATTTTACGCAATCCGAACAAACTTGAACACCGAAAATATATTGCCGTTCATGAGTGCGTTGTTCCGGATCGTGTAGGATCGACAAACCGATTCGAAGTGGAACCCGGAACGTCGGTTTTTAAACTTTCTGAATCGCAAATCGAAATGATGAAAATGATGAGCAACGCCGATTGCGCGCAAACGTTTTTATTATTTCATCGTCAAGGCGGTTTAACACCGCGCGGCGAACAACTAATTAAAAAAGGAGAAAACGAAAATGAGTGACGACAAAAAGAAAAGCGGCGACGACGCAACGACGGGTAAAGTCGTTGAAATGGATAACCGCGAAGTTCTTCGTTTGCGCGAACAACTCGCGGCCGTGAAAAAGGAACTTGCCGACGTTCAAACGCGCGCGCAAAACACGGTTAATTCTTTATCGAATGAAATTCGAATCGCGGGCGAACGTGAAAGCGCGCATCTTGCCGCGTTGCGCGCGATAAGTTCGAGCGTCGAAGATTTCAACGCGAATAAAATTCGATTCGATGCGCTCGCGAAAGACGTTGAGGTTTTTGACGCGAGCATTAAATCGATGAGCGATCGGATCGCGCGAATCGAAATGAGACTCGGCGGCGACGAATTAAAACAATGACGACGATCGAACGTTTAATAATCGCGGCCGCGGTTCCGTGTAAAAAATGGATCGATTGTGCGAATCGTCACAACGAAAAAGTTTGCGTCGTCAATCGCGTTCTTTCGGCGCCCGGTTTTGTCGAAAATGATTTCGTCGAAACCGACGACGGAAAATTTCTCGTCGGCGAACTTGGCGCCGATTTTTTCGCGCGCGCGTTTTTATTCCGCGATGAATTTTCGCGAGCGATCGGAATGAGCGCGAACGTTTTAATCGGCGAAATTGGATCGCGCGGCGATTGTCGATTTTATTCGTCGGAAAGAATCGAGTGCCCGAACTGCCGCGCGAACGTTGAACCGTCGTCGATTTCGTTTTGCCCGAACTGCCGCGAAATTCGTTGTCGTTCCTGCCGCGACGATGTCGTTTGCGGGAATTGTTCGCGCGTTCTTTGTTCGGGTTGTATCGTCGTTGAAACGCGCGGCCGCGGAAATACATATAAATACGACGCGTGTTTTTCGTGTAAATCAAAAGTATAATTCATCGATCGAAAAACGCGAACGAATCACAAGTTATTAGAATCACAACGTTTTTTTGAATCCGCAATGTGCTTTTGCGCACGCGGATTTTTTTTGCGCAAACGCGCGCGAACTATCAAAAAAGTGCCGCGCAACTACCCGTAATCATTAACGAATTTCACTCGCTCTCCGTTTTTCCGCCGAACGCGGTATTTTTCGCGTTTTTTCGTATAGATTCACCGATTTTTGTGAAAAAAAATTAAAAAATATTATTCAATGATTTCGAGCACTTAGGCGAATCATGCGTCGCCTATACTCAACAAGATGGTAAAATAATTCTTGCTTTACCTAGGTAAACGCGCGATAATCGTAAACATGGAAACGATAAACGACATTCAATTCTCTCATAACGAAAGGCCGAACGTCAACGCGACGCAACCGACGATCGAAACCGGGAACAATTCCCGCGCGGGCATCGTCGCGACGGTCGCAAAAATCAAGGTTCGGCGCCGCTCTTTGAAATATCGCGTTTTCGTCGTTTACGCGAGTTTACCGGGTCGCGTCCGTTAGAGTAGGAATAGTTCCGACGGCGCACGCGTTCCCGTAGAATCGAATCAATAACACGATTCGATTAAAGTTCGATTCGATCGTTTCGAAATCGTTTTCGCGACGACTCGTTTTTACAACGAAGAGCGAAAAGATCGGAACGCGTTCCGAGTTTCGACGACGAACGATTCGAACTCGAATTAAATTTTCAATCTGCCGACGAATTGATTTTTCAATTCGTCGGTAGTCATGGAAATTTAATCAAACGAAAACGAAAAGGAGAAAATTATGGATTATAAAAAATCGGCAAAAAAGGCGTTCGAACTTTTCAAATCGTTTTTCGATTACGACAAGAATTCAGATTGGTTAATCGACGACGAAATCGAACGCGCGAAAAAAGGAGTTACCGAATTTCAATTTTCGTTCGACATCGAAAACGAAAACGACGAACTCATTAAATTGAATTTTTCGGTAACCGACGACGGAACGTTGAACGTTTACAACGTCGAAATTCCGAAAAGCGCTCGCGGACTCGGCGTCATTACGAAAACGTTCGGCGCGATTCGCGGAATTAAAACCGTCGTCGTTTGGAACTCGATCAATGACGACGCTTGGAACGCGATCTTTTCGAAACTCGGTTTAATCGATCGGATGAAGTACACGAGTTAAACTTTTAACCGCGTTCGACGAACTTCGGTTCGTCGAACGAATTGAGTTTTTTAATGCCGATCGATATTAAGAAAACAAAGAACGGTAAAATCGTCAACCAACCAAAAGGAGAAAAATTATGCCGTGCTATCAAGTAAACATTTTGAGCGTCGAATTCAAGGCGCGAAATCGCGAACTTTTAAAGCGCGCGATTAACGCGATTGATTACGACGCGGTTGAAGTCGGTGAGAACATTATTCGCGTCGTCGGGCGCGCGCGTTCTCACGGGCGCAACGTCACCGGAACGCGAATCGAAATAAATCTCGAAACGGGTCTCGCGCGAATGACCGACGCGAAAACGAATCAAGATTTATTGAACGAACTCAAACGTTCGTATTCGCGAACGACGATCGAAGAACTCGCGCGGAAAAAGAAATGGATCGCCCGCGCGAAGTCGTCGAACGAAATCACTTTAACCAGATATTAAAAGGAGCGCGAACGATGGCCGATATAATGAACATTAAAATTCTCGACGACGGAACGATTCAGGTTTCGACGGATAAAATTTCGCAAAAAAATCACGCGAGCGCCGACGACTTTCTCGAGGAACTCGAGTCGATGTTAGGCGGAACGCGAACGACGAAAGAAAAAGAAGGCGTCGCTCACGTTCATCATCATCATCACGGGCATCACGGGCATCACCATCACAAAAAACAAAATTCGTAAACGCGCGAACGTTTAAAGAATGATCGGGGCGACGAACGATTTTTTTCGTTCGTCGCTCCCATTGGTTTTTTAAACCGTCAACCGAAACGAAAGTTTTCAATCGTCAACGTAAAAAAAGGAGAAACGAAAATGACGAACGAACAAAACGAAAAATTCGACGCAACCGAAGAATTGATAATTCGTTTGCGCGCCGGGTTCTCGCTGGTTTGGTTTCGAACCGACGAAACGTTGCGCGCGGCGAATACGATTAACAAAGCGCTCGAGGAATACACGGGCGAAAAAGTAATCGTTTGGGATTGCGAAACGGAACCCGATCCGATGTCGGCGATCGAGAAACTCGACGCGGCGCCCTCCGGAACGACTTCGATTTTTATCAACTACCACTGGTTTTTAAAATCGATCGACGGCGCGAATCAAATAATCGTTCAAATGTTGAAGAACCGCGCGGAAGTTTATTCGTCGGCGGAACAACGGAAGGCGATCGTCATTATTTCTCATTTAGGAATGAATGACGGCCTGCCCGACGAAATTAAACCCGATTTTACGGCGATCGATTTTTCGCTTCCGGGCGAAAAGGCGATAAACGACGCGCTCGATTACGCGATTGATTGCGTCAAGGAAAATCCGAAGTTCAAGGCGCCGAACGAAAAAGAACGCGTCGCGATAATAAACGCCGCGAAGGGATTGACGCAAAAGGAAATCGAGAACGCGTTCATTTATTCCGTCGTAACAACCGGCGGCGAAATTCGCGCGGATTTGGTTACGAAAATAAAAGCGAAAATCGTTGAGAATGAAGCGGGGTTAGAATATTCGACTTTCCCCGAAACGTTCGAATCGTTGAAAGGTTACGACGTTCTCAAAAAGTTTACGAAAGCGACGATCGGTTCCGAACACGCGAAAGGGATTTTACTTCTTGGACCTCCCGGAACTGGCAAATCTCATTTTTGTAAATGCTTAGGAAACGAAACCGGGTTGCCGGTTCTTTCGTTCGAGTTCGGCGCCGTTTTCGGATCGCTCGTCGGCGAAAGCGAAAAGAAAATTCGACGCGTAATCGAAATCATAAAAGCGATGGCGCCGTGTATCGTATTCGTTGACGAAATCGAAAAAGGACTCGCGGGCGCGCGGGGCGGTTCAACCGATGGCGGAACGACGCAACGGACAACCGCGATCTGGTTGAAGTTCATGAGCGATCGGCCAAAAGGAATTTACATCGTCGCAACGTGCAACGATATTTCATCGATTCCGCCCGAGTACTTACGCGCCGAACGATGGGACACCGCGCCGTTTTTCATCGACTTGCCGAACGACGACGAACGACCCGCGATTCTCGATCATTATAAAAACGTTTACGGCGTCAACGGCAAAACGACGGCGAAGGAATTAAAAGGTTGGTCGGGCGCCGAAATAAAAGCGCTTTGCCGGATCGCATCGATGATGAACGTTTCGCTCGACGACGCGCGACAGTTCGTCGTTCCGATTTCGACGACGATGAAAGAAGAAATCGAACGACTCCGGAAATGGAGCGAAGGGCGCACGTTGCAGGCGAGCGCCGACGGCGTTCAAACGACGGGCGCGAAACCGAAAAGGAGCGTCGATATCTAATCGTTGAAAATTTTAACCGCGAACGACGAACGTTTTGTTCGTCGTTCGTATTAAGGTTTTCAACCTTAAAACGAAATTCGAATCGGGCGACGATCGCCCGAAAAGTTCAACGTCAACCGTAACAAAAGGAGAAACGAAAATGGCGACAAAGAAAACCGGGACCAAAAAGTCAACGAGCGGTAAAAACACCAAAGCGGGCGCGAAGAAAAACGCGACGACGAAAAAGGCGCCCGCGAAAAAACCCGTCGAGAAAAAAATCGACGACGCGAAAGTTCAGGAATATATCAAAACGCCGGAGGCCGCGAAACACGTAATCGAAACCGCGATGAAAGAAGGTTGTTTGCTTCGAATTCGGATGTCGGCCTGGGGTAACCGCGCGGTTCTCGACAAAAACGAAGTCGAGCAACTTTCCGAAAAGTTCGTTCGCGGTTCGAAAGATTTGGTTGATTCCGACGCGTTGTTGAACCTGCGCTCGTTGCGGTACGAAGTAATGCGGTACATTCGGGCGAACTGCCTGCCGTGGATCGACGACGGGATTTATTTCATTCCGAAATCGAAAGTCGCCGAAACGTCGGAGTATCTCGACGACGCGATCAAACGGATGAACGACGAAGTCGCCGCGCTTTGCGAAATGTACGAAGAATTAAAACTCGCGATGAAAAAAGAAATCGACGACGCGAACAAACGAAACCGAACGAACATTAAATTCGACGAATCGAAATATCCGACCGTCGCAACGTTGCGCGAAAAGTTTTCGATTTCGTATCAATTCTTTTTCGTCGCGGTTCCCGAGTCCGGCGGAATCCTCGACTCGAAACAAATCGCGCGCGAACGCGAGAAACTCAACGCGACGATAAAAGAAGCGGCCGAAATCGGAATCCTCTGGGTTCGGAAAAAATTTACCGAAGTCGTCGCGAACCTGAACGAAAAACTTTCGACGGGCGGGAAATTCAAAAACGCGTCGGTGACGAACCTTCAGGAATTCATTGACGAGTTCGACAAACTCAACGTTTGGAACGACGCCGAATTGAAAAAGATCGTCGATCAATGTCGGAAATCGATTAAGGGAGTCGATCCGCAGGCGTTGCGCGACGACGAAGAATTCGCGAAAAAAATCGAAAGCGAAATGAGCGGCGTTGTCGCCTCGATTAAGAAACTCGGCGACGGCAGATTGAAACGCGCCGTCGATTTCTAAATCGCAACGTTTGGAAAATTTAACCGCGGGCGACGAACTTCGGTTCGTCGCTCGTATTAGATTTTTCAACCATCAACGAGAATGAAAAGGAGAAAACGAAATGCCAGAAACGAAACGTTTTTTAATTAGCGAGGTCGCGATCAAATTTTATTCGGATCGCGCCGACGATTACGATGACGACGAACGCGTTGTTGAAATCGATTCGGCGGTTACGGAAATCGCGGCGACGATTGAAAATCTTTTCGCGTCGAAATCGCTAAAAGTACCGGCCGGAATAACGTTCGAAGTTTGTATCGATTAACGTCAACCAAAAAGGAGAAATGAAAATGGCGGAACTTACGACGAAAGAAGTCGCGGAAATTCTCGAGGTAAACGAAACGACGGTT
>Ga0180438_10002050_pt1 | contig 34027 bp, 35 predicted proteins | sample SS_ome_12_FD_132455 | JGI IMG/M metagenome (GOLD analysis project Ga0180438, IMG submission 132455) | Hypersaline lake sediment archaeal communities from the Salton Sea, California, USA - SS_3_D_2 metaG | ecosystem: Environmental > Aquatic > Non-marine Saline and Alkaline > Hypersaline >... | reverse complement strand
GCTACCCAGTGCCTGGCTGCCTTCCAGGCGATAACTGTAAGAATAAGTATCAGTGCCCACCAGGGTATCCACCAGAGAAATCTTTCAATATAAACCAGCGGCGTCCTGATGGCGATAGTAATGATATTAAATACTGATGACAGGGTGACGGTAAGCCAGTCAACCGCAATATTTATCCATTCCCCCAGTGGAAGGGTGAATATTTCCGGGAAATCCAACATACAGACTATTTCCTGTTACATATTATGAGATACCCCCGCCCGGTTTAAGGGCGGTTCTGGTGGGGACGGGGGTATCAGGCGACCGATAGTTCTTTATTCCGCCGTTCCTTGAGGTTCCACGATGCCCTTTGCCACGGCGTCTTTAACCTTTCCGGCCACATCTGCCGTAACGAAGGTACCCCAGATGTCTTCGTGCTCTTTGATAAACCAGATGGCAGCGTCAAACGGCTCGGCGTCGTTTTCGTCCATGTAGGCCAGCGCCAGGCCCAGGGTCTTGGTATCCAGCTTCCACTTGCCGAACATATCAATCAGTTCCGGTGCCTTTTCGGGCAGGGCCTTGTGCCCGACGATGAAAAGCTCGTTGGGAGGATAGGCGCAGCCATGGTTCGCTTCCCAGACAGCCTCGTCATAGAGCGGCTCTTCAAGGCGTGTCAGGTCCAGCTTGCCGCTAATCCAGGTCGGGCCCCACTCGTAGGTCAGGTGGGCTTCGCCTTTTTCATAAGCGCCATACAGCGCGGCGTGGAGGGCTTCACCGCTACCTGGACTCTTGAGGTTGTAGTACTCGTCCAGGCCGTAGGCCATAACCTGGTCAGCGTTAATTTTCTCGCATTCCCAGCCGGGCACGCAGGAGATAATCTGCCCCTTACCCGGGTCCTCGGGGTCGGCGAAGAGCTCCACCATCTCTGGCTTTTTCAAGTCCTCCACGCTCTTGAGGTTCGGGGCCATGGGGTCGATGCCGCGTTCCGCGTCGCCCTCGATAACGTAGGTCGGCACCACAAAGCAGCTCTGCCAGTTGTCATCGTTCAGGATGCCCAGGTGTATGATATCGCCCGCTGCTATGCCCTCATCATAGGCCTCTTTCTGGTTCTGCATCCAGCCCTCGAGGAAGATGTCGAGTTCCCCGGCGCGGGTTGCCTGGAGCAGGGCGATAGTCTTACCGCCAATAAGTTCCACCGGATAGCCATAGCCGTGCATAATGATTATCCGGGCTAGTTCTGACTGAAAGTGAGCGCTGCCCCAGTTGAGGTCAGAGAGCTTGATGGGTTCTTTTTCCTTCTCGCCACAGCCTGTTAAAATCAGGCTAACGGTAATGATGGTCAGCAGTAAAAAAGTTACGATTTTTCTCAATACTCTTTCTCCTTTCTCTTTATATTCGTCACCGCTGGCGTGTGGTGACGTTGGGCTCAACACTGTTGTACCCGTTGGATTGCACGGCCTTGAGCAGCGCTGTCCGGGTGATAATGCCCACCAGACGCCGTCTTTTATCCAGTGCTGCCACTGGCATATCACCCTCCGATATTAATGGCAGGCACTGTTCCAGCATGGCATCAGGTGAAATGGTGGGGAATTCCCGGCTGGCAACCTCCCCGATTTTAACCGCCCCGTTTTCCCGGGCGGCTATGGCCTCTTTCATGGTGAAGGCACCCTCGCATACCTCGCTACTGTTAACTATAAAGGCAAACTCTGTGCCTTTTTCCTCCATTTCCTTAATGGCGGCGCTTACTGATTTCTCGCCATCGGTCACCAGCGGCGGCTCTGCTAAGATGGTACTCACCGGGACCACTTTGCCGCGGGGGACATCTTTTACGAACTCGCGTACATAATCGTCGGCGGGCGCGGTGACAATCTCTTGCGGAGTACCCAGCTGGATTATGGCGCCATCACGCATAATGGCGATGCGGTCACCGAGAGTCAATGCCTCGAGAAGGTCATGGGTGATGAAAACTACCGTTTTCTTGACCTTGGAGCGCAGGTTGAGGAACTCCTCCTGCATCTGCCGGCGAATAAGCGGGTCCAGGGCGCTGAAAGGTTCGTCCATGAGCAGTATCTCCGAGCCGATGGCCAGCGCCCGGGCTAAGCCGACTCTTTGCTGCATGCCACCGCTCAGCTCCTGAATCTGGGAATTTTCCCAGCCATTCAACCCCACCAGTTCCAGTGCTTTTGCGCCGCTCTCCATACGCTCTTTCTTGCTGGCCCCGCGCACCTCTAAACCAAACATGACGTTGTCGATAACCGACCGGTGCGGCAGGAGACCGAAGTGCTGAAATACCATGCTCAGTTTATGGCGGCGCAGTTCTCTGAGGTCGTGCTCATGCATCTCACCGATGTTAGCGCCTTCGATGAAAATGGAGCCGCTGGTTGGCTCTATCAGGCGATTCATGCAGCGTACCAGCGTTGATTTACCGCTGCCGGAAAGCCCCATCACCACAAAAGCTTCGTTTTCCTGAACCTCGAAAGAAACATCCCGGATAGCAATGACGTGTCCGGTCGATTCCCTTACCTCCTGTTTGGAGGCTCCGTTTTCAACTAAATCACGTACGCTTTCCGGACGCGGGCCGAAGATTTTCCATACCTCCTGGCAGCGTATTTTAAGGTTGTTATCAGCCATAATAATATTGAAGATATCTGTACTGGGGAATTAAACAACGGGAGAAATTGGCCGGGGGGGCCAATCAGGTTAGTACAATGAAGCTACTCTTGCGGGGCAGATGGCGGGAATTTTACATAACCTCCTTGCCGGTTTATTTTGGTTAATACCATGCCTGACGACCTTTAAAAGCTAATGTACTTTAACAGACGAAATATGATAAGTCAAAAGCAAAAAATCAAAATACCGCGATTTAAATGGAAAAATAAACCATTATATTGCCCCTTAATAAACCAACAGATAAAATGCGTCCATATCCTTTAAAATACTCTCATATACTCCTGATTTTGTACGATGCTATACTTAGATTCACCTGTGAAGAAATTGTGTTAAATTTTTTCGCGACGGGGCATCTTTTTTGAAGCTATTCCCGTTGATGCTGCTCTCGTCATTGCAAATATAATTTTGGGGCGTTATTATGGTTGCGGGAAAATTCTGGCAAGAAGGGGGTGATGAGCCTCATGGCAGAACTGAAGGAGAGGAGAAAGGAGTTCCGCACCACAGTTGATGGAATTCTCGTGAACAGGGTATACACTGCGGATGACGTGCCGGAAAATGAAGTTGATACCAGTCTGCCGGGAGAATATCCCTTTACCCGCAACATAATGCCCGCCGGTTATCGCACCAGGCTGTGGACGATGCGCCAGTATGCTGGCTTTGCCACCGTGGAGGAGACAAACCAGCGCTACAAATATCTTTATGAGCAGGGACAGACCGGCTTCAGCGTTGCCTTTCACCTGCCAACGCAGATGGGCTATGATTCAGACCATCCCCTGGCGCTTCCCGAGATAGGCCGGGTTGGCGTGGCCATAGATTCGCTGCAGGATATGAAAGACCTCTGGGATGGCATTCCGCTCGGCGAGGTAAGCACCTCGATGACCATCAATGCGACCGCCTCCATCATACTGGCGATGTACATCGCCGCGGCGGAGAAACAGGGGGCGGCGCAAGAGCAACTTATGGGAACGGTACAGAATGACCTGCTGAAAGAATACGTAGCCCGGAACACCTATATATTTGCTCCCGAGCCTTCGATGAGGCTGACCACGGATATCTGCGGCTACTGTGCCCAGAATATGCCGAAATGGAACTCGATAAGCATCAGCGGCTATCATATGCGTGAAGCCGGGGCGACCGCCATTCAGGAGGCCGCTTTTACTCTGGCCAACGGCATCGCTTACGTACAGGCGATGATTGACCGGGGAATGGACGTCGACTCTTTCGCTCCGCGCTTTTCCTTTTTCTTTGCCGCCTTTACCAACCTCTTTGAGGAGGCGGCCAAATTCCGGGCGCTGCGGCGCGCTTGGGCAAAGATAATGAAGGAGCGTTTCCACGCCCGTAACGAACGGTCAATGATGCTCAAATTCCACGTCCAGACTGGCGGCTGCACCCTCGCCGAGCAGCAACCGCTCAATAATGTGGTCCGGGTAGCCATACAGGCGCTGGCGGCGGTTCTGGGCAGCTGCCAGTCACTGCACACCTGCTCGTATGACGAGGCAATGGCCCTGCCCAGCGAGGAAGCGGTACAGCTGGCCCTGCGCACACAGCAGATAATCGCCCACGAAAGCGGCGTGGCTGATACCGTCGACCCGATGGGCGGCTCCTACTATCTGGAATGGCTGACCAATAAGATAGAAGCAGGTATACAGCAATACCTTGACACCATAGACAAGATGGGCGGAGCCCTGGAAGCAATCAAGAGGGGTTACATTCAGAGGGAGATAAGACGGTCGGCTTACAATCATCAGAAGGCGGTGGACTCTGGTGACCAGGTCGTGGTCGGCGTCAATAAATATACCTCCGACGAGCCTCTGGACCTGGAGCTTCTTGAGATAGATGAGGGCATCACCAAAAAACAAATCGAGCGATTGCAGAAGCTGAGAAGCGGGCGAGATAAGGAAAAGGTTAGCCGAACCCTGGAGAAGGTGCGCCATGTAGCCGAAAGCCAGGAAAATATCATGCCGGTCCTTATTGAGGCAGCGAAGGCATATGCCACGGTCGGCGAAATATCTGACGTATTGAGAGGTGTTTTCGGTGAGTATAAAGAGCCAAGCCTGCTGTAAGGCACGCTTTTCCTATTCGAGGAGTATACCATGCTGGATAGAAAAATAAGGGTACTGATAGCCAAGCCGGGCCTTGATGGACATGACCGCGGCGCGCTCGCTGTGGCTCAGGGGTTGAGGGATGCGGGAATGGAGGTCATCTATCTGGGGTTGCGTTTGACTCCGGAGCAGATTGCGGAGGCTGCCATACAGGAAGACGTTGACGTTATCGGGATGAGCTGTCTTTCCGGTGGCCATCTGGAGCTATTCTCAAGAACGATGGATATTTACCGAAAGAGGAGCAACAAAAAAGTTGTGTTCATCGGGGGTGGCATCATCCCCAAGAAAGATGTTCCCAAGTTGCAGAAAGCAGGTATCGCGGGAACTTTCGGCCCGGGAACGCCCATCAAGGAGATTGCCAGCTTTATCAAGGCTGAACTGGAGAAAATAAGCGATGATAAAGAAGATTAACCATATCGGCATAGCTGTGAACAGCATCGAACAGGCTTTGAAGCTCTACACCGGGGTCCTGGGCTTGAACCTCAAAGGGATTGAGGTTATCGAGGAGCAGCGGACCAGGACCGCCATTCTTCCGGTAGGCGAAAGCAGCATCGAACTACTTGAATCGCTCGACCCGGAAAGCCCGATTGCCAGGTACATTGAGAAGTTCGGTGAAGGGATACACCATCTGGCACTTGAGGTGGATGATATCGAGGATGCGTTGAAGCAGGTGAAGCAGAGTGGCCTGCCCTTAATCGACGAGAAGCCACGGAAAGGCGTTGAAAACACCGACATCGCTTTTCTGCACCCCAAGGGTACGGGCAGAGTGCTGCTGGAACTGGTACAAAGCTGACCTGGCCTGAAAAGCCCCATGCCGTAACCGGGATGAGAAGAATACTGCCTTTGCTGATTACCCTGATAATGGTACCGGCAGCGGTTGCTTCCTGTCAGCCAGATACCTCCGTCGCCCAGCAACCGAGGCTGGAACTGATAGAGGAGATAAAAGCGTTTGAGAGGGAGCTCGGCTTTCTGGAGACCGATAATTTCAGGACCTACCGACCGGAAATAGGTGCCTACCACTACCTGTTTTACACGCCCAGCGCTCAGCTGCCTTATTCGCTTGATGACCCCGCGCTGATAGCGGCCGTGGGAACCCCGGACAGCGTCTATCTTGATTATCAGAAGTATGATGCCTATTTCTATTCCATCCCCTCTGTAGCTGGAGAGGGCACTCCGGTAACCGAGTCCTTGCTGCAGGCGCCTCTATATCGCTTTATCCAGGTCATCTTCCATGAGGACTGGCATGAGCAGATTGACCTGCCCCATGGGCTGGAAGAGCCCTCTGCGGAGATAATCGGCTATGCCGCCGCCATGCTATTTGCCGGAGACAAATTCGGTCAGGACTCCCAGGTATACCTGACCCTGAAAAGAAATTTCGGTAAAAGACTCAGAGAAAGCGAGGTTTACCGGGAATATTACGCCAGGCTCGATGCCCTCTACGCACAGTATCATGAAGGCAGGCTTTCCGAGCTAGACATGTTGATAAGGAAAGCCCGGTTGCTGGAGATAATGGGCAATGACCTTTATGATATCTGGGGCGGCAAGCCGGACCAGCTGAACAACGCCTTCATCGCCTTTCAGATGACCTATTTGCGGCACTTTCCCCTGATGCACCAGGTTTTCGAATCGGCCGGCTTAGACCTTGCCCAAACAATCCCGATATTCCTGGCCATGCCGGAGCAGGGAAAAGCCCATGATACCCTGGAGCAGGTGAAAGAGATAGAAAGGCGTGTGGCGGACTATTTGTCCGCCAATCTGTAGCAATACTGTGATTTTCACCCCGTATCCATCCCTGTGACCGTGTATGCCCCGTAATACGGGGATAAATTGTCTTCCCCGCGTTTTCCATATCATGATTGATGGTGTAATATATCTAAAATTTGGTGTCTTGAGGAGCGAGTTAATGAAACCACAGGACAAGTTGCAGTGGATTTACTCATCCCGCGACAACGAAGAACTGGCGGAGCGGTATGACCGGTGGGCGAAAGAATATGATGCCGACCTTGAGCGTGATTTCGGCTGGCAGGGCCCTGAGTTAACCGTGGATTTGTTTGCCAAATATGTGCCCAGAGACGCCAGAATACTGGACGCCGGTGCCGGGACCGGCCTTGTTGGCGTTGCTCTGGCACGGAATGGATATAAAGACATAGCAGCGATGGACCTTTCCCGTGGGATGCTTGAGAAGGCGCGTCAGAAAAATGTGTATGCTGAATTTCACCAGATGGTGATGGGCGAGATGCTGGACTTCCCCACCGATTGCTTTGATGCCGTTATCAGCGTCGGTGTGCTGACGCTGGGACATGCCCCGGCAAGTTCCCTTGACGAGTTGCTGCGGATTACCCGGCCCGGCGGTTACATTGTGTTTTCCCTGCGTCCTGACGTCTACGAGAACAGCGGTTTTCGGGAAAAGATGACCGGGCTGGAGAAATCCGGTAAATGGGAACTGGCTGAAGTGAGCGAGAAAAAACAGGTGCTCCCCAGAGGTGAGCCTGATGTCTATCATCAAATCTGGGCATACAAAGTCCTTGTGTAGATGACGCCACGCCGCCAGGCGATTCCAGCAACGTCAAATAAGGAACCGGTGAAGTCCAGTATTTCCGGCAGGCTGTTTTTCCATCTTTCTTCCCTTTTGGTTTCGGCTACTGGCTTGTAACTACAGGTTCAGTGTCTCGGACAAGCGCAGAAGATTGAGGTCCAGCGGCTTTTTACCGGTCACAACCTCTGCCAGCGGCGTTGGTGTAATCTGGCCCTTATTCAGGCCGGCCAGCACGCCGAATTTTGCTTCGGAGATGTATCCGGTGGCGGCGGCACCGAGCCTGGTGGCGAGCAGCCGGTCAAAGGCCCCGGGGCTGCCCCCGCGTTGTACATAGCCCAGGGTGGTGATTCTCAGGTCAAATCCCAGCTCCTGGTGGTGTTCCGAAAAGTACTTTTCCAGACCGCGGCCATTGTACCTGGCGCCCTCGGCAACGACGATGAGGGCATGGGCTTTGCCGCGCTCGTAGGCGGTGCGTATTGCTTTGACCACGTCTTCGGCATCGGTTTCGAACTCAGGGATGACGATGTATTCCGCACCGCCGGCGATACCGGTCATCAGAGCCAGGTAACCGCAGTCGCGCCCCATCACCTCCACGATGAAGGCACGGTGGTGGGATGAAGCGGTTACCTTGAGTTGGTCTATCGCCTGAAGCGCCACATCAAGGGCGGTGTCAACCCCTATGGTAATCTCGGAGCCATAAAGGTCGTTGTCTATCGTTGAGGCCACGCCAACCACCGGGAAGCCCATCTGGGAAAGAGCATGGGCACCGCTCTGTGAACCATTGCCCCCGATGACCACCAGCGCCTCGATGCCATGTCCCTCAAGGGTACGCAGCGCTTTCCGCCGGCCCTGTTCTGTTTTGAATTCGGGACAGCGGGAGCTGCCGAGAACCGTGCCTCCCTGCTGGATTATGCCGCTTACATTGCGGGCACCCATCGGGATAACTTCGTTGTTGATAAGTCCGGAGTAGCCGTGCTCAATGCCCATAACCTCCCAGCCTTTATGGAGGCCGGTACGTACCACAGCACGGATGGCAGCGTTCATGCCGGGAGCATCGCCGCCGCTGGTCAAAACGCCAATCCGCTTCATTTCTCCTCCTTGGCCTTTGCTGCAATCAGGTGCCGGTTATTTAAGTTTAGGCAATAGGTCGGTGTTTTGCAACCGCTTGCTATCAAATACGGGACCAGTAGCCAGCGGTACTTATCTGAAGCGTCCGTTTGCCAAATATGGAAACAGACGTATATAATCGTTTCTCAGGTGACGCTGGAAATGACGAAGCGTATCAAATACCTGTTGCTTCTCTTAGCTTTCGTAATTATAGTGGCTCTGGTTATCTATATCCTGTCTGCGGTAACCTTCGCCGACCCGAATTTTGAAGCCACCATACGGGAAGAAATAGAGAAACCCGGGGGCATAATATTTGCCTGGGACCTGAAAAGGCTCAATTATTTTGGCGCTTCCGCAAGAGAAATCGTCGGCATCGAGGGGCTGGAACATTGCACCAACCTGCGGGGGCTGATTCTCTGGAATAACCGGGTCAGCGATATCTCACCACTGGCTTCACTGACCAAACTGGAAAGGCTTTACATCGGCAAAAATATAATCGCCGACATCTCACCGCTGGCCTCCCTCACCGGACTCACCGAACTGAACCTGGGCATCAACCGGATTCAGGATATAACCCCGCTATCGGCAATGACCGACCTTGTCTGGCTTGACCTCTGGAACAACCGGATAACCGATATTTCGTCACTGGCCTCTCTCACCAGCCTCAACACGCTTTATCTAAACAGCAATCAGATGAGCGACATATCGCCGCTGGGTTCCCTTACCGAGCTCACCAAGCTCTATCTCAGCGACAATGAAATAAGTGATATCACCACATTAGCTTCACTGACGGAGATGCGATGGCTTCGCCTCCAGGGCAATGAGATAACAGACCTCTCACCGTTGAGCGGCCTGTCAGAGCTCGAGGAACTGTGGCTGCAGGACAACCGAATAAGCGATATCTTGCCTTTAGTCGAAAATAAAGGGCTGGCTGCGGGTGACAAGGTTCATCTGGAGAACAATCCGCTGGATCAGCGATCCGTCAGCGATTTTGTCCCGCAGCTTCAAAGTAGAGGCGTGACCGTAACCTGGTGATGTCCTGATGCAGCGCCAGGAGCGTCTTACAGCACCCCGACGCCGGGACTCAAAATATTATTGGGGTCGAAGACCTGCTTGATGCCGCGCATCAGCTCCCAGATTTTCCCATCGGGGCACAGATCCAGGTCGGCTAGCCGGATAACTCCCAGCCCGTGTTCGCCGGTGATAACACCACCGAGTTCAATAGCGTCCCGGTATACCGCTCGCTTTACATCACGCAGTATGCCTTTCTCCACCAAGTCCACCATGAGGTGAGGGTGCAGGTTGCCATCGGCAGCGTGCCCGTAGGTGGGAATCTTCACCCCGTATCGCTGCGCCACGGCATCCACCCGGTCCATCATCACCCCGATGCTTGCCGGCGGTACGGTTATATCCAGCACGTCGGCCACCCTTGGTTTCAACGAACTGTATACCTCGCTTCTTATCTTGAGGATATTGGCCTGCTCTTCCCGTCTCTCTGCAATCAAGATATCCAGAGCGCCGTTCCTTTCGCAGATATCTGATACCCGCTCGCCCTGAGAGTAAACCTCGTCCTCGCTATCGCCGGTGAGGATAACCATCAGGTATGCCAGACCCTTAGTGGCCGGCCAGGTCATGTTCAACCGTCTGGCTGATATTTCGATGACATCACGCTCCACGTACTCTATGGCCAGCGGGATTATGCCGCTCTGCAGTATCTGAGGAACGGTGTCAATGGCTTTATGGCGGCTGTCATAGGAAATGAGGAGCGTGCCGCTGCTACTGAACTTCGGACAGAGCCGGAAAATGACTTTGGTTATTACCCCCAGCGCACCATTGCTGTTGATGAGCAGGTGCATCAGGTCGAAACCCTGATTGTTTTTCAGCAATTTGCCTCCGGTGGTGATTACCTCACCGGTGGGCAGCACCGCTTCCAGCCCGCGGACAAAGTTGCGGATGACGCCATATTTTACCGCCCTGGTCCCGCCCGCGTTGCAGGCGACCAGCCCGCCGACGTGCGCGCCCTCGTCACCGGGGTGCGGCGGGAAAAACAGACCTGCCTCTTCCACCGCCTTCAACATGTTTCCGAAGGGCACACCAGCTTCGGCGACAACCATCAGGTTGTCCCGGTCCACCTCGATAATGCGGTCCAGCCTTTCCATGGAAAGAAGGATGCCATCGACAGCCGGAATGGCCCCGCCGCATATGCCGGTACCGCCGCCCCTGACGAAGATGGGCGTCTTTTTCTGGTTGGCCATCTTCAGTATGGCCGAGATTTCAGCGGGGGTTGCCGGCTTTACCAGGACCACGTTGTCTGCCGGCTTCGGCCTTATGGCATCAGCGGTTTCGTCGGCAAGATACCTCTCCATCTGTTCCCGGTTAGCCACCACCCAGTCCCTGCCCACAATTTCCTGCAACTTCTCTGCAATACTCATGAACGGCACCTCTTGATTTTTTCTATCAATCTGGGGACCACCTGATAAAGGTCGCCGACGATTCCGTAGTCGGCAACTTTGAAGATGGGTGCTGAGGGATCGGTATTTATGGCGATGATAACGTCCGATTCTCTCATACCGGCCAGATGCTGGGCACTGCCGGAGATGCCGCAGGCGAGGTAGATTTTTGGTTTGACCGTGTTGCCGCTGAACCCGACCTGGTGCTCCTTGCCTATCCATCTGCTGTCTACCGGAGGCCGGCTGGAGCCGACGGTTGCCCCCAGCAGCCCGGCCAGGTCAGCCAGCAGGGCGAAGTCCTCCGCCTTCTTCAGCCCGGCACCGCCGGAGACTATCACTTCCGCATCGGCGATATTTACCCCCTCCAGCTGCTCCTTGCGGACTATGGTCAGCAGGGAAGGGACAACTTCCGCATCTTTCCTGATTATTTCTCCCTCGCGGCTGGTGTCTCGCGGCAGGCTTTTCATGACTTTATAGCGTACCGTGGCCATTTGCGGTCTGGTCCTGGTTCTGATATGAGCCAGAACATTACCGCTGAAGGCAGGCCTGACCTGGATGAGATTGCCGCGATGGTCAATTTCCAGGCCGGTGCAGTCTGCGGTCAATCCCGTGCCGAGCGCCGCGGCCACCCTGGCTCCCAGCGACCTTCCCCAGTGCGTTGCCCCCAGCAGTAATATCTCCGGTTTCACTTCTTTTATTAGCCTGACCATGTTGTGCTTGTAGTTCAACAGGTCCAGGTCATGAAAGATTGGGTGGTCGTACAGGTAAACTCTGTCCGCGCCATGATAGATGAGTTCTCTGGCCGCGTCCGCCATCTTATGGCCAGGCAGAAGGCCGGAGAGACCCCCGCCCAGCCTGTCGGCCATTTCTCTCCCTTTGCCCAGCAGCTCATACGATATCGGATTGATTTCACCTTCCTGTTGCTCGGCGAAAATCATGACTTCTTGGTTCGACTTCACAACGCGTCTCCCGCACCGGGTTTCTCAGTTCAGGTGGCAGAGCAAATCTGCGGCAATCTCATCGATTGCTTCCTCAGCCGTGTCTCGGAAAATCTTGCCTTTCCGGTTTTCCTCGGAAGGGATGATAACTCGTTGCACCCTGGTCGGTGACCCGCGCACGCCACACCGGCTGCTATCGACGAAATCAGCCAGCTCTCCGGTCCCCCATACCTCCACCTTGACCTGGCGTGCCTTTATTTTGTCCCGGAAGCCGGGCAACCTGGGGATATTCATGTCCTTGGTAACGGTGAGCAGCACCGGGAAATCGGATTCCATGGTATAACCTCGCCCGCCCATTTCACACTGGGCGACTATCCTTTGCTCCCTTACTTCCAGGCGGAACACATAGGCGATATGAGGTATGTCCAGATGCTCGGCAATCTCCGGGCCGACCTGGCCGGTATCGCCGTCGACCGTTTTTTCGCCGCAGATGATGAGGTCGAACTTTCCCAGTTTCCTGATGGCGCAGGCCAGGGTGTATGAAGTGGCCCAGGTATCAGCACCGGCAAATTTCCTGTCTTCAAGCAGCAGAGCGTTATCAGCCCCTCTGGCCAGCGCGTCTTTCAGCGATGCTTCCGCCCGTCGCGGTCCCATGCTGATGACGGTGACCGTGCCACCCATATTCTCCTTCATCTGTACGGCGGCCTCCAGAGCATGGAGGTCAAAAGGGTTTATCTCGGTGCCGGCAGAACTGCGGTCAACCCTGCCCCTTGCCACATCAAACTTCACCTGATTCATATCCGGCACCTGCTTGAGAGGCACGATGATTCTCATGCCTTAACCTCCACTCTTCTCATGGCAGCCTCCGGCAGGTTCAGTCCGGGATAAACACAACGCTAAAGCGAGATACGTTTTTTAAGCAACTCGAGGTTAGACGGGTCAGGGTTGGCTTCACCACGCTCTATCTTGAGGGTCAGGTCAACGACCGCTTCATTCATGGGTGTGGGCACACCGGCTATCTTGCCTCTTCTGACGACCTCTCCGTTGAGATATTCAACCTCCGTACGCCTTTTCTTAATAACATCCTGCAGCAGCGATGGACGCTGCGGCGCCCCTACTTTCTTTTCCAGCTGGTCAGCAGGGAGAAATTGCTTGTTCCAGATTGCCGCCATCTTCTCCTTTAGTTTCTGCACCGCTTCCATGGTGGTCGCTCCGGCGAACTCGGCAGATTTTACTTCCCATATCGGCTCTATGTTCACGCCCAGGGCGGTACCGACCCGATTGACCTCAGCGCCGATAATAGTTCTGAGCAGATATAGTGTATCCTTCTGCGCCTCGCTCAGGTAAGATACTGATGGGCCGACAACGCCAGCCAGGGCGTTGGCCATGGAATTTATCGCCAGCTTTGCCCAGCGCGCTCCCCAGATATTGGTGGTGGCATCGCTCGGACCCACCGCATTAAGTGATGCCACCAATTCCTTAACCCGGTTGCTTACCAGGCCAGAAAGCTCGCCAACGGTAAGGCAGTGCCTGTCCGTTGGGTCGTGACGGATAACGTGCCCCGGTTCATAAACGCCAACGGCGAGCATGGGCACACAGCCTATGGTGCGGGTGAAGCCAACCACGCTGGCTATAACCTCATCATTCAGGGCGTTCTGGGCCGATACGATGAAGCCAGTCGGCTTGAGGTGTGGCTCAATCAGATAGGTTGACCAGAGGGTGTCATAGGACTTCACCGACAGATAGACGATGTCCAGTGGCTCTTTCAGATTGCACACGTCGCTCAGGTGAAGCGCCTTAGCCGGAACGGTGAACTCACCATTGAGGTCGGTCATTTTAAGACCGTCAGTGCGCATTTTCTCTACGTGCGCCGCCCACTGGTCGATTAAGATGACATCGTGGCCATCTTTTATCAGGTAGGCACCTATGGCGCCACCTATTGCGCCCGCTCCCAGAATAGCGATTTTTTGGTTCATGCAATTACCCCCTCGATAAAGTTTTATTAATTTTTAGAAAGCAGGTATTATAAACAGTAGAATAGTATAACGCAAAGGGCCAACAGGAAACAAATTAATTTGACGCAACAAAGAATAATGTAATGAGGGAGTATGACTGGAAATGATTGAACAGAAGTTGCCCTATACAACCCTGAATACGCCGGCGGTGCTCATTGACCTGGATACGCTTGAGGCAAATATAAGCCGCATTTCCCGGCTGGCAAAGGAAGCGGGGTTAAAGCTCAGGCCGCATGTCAAGATTCATGAGAACGCGACCGTAGCCCGGAAGCAGATTGCTGCCGGCGCCTGTGGCGTGGAGGTGGGTGTGGTGGAACAGGCGGAGGCAATGGCCGAAGAGGGAATAGCTGACATCATTATCGCTCACCCGGGCTATTATGAAGGCCCCAAAGGGGAAATACTGAAGAAACTTCTGGGCATGTCTGACCTGGAACTGACCATGACCGTGGATATGCTGGAGCAGGCGGAAATTATCTCGCGGGTAGCGCAGGCGGTGGGCCGGAAAGCTCGCCTGCTGATAAAGATTGACCTGGGCAAGAGCGCTCGCTTTGGCATACCGCCGGGCAAGCCGGTTCTTGACCTGGCCATGAAACTGAGCAAGCTGCCGGGCATCGAGTTTATCGGTATCTATGCGCATGAAATGGGGGTCAAGCCGACTCCTGAAGGCAAAGATGAGGTGGCATTGGAAGCTGCCGAGATAATGGCGGAAAATGCCTGGATGCTGAAAGATGCGGGCATAGAAATTGAGCATGTGTCCGTGGGGGCCTCCTCCACCTTTCCCTCCACGTGCCGTTTCTGCAAAGAAGGCAAATTCCCTGAATTGACCGAAATTCACCCCGGGGCGTTCTTTGTCGGTGATTTACGTTATATGAGAGCGGGTGGCAACACGCGAGAGGCCTGTGCCGTTACCGTGTTGGCCACAGTATTGAGCACGGCACACGATGATTGGGCGGTTATCGATGCCGGCTATAAGACATTCGGTGGCGATACCCTTTTTGAATACCGTGACAGTCCGGATTTCTGGTGGCAGGGCAAGCTGAGCTACGGTTCGATTCAGGGGCGCCCTGACCTGTGGTTCGGGCGTTTATCCGCCGAAATCGGCTTGATATACTATAAAGAGGCCGGGAAAAAGCTGAGATTGGGCGAGCGTCTGGAAATCGTGCCCAATAATGCCACCCTGACCATCAACATACACGACCGGATACACGGCGTTAGAAACGGCGCCGTTGAGGAAATAATACCGGTCACCGGCCACGGACGCGGCAACTAACTGGCTAACCTTTAATCGTCAGCGGCTTATCCTGAGGTCGCCCTTCCCGGCGAGTAGCTTCTCCACCTCATCCAGGGTGAACCAGGCCAGGTCTCCGGGACAGGAGTGTTTCAGCACCGCTCCGGCGTTGCCGTATTTCAGGGAAGCCTCAATCCCTTTGCCGGTAAGATAGCCATATAGGAAGCCGCCGGCGAAGGCATCGCCGCTGCCCACCCGGTCCACGACCTCAACCTCATATGTCCGGTCCTCGTAGATTTTACCGTCCGCCAGAACGATGGCCGTCCAGTTATTGCGCCATACGGTGATATTTTCCCGCAGGGTAATGGCCACTATTTTGAAACCGAAGTTATCGGCCAGCTTCCGGGCGACCTCTTTCCAGTCGCTGCCTTCAATCTGAAATACCCGTGCCGTATCCTCCTCCGTGGTAATCAGAACATCAACGTACTGCATAAGCGGCGACAGACCGGCTTTGGCCTGTTCCTGACTCCATAGCTTGGCCCGGTAGTTCAGGTCGAAGCTGACTAGCAGCCCCTTCTCGCGGGCTTTGCGCAGGGCTTCTCCGGTGACCTCAAGGCAGCTCGGGCTAAGTGCCGGGGTGATGCCGGTTACGTGAAAGGCCTTGGCCCCGGCGAAGATATTATCCCAGTCGACCATCCCCGACTGTATTCTGGAGATTGCGGAATTGGCCCGGTCATAGAGGATGGAGCTGGGGCGCGGCAGCGCCCCGAATTCGAGGAAATAGACACCGAGGCGGTCACCGTCCGACCATATGACATTCGAGGTATCCACACCGTGCTCCCGGGCTTTGTTCTGCACCATCCGCCCCAGCGGATTTTTCGGCAGGCGGGTGACATATGACGTTTTCAGGCCAAGCCTCTGCAGGGTGACCATGACATTGAGCTCAGCACCGCCTATTTTCACATCGAGAGTGGTCGCCTGCTCCAGCCTTTCAAAATTACGGGTTGCCAGCCTCAGTTGCACTTCACCAAAGGCAACTATGTCAAACATGATTACCTCCTTGCCTAAGCGGCTATTTTTTACGGGCGAACTTCTGTATTGTCCGCGAACCCTTGTCCACGCCGGCGCTGGTCATGGATACCTCGCCGACATACAAATCTCCCTGTGAGTCAACGGCGATGGTGTGTGGGGCATGGAAAAGGGCCGTTTCCTTGTCCTTGCCTTCGTTGCCCCAGCGCGTGAGCAGTTTACCGTCAATGGTGAAGATGCTTACCCGCAGGCACAGCTCGGAGACGTAGACGGTGTCATCCTCATCGATGAAGACATCGGTGGGGCGGATAACATCCGTCCATTCGGTGATAAATTCACCTTCGGCGGTGAAAATCTGTATCCGGCTGTTCTCCCGGTCCGGTATCCAGACCCGTCCCTGCCTGTCCAGCCGTATATTGTGAGGGAGCCGGAACTGCCCCGGAGCACCGCCGGGCTCGCCCCAGGAGAAAAGCAGCTTGCCATCGGCGGAGAATTTGTGCACCCGGGCGTTGCCATAGCCATCGGCGATGTAAATCTCGCCGGAAGGAGTTACCGCCACGCCGGTAGGGCGGTTGAAAGGTGGGGCACCACGCTGTATCCTGGCCAGGCTCTCCCAGAAATCCCAGGTCCGGGTGTAGCCGCTGTCTGAAGCCTGGCCTTTGGTGCCCAGCATCATCAGCAGTTTGCCCTCCGGAGTGAACTTGGCCACGATGTGGTTTCTATCATCGGTGCAGTAGATTAAGCCGTCGGGGCCGATACAGCTGCCGTGGGCACGGTTGAAGAAGCCCTCGCCCCATGAGTGGAGCAGCTTGCCTTCCCGGTCAAGGACGATTATAGGGCGTTCGCTGCGGTTCAGGATATATAACCTGTCCTGACCGTCTATGCAGATGCCGCCGACATCCAGAAACGACCAGCCTTCAGGCAGCTTGGCCCATCCGTCAACAAGCTCATACGTATGTTTGCCAGTACCGAATGGCATTTTGAATCCCTCCTGTTTTATTCTTGTGAATCTTTAATCTGGCCGCTATCTTGCCGATGGGTGCACCGTCAGGGTGCCCTGAGCGAAGCCGCCGTCGACTTTCAGGTATTCTGCGGTGACGAAGTCGGAGGCGCTGCTGGCGAGGAAAATGGCGGCGCCGGCGAAATCCGACGGCAGACCCCAGCGGGCGGCCGGTGTCCGGTCCAGCACGAATTCATCCAGGCCGGGGAAGTCCCTCCGTGCCCCTACCGTCAGTGGCGTGTCAATCCAACCGGGGAGAATGGCGTTTACCTGGATATTGTCTTTGGCCCAGGCGAGGGCCAACGTGTACGTCAGCTGGACCATTCCCGCCTTGCTGCAAGCGTAGCACAGGACCTTGGGCAGGCCGAAAAGAGAGGTCTCAGAGCCGATGTTGATTATTTTGCCTCTGCCGGCTTTTTTCATCGCCAGGTAAACCGCTTTGGCGCAAAGGAAAGCGCCGCGCAGGTTTATGCCCAGTATCCAGTCCCATTCCTCAACTGTATATTCCTCGGGCATTTTACGTATATTCACTCCGGCATTATTTACCAGCGTGTCAATCCGCCCGAACTTGTCCAGCACCTGTTTTACACCGTTCTGGATACTTGCTTCCTGACCCACATCGACCTTCAGCCCGAGCACTTTTACCCCGTATTTCTTTTCGATGTCCTTCGCCGCCTCTGCGGTTTTGTCCTCGTTGCGGGCGAAGATGACGATGTCGCTGCCAGCGGAAGCCAGACCATCGGCTATCCCTTTGCCGATGCCGCCATTGCCGCCGGTGACAATAGCCACCCTGCTGCCCAGGTCAAATAAATTTGCCATAACTTGCTGCCTCCTTGAATTTGATTATTTAAGCAATTTGCATACTGTAAAAGCAAAGAACTGGCGAATTATGAGCCAGGGCAAATAATAATGTTCCGCTGTGTCAATTATGAGACGGAACATCACGAATTTGCCTTTCTATGATGATAACCATTTTGTAAATTATTTACAATGGTTAGCGCCCGGTCGGAGAACACAGCGATACCCGCCTAGCTGGCAAAGCTGACGGTCTATTTCTACATGGTGTGCTCCGTAGCCATGACTTCAAAGATACGGACATCCGGCTTTTCCTTGAGCAAAGGTTCGATGCGCTGGTACAGCTTGGCTCTGGTTTCCGAGCTAGCCCATCGCTCCCAGTCCTCAATGCTCTGCCAGGTACTGAGCACCACAATATTGGTGCGGTCTTCCGTGTTGACCAGCGTTTCACCGCCGATATAGCCCGGGAAACGGGTTATGGCGGCAACCCTGAGCTCAACGAGCAGAGATGACAGGTCTTCCGTGGCTTTGGCCCTGCGTTCAATCATCACCCGTATCATTTCCCACCTCCTTGGTGACATCCCTTCATGCTGTTAGGGACTTAAATTATAGACCGATTTTTATAATTGTCAATACCGGAAAGGAAATGTGTCTGTTTCAATTATGGAAAAAGTTGCCAAATTAGATAATTTGTAGTATTTTAAATTAGCAGGTTCGTTAAGTCGGTTTCCGCAAATTTTTTATATCAATTATATGCTGGTGGGCAAAACTAAGCGGTCGGAAACTCAGCAGAACAGCAAAACACTAATTCTAGGTATCGGAAATCCCATTCTCAGGGACGACGGGGTCGGCCATATTCTAGTTCAGCAATTAAGCAGCTACATTTCAAGTCCCGATATCGAGCTAAAAGAGACCAGCCTCGCCGGTTTGAACCTCGCCGAGCTCCTGTCAGATTTCAACTCCGTCATTGTTATCGACGCTCTCCAGAGCGTCGGTGCTCCGGGGAAAGTACACTGTCTGAAACCGGAAGATTTTCATATAGAGAAAGTCGGTCAATATGACCAGCACAGCACGGGCTTGCTGCAGGCCTTGGAACTGGGCAAAGCCCTGGGGTGGCCGATGCCTGAGGATGTTACCATTGTGGCGGTGGAAGCCGGAGATGTGGCCAGCTTCGGCGATGACCTGACGCCGGAGGTTGCCAGAGCGGTCCCGGTGGCATTGAAAACCGTTCTCAATCTGGTAGATGGGCGTGGAAGACAAGTCGATAATTTAACATAAAACTACTTGAGGAGGTTTTTCGATGTGGAAAACCACTAGAGACGCGGGGGCGCATGTTGAGGACGCTATCAAGCAAATGCTTCCTCCCTGTCAGATAAAATGCCCCATCAATGAAGACATACAGCGCACCAACGTCCTTATCTCGCTTCTGCCGGAGGATGTTGAGTCGGCAAAAGAGGGGATAATACAGATTGGCGATTATCTATATGAGAAAAATCCCTTCTTCAATATCTGTGGTTATATCTGCGGCATCTGTGAACTGGAGTGTAATTACAAGACCAAAGGCGGCGCTATCAGGAGAAGGCTGCTGAAACGGTTCCTTTCCGACCATTACACCGATTATCTGAACCTTAAAAAGGAAACGGAAACGGTCAAGGAACGGGAAAACGTTGCCATTATGGGCGGTGGCCCCAGCGGCCTAATGTGCGCCTATATTTTAAGCCAGCGGGGTTACCGGACAACGATATTTGAATCGTCCAACCGGCTGGGTGGTGCGCTGTGGCTTATTCCCGAGTACCGGTTGCCGCGGGATGTACTGCAGACCACTCTGGATAACCTGGTAAGGATTGTGGGCATAGATGTAAGGCATGGTGCCAAGGTGGGCGAGGGAAGGCTCACTCTGGAGAGGCTGAAGAAGGAGGGGTATAAGGCGGTTTTTGTGGCCAAAGGAACACCGTATCCCAGGGAATTAACTTTCGGCGCTGAGAAGGTGGAGGGCCAGGATCTTTCCGGCGTGATGTATGGACTGGACTTCCTCTACGAGGTGAGCCACGGTAATATCGGGCCGAATTATTTCAAGGATAAACGGGTGGTTGTCATTGGCGGCGGCAACGTTGCCTTTGATGCGGCCCGGACGGCACGAAGGCTCGGGGGCGAGGTTACCATAGTCGCTCTGGAGTGCGAGGATAAAAGCTCCCGGGACGGCCTGCCTGCTGATGAAGAAGAAATCCGGGCCGCCTGGGAAGAAGGCTTGAGGATTGTCTGTTCCCGTGGCGTGCGTAAAATTATCGGCGAAGGCGGTAAGTTCAAGAAAATCGATTGCCCGCGCTGTACCAGCGTATTCGATGAGGATGGTTTCAATCCGCAGTTCGATAGCACTGACTGCATTGGGATAGAGGGGGATATACTGATTATCACCATCGGACAGGCAGCGGATAAGGTCTTCCTGCAGAGAGAAGGACTGCTGGACGAAAGGGGAAGACTGGCCGTTGACCACTTCACCCTGCAGAGTCTGCGGAACCACGCCGTCTTTATCGGCGGCGATGTACGGCGCATCGGTTTCATGGTGGAAGCGATGAAGGAAGGCATGGAGGCTGCCGAGTCCATCCACAGGTATCTGAGAGGGCTGGATATGCGAGAGGGCAGGCAGAGAGACTTCGAGGCCTATGATATTCCGGAAAGGACCACGTATAAGTCCGCTACCGAAGTAGCCTGGATACCGCCGGAAAAAAGGATGCACTTTCAGTTGTTTGAAAGAGGCCTTACTTTGAAGGAGGCGATAGAAGAGGCCAGGCGATGTCTTACCTGTGGCCCGTGTCTCTCCTGCAAGGCCTGTATCTCCATCGGTTTCGAAAAGTCGCTGTATGCGGTTGCGGTTGATGAAGAAAGGTGCAGCGGCTGTGGTGCCTGCGTATATGCCTGCAATTATGATGCCGCCCGCCTGATAGAGCGTGATGGCAAGCTCGTGTCGGAAACTGACATCTTCCGCTGCAAATCATGCGGCATGTGCGTGGCTGCCTGTCCATCGGAGGCAAGGACGCTGGTTGATGATACTACCTACGACAGGATAGAAGCTACATTTTCGTCGCTAACTTAATATTAAGAGGAAAGGTGAAGGAATGAGCGATTTTGCGCCCAAAATAGTCTGTTTTTCCTGTAAATTCAGCTGGGGCTATCTGGTGGACGAGGCTTCTCTGTCCTCACAGATTAAAAACTGGATACCCATCATCTGCAGCGGCAAGGTTGATGCCAAACACGTGGTGGAAGCATTCAAACACGGTGCCGACGGCGTCCTGATTCTGGGCTGCCCGGAGGGCGACTGTCATTATCAGGACGGCAATTTTGAGACGAAGAAGCGGGTGCAACTCCTGCGCAAGGTGCTTGACAGCTATGGAATCGAGCCGGAGAGGGTCAGGATGGAGCTCTCTCTCGACCCGGAAGGGAAGCGGATCCCGGCGCTTGTGAAGAGCATGGACGAGACGGTCAGGGAGCTGGGCCCGGTCGGGAAACTATAGTCTTTTTAGCGGAGTGAATCCGCTGTGAAATTTTTAAAGAGAGGGGAAAGAGATGGTCGCTAAACCAAAAGTAGCCATATGCTGGCTCGGTAGCTGTGGTGGCTGCGATGAGGCCGTCGTTGACCTCAATGAGGCTATACTGCAGGTTACCTCGGCGGTGGACGTTATTTTCTGGCCGGTGGCCCTGGACTTCAAATACCACCACCTTGAAGCTCTAGAAAAGGGCGAGATTGTGCTGAGCATCATCAACGGCCACATCAGGAATTCAGAGCAGGAGGAAGTGGCCAAAATACTCAGGGAGAAATCGCAGCTGGTGCTGGCTTTCGGTGCCTGCGCCTGCTTCGGCGGCACGCCCGGCATGGCCAATTTCCGCAGCAAAGAGGATATTTTCAACTGGGTTTACCGTGATGCACCCACCGTGGTGAACCCGAAAGGCAACTATCCCCAGCCCAAATCGCAGACAAACGGCAAAGAACTGACCCTGCCTGAATTCTACGAGCAGGTTTTCGCTCTTAATCAGGTCATTGATGTTGATTACTATCTGCCGGGATGTCCCCCTCCCCCGGACCTCATTGCCAATGCTGTTAATGCGGTGCTGGAAGGCAAGCTACCTCCCAAAGGCTCCACACTGGCGCCGCACAAGGCGCTGTGCGATACCTGCAAGCGAAATGAGACCAAACCGGACAAAATCTCAATAAAAGATGTAAAGCGGATCCATGAGGTTGAAGCTAGCCCGGATACCTGCTTTCTGGCGCAGGGCATACTCTGCATGGGTATCGCCACGCGGGGCGGTTGCGGGGAAAGCTGTATCAATATAAACATGCCTTGCCGGGGCTGTTTCGGGCCGGTGGAGGGGGTGGAGGATTCCGGAGCCAAGTTCATCTCCGCCCTGGCAGCCATGCTTGATGCCGAAAACGACCAGGAGATGAAACAGCTTATCGATAGGCTGGATGACCTCGCCGGATATACTTATCGGTTCACCCTGCCCGTATCCCTGTTGAGAAAGAAGCGCGCGTAAGAGCGATAAGGAGAAACTGCGATGGCAAAGAAGATAACCATTAATCCCATAACCAGGCTTGAGGGGCACGGTAAGATTGAGATATTCCTCGACGATAAGGGAAACGTGGAGGACGCATACTTCCAGGTGGTGGAGCTCAGGGGTTTTGAGCGGTTCTGCCTGGGACGGCCGGTGGAGGAGATGCCGCGGATAACGCCCAACATCTGTGGCGTATGCCCATCCCCGCATAACATGGCCGCCACCAAGGCGGTGGACGCAGTCTATGGCGTTGAGCCAACGCCAGCGGCCAAACTGGTGCGACAACTGCACTACAATGCGTTTTACGTCGAAGACCACTATATCCACTTCTTTTTCCTGGCTGCGCCCGACTTCGTGGTCGGTGCCGACGCTGACCCGGCAGCGAGGAACATCCTGGGCCTCATCGATAAGGTGGGCATGGAAATCGGCGGCAAGGTAATCGAGGTGAGAAGAAGGTGCCGGGATATCATCCGCCTCATCGCCAGCAAGCCGCCACACCCGGAAGGTGGCCTTCCCGGCGGCGTTCCGAGGGGAATAACCGAAGACGAGAGGGAATGGATAAAGGAGACGGCGGACTACGCTGTTGACTTTGCCCAGTTCGCCCTGAAGCTTTTCAAGGACGTGGTGGTGGCAGATAAGAAGCACCTCGACCTGGTCCTCAATGATGCCTATAAATTGAATACCTACTACATGGGGCTGGTCGATAGCAATAACAAGGTCAACTTCTATGAGGGGAAACTGCGCGTCGTTGACCCCAAGGGTAAGGAGTATGCCCTTTTCGACCCCATCGAGTATATCGACCATATCGGCGAGTGGGTTGAGCCGTGGACCTATATACGTTTGACCCATTTGAAAAAGATTGGCTGGAACGGTCTGAACGATGACGCTGGCACCTCGGTGTACCGCGTGGGTCCGCTGGCCCGGTTGAATGTTGCCGACGGCATGGCTACTCCGCTGGCACAGAAAGAATACGAGGCCATGTTCGACGCCCTCGGCGGCAAGCCCAGCCACCATACCCTGGCTTTCCACTGGGCGAGGCTTATCGAAGCGCTCCAGGCTGCCGAGGATATGCAGCGAATCGCCAATGACCCGCTGCTGACCAGCAAGGACATACGCAATATGAACCTCAAGCTCAAGCAGAAGGGAGTGGGCTGCGTTGAGGCGGCCCGCGGCACCCTTATCCACCATTACGAGACCGATGAGCGCGGGCTGCTGACCAAGGCGAATTTGATTGTGGCTACCCAGCACAACGCTGCCCCTATCTGCCTTTCCGTAAAGAGGGCGGCCGAGGGCTTTGTCAAAGGTCCCGAGGTCAAAGAGGGGCTTCTTAATATGGTGGAGATGGCCTTCCGTGCCTATGACCCATGCCTCGCCTGTGCCACGCACGCGCTACCCGGCGAAATGCCCCTGAGAGTCAATATACGGGACAACCACGGCAGGATAATCAATACTCTGGGCCGGGGTTAAGCTGGTTCAGTATTGTTTGATGCCGCAATCAAGTAATGTTGAAGAAAGCGGTAAAAAAATTTGCTGTCGCTGGTATGGAAGGCGCACTAGGCTAGGTCTCTTATTGTGCGCCACCGCTGGCCTTTTCTGCTTTAGGTAACTCTAACCTAATGCGCCTTTTGGGTACCCACTGCCGACCAGCCGGGCTATTTACCGGCCGCGAGTGCCTTAACATCAGCCGTGGTCAAACCCTTACCGCCGATGCCCCAGTCGCCACTTATTACCTCTTCCAGCACGACCCAGGTGACTGGTCGCAAATTTTCACCCTCAACCGCAACTACTGCGTCGGTAACTTTGCTTATCATGTCCTGTTTCTGTGCCTGCGTTAGCGTACCTTCAATGAGCTTGATATTGACGAAAGGCATATCACCACCTCCTTTTCTCGTTATCTAATGCCAGCAGTGGCACACGGTTTTTCATTGTTTAACTGGTTTTAAGCCAGATTAAATGAACCGTGGGTGGCGCACCGGTGCGTTAATTTAGCCTTGCGCCGCAACTTCAAATCTTTCGACCGTAGGTGTTTTAATATAATACTCTTTAAACTTGCCTATCCACTCCTTGATTAAACCGCTCTCTTCAGTCGCCATCATATCCTTTTCACTATCCCAGAAAGCTATAGTAACAACTTTGCCTGTTTTACGGTCAACAAGGAGATGGACAGAACGGAAACCTTTCTGTGCTTTCACTGCGGGTATGACGCTGCCCTGATAAAGCTTACTGGCTCTGTCCAATGTGTCAATCTTCCATTGAAATGTAGCCACACGTGCAAACATGATAAATAACCTCCTCTTTTGTTTTCGCCAATGCGCCACCCAAAACAAAGAGGCGCCAGCTACCGCTTCTCGTTCAGCGGTTACCAGCGCCCCATTTCCATCACCACGTTCCTCAAACGTTGTGCGGTTTCAATGCCTGTTTTTGGCGAATAAGCGTATTATAAACCCATCACACTATTTGTCAACACCTTTTACCGCCTAATCTTATGTGATTTTTACGGGGAGACACATATTTCTCGCCATTATTCAGTACATTATTGGACTTTGAGTTGAGAAATGATATACTTTCACAGCAAAAAGGAGGTCAATTATGGTCAAATTTATGGGAGTGATACGTCTCAAACCGGGCTACGACCCTGATGAGACCTGGGAGCTCTGGCGCACGGAACATGCCACCAATTACAAGAACCTGGCCCGTCCGGAACTGAAGCAGTACACCATAAACCGGGTCATCAAGACTCTCAACAACAGCGATATCTACGGCATATCCGAGTCCGTCTTTGAGAACGTTGAAAGCTGTGAGCGCGCCCTAAAGCGGTTCATCGACGCGCCACCGGATGAGGTGCTAAAAAGGTTCCAGCCGGACCGGTTGATTGTGGAATACGAAGAGATAGCGCTGGACTAGATAGCTGATTTCATTAACTTAGCCTGGAAAGGAGCATTAGAAACATGCGGAATATCCGTGTTATCAAAAGCGTGGCTGAATTTACCAGCTACGTAAGCCAAATCGGAATATCCCTGCCTTTTGACGAGGAATTGAAATCCGGTACTGATTCACCCCTGGCAAAGCAATGTGCCCTGGATGGCAGGGCAATCGGAAATCGTTTTGCCATACTGCCGATGGAAGGCTGGGACAGTACTACCAATGGGAAGCCGACCGAATTCACCAGAAGGCGCTGGCAGCGTTTTGGCCTCAGCGGCGCCAAACTGATATTCGGCGGAGAAGCCGCCGCGGTCCGCCATGACGGAAAGGGGAGTCCGACCCAGCTGATGATTACGGAAGAGACCGTGGATGAGGTGGCTGAGCTCAGAGAACTGCTGGTGCGGACCCATGAAGAACATCACGGCAGTAGCCACGACCTGTTGGTCGGTTTGCAGTTGACCCACTCGGGACGGGTCTCCAAGCCGCACGATATGAAACGTCCTGAACCCATAATCCTCTACCATAACCCCGTCCTGGACCAGAGGTTCGGTGTGACGGCGGAAACGCCGGTGATGACCGACGATGCTATCGCCAGATTAATCGAAGATTTTATCAGAGCCGCCAGACTGGCCAAGCAGGCCGGCTTTGATTTCGTAGATGTGAAACACTGCCACGGCTATCTCGGCCATGAATTTTTGAGTGCTGTTGACCGTCCCGGACGTTACGGCGGCAGCTTTGAAAACCGGACCAGGTTCCTGAGAGAGACCGTGGCCGGTATCAGAAGCAAGGTGCCGGGACTGGATATCGGGATCAGGCTCAGCGCCTATGATTTCTTGCCTTTTCAGGCTGGTGTGGAGGGACAGGGGGAACCCGCCAGATTTGATGGCGAAAGGTATCCCTATGCCTTTGGCGGTGACGGTACTGGCCTGGGTGTAGACCTTGCCGAGCCGCTGGCTTTCGTGGACCTGCTGCATGACCTGGATATCAAGCTGGTGTGCATCTCCGCCGGTGCCGGATATAATGGTCATATCCTTCGCCCATCGTTCTTACCGTCTCTGGTGGGATACGGGCCGCCGGAGGACCCGCTGTTGGGAGTAGCTCGCCTGATTTCAGTGACCGCCGAGTTGAAGCGCCGGCGCCCCGAATTGATTTATGTTGGCAGCGGCTATTCCTACCTCCAGCAGTGGTTGCCTAACGTGGCGCAATCTGTGGTACGCAATGGGATGGCAGACGTCGTGGGGCTTGGGAGGCTGTCATTGTGCTACCCTGAAATTATTGCTGACATTTTTGCTGGAAGGCCACTAAACCGCCGATTGCTGTGCCGCACCTGTGGCGATTGCATAACCGCCCCTCGCAGTGGTTTGGTTTCCGGTTGCTACATGCTGGATGACTTCTACCGCAACCGGCCTGAATATCAGCAGTTGAAAGCGCATAAAGCAAAAAAGTGATTAACTGACGCTAGGAGCCCAGTCTATTGACGGAAAAGGGGCAGGCGAAATCAGCGTTATTGCTTTCCTTGGCTGGTTCTCAATAGGAAAAACTATTCCTCAATGGCAACTGCCCTTACTGGGGAACCGTCCAGGCCCTCAATAGGGAGGGGTAAAGCCATGAAATTGACGCGGTTCCTGGTCAGAAGGTGCTGATTAACGATATACTCGAACTGGATAACCCCGGCCTGGAAGAAAATGAAATGGGTGGTGTGGTCTTCCCTCGGTAGCTGGGCGACACGCCCCGGCTCGGTCACCTCGTATCTCAGGAGGTAATCGCAGGGAAAATCACCTCCCCAGGCCTTGACCTTGCGCTCGACCAGCCATTCACAGGCGTCCCGTTCCATATACGGCGCTTTGCTCCAGAAATCCTTGGTCATATAATCATATTTGAGCGGCCAGTCGGTGCGTATGAGGGCGATATCGCCCGCTCCGGTATGCTGTCCGTGTTTTTCCAGTTCCGCGGCACTCACGCCGGCGTTTTCGCCTAGGTGAGACAGGTCGATGATGGCCGCCTCGCCATAGAACTTTTCCAGGGGCACTTTGTCGATGGAGGCACCGTCGGGCAGGAAGTGAAGCGGTGCGTCAACATGAGTAAAGCTGTGGGGACGGAAAGACATGTACCTTTCCAGAAAATAGTCTTTCTCATGCGTGGCGACTGTTTCAAGCTTAACCGGCCATCGCCACTGGTCGCGAATGGTCAGAGTGAGGTCAACAATTTTCATGCTGGCAAGCCCCCTTTATTTAATTTATGTGTAAGGACGCACAACACCTGTGGAAAGTGAAATAAGGTTTGCCCTAGAGCTGCCGGTAAAGGAACCATCTCTTGCTTTTGGCGTGTTCCAGTCTCGTACCACGGTCGTAATAGATTTCGAAGAGCTCGCCTTCCGTTGTCCTTACCCGGTAATAGTTGCGGTGGTGGCGCTGCCACCACCTTTTGCGGCGCATCGGGCTCTTGCCAAAGCCGTAATCCTGCCAGGCTTCCACAATATCCGCAATTATATACTCGCGAGTATCCAGCCGAAAGGAGACCGGAACTTTGACCTCGCCGCTGGTGGTAACCTCTATTTGCCGCCCAAAGAACCGGGGAACCATTGTCCTCCAAGCCAACTATGTGTGAGGACCTGCGCCGGTCCATCTCTATGTTTAATGGAAATAATCGGCGATGTAGGTAATGTAGAAAATATCTCCCGACTTGTAAATGCCCACGGCACCAAACCTAGCGGTTACGTTAAGGAAGAAACGTTCGTATTCTTGCTTGCCTTTCCAGACCGTCAGTACTGTGTCAGCCATTCTTTCCGGAGTGCTGTGCCCGGCAATCCAGTAAACCGCCTGCCAGGAGCCGTAGTCGGAGTATTCTTCACGCTGGTAGGTGGCCATGGCCTTGCTGTTACTCAGTGCCCACTTGTAAAGATTCTCACCCAGCGAGATTTCATCCAGCCCCTTGTTTACCCTTTCCTGGTTTATCAATTTGAACAGCGCCTGCTCTACATCTTTCTCATTAATTTCCACCCTTCCCTCGATAATCATGTTGTACTGTTCGCTCAATTCCTGAAATTGTGTCTCTATTTCATCGTATTCGGCGCTCAGTTCATCATAGTTGTCCTGCAAGGCTTCAAGCTCATTCTTCGTGGCCTCAAGCTGTTTGCTCAACCCATCATGTTCGGTGCTCAACTCGTTGTACCTGGCCTGCATTGCCTCGAATTCGCTCTTGGCAGCGGCGCTCTGCCTGGTCAATACCTCCTTAAGTTGCTCAGCCTCGGCCAGTTTCCCCTGTATTGACGCAAGCTGGTTCCGGGCATCACGCAGTTCGTTGCTCACCCGGTCATACTCCTGCTGCGATACTCCTGACGTACAAGAAGGTATAGTGAAAAGCGCCATAACCAGCAGCATTGATAGCAGCCTCATTTTCTTCATTCTACCTGCCCTCCTGAATCGCTATTTTTTAAAGGCAACCTGTGTAGTAATGTTATGACCCTTGATGCTGATTGTCAATAAACTATTAGTAATGTGACTTGATTTCAGAGGGCACGCAAATTCCGGACACGACTATAAGAGGAATATATCCGGGGAGAAGTAATGTGGTAAAAAATTGAGAGTCTGCATTAGAGCTCCATGGATTTTAGCAGTATTTAAATAATTGAACAAGCAGATACGGTAGAACCGATATAACGCGGTTATTTGCGCTGGTGATATCGGTCTCAAGCTAGAGACTATCAGAGCCAAGAGAAATGATTATATAAGGTAAAGATAATGCAAGTATGGAACAGGGTTATAGGTACATGGTAATTCGGTGAAGCTTAAAAGTCCTGTCCTGGTGGCAGAACCCGCCAGTAATCACAATGCCGGCATTCCACATAATGCCCGTCCTGGTATAATTGTTTCCTGCCGCAACTGGGACACGGTATAAACTTGAGCATATCACTTTTTCTATGCTCTTTTGCCTTTGGCGGCTTATCATGCAATTCAAGCTGGACATACTGATTATAAATCATTTGTCTTCGCCCAACTGTCTACTGACAGAAGTTCTTGCTTGACTTCCAGATGACCGCAACGCCGACAGTAGTAATAGTTCCCCCATCCTTCAAACTGGTGACCACGGATAAGGCATTGCATCAAGTCAAACAGCCAGCGGAACATATTACTATCACCGGAAGTTTTTTTTCTCTGTATATAATGTGGCGACTTCTAATAAACAATATAACAGGTGAGGGTTAAGAAATTGTTAATAATAGCAATCGGCTGTGAATGAAAGATTACAGGCTGGTTACATTTGTATTAAAAATTGAAGAGGCAGGGGATTACCCTATCATCTGGCTGGGCAGCCACAATATTAAATCGGGAAACACGATGAACAGACCAAGCCCCACCATTATCAGGAAAATAAACGGGATTACCCCTTTGATTATATCGAGGTTGGTAACTCCCAATTCCGGATCGGCACTGCCCTGACAGACGAATATGGACTGGGCAAGGGGAGGGGTCATAAATGACATCTGCAGGTTCACGCATATCATCAGGGCGAACCACGTTGGGTTGAACCCGAGTTGCGGTGCGATGGGTATCAGTATCGAGACAACGATGAGAATAATTGATATCCAGTCCATAAACATGCCCAGGATGAAAGTGACCAGCATTATGGCGGCAAAGGCGCCCCAGGAGCCAAAAGGTAATGCCAGAACCAGACTCTCGATTGCTTCTTTACCACCAAAGTAGACAAATACCCCTACCGTTGCGCTGGCACAGGCGGTGATGAGCATAACGAAGCCGGTCACCCTTAATGTCTCGCGCATGGCGTATTTCAGTAAATTCAAGCTGAATTTGCGGTAGACAACGGTGATAAGAATCGAGGCGGCTGCCCCTACCCCGGCTGCTTCGTAGACAGTGGCCACACCGAAGAATATCGTCCCCAGAACTGATAGCATGATGGCCAGAGGTGGTATTATCGAGGCAAAAAGCAGCCTCATTTTTCTGGTAAAGGAAACCTGCCTTTCTTCCGCGGGAGCCACGGGTGCTATTTGCGGTTGTAGCCAGGAGCGCACGGCGATGTAACCCAGATACAGACCGGAGAGGACGAAGCCCGGGATAAAGGCGCCAAAGAACAACCTGCCGATAGATACTGTCGCCGTCATGCCCAGTACCACCAGCATTATACTGGGGGGAATAAGAATACCCAGGGTGCCACCGGCGCAGATTGCGCCACAGGCCAGCTCTTTGCTGTAACCTCTTTTTACCATCGAGCCAAGAGAGACGACAGTCAGCATGCTTACCGAAGCCTGAACCACCCCCAGACCGGAGGCAATGATGGTGCCTAATATTACGGTGCTCAGTGCCAGTCCTCCTCTCAGGCGCCCGAGCAAAAGGTGCAGGGCATGGTAAAGTCGGTCGGCGATGTCCGAGCGGGAAAGTATGACGCCCATGAACGTAAAGAGGGGTATAGCGACCATATTGTAATCCAGTATCATGGCGCCGGCACGTATATACAGTAAATGGAAAACCTTAGGCCCTATGGTGAAAAAGCCGAATACAAAGCCAACGCCGATAAGTACCAGCGCCACATGATAGCCGGTGAGAACCCCGATAAATATCGCCAGCAAAAATCCTGCCGCCAGAATCTCGGGGCTTATTCCAATCATGGCAGCCTGCCTTTGAGGAGGGTATGGAAATCGCGGGTAAATCGGGCGACGAATTGCAGAAAGAAGAGACATAATCCGATCAGGATTACTATTTGGTACATCAGGTTAGACGGGATGCTGCCCTGTTGACGTGCCATATAAAAGAGGTAGGCGTTCCACGCTGATGACCCGCTTAATCTTATGAAAATCCCGAACAGGGGCAGGAAGAACAGGCCGGTACCAATGACATCAATCAAGGCCTTCTGGCGGAGCGATAAGCGGGTGTACAGGATATCCACCCTGATGTGCGAATTATGGCGTTGAGCATAGGCCCAGCCCAGTACAATAATGGCGCCATCTATCAGGCGAAAGGAATTAAAGACCCAGGTGGTCGGCTTGTTGAATACGTACCTGGAGATAACCTCGTACAGGATTACAACGATTAAGACCAGCAAGAGCCAGCTCGATATTGACCCTATCCGCTCATTAACTGAATCGATAATATGCAGTATCTTTCTCATCAGGGCCTTATTCAAATGATTGCGTTGGGCTGTTGTCACAGTTCAAGCTGCCAGTATCGTTGTATAAGCACGTCGCAGCGCACAAAAATAGTGGGCGGTTGTGGTCTCGAACCGATACTACTCAGCCTTATCAGTGATATCGAGTCCGATAATCACAAAGGCCCACGCACAAATCCAGACCATTATATCAGCTTATGGCAGGATGAGCAAAGACCTGAACCGCTGCTAATCAAATGCCAGGCTCAATAAGTTAAATTGCTTGGGATTCTGAAGCAAAGGTGTTACAATATTTTACGATAATATTCTGATATGCGAATAATCCATTTAAAGGAGCGGTAATATGTCAGAACATGTACCAACATATGATGAAGCGCTATCTGTTCTCAAGGAATTCGTCGGGAGCGACAGCTTGCTGAAGCATTCTTATGCCGTCGAGGGCGTGATGCGCCATATCGCACGCAAGACGGGCGAGGATGAAGAAAAATGGGCTGTCATCGGGCTGGTGCATGATATAGATTATGAGATGTTCCCTGAACAGCACTGCGAAAAAGCACAGGAGATATTGCGGGAGAAAGGCTGGCCGGCAGAGTATGTCCGCGCCGTGGCTTCACACGGATGGGGTATATGCAATGACATAGAGCCGCAAACTTATCTGGAAAAGGTGCTGTATGCCATCGAAGAGCTGACGGGACTTATTGCGGCGGTGGCCATAATTCGACCGTCAAGAAGTGTCAGTGACCTGGAGGTCAAATCCGTAATGAAAAAATGGAAGGATAAGTCATTTGCGGCGGGGGTAAACAGGCCGGTAATTGAAAAAGGCGCGGAGATGCTGGGAGTGGAGATAAGAGATTTGGTCGACGATGCCATTTCCGGTATGCGGGAGGTGGCCCAGCGCATCGGGTTGTGATACTGCGGTCAGCCTGTCTTTTTGCCTGCGGTCGGCGCCTCAGCAGTAGCCATGTCCTGATGTCGATTTCCCTGATATGCCTTTTCTAATACGTTTTGAACTGAGCTCTATACTCCAGCCATTCCTTTATATTTTTCATAGCCAGATCTGCTTCTCGTTCATTCTGCCACAGGATCAGTTTTTCCCCTAATTTGCCAAGTCCCGGCACAGGGATGGTATACTCGACGGTAAAATCCATTAAGGTCCTATCATTTTGTGGTTTAAGCGCAAAAATCCAGGTGCTGTTGATACTCCCGGTAGTATCGAAAACTATACGCTCACTAGGCGTGCATTCGGTGCATATTGCCTCACCTTTTAATGGTATCCCCATCATTTTATAATTCCAGATAAACCGCTGGCCGACTCCCATCCCGGTAACATTCCGTACGCTGAACAGTCCCGGCAGCCATTCCATCTGGTTAAGCGGATTGCTCATGTAAGAGAAAGCCTTTTCTATCGGGACTTTTATAAGAATGCTGCGTTTTACCTTGGCCATTTTCCCGCTTTTTATATTATTCCAACTGAGAAAGCTTTCCCTTTAGCGTAAATCTGCTATCGCACAAGGTACCAGTTTTATGTATAAGCGATGAGAGGAAAAAAATCAATATATTTGCACAAATTGCTTGTAATAATTCACAAAATGTGCTATTTTGTGAGCAGGATTTGCTAAATATGATCGACCAGTTCGACAGAGAGTTAATATCATTGCTGGAGCAGGATGCCCGGCAGACCAGCGAGCAACTGGCTGACAAACTATCCGTGAGCTCCTCAACGGTGCGGCGCCGGATGAGCGAGCTTATCAAGAACAGAGTAGTACGTATCGTCGCCATTCCTCAGCCAAAGCAGATCGGGAGGCCACTGGTGGCGATTGTGGCTTTCCAGTTATTGCATGATAAAGTTAATCTATTTTTAAAAACACTCAGCAGCCGGGATGATGTTAAATGTCTTTACGTGACGAGTGGACGATTCGATGCGATAGCTCTAATGTGGTTTTCTTCGACTGAGCAGCTTTATGACTTTATGGAGAAAGAAATACCAAAGATTAAGGGAATAAAAGGGACCGAGACTTTTGTCTGTCTGCATACTGAAAAAAGCTTCTGATACCTAGCGGCTGCGGTGAGATAAGAATAGTCTTATACATTTATCATCACCGAACGGAATTATGAATGCCTATTTCTGCTCTTGCTCTTTACCTTTTCTCACCTTATCTTTAGCGGATTGAGCATCGGTGGGGAGATTGATGACATATTTATCAGCGGTAAAAGGGGAGTATCCTCCTGGAACACGTTTGCCTTCCTCGTAAATTTCAAGTGCTCCGCCACATTTCGGGCAGGACTGATTGCGAGGGAATCGTAATATCCATCCGTAACACCGGTAACTGCACTTGGGGCATCTGCCTTCTAACATAATCCCATTATAACCCATGTCTGTATGTAGGGTGTCAATTCCTCCTTATGTACTATCTATAAATAAAATATTCGGGTGAAAGTAAATTAATTTATCGATTAAATAGAAGAAGGTACTACCTGGTATGCTCAAGCTGGGAACTTTCCGGCAGTCCCAGGATGGTCGAAAATTTTACATTGATGTCGTTGTAAAACTCGGCGATTGCCCCGCACCGTCGGCATCTGCCATAACT
>Ga0180438_10002049_pt1 | contig 34038 bp, 30 predicted proteins | sample SS_ome_12_FD_132455 | JGI IMG/M metagenome (GOLD analysis project Ga0180438, IMG submission 132455) | Hypersaline lake sediment archaeal communities from the Salton Sea, California, USA - SS_3_D_2 metaG | ecosystem: Environmental > Aquatic > Non-marine Saline and Alkaline > Hypersaline >... | reverse complement strand
GCGTTCGGATCCTGTCGGCCCTCCGGTGCGGAGGGTGACCCGATATGGCAGACTCGAAAGGAGAAAGGAATATGTACCCGGAAAATTTTTTTTACACCAAGGATCACGAGTGGATAAAGATCGAAGGCGATGAAGCCGTGGTCGGGATCACGGATTTCGCGCAGAAACAGCTCGGCGATGTGGTATTCGTCGAACTGCCGGATGTGGGAGCCGAGCTGGGTTTTCATCAGTCCTTGGGAGTGGTTGAGTCGGTCAAGGCGGTGTCAGATATCTATTCCCCGATTTCCGGGGAGGTCACGGGCGTGAATGAAAGCCTGAACGATTCCCCGGAGCTGATCAATGAGGATCCCCACGGTGAAGGATGGATCATACGCCTCAAAATTAAGGATGCTTCGGAGCAGGAAAAACTGATGTCGGTCGATGAGTATGAAAAGTTCCTGGAGGGGCTTGAGGACTGACGTATATCCTCCGGGATCAAGCACGTGAATGCCAATGAGCTATATCTCTCTGAGTGACAAAGAAAAAAAGGCGATGCTGGATGCCGTCGGCATTGCTTCGGTGGGAGAGCTCTTTCGCTCCATTCCCGAAGGAGTAAGATTGGATCGTGCCCTCTCCGTGCCCGAGCCTCTCTCGGAGCCTGAGTTGACCTCCCATTTTGAAAAACTGGCGAACCATAACCGCTATTCCGATTTCCTCTCATTTTTAGGAGGCGGAATCTATCCGCATTTTATTCCAGCGCTGGTGGATTACCTGGCGTCCCGGGGCGAATTCGTGAGTCCCTACACCCCTTACCAGCCGGAGGTCTCGCAAGGCACGCTCCAGGCGATCTTTGAGTTTCAGACCCTGATCTGCCAGCTCACCGGTATGGATATTTCCAATGCCTCCTTGTACGATGGGGCATCCGGCGCTGCCGAGGCGGTGCTGATGGCCAGCCGCATCAACCGCAAAACCAAGATCCTGGTGGCGCGCAGCCTGCATCCTCACTATCGTCAGACAATCGCAACCTACATCCGGAACCTCGGATTGACCGCCCGGGAAATGAAAGTCACGCCGGCAGGCACGCTGGATTTGGAGGATCTCGAATCGGGCTTGGATGAAGACACCACGGCTGTAATCTTCCAGTCGCCCAATTATTTCGGGGTGATCGAAGACGTGGCGGCGATATCCGAAATCATGCATCGACATCAGGCCCTGTCCATCGCGGTGGTGACGGAACCGGTCTCGCTGGGACTGCTCCAGCCTCCCGGGCTCCAGGGCGTGGACATCGTAACCGGAGAGGCCCAGTCGTTCGGGATTCCGCTCAGCTTCGGCGGACCTGTTTTAGGTTTCATGGCCTGCAAGAACGAATTCATACGGCAGCTTCCCGGCCGTATCGCGGGACAGACCAGAGACGTGGACGGAAAACGGGGATTTGTGTTAACCCTCTCCACCCGCGAGCAGCACATCCGCCGGGAGCGGGCGACCTCCAACATCTGCACCAATCAGGCGCTGTGTCTCCTCCGCGCAACGATCTACCTGGAGACCCTGGGCCGAAACGGGCTCCGTTCGCTGGCCCATATCAATATGCAGAAGGCGGGCTATGCGCGCCAGTTGCTGACGGGATTGGAGGGGGTGCGAGATGTCTTCGGGGGACCGGTGTTTAATGAGTTTGTCTTGGGCTTCGATCGCCCGTGGGAGGAGATCGCCGCCGAACTCCGGGATGCCGGCATCCTGGGCGGGCTGGCCCTGGGACCCGATTATCCCGAATGGGCGGGCTGTGCGTTGATGTGCGTGACCGAGACCCACGGCAAGGATGATATCGATCGGCTGGCAGCCGCGCTCAAGGAGGCCTTATCATGATCGCAGAGCCCTTGATCTTCGAATTGAGCGGTGTCGGCAAAACGGCCTGCAAGCTGCCGAAGCTGGATGTGCCGGTGCGGGAGGAGATCCTTGAAGAGCTGCCCCTCCGTGAGGATATTCCGGGTTTTCCTGAGGTGTCGGAGATCGAGGTGGTGCGTCACTTCACCCGGCTTTCGCAATACAACTACTGCATCGATCTGGGCATGTATCCATTGGGTTCCTGCACCATGAAGTATAATCCCAAGATCAACGAGAAGATCGCATCCCTGCCCGGACTGGCGGCCGTTCATCCCGGAGCACCGCCTGATCTGATCCAGGGAAATCTGGCGATTCTAAGCATGCTGGAGGAGTTCTTAGCGGAGATCACGGGGATGGATGATGTGAGCCTCCAGCCATCCGCCGGCGCCCAGGGTGAGCTGGTGGGTATGATGCTCATACGGGCGGCTTTGGAAGAGCGGGGCGACCCCCGTCGCCTGGTGCTCATCCCGGATTCGGCCCACGGCACCAATCCTTCCAGCGCCCACATCTGCGGCTACCGGGTTCAGGAAGTCAAGTCCAATGCGGCCGGCATGGTGGATCTCGAAGATCTCGACCGAATGATGACCGAAGAGGTGGCGGCGGTCATGATCACCAATCCCAACACACTCGGAGTCTTTGAGGAGGATATCTGCCGGATCACGAAAGTGGTGCACGACCGCGGCGGAATGGTTTATATGGACGGAGCCAACATGAATGCCCTGGTGGGGATTTGCCGGCCCGGAGATATGGGAGTGGACGTCATCCACCTCAACCTGCATAAGACCTTTTCCACCCCTCACGGCGGAGGCGGTCCCGGTTCCGGCCCGGTGGCGGTCAAACGGATGCTGGAGCCCTACCTTCCGGCGCCTCGAATCGAGAAGGAATCTTCCGGGTATGTTCTAAATCATGACCGCCCCAAAAGCATCGGAAGGGTCCGCGCGTTTTACGGCAATTTCCTGGTCACTGTCAAGGCGCTGGCCTATATCCTGTCTTTGGGGCCCCATGGCTTGAAGGAGATCGCGGAGATAGCGGTCTTGAATTCCAACTACATCCGAAAAAGCCTGGAGGAAGATTACCATCTGAAATATGCCTCTCCGACCCTGCATGAGTGCGTGTTCTCGGATAAGTTCCAGAAACAGTATGGTGTTTCGAATATCGATATCGCTAAACGGCTCATCGACTACGACGTTCATCCCCCCACTATGTCGTTTCCATTGATCGTTCCGGGCGCGCTGATGATCGAACCCACCGAAACCGAGAGCAAGGAGGACCTGGACCGGTTCATCGATGCCATGCGCGCCATCAACCGGGAAGCGCGGGAAAATCCTGACCTGCTGAAAAGTGCGCCTCACAACTCCAATGTTCGCCGCCTGGACGAAACATCGGCCGCCCGAAATCCCATCCTCCGCTGGCAACCGGAAAAATGACCATCCAAGATCTGATAATGAACCTGAACCAATATTGGGCCGCGCAGGGCTGCTATCTGGCCCAATCATATGATGTTGAGGTGGGGGCGGGCACCATGACGCCCGACACATTTTTCCGTGTCCTGGACCGTCGTCCCTGGAAGGTCGCCTACGTACAACCATCCCGGCGGCCCACCGATGGACGCTTCGGTGAAAATCCCCACCGCGTCCAAAAGCACTTTCAATACCAGGTGATCATCAAGCCGTCGCCGGATAATATTCAGCAACTCTATCTCGAGAGTCTCACCGATCTGGGAATAAAGCTAACGGAACACGATCTGCGCTTCGATGAAGATAATTGGGAATCGCCCACCATCGGGGCGTGGGGAGTGGGCTGGCAGGTCTTGCTGGACGGATTGGAGATCACTCAGTTCACCTATTTTCAGCAGGCCGGAGGGCTCGAAACCTTTCCGGTCCCGGTCGAGATCACCTATGGCTTGGAACGGCTCGAGATGTTTTTGGAAGGAAAGGATGACATCTATGACCTGCAGTGGTCTCAAGATGTCACCTACCGGGATCTAAGGTTTCGTGAGGAGAAAGAGTTCTCCCGATACAATTTTCATCAAGCCGATATAAAGCTGTTGCAGCGGGCGTTCGGCATGCATACCAAAGAGGCTCAGCACCTGATCGATCGTGACCTGTTGCTCCCGGCGTATGATGTCTGCCTCAAGTGCTCTCACCTGTTCAACCTCCTCGATTCACGTGGGGCGGTCAGCGTCACCGAGCGGGTCAATATGATCGCCCAGATACGAGACCTGGTCACGCAGGTGGCTCGAAACTATGTGGCCGCGGAGGATCCGGCCTGATGGAATTCTTGCTGGAAATCAAAGCCGAGGAGATGCCGCCGTCTCACATCGAAGAGGGGCTCATACGCCTGAAGGAGGGATTGGTGGCCGAGCTGCAGGCCAACGGCCTGGTGGACGCAGACGGAGGCTTCGGTTCGATCCGGACCTACGGGACATGCCGTCGTTTGATCGTCGTGGGAGAACTGGTCGCCAAGCAGCTCGATAGGGAAGAGGTGATCTCCGGCCCTCCGCGATCCGCGGCTTTTTCCGCCGACGGTAAGCCGACCGGCGCTGCCATCGGCTTTGCCCGTGCTCATGGGATTCGGGTTGAAGATCTCCAAGTCATCGCCTCTGCCCGCGGGGAGTACGTGGGATTTAAAAAGATGGTGTCGGGAAAGACGGCCCCAGATATCCTCAAATCTGTTCTTCCCGCCTTGATCTCCAAGCTTTCGTTTCCCAAGATGATGAGGTGGGGGGAGCTGAACTTCCGCTTCTCCCGTCCGATCAAAAGTATCCTATGCCTGTGCGACGGTTTGCCTCTTTCTTTCGAAGTCGCCGGTATCCAGGCCGCCGCCTACACGTCCGGGCATCCCTTGTTTGCTCCCGGAAAGATCCAAGTCGACTCATTCCGTCAATACCGGATCGATTTGCGCAAGCACAAAGTCATCATCGACCGGGAAGCCCGAAAAAACCGCATTCAGAAGCTGATGCAGAAGAAGCTGGAGCCCATGGGAGCCGAATGCTATCCGGACGAGCAGCTGTTGGATAAGCTTACCATGGATGTGGAATATCCCCATGTGTTCCTGGGAGACTTTCCGGAAACCTACCTGACGCTGCCCTTGGAAGTGCTGAGCACAGCCATGAAGATGGGACAAAATTTGTTCTCAGTGGTCAAGGGCCGCAAGCAGATGCCCATGTTTCTGGGCGTGGCCGACGGCTGTGACGACTCCCGCTCTCTGGTGCGCAAGGGTAATGAACGGGTGCTCAAGGCCAGGCTGGAAGATGCCCGATTTTTTTGGGATCTCGACCTGCAGATCCCGCTGAAGGAACGCGCCGGAGAGTTGGAACGGGTGGTCTTTCAGGAGAAACTGGGAAGCTATGCAGATAAGGCGGCCCGGCTGAGGAAGCTGGCCGCCTATCTCGCCGATCGTGTGGGCGCACTCAGTGAAAAGACATTGGTGATGGAGGCGGCGGAGCTATGCAAAGTGGACCTGCTGACTGAGATGGTGCGCGAATTCCCTTCCCTGCAGGGGATAGCCGGCGGTCTTTATGCCCGCCGTGAAGGATATCCGGCCGGCACCTGGAAAGCGATCTATGAGCACTATCGGCCGGTGACCCTAGATGACTCGATCCCCACAACTCTGAACGGAGCCATCCTTTCCATCTGCGATAAACTGGATACGGTGGTAGGAACCCTCGGGCTCGGTGTGGAGGTTACGGGATCCAAGGATCCTTTTGGACTGCGCCGCAACGCCCAGGGAGTGTGCATGGTCATCTTGGATACCAAGCTTGATTTTTCCTTCCCGAGGCTGCTTGACAGGGTGATCAAGCTTTACGGCGGCGTGCTGGATGTCTCACGTCCGGATCTCAGGGCGAGGTGCCTGAAATTTTTTCGGGGTCGGCTTCAGTACATCTTCGAGCGTATGGGTTTCCGTTATGACTTGGTGAATGCCGCGCTGGAGTCCGGTTTGCTGAATTTCCGGCATGTGTTTCTGCGGCTTAAGGCCTTGGACGGTTTCAAAGACTCTCCTCATTTCGAGGCCATGATTCTTACCGCCAAGAGAGTCAACAACATCCTGAAGGGATATCCTTCCCATAGAGTCAATGTCGAACTGTTTCGGGATAAGGAAGAGCGCGAACTGTACACCATGTTTGAGATCATCCGGGATAACATCCAGCCGCTCATCGCCCGGGGAGACTATGCCAAGGCGCAGCGCATCGTTTTCCGCATCCGCAGTTGTGTGGACAATTTTTTTGATCGTGTCATGGTGATGACGGACGACCGCCGCTTGCGACGCAACCGCCTCGCGTTGCTTCAGTCCGTCAGCCGGCTGCTGGCCCGGATCGCGGATTATTCGCAGGTCGTGATCCAGGGCTGAGGGGCCCTTCTCCCGCAATTCACTTGCCATCTGCCAGGATGCCGGACGACTAAAAAGGATGAGGCGAGCAAGAAGCGTTGACAAGTGCGAAATGATTGAGATATTCTATGAACAATTCTTCTCCCCGGCGGAGGAGATCGATGAGGAGAAGCCATGTCGGAGAACGGCATAGAAAGACGAACCTGCTTGCGGTTCGAAATCCCGGGTGCCACCGTTAGCTATAAGATCAGCAAGCTCCTTCCCTCCTCACTTGATAAATTTCAGGAAGAATTCTGTCCATTGATTGACATCAGCCGGGGAGGTCTGAGATTCCGGACGAATCACAAGCCCGATATCGATGCGAAAATTGTCGTGCATGTTTTTGTGCCGGGCGAGCGGGTTCCCCTGATACTTAACGGCCGGGTTCGTTGGGCCACGGCGGTCGAAGGCGGCGGCTACACATTACAGGTCGGTTGTCAGTTCAATCCCTACGGGGAGAAAAAGGACCAGAATTATCCCGGGAACCTGGTCAAAATCATCGCCTTGGAGCAGAAGTTCAGCCCTCCCGAAGCCGGCGCCCGCTCCAGCACCGACAGCGGCGATTACGAAGTCGACGGCTGATACGCCACCCTCGACAGAGGCCTCCTTCTCTCCTGGTCATAAATCAGCATTTCTCCACAAGGCCACAGGCTTATCCTCTCTCGGGATAGAATAGTTCTTTCGCAGGGATTTGAGCCGCCCAGCCCGATACGGGTGGGCACGGGCGTCTTCGAGCTATGCCCGAAGGCGGCTAGCGCAGGGTGCCTTCATAGTGGGCCGTGAGCTGCCGCTTACGGACGACTTCCGGAGTGTAGGATGGAAGCAGGATCGGGGCGATAAGATCGGTTTTGATCCCAGCTTCCTTGAGCTCTTTCTCGTACGCGAGAATGTGTGCCAAGGTCGGTCGCCCCAGCTTGACATTCTTGGCGTATTCCGCGGCATGGTATCCGGACCGGCGGCCGAATACGTTGTAATCCAGCACCGAGTTGCCCATGAGGCGGTTGCGCCCGTGCACGCCTCCCGAGGCTTCTCCGGCGACATAGAGCCCGGGAATGTTGGATTCACAGCGCTCGTTGATCTCGATGCCGCCGTTCTGATAGTGGAGTGACGGGTAGATCAGCATCGGCTCGGTGGTGATGTCGATACCGTACCGGATGAACTGACGGTGCATGGCGGGAAACTGCTTGTTGATGTATCCATCCCCTTGCAGCATCTCGATCAAGGGCGAATCGAGCCATACGCCCACGCGGCCGCTGGGAGTGATGATTCCGTTGTTCCGTTCGACACACTCGCGGATGATGGCCGAACTTTCCACATCGCGCGGTTCCCGCGGGAATACGAAGAGTTCGCCGAACTTGTTGAGAGGCTGCCCGCCTGCGCCGCGGATCTTCTCGGTGATCAAGAAGCCAGCGATCTGCTCCGGAAACACGGAGCCGGTGGGATGGTACTGCACCGAATCCATGTACATCAGCTTAGCGCCGGCGCGGTAGGCCATGATCAGCCCATCGCCGGTGGCGCCGTAATGGTTGGTGGTGTCGAATCCCCGGATGTGCAGGCGGCCGTAGCCGCCGGTGGCGATGATGGTGGCCTTGGCCTTGACGACGAAGTATTCTTCGGTTTCGATGTTGTAGAGGATGCCTCCGGCGCAGCGGCCCCTCCCATCCATGATGAGTTCCACGGTGGGCATGAATTCGAGCACAGAGATTTTTTTCGGATTGTTGCGGACTTCGTCCATCAGGGTGCGCATAATGATGGCGCCGGTATAGTCCCTGGCGGAGAGCATGCGCTTTCGTGAGGTGCCCCCCCCGTGCAATGCTTGAAGCGAGGCGTCCTCCAGCTTATCCCAGACCACTCCCAGGTCCTCCAGCCATTTCACCACCTCCGGACCGTCCTCGGTCAGGGCTCTCACCAAATCGGGTTTGTTGTCGAAGTGGCCGCCGCCGATGGCGTCCAAATAATGCCGAGTGGGGGAGTCCTGGGGCTTGACGGCCGCCTGCATGCCGCCCTGAGACATCATGGAGTTGGCATCGCCCAACCGCAGCTTGGTCGAGATGATGGACTTGACACCGTTCTGCATGGCGACAATGGCGGCTGCGCAGCCGGCTCCGCCTCCTCCCACAATCAACAGATCGGTCTCATAATCCGGATTATCGAGGTCGAACATGTCCGGTTTGATGCGGGAATGGGATTCCAACATGTCCGCCACTTCGGTAGTGATCGACTCGCCCTTGTTGGGCCCCAGCCTTACCTTGCGGCGGGCCTCCTGCTTGTAATCCGGATGGAATTTGGTCAGCACCTCTTCGCGCTCATCGGCGGTCATGGGAGGGAAAACCGGTTTTCCGGACTTGGCCACTTCGAACCGTCGGTTGCGGCTCGCCACGACTTTTTTAAGCGAATCCTGCATATATTCTGGATACATTGGACTCTCCTTTATTCCATATCCCGGTCATAATATTTCTTTTTCAGCTCATCCTTTTTGGCTGACATGAGCTCGTTATATTCCTTGTCGTATTTGCGTTTTTTCAGCTCTTTGATCCGCTTTTCCAGCTCGGGGCTCTTAGGCGCCAAGTACTTGCCGTAGAGCCGCTTGGCCAGCAGGCCCACGTTGAACTGTACGATCTCCGCGGGACAGCGGATGGCGCACAGCCCGCACATGACGCAATCGAAGGAGAGGTCCATGACCGCTTCGATATCCCCGCGTTTGGCGGCCTGGATATAGTCCATAACCTCCAGGTCCTGAGGACAGGCTTTCGTGCAGGTGTTGCAGGCAACGCAGCGGAAGACCTCGGGATACAGCATCTGGATGGTGGCCACGTCCGGCTTTATTTTATTGATATCATAGAGGGATTTGTGAGCCGGGGTGGCGGGGAGTTGGGACAGCCACATGCCTTCTTCGACCAGAGTGGTGCAGGCCAAACCGGTGTAGATCTTATAATCGCCCGGAAGCCGATAGACCGTCGCACAGGCGCCGCAGAAGCCCTCCCGGCAGCCGGCCCCGCGTTTCATCTGGTATCCGGCGTATTCAATGGCTCCCATAATGGTCGCATCCGCCGGAACCCGGTATCCTTTGCCCATGATGTAGACGGTGACCAGTTTTACCTCGGCGGCCTTTCGCGTGCCTTTTTTGGGTGTCTGCTTATTTACCGCTTTCTTGGTTGCCATTATGTTCTCTCCTTAAGCTAGTTAGTATTCTTGCGGCATTCTTCTCAACTCGGCCCAGGAGTAGACCGGGCCGTCTTTGCATACGTAATGGAGCCCGATGTTGCATCTTCCGCACTTGCCGATGCCGCATTTCATCTTATTTTCCACCGTGGTGTAGATCTGCTCGTCCTTGAAGCCCAAGGCTTCAAGGTTGGCGATTACGAATTTGATCATAATAGGGGGGCCGCAAGTGATGGCGATGGCGTTGCCGGGGGACGGCTTCTTATCGAGCAGGTTGACCGGAACGAAACCGACGAATTCCTCCCAGCCCGGCTCCTCTTGGTCCACAGAAAGATGGACCGTCATTTCCTTCTTAAGCTCCTGAAGCTCGTCTTTGTATACGATGTCGGCTGAGGTCCGGGCGCCGTAGAGGAGGGTGATGTCGCCGTATTGGGCCCGCGTGCGGCGCGCGGTCTGCAGGACCGACCAGATGGGCGCCAGTCCGATTCCTCCTCCTATGAAGATCAGGTTCTTTCCTTTCCATTGTTGGAGCGGGAAACTGTTTCCGTAAGGGCCGCGCAGGCCGAGCAGGTCTCCCGGTTTCATATCATGGATGGCCGAGGTCACTCGTCCCATTTTAAGGATGCTGAACTGGAGGTATTCTTTTTCGAGCGGGGTGGAAGAGATGGAGATCATACATTCTCCCTTGCCCAACACCGACAGCATGGCGCACTGGCCGCATTCATGGGTGAACCCATCCTCTACGAACTGGGTCCGAAAGGTCTTGATGGCGCGGGGGCCGTCGGCTTCCTGCTTGACCTCGATGATTTTGGATAACTTGGGCAAATAAGGGTTCTCAGGCATAGTCTCTCACCTTATCCAGGACTTCGATGATGTCGATCCCCACCGGGCAGAGGGATATGCAGCGTCCGCAGCCGGTACACTGGTAGGCCTCGTGATTGACCACGAAATAGTGGAATTTATGCAGGATACGCTGGCGGAGACGCGAGGCTTTGTCGGGTCTGGGATTGTGGCCTGAGGAATGCATGGTGAAGTCCGGAAATTGGCACGTGTCCCAGTTCCTGATCCGGCGGCCCTTGAGTGGGCTCGAAGAACTCAATTCATCGGCAATGTCGAAGCAGTGACAGGTGGGGCAGAGGTAGGTGCATATCCCGCAGCGCAAACAGCTCATGGCTTCCTCATCCCACAGGGATGCGTCGAACATACCCGCGAGCTTGGGCGGGACCTCGGCGAGTTGTCTGACTTGGCGGTTTATCTTTTTTTCCGACTCCGACTTTATTCGAGCCGCCGCCTTGTTTTCGGCAGCGGTCGGCGCCTTGAATAGAGTTTTCGCATCATTCAGGAGATTTTCGCCTTTTTTGGTGAGGGATTCGACATAATAGCGATCTTCCAGATCGGTCAGCAGGATATCCAGCCCATCGGTGGAACAGGGAGATCCATCCACCGTCGGGCAGAAGCAGTTGGGGGAGGGCGGAACCGTGCAGGCCAGACCCACCAGGATGCCTTTTTCCCTCCGCTTCCAGTAATAAGGATCTTTGATGTCCCCTCCGAAGACTTTGTCATATAGAGTGAGGGCCCTTGCATCGCAGGGACGCATTCCCAGGACCACGAACGGATTCGGCTCGGGGATGACCTCGCGCATCACCGGTGTCCCGTCCTCCGAGGCCGAAAACTCCAGGATGGTCTCGCATTGCGGGAAAATGATGGGCTTCGGGGATTGGACGGTGTTGGGATAGCCCAGGTCTATATCCCTTCCGTCCGTGACGTGGGCGTAATTCCAGATATCGTCCTGCCTTACAGGCGCGTAAATATCGTATCCTTCAAGCCTCTCCAACCACGGGGCCAGTGATTTTTTTTGCAGTATCATGTCCATGCTGTCACCTGATGAAGTCTTCCGGGTCCTCGTCACGGAACGATGAAACCAGGGCCGGTTTATCCGGCTCGAAACCCGCGTTATAATCAAATAGCTGTTTTGCCGCCTTCTCAAGTTTTTTATTCAGGTGTCTCAGGGGGATGGATACCGGGCAAACCCGCTCGCATTCGCCGCAGTCGATGCAGCGTCCGGCCAAATGGATGGCTCGTACCATATGGTATCCGAAATTCTCAGATTTGGTCGGCGATTTCTCGATCCATTTGATCTTCTGGGCTTTTTCCTCGGCGCTGGTATCCGCGGCGACGGCGAAGGCGATGGTGTCCACCACGCATTCATCACAATAACACATGGGGCAAGCTGAGCGGCAGGCGTAGCAGCGGACGCACTTGCCGAGTTGCTCCTGCCAGAATTCCCATCGCTGCGGCGCAGCCATGGATTCGATCTCTTCCAGCGACCCGAAAGGCTCGTCCACTTTTTTACGCGATTTGTCTCCCAGCAGCACGTCATACACCACGGGAAAATTTGCTTGACATTCCAAGCAGCGGTCGGCCAAGACTTCCTGAATCGGCAGCTTGACCGTGCCGTCTTCGGTAGTTACCGCCAGTTCCGGGCTCAAGTCGAACTTGATGTCTTGGATGGTCTTGCCCTCGAATCTTTGGGCGATCTTTTTCTGATCGACGACCCCCAAGTCTTCACAGGATACGCCGAGCAGAAATACATCCTTGCGTTCGATGTACTTTTCCTGCAGCAGGACGTTGACGGACCGGCTGTCACATCCTTTGACCACAATGGCGATGGGGCGGGTGTCGGGCTTTTTGGCGCGGCCTTTGCGGCGCTTCTCATCCAGCAGGAATTTGGCCAAATTCTGTACACAGCTGGCATCCCAGATCAGCTCGCCGATTTTTTCCGGATCCTCGATGAAGACGGGCGAGGCCAGGGGGCCTGCGCTGCTGCGGGTGTAACCCACCACATATTTGACCTTATCGTCCTGCAGGATCCGCTTGGCCTCTTTTTTGAGATCGTCCAGATTGACCATTATTGCTCTCTCCTCAGCTTCATCTGCGGACCCAGGGGTTCGAGCACATCCACGAAGTCCTTGATGATCTGCGTGTACTTGGTGCCTTCGGCTGCCGAAACCCAGGACATTTTAAAACGTTCCGGTTCGAGGCCGATGAACTCGAGCAGTTCTTTGACCAGCGCGATACGGCGGCGTGCGAAATAGTTGCCCTTGATGTAGTGGCAGTCGCCGGGATGACATCCCGAGACCAGGACCCCGTCGGCACCCTTTTTGAAGGCGTTCAGGATATAGAGGGGGGAGACGCTTCCGGAGCACATAACGGTGATGGGGACCACATTGGGCGGATACTGCATGCGCGACACTCCGGCCAGATCGCTACCGGCCGAAGAACACCACTTACAGAGAAACGCAACGATGGTTGGCTCGTATTTTCCCGCCATATTCAGCCTCCGATACTGGCATCGATCATCTCAAATACTTGCTGTGGGGTGATGTTTCTCACGGCGATCGCGGCCCGCAGACAGGTGGCCGAACAGGTGCCGCATCCTTCACACAACACTTCATTGACTTCTGCCTTGCCGTCTTTAAGAGAGATGGCTTCATAGGGACAGACGTCCACGCACATGCCGCATCCGGTACACAGATTGAGCGTGACTTTCGCCACCATGGGCGAGTGGAACAGTTGATCCTGGGACAGGATGGAGATGGCTTTGGCGGCGGCACCGCTGGCCTGGGCGACGGCCTCCGGAATGTCTTTGGGCGCCTGGGCGGCGCCGGCGAAGAATATGCCCGAAGTGACACTCTCCACCGGCCGCAGCTTGGGATGGGCTTCTGCCAGGAATCCGTCCTTGTCCATGGAGACCTTCATGGACTTGGCCAGCTCCTGAGCCCCCTCTGAAGGGCGCATGGCCATGGCCAGCACCACCATATCGGCATCGATCTCGACGTGCTTGCCGCTCAGGGTATCCACGCCCCAGACCTTGATCTTGTCGCCGTCCTGGAAGATCTTGGAGACCTTGCCGCGCAGGTAGAGCACGCTGTCCTCCTCGGTCGTGCGGTGGACGAATTCTTCGTAGTTCTTACCCCCAGATCGGATATCGATATAGAACACGTAGGCTTGTCCGTCGTGGACGTGATGCTTGTAGAGCATGGCGTGTTTGGCGGTGTACATGCAGCAGATCTTGGAGCAGTAGGAGCAGTGCATCTCCGGATCACGGGAGCCTACGCATTGGATGAACACCACTTCCTTGGGCTCCTTATGGTCCGAGGGGCGCAGGACCTGGCCTTGGGTGGGGCCGGAAGCGGAGAGGAGCCGCTCGAACTGCAATCCGTCCAGCACATCCGGATACTTGCCGTACCCGTACTCGGCCATGTTGACTTTGTCGTAGAGATCATATCCGGTGGCGATGACAATGGCTCCGACTTCCTCTTCGATGATCTGGTCCCGCATATCGTAATCGATGGCTTCCGGTTCGCAGACATCGGCGCACTTGCCGCAGGCGATGGGCACCAGGCCGGGACAGCCCCTGATATCCAGTGTATAAGTAGCCGGAACCGCCTGCGGGAAAGGGATGTAGATGGCCTTACGGCCGGTCAATCCGATATCGAATTCATTGGGCATGACCACCGGGCATACCTTAGTGCATTCATCGCATAGGGTGCATTTATCCGGATCGACATAGGTGGCTTTTTTATGAATCTTGACCTTGAAATTGCCGACATAACCTGAGATCTCCTGGACTTCGCTGTAGGGCATGAGTTTGATCTTGGGGTGTTTGGAAGCTTCCACCATTTTGGGGGTCAGGATGCACTGGGAGCAGTCCAGGGTGGGGAAGGTCTCCGAGAGCTGGATCATGTGGCCCCCGATGGAAGGAGAGCGTTCCACCAAGACCACCTCATAGCCGGTGTTCGCCATGTCGAGAGCCGCTTGAATGCCTGCGATCCCGCCCCCGATCACCAATCCACGGCGAGTGACCGGTACACTGATGGGTTCCAGGGACTCGTTTTGCTTGACTCTCTCCACCGCACTCTTGGTGATCCGTTCGGCCTTGACGGTGGCTTTCAGCTTGTCCTTATGCACCCAGCTGCACTGCTCGCGGATATTCGCGATTTCGCTCTGGAACTCGTTGATGCCGGCGGCCTTAGCGGCATTGCGGAAGGTGGACTCGTGTAGAGTGGGGGAGCAGCATGCCACCACGATGTTATCCAGGTTCTTTTCCTTGATGGCTTCGATGATCTTGTTCTGGCCGGGATCGGAGCACATGTAGACATAGTCTTCGGAGTGATCGACTCCGGGGTGTTTCGCCAGATTGTTGGCCACTTTTTCGACATCAACGGTCCCTGCGATGTTAATCCCGCAGTGGCAAACGAAGACGCCTGTCCGTTTTTTCATTTTTACTTTCCCTCTTCGAGAATTTCGCGGCCGTATTCATACCCCTTGTCAAAGGCTTTGATGTTGAGGTCCAGGAAACGTCCCGGGACCAGGCCGGGGAGGGCTTTCTTCATGACCTCCGGAGTCGTGATTTCAGTAACGGAGGTGCAGAATCCCAACATGACCAGGTTGGCGATGATCCGGTTCCCCAGCTGTTCGGCGAAGCGGGTGGCGGGGATAGCGAAGAATTTGATCTTTTCACGCACCGGCTTGGGTTTCACCAGGTCTTTGTCGATGATCAGAATGCCGTCGTCGCGGAGTTCGGGTTCGTATTTGTCGTACGCTTCTTGGGACATGGATACCAGGATTTCGGGCCGCGTGATGTAGGGGTACAGGATGCGCTCGTCGGATATGATCAACTGGGAAGCGCAGGCGCTGCCGCGGGCTTCCGGACCGAAGCTCTGGTTCATGGTGGCGAATTTTCCGCCGTAGATCGCGAGAGCCTTGCCGGAGATCAGGGCCAGGCGGATGATCCCTTGTCCTCCAAATCCAGAAAATCTGATTTCCGTCTTCATTTTATGGCTCCGTAGGGTACGTATTTGTCTCCCAGAACGCCGGAAAGATGCTGGTTCATGGCATCCAGGAAGGTGGGCTTCTCCTTATCCACGAACTTGCCCACTACCAGTTTGCCCTGGTAGCTGATGTCCAATCCCCGGGTATCGGCGCCGTGCTGGATCTCGGACTGATCGTAGTAGTATTTCAGCAGGTTGAGGCCGTCTCCCAGGCGGTTTCTGCGGGCGTAAAGAGTTACACAGGGCGCAATGACTTCGATAAAGGAGAGGCCGCGTTTTTTTAAGGCCTCCTGCATGGATTTGGTGGTCCGCCGGAAATGAAGCGATGTCCAACGGGCCACATACGTAGCACCGGATGCTTCCGCCAGGTAAGGAAGGTTGAAGGCATATTCGTAGTTGCCGAAGGGTGCCGTGGAAGCGTTGGCCGTGAGAGGGGTGGTGGCTGCCACCTGGCCACCGGTCATGGCGTAGTTGAAATTGTTGACACAGATGATGATGAGGTCCATGTTGCGGCGGGCCGCATGGATGAGATGGTTACCGCCGATACCCGAGATGTCGCCGTCTCCGCTGAACACCACCACCTTCATATCGGGTTTGGCGAGCTTCAATCCGGTGGCAAAGGGAACGGCCCGGCCGTGGGTGGTGTGGAAGGAGTCCAGTTTGACGTACCCGGCCACGCGGCCCGTGCAGCCGATTCCGGAGACGATGGCCACTTTGTCCAGGTCTTCCTTGTTTTTCTTGAGCGCTTCGGCGAAGGAGGTCACCACGGTGCCGATCCCGCATCCCGGGCACCAGATGTGGGGGATGCGATCCATGCGCAGGATGCCCTCCATGGGGTTTTTGGGTTCAGGTTTTGTCTTGGTAGCTGCTTTTATCACTATACCGCCTCCTTGATGGCTTTAAGGATGTCATCGGGATCGTGAACCCAACCGCCGTAATGGGGGACGCTGACCACCCGGCACTTCCCTGCAGTGACGCGTTCCACCTCCAGGACCACCTGACCGGCGTTGATTTCGGGAACCACGATGGATTTGACCTTCTTGGCCAGCTCTTTGATCCGCTTTTCCGGAAAGGGCCATACCGTGATAAGGCGAAGGGTCCCGACTTTGATGCCGCCTTGCTTTGCATCCTGCACCGCCTTGTAGGCGACCCGGGATGTGATCCCGTAGGAGATCACCAGGACTTCGGCTCCATCGGTCTCTTTTTCTTCGATTTTGATGATCTTTTCGGCGTTGTTGTCGATCTTATCGATAAGATGCTTAACATTGATCTTCTGGGTTTCGGCGTTGATGACGGGGTAACCCCGCTCGTCATGGGTCAGACCAGTGGTGTGGAAGAGGTAGCCGTCTCCGGCCTTGACCATAAAGGGGATACCGTCCTTGTCGTTTTTATAGGGCAGGTATTTATCTATAGGTCCGGTGTACCATTTGCGTTCCACCAGCTCGATCTCTTCGGCGGGCGGGATGACGACCTTTTCATGCATATGCCCCACACATTCGTCGGTCATCACGAACACGGGAACCCGATAGATTTCTGACAGGTTGAAGGCCTCGATGGTCAGATCAAAGCATTCCTGGGGAGAGTCCGGGGAGAGGGCGATGATGCGGTAGTCGCCGTGGGACCCGAAGCGTGCCTGCATCATGTCCTGCTGCCCGGTAAGCGTGGGAAGTCCGGTGGAAGGGCCGCCTCGCTGGACGTTGGCGATGACAACAGGAGTCTCCATCATGGCCGCCAGCCCGATGTTCTCCATCATCAGGGAGAAGCCGGGACCTGAGGTGACGGTCATGACCTTTTTGCCTCCCCAGGAAGCCCCGATCATGGCTGCGATGGATCCCAATTCGTCTTCCATCTGGATGAACATCCCTCCTATCATGGGGATGCGGGAGGCGAACCGTTCCGCTGTTTCCGTCGAAGGTGTTATGGGATAGCCTGCGAAAAAACGGCAGCCGGCGGCCAGGCCCCCTTCGGCGATGGCATGGTCTCCATCCATGAAATGCGAACCGGTCAGCACACCTTTAGGATCTGCTTTCGACTTTTTCACCTTCTTCCTCCTCTTCTTTGACCGTGACAAAGATGGCAAATTCGGGGCAGATTGTCTCGCAAAGCTGGCAGTAGCAGCACTCCTCCGGTTTTTTTACAAAGGGAGGGTGATAACCCTTGATGTTGAACTCGTCGGATAGCTCGAGAACATCCCGCGGACAATATTCGACGCAGAATGCGCATCCCTTACACCGGTCTTTATTGATGTGTATTTCGCCTATGATCGGTTTTAAATTTCCAAAATATGGCATGGGTACCTCATATCAATCCTTTGTTTTTCAGGATTGGTTTGGGATCTATATGATGCAGCTCGAATCTCAAGCTTTTTTCGGGACATCCCAATGCGATGGCCATCAATTGGGTGAAATACACCACCGGCATGCCTTTGAAATCTGGATATTTGGCCGACGTCTCCTTCTGGCGGTGGTCCAGATTGAACGCGCACAGGGGGCAGCTGACGGCCATGATCTCCGCGCCCTGCTTAGCGGCCGACGTGACGATCTGATACGTGCGGTCGGCGATCACCTCGGGCTTGTCGACTGTCAGGTAGGCCCCGCAGCATTCCACCTTGAAGGGAAAGTCCACGGCGGTCGCGCCCAGGACCGCAGCCAGTTCATCCAGAATGACGGGGTTCTCCGCGTCGTCGAATCCGATCTCGGCAGGCCTGACCAGATAACAGCCGTAATAGCTGGCGACCTGCAAGCCCTTCAGCGGTTTGGTGATCTTGTGGGCAATGGAGGTGAACTTGATATCATTTTTGAGGATCTCGAGCAGGTGAAGGACTTCCACGTCCCCTGCATACTTGACGTCCTCGCGGTACATCAAATCATTTATGATGTCCAGGTCGTCCGGGTTGGATCGCATGCGCTGGTTGGAGCGTTTCAGCGTGTTGTAGCACATGGCGCACATGGTCATGAGCTTATCCGAATCCTGTTCTTTGGTGCGGATGAGGTTGCGAACCGGGGCGATGTGGTGGATGAGGTCGTCGGTGGTGAGGGAGAACACCGTGCCGCAGCAGTTCCAGCGCTCCAGTTCTTGGACATCGACATCCAGCGCTTTCAGCGCGCAGATGGCGGAATCTTCAAAGTTCTTAGCATGATTTTTTAACGTACACCCGGGGAAATAACTTAATTTCATGGGAATGATTCCTTGCGGTAATGGGATGTCTGGGAAAGCGAAGAGAGGCAAAGAAGCATATTCGCGCTAGGATGTGAATTTGCGGAAGTTGCTGATCAAGGCGATGGGGGGGACGTCTCCGCGTTCCGAGCCGTCCAATTTTTCGACTTTGACATGATCCTCCCTTTGACGGAGCAGGATCTGGCGGAGGGCCTCGATGATCTCGGCGATGTTGATACCCTTGGGACAGCGGACATTGCAGGTCATGCATGAGGCACAGACCCAAATGGCCTTGGAGGCCAAGAGTTCATCCTTGAGCCCCAACTGAGCGAACCGGATGATTTGATTGGGAAGGATATCCATTTCGTGCACGGCCGGGCATCCGGCGGAGCATTTTCCGCACTGATAGCAGATCAGCAGATTTTGGCCGGATAGTTCTTGAACCTTGGCGACAAAAGGGTCGAGTAACTTATGCCGCGAAAGATTAGTGCGCATGTGAAACTTCCTTTCGAACCAGAAGTCTCATAGCTTTATGAATGCTATAAGCCTATAAAGATATTACAGTAAAGCACAATTGCCTGGAGGTGTCAAGAAATATGCGTCTCAGCCGATGTATACACAATATATTGTTATACGATCCATATGCAAGACATTATGCGGTGGGATTTCCCCGAAACGTCGCCTTCCATGGGCCGTGAGATTCAGGTCCTCCGCCATCCCCAGAAAAGCCAGCCCAGACAGAGGGCATTGGCCAGCCAGAGGTATTTGGCCAGCGGCAGCAGGCCAACCAAAGGGATCAGGATCGAGGAAGCGAACAATGCGCCTAAAAACGAGCCCAGAAGATCCACACCGTATCCGATCCCAAAATTGGTTTTTATCTCCAAGTACAGGCGGTTGGCGGTAACAAAGAGATTTCCGCCCAGATAACCCAGGATTAAAAGGAACAGAATGAAGGCGATCGCCGGAGGCCGGGTCGACATACCCAGTGTGAGGATGAGGATCAAGAGGCAGAATTGGGCCTGTATGAGGATGAGGTGGGAGAAGCGGTGGGTCCGGCGCCGAATCCCGCGTAGCGCGCCGCCGGCGATCCCCAGCATAAACACGCTGAAGAGCACGGCCAGGGTCAGGTATAGCGAACCATGCAGTGCCTGGAAGGTGATGATGATTATAACCTCACTAATGATTGTGGTCAATCCCAAGACGGCCAATGGTGTAAGAACCAAGATCGTGGGGCGGGGGCGAATAGCGAGGGCCGCCAGTGCCAGCAGAAACAGACCCAGGGGAACATCCAAGAGCCAATGCCGGTCCAGATCCCCCAGAGCCGTGAACAATCTGGATTCCAAGCCCTGAAATCGGGCCGACCAGAGAACCGCTGCGTAGAAGTAGCTGATGGGCGCGAGATCCAGATTGATGCGGGAGACACCGCTGCGGACGGCCTTATTTAAGCGGCTGCGGCGGCCCGGCTCCAGCCTTGCCCCCAGCATGCCCGGGCCTACGTATCTCGTATCCAATTCCAGTGCTCGGATGCGATGGAGGAGAACCTCGGCTTCGAGAGCGATGGGGGCCGACGATGCCAGGAATACATTGGTGCTTCCCGGCACGATCTCCACGTGAGGAAAGACAGCGCGGAGGGTGGAGTACAAACTGGCCAGAAAATTCTGAAGCTGGGGACTGATATAATTCTCGGCGGAAGCGACGCGAAAGGAAAACACGCCGCCTGCAGAGAGGCGCCTCCTTACCAGGTGAAAGAATTCAAGCGTATAGAAACGGTTAAGCTGGGCTGTAGAGGGAAGAGGAAGGTCGAGGATGACGACGTCATAAAGGGTTTCGCACCGGCGCATAAAAGCGCGCCCGTCGGTGTGTTTAAGGTGAACACGGGGATTGTCCAAGGTCTGTGCTTCGCGGGGCGGAAGATGTGCTCGGGCAAAACGGATAATGGATGGGTCGGGTTCGACATAATCGATGATGAGGTGAGGATATTTCAAGAGTTGACTCAGGCCGCCTCCCAAGCCCCCCCCGATGAGGAGGGCCCGCCGCACATCGGTTCTCTGGAGCATGGCAAAATGGACCGCTTCTTCGGCAGCCTCGGGATTCGGATGCGAAAAAACCGGCGCGCAGTTGCTGTACAAGGTGATCTGTTCCCCTGTTCGCAGCATCTGCAGTTTTCCATAGGGGGAATCCAAGCCGTCCACCAGCAGAAACGGCTTCCAATACATTTTTTGCGTGGGCTGATCGGTGATCCCCAAGATGAGCACCGCGGCGAGGCAAAATCCGATGGCAGGACGACATCTTCCGATATTCCAAAACCTGCGGCCTAGAATCACGGTGACGGCGATTCCCAGCAGGGCTGCGGCCTGCCAGTTGGAGAGAATGGGGATGAGCAGGAAGTACAGCACCGTTCCGGCGGCGGTGGAACCCAAAGCTTCCCAGAGATAGACCTCAGCCAATCGTCCGCTTGCCGCCTGGACATTGAAGACAAAGAGGCCGCCCAGCGGGAGGCAGATAAAAAGTGTGCCGGCCAGGGCGAAGAATGCAGCCGGAAAAAGTCCAGTCGTTTCTCCCGGTAAAAGCCCCAGCGCGAAACGGGACAGGCGGAGGCCGGCCAAAACCAGGGGAAAGATCAGGATTACTATAAAATAGGCCCAGGCAAAGCGCTTCCGTGTGAACGGTATGCGGGAAGCCAAGATGCTCCCCAGGCCGGTCCATAATAGCCATGTGGCCAGGAAAACCCCGAATACCACCTCATTGCCATGGAAGAGCGCGGCGAATTCCCGCATCAACAGGACCTGCCATGCCAATGCGATGAATCCCAGCAAGAACGCTGGAAGAGGCCGGACTCCTGGCTTGTCGTTCATGACCGAAGCACGCATGCGGGGGTGCTCATCCGCGTTGCGCTCCTTGGAAAAAGCCGGGTCGGTTCTTAGCGATACGGTTCAATCCCAGATACCGGGTATGACTTGACGGCAGGATGCACAACATCCGTCTCGGATCCGGATATCCCGCACGGTGAAGCCCTCGCGATGGATCACCCGCGTTTCACACCGGGGGCAGTAGGTGCTTTCCCCCTTGTGGCCCGGGACGTTTCCCACATAAACGTAACGCAGCCCCTCCTCTCGTGCGATTCTGTAGGCATTCTCAAGGGTGGAAACCGGTGTGGGCGGGAGGTTCTGCATGAGATAAGCGGGATAGAAGCGGCTGAAATGGATCGGCACTTCCGGTCCTACGGATTGAAGCAGCCACCGGCTCATGTTGCCGAAATCCTCCGGGCGGTCGTTGAGAGACGGAATGACTAAATACACGATCTCGAGCCACACGCCGCTTTGCGCGATGACCTTGATGGCGTCCAGAACCGGTTGGAGCTCTCCTCGCACATATTGCGTATAGAAGTCCTGAGTAAACGCCTTGAGGTCCACCTTGACCGCGTCCACCACTTTGAGCAGTTCCTGCAGCGGCTCTGGTTTGGTGTGACCGCCGGTGATGACCACGTTGCGCAGACCCGCGGCGCGGGCCGCCACCGAAGTATCGTACATATACTCGAAAAATACGATCGGCTCAGAGTAGGTGTAGGCGATGACCGGGCAGTCTTGCGAGCGGGCCGCTTGAACTGCCGCTGCAGGAGGAAAGTCGAAATGCCGGATCTGCTCCGGTCGGACCTGGGATATCTCCCAGTTCTGGCAGAATTTGCAGTTAACATTGCACCCTGCAGTGGCCAGGGAAAGGGTCGAGCTGGAGGGAAGGTAATGAAAGAACGGCTTCTTCTCTATGGGGTCGGTCTGGACGATGCAGGCCTTGCCGTAGACCAGCGTGTAGTAGGTGCCTCCTATATTTTCCCGCACACCGCAATACCCGCGCTCCTTGTCGCCCAATTTGCACAGGCGTGGACACAACCGGCATTCGATCTCCCGATCTGGCAGCTTGTCGTAGAAGCGGGCTTCGACGCGGGAAAGATTCGACGGATCTTGTAGAGCCTCCAGATCCAGGCACAGCGCGCACAGCCCCGAGCCGGCGGCCGCGCCGGCCCCGGCGGTCAACTTCAGGAAACGGCGTCTTTTCATATCTCCTCTACGATCAACCGGATATCCTTGGAACGGGCCCGGCCCAGTCCCATCCGGGCCGCTGTCAAGATGTAATCGGGATAGCGCGCTTCCTCCTCGAGAGTAGGGAGCCCTGCGCCGGCCCTGAGTTGTTCGATCAGCCTCCAACCAGTGAAATCCGCCGCCACCGGGTCGGTGCTGAAAATCAGGGTTTGGGCGGGTTCGGCCCAGCGGGCATGATACGCCGGACCGCGGTGATACTGCACCCGAAGCGCGTCGATGATGGATAGGCGGTGCTTGTCCCTGATCAAGGGGGTTTCGAAGACTTCGGCCACGAAAGGATCGCAGTGGTTGTCATGGTATTTATTGGGATTGTGGATAGCCCCGAAGTAGTTCTTCATCCCCGCAGTTACTCCCGCCATCCCATGATCTTTGAGGATCGCCAGGCTTACCGAAGCGGTTACGATGCGTTCTTGGATGGCGGAAAAGAGGCTTCCCACGTTGCGGTGCGCCACCAGGCGGCTTCCATATCCCACGCCCCGCGAGTTGGTTCCGTACACCTTGAGTCCGGCCCGGTTCATACGCAGGGAGTAGCCCGCCTCGCGCAGTTCGCGGTTGGTCCGATCCCAGATCACGATGTTATCGGCAGGGAATCCCCCGGCCGTCAGCAAACGGGCAAATGACTCCGCCAACTCCGGGCGGGTGGAGATCGCCTTGCCGCCTATGGTATTGATCTTCAGGCCGATGATGTCTCGGCTCCGGAAGTAAGCACCAAGAGTATCCTGCCATCGGCCATGCTCTCCCAGAAGCCCTATTCCTCGCTGCAGCATAGCCTGCACGCGTTTGGCGTCCAGCATGCCGTCCGTGGAGAATGCACCCCTGGTTTTGACCATGACGACACGGGATTGTGACATCATATCCAACTTACTTCGTCTATCCTCCTCTGTCAACTTTCGGGGACATCCCCCAAGGTGCCACCCTTGCAACTTCCGGGAATTCCCCCCGGGGGGCGTCCTAGTCTCTAGAGTGGCTCTCCGGGGGACGTCCCGACTGGGGTGGCTCCTTGGGGGATGTCCCCCAGTGCTTGTCAAATAAGCTCCGAGCGTTTACTATAGGAGTGAAATATTGAAAGCCGGATAGGAGACGACCCATGAGAACTTTAATCCATCGTCTGGGGATGATCATCTTGGCGTTTTCGGTATCATCCTATGCCTTGCCGGGATCAGGGCCGTCCCAATCCCAGGTGTTGGTTCTTCTGCCGAAGATTGATGCCTGGGGACAGAGCGAAGAGGCCCAGCGCTTTTACCCGGAGAACCTTTTTGAGTATATCAATGGGGCGGCCGAGATCTATCTTTCCTATAATTTTCATGAACTCTTGGTCGCGCAGTATCAAAATCAGAGTTCTCCCGCCTCGGTTTCGGTGGAGATATATGATATGGGCAGCCCGGTCAATTCCTTCGGAATCTACAGTGCCGAACGGTATCCGGAAAACAACTTCATCCCGTTGGGTGTGCAGGGATACCTGGAGGAAGGCGCCTTGAATTTTCTAGTCGGCCGCTATTATGTCAAGCTGCTTTGTTTCGACTGCGCAGAGGCGTCGGGTGACACGCTCAAGACCTTTGCTCAAGGAATTCTCGATCAGGTTGAGGACAAAGGGGGATTTCCTGACCTGCTGAATGCCTTCCCCCATCGAGGACGAATCGCCAATTCCGAAAAATACATCCTCAACAATGTTATGGGCTATGCATTTCTTCACGACGGCTTCATGGTGAACTATCAAGTCCAGGACCTGTCTTTCGACTGTTTCGTGATCGTGGGTAAAGATGCCGCCGATGCCGAGGCCATGCTGAAGAGTTACCTGGATGCAAAGGAAAGCTCTTCATTCCAGACCAAGCTCAACGCCTATCTCATTCAAGACAAGTACTACCACAATGTCTATTTCGCGCAAGTCGATCGCTATCTTTGCGGAGTGATGAAGATAAAGCCGGGATTTGAAAAACTGGGAGAAGAATATCTCGCCGAGCTAACGGACAACCTCACGCAGCAGAGACCTTAGCTTCCGCCTCCGTTTTCCGCCAGGTGGTCCTGCAGGCGGAGGAATTCCTGCTTTAATGCTTCGATGCTGCGCCTTGCCAGCTCTAGGTCTCGATCTTCTCCTGAGGCCTCGATCCGAAAGGCATACTCCCGGAGTCGAATCAAACTCAGGTTGGCGGAGGATCCTTTCAGGCTGTGCCCGAGTTCCTGAATCGCTCTATAATCCTGTGCTTCGATAGCTTGGTCCAGGGCGTCGACCGCCGAATTGAATTCTTCGACATAGATATTGAGAAGCTCGAACAGGAAATCCCGATCGCCGCCGATGCGCTCCAGCGCTGAAGGATAGTCGATGATGCCGTTTTCTGATTCATTGAACATTTGTTAGTTCCTTTTTCTCGGATTCTATGATTTCGGCCCGGTTGCGGCCCGAGTTTTTCGCATTGTAAAGAGCTTGATCGCTGAGTTTGATTAAGGATTTCGCGGATATATTCCAGTGGTCTTGTGAAGAGGCTCCCCCCACGCTTACTGAAACCTCCAGCGGTCCCGCATCCGTAGCGATAGGCTGGCTGGAAACGCAGCTGCACAGTCGCTGGGATATGGCCCTAAGAGAATCGGAGTTGGCATTCCACAACAGAACCAATATCTCGTCGCCTCCGTATCTTCCAACCTGGTCGTGTCGGCGTATGGAGTGCCTGATGCGGGTGGCGATCTCCAAGAGCACCTGGTCTCCGATGTGATGTCCGTGGGTGTCGTTGATGTGCTTGAATCTATCGATATCCAGCAGGACCGCACCGACCGGCATTTGATCGCGCAGGCCGCGGCTCAGCTCTTCTTCCAACCGTTCATGAATGTGCCTTTTGTTGAGGAAACCGGTAAGGCTGTCCTCGCGTGCCATTTTTCCCAGCTTTTGTTGCAGCCGCCGATTCCGGTTCTCCAGCTCGATGATTCGATTTCCGGTGCTGAGGCGGGCCTGCAGTTCGGCCGGTTCGACCGGTTTGGTGATGTAGTCATCCGCACCCGCATTCAGCCCTTTGACGATGTCTTCCGTGGCAGCGCGGGCGGTGAGAAGTATGAGATAGGTATAGGGCTCAGACTTGTGGGCGCGGATCTTTCGACACAGCTGGAGCCCGTTCAACTTGGGCATCATCCAGTCCAAAATCGCAATTTGAATATTCTCCTTGTCCAGTGTGGACCAGGCGGCCTCGCCGTCTTGCTCTAAGAATACCGAATATCCCCAGCCACGGAGGTGTTTTTCCAGGATGCGGGCGGTGATGAGGTCGTCTTCAGCGATCAATATTTTCGACATCGGCATCAGAATCCCTACCATCTCTGGACTCTCGTGCTTGCAGAGATATTCTTGGCTCGGTTGACGACCTCATCCATCGTATCGAACAGCTCTTCCGGTTTAATCGGTTTGGCTATATAGTCATCCATACCCGCCTCCAGACATCGCTCGCGGTCACCCTTCATGGCGTGGGCCGTGAGAGCGATGATGGGAGTATGGCTTTTACCCGCTCTTTCTTTTTCCCGAATGGCGAGGGTGGCTTCGAGTCCATTCATTTTAGGCATCTGGACATCCATGAGAATGAGGTCCACGATCTGGTTGTCCAGGAGGTTCAATGCCTCTCGGCCGTCTTGGGCGCTGATGACTTGATGGCCTTTCTTTTCCAGCAAGTACTGCACGACCTTGCGGTTGACAATGTTGTCATCGGCCACCAGGATGCGGTAGTGATGACGGCTCGACCTGCCTTCGCGCGGTGTGGTGGAGCCGTCGGCGCTTTCCGTGGAGTCCGAGGGGCGTCTCATGCCCAAAACCGAGGCAATGGCGTGGGAGAGCTCAAAGATCTTGACGGGCTTTTTGAGTCCGGTCGTGATGCCCAGTTTTTCCCATGGCTTGGCGTCTTCCTTGCGGGCGGAAGCGCTGAAGAGCATGATCGTGGATCGGCCCAGATCGGGGAACTGGCGGAAGAGGTCCATCATCATAAAGCTGTCATTGCCGGATAGATAGGCGTCAACCAGAATGAGGGCATAGGGAACACCTTGGGTTTGAGCCCGGTCTATTTGGGATAGCGCCGCAGCCGCATCGGCGGCCTCCACCGCATTCAGGTTGAAATTGGCCAACATGGAGGTCAAGATCCTACGGCTTCCCTCATTGTCATCGACCACCAGTACCGGAAGGTTTCGGAAGTCCATGAAGGCCGGTGCCGGCTCCCGCTCCGAAGGCGCGGGGAGGGTCAAAGGGATTTCGAATCGGAAGGTACTTCCTCGGTCCGGGGAGCTGTCGACATCGATGTTCCCTCCCATCAAGCTGACCAGTTCGGCGGAGATCGAAAGCCCCAAACCGGTGCCTCCGAACTTCCGGGTCATGGAGCCGTCAGCTTGGGCAAAAGCGTCGAAAATGATCTCTTTTTTTTCGGATGGAATACCTATTCCAGTGTCACGCACGGCGAATTCCAAAGTGATGTTCTGTTCGGCTCGCTGTCGTTCCCGGACCGAAATTTCGACTTCCCCTTCTTCCGTAAATTTGATGGCATTATCCAATAGATTCTTCAAAACCTGGCCTATACGCCCCGGATCTCCCACCATGTTGATGCATAAGTCGATTGGAATATCGCACAATAGCTCCAGTTTCTTTTTATGGGCCTGAATGGAGAAGGGGACGATCGTTTCATACAGGAATTCATGGAGGTTGAAGGTCAAAGACTCCAACTCGATTTTGCGGGCTTCGATCTTGGAGAAATCCAGGAAATCATTGATGAGAACCAGCATGGACTGGGCGGAAGTTTTGATGCCGGTCAGAAATTCCCGCTGTTCCGGAGTCAGCTCCGTATCCAGGGCCAGATCGGCCATGCCCAAAATGCCGTTCATGGGTGTCCGAATTTCATGGCTGATGTTGGCCAAGAATTCACTTTTGGTTTTGTTGGCGTTTTGGGCTTCCCGTTTGGCGACCACCAGTTCCGTGGCGTCGATAAGACTCAGAATCAGTCCTTCGTAGCGGTTGCCTAGGTAGACCGGCTGTAGCCGCAGGATGGCCTCCATATCTTTAAATGACACTTCGGCCGAGACGAGAGAGGAATTGGGATGAAGCCTGAAAACGGTGATATGTTCCTCCAGCTTATCGGCCGGCAGCCCGAAGTCGAGATCGAAAATATGCGTATTGAGGAAGCGGTCTCGGTCCATGTTGAAGAGTTTGAGCATAAAATCATTGACTTCGGCAATCCGATTCTCTGCATTGACGTAAAGCACGCCTTCTTTCATGCCCGCGATCATGGCCTTCAGCTTGGCCGTCTCTCTCTCTATGGCCGCTTCGTTCCGCTTGCGTTCCGAGATATTACGGAGCACTCCTTCCACTCCCATGGGTTTCCCATTTGCATCACGCAGGATTCGCGCGTTGACGGAAGCGGTGATCTCACTTCCATCTTTTCCCTTCAACCTGAGCACGTGGTCGTTGATCATCCCGGCTTGTTTCAGGTTGGATCGGAAAGCCTCGTACTCATCCGGGTCGGCATAGAACTCGGCCACCGGGCGGCCCACTACCTCCTCCGGCCGATAGCCCGCCTGTTTATGGACCGAAGGGCTGATGAGAGTGATGCGCCCTTCATGGTCGGAGCGATAATAGACGTCATGGAAGGATTCGAAGATCATCCGGTACTTTTCTTCGGAGCGTCGGAGGGCTTCCTCCGCGTGTTTGCGTTCGGTGATGTCCTCCCCCGATGCCAACACTCCGGAAACAGCGCCCCCCTCATCGCGGAGGACTCGAGTGTGCCATTTGATGAGGCGTTCTCGACCGTCCCGTGTCACCACCGGATCTTCAAATCCGTCGGCGGGCTCGGACCCATCCGCCATCAGCCGCCCAAATCGGGCCCTGACCTCTTCCCGCAGCCGATCAGGGATAAAATTGTCGAACCAGCTCTTTCCCAGGACTTCGGCTTTGGGAAAACCCAAGACATCGCAGGTCTTCCGGTTGACCAAAGTGACTTCGCCCAAGGGACTGAGGGCGACGAACACCACTCCTGCCAGGTCGAGGTAGCGCTGGATCTTATCGCGTTCCTCCTGTAAGGCCTTTTCTTGAATCCTGCGTTGGGTTACGTCCCTAAAAATACCTCGTGTGGCGTAGAATACGCCGTCTCTTATGTCGGCGTTGATGCTTCCTTCCACTGGAATGCTGCGGCCGTCTTTGGTCACGAAGACGGTCTCCACATTATCTCGGCTTTTTCCCTGGAGGATATCTTTAAAGATCTCCTGGCAGTGGGCTCGGCGATCGGATTGGATGATATCGTTGAAAGTGAGCGCTTTCACTTCGTCCCTGGTATAGCCCAGGGTTTTCAACCATTGCTGGTTGACATACAGGATGCGTCCTCGGGCGTCCACGCTTTGAATCAGATCGCTGGAGTTTTCGAACAGCTCTCGAAAGCGTTTTTCGCTCTCCCGCAGCGCCTGCTCATTTTTCTTCTGCGCGCTGATGTCTCGGTAGATTCCGTAGACCGCTTCCAGCCGGCCGCTCACAATAATGGGAGCCGTCAGGACTGAAACATAGACTGCGGAGCCGTCTTTGCGTGTTCTCTGGGCTTCGAAAGATACCCGCTCGCCACCGACGACTTTCTCGGTAATGGCGATGGCATGGAAAGGATTGTCTGGCGGAGCGATGAGTCTATCCACCGACTTGCCCAACACTTCACCCCTTTCATATCCGAAGATTTGGCAGAAGTGGGGATTCACCCGCTGGATGATGCCTCTGCGGTCCGTGATCACAATGCCTTCCATGGCGCTGTCGATCAGCTGGTCAAGATAGGCCCTATCCAAGGGGGGGGTCGAAGCAAGGACCGCTTTGGAGGTCAGAGACCGGCTTTCCATGGTCAAGGATTCCTCCCGGGACTCAACACCATCATCGTGGCGGAGCCTAGATCCATTGCCGATCGTAAGGCCTGGCGCGATGCCTCCAGCAGATCATGGCCTGTGCTACGGGGGCGGTATTCGGATGAAGCTCCCCCCAGGAAGATCGATATCCTCGTTTCAGGGGTATCGGCGCTGGATGATTCCTCCAAGCCGGCCCGGCGCAGTCGTTCACCGATATTTTTGATGTGATCCGTCCGGCAGTTGGGAAACACGGCCAGAAATTCATCTTCTCCGATACGTCCCAGCTTGTCATAGTACCGCATGGAGCTTTTTAGACGTGCCGATATTTCTATCAGGATCCGATCGGCCTCCTCGCATCCCAAGCGGTCGTTGATCCGGCGGAGTCCGGCGATGTTGAGCAGGATTACGGCGGTAGGCTGGTTCTGACGGGCGTTTCGGACGATTTCCTCATCGAGGAAGCGGAGGATGGCGCCTCTATTCCATAAGCCCGTCACTTCATCCTTGTCTCTCAGGTTTTCCCGGGCCTCCGTCTGATGAATGATGTGCTGTCCGTTCTGCAGCCTGATCTTCAGTTCGATAGGATCGAAGGGTTTCGTCATGTAGTCATCTGCCCCGGCCATCAGACCCTGAAGAATATCCTCTTGATGATCCCGACCGGTCATCAGGATGATGTAGATATAGCCTCGTCCCCGGGATCGCCGGCGGTTTCTGATCTTCCGACAGAGGTCAATGCCGTTGATCTTGGGCATCTCCCAATCCAAGACCGCGATCTGGATTTCGTTGGTTTTACCCTTGTTCTTTGCGTTCAATATCTGCCACGCATCCTGACCGTTGCGCGTGACCACCACCTCATATCCCCATTCCTCGATGTTGCTGGCCAGAGCTCGGCTGGAGATGACATCGTCTTCAGCTATCAGTACTTTCATCACATCGATCCATAGTAGTCCGGCATGGCGGGCCGGTTTTATGACGCCGAATTTTCCACTTAGGATTTTACTCCCTTCCCAAGACCGGTCAATCGCCTTTTATGGTGAACGCCGGGGTGATATTGCCCCCGGTGTCCTCACCTAAAGAGGTGAGTGATGTCAACATCGCCATTAGCCGATCCACCCGGGGTATGGACGTGTGCGTTCATCAATTCCATCTATTTTAGTCGAAATAAAGGCGGACTTTCCGTCATCCCTCCATTATTGGCCAGGAAAGAGGTTAGCCCCTCGAGAGGGGCTGCGGCAAGACCCGTTGACCAGGCCGGCATGGCGACTTTAGTCCGACAGCTGGAGGAACAACGGAGGGCGGGTGGGAATGGAAGGGAGGTGAATCGATAGGCCTTGAGTGTTGGCCGGGTGTGGATTATAATACCTGCCGCTGGCACTGGCATGCGCGAAAATAAGATTGTGGTGTTATGCTTGATCATCATCGTGATCTTTATCGTGGGCGTCGTGCTTAGCCTGGCCAAATCGGTATTATTTCCTTTTTTTCTGGCGGTCTTTCTTTCCTTTATCATATATCCGGTGCTTGATTTTTTGACCGCCCACAAGGTTCCCAAAGCCGTATCCCTGATCCTGCTCCTGCTGTTCACTTTTTCGGCGCTTTATTTGATGAGCGTGCTTTTCTATTCCACAGGGAAGTCTTTTGCCGCCGAGATCCCCAAATACGGCGACAGGATCAGCTCGATCTTCAGCTCGCTTCAACAGCGGCTATTTTCAAGAACCAATTTGGAGCCGATCGATTGGAGTGCACAGCTCGATTTGGGACGCATCGGGAGTTTCCTGGTGTCATCCCTAGGCCCTTTCTTCTCATTTATCTCGAAGCTCTTTCTGGTTTTCCTCTTCTTGATGTTCATACTTGTGGGCCGCGGCAAGACCAAACAGAAGATCACCAGCGCCTTCCCGACTGAGAGGTCCCAACGCATCATCCGGCTGATCGAAAACATCGACACTCAGATCCAAAAATACCTGCTCATCAAGACCATCGTCAGCTTCTTCACCGGCGTGTTCGTTACGGTGATCCTTCTGCTTTTTGGGGTGGATTTTGCCATCACCTTCGGCTTTTTTGCCTTTGTGCTCAATTACATCCCTACTGTGGGCTCTATTATCGCTACGCTATTTCCAGTCGTTATCGCCGTATTTCAATTTGATTCAGTCTGGCCGGCCGTATGGATATTCATTCTGCTGATGTTGATCCAGCAGACCATGGGCAATCTGGTTGAACCGCGGCTCATGGGTCATGGATTAGGATTGAGTCCCTTGGTGGTACTTTTTTTCTTATTCTTCTGGGGCTGGCTCTGGGGATTTCCAGGAATGATCCTGGCCGTTCCGGTCGCGGCGGTTATCAAGATCGTATGTTCCAACATTCCGGAACTGCAGGTGGTGGCCGCCATGATGAGCAAAGATTAAGGCTCAACAGGTGAGGTGAAACGCTCCGCACACTTTGTGATCGGGGGTAAAGCGATTGAATGCCTTGACCGCTCCTCTCGTCTTTTCAACCAGGAGACGGATCCCGGCCTGTTCGGCATGCACCCGGACCTCTTCGTCCAAGCGCATGGCTCCCATGAACCCGGTACCGACGATCAGGATCTGATGAGGGGCGGCGAATACATCCTCCAGGTCCTTTAATATCAAGCGGTGGCCTTCGGCCCGCCACCAGGGATATAAAATCCGTCCGGGAAGAATTATGAGATCCGATGTATATTCTCGGCCGTCCACCGTCATGCGGCCGAAAACATAGGAATCGATCATTTCTTTTTCGCGTAAAGAAAGGTTTCCGGAGTCAATGATTTGAGCCTCCGGCCGAACAGGCGTTTGAAGGCTCGCTGGGCGGCTTTTTGTTCGGCGTCTTTCTTGGAGCTTCCCTTTGCCTTGGCCAGCCGTTTTTCTTTATAGAATACCTCGACCACAAATTGTTTTTGGTGGTCGGGTCCGCGGGTGCTCAGCGTCTTGTACACCGGGGCCGGCACATCCTCCTTCTGTAGATGTTCCTGCAGGGCGGATTTGTAGTTGTTGATGATAAAATTATCGGTTTTGATTTTGCGCAGGAAGAGGCCGAAGTGATCGAGCAGAAAACGGCGGACTTCCTCGATTCCGCCGTCCAGATAGATAGCGGCGATCAACGCCTCATAGGCACCGGCCATGATGCTCCTTTTTTTCCGGCCTCCGCTTTTGACCTCGCCTTTCCCCAGCCGTATGACCTTGTCCAATTTTATCTTCTGGGCAAATTCGTGCAGGGCCGAAGTCGAGGCCATAGTGGATTTCATCTTGGAGAGCTCACCCTCGTTCAATTCCGGAAATGCGGCACAAAGGAAATCGACCAGGACAAATCCGAGCACCGAGTCTCCCAGGAATTCCAACACTTCGTTATTTTCGATGCCCGCATCCGCCGCCTCGTAAGCGAAGGAGCTGTGGGTTAAGGCCTGTTCGAGCAGGCGCGTGTCGTTAAAATGGTATCCGATTTTTCTTTCAAATCCCTTTAGATCGGATTTCATGGATAAACGATTTTTCCCGCTACGATGGTCAGCGCCGGCGCTCCTTTTAGCTTCCAGCCGTGGAGGGGCGAATTGCGGCTTCTGGAACGGAATTTGTTGACATCCACCACCACCTCCTGCGTGAGCGAGAGAATGGTCAAATCGGCATCCGCGCCGGGCCGGATCTGCCCCTTGTTTTCCAGGCGCAGGATGCGGGCGGGAGCGGTGGAAATCATCTCCACCAATCTTTGGAGCGACAGCTTGTTTTTATGCACGAGACGATCCAGGATAAGGGACACGCACGTCTCCAGCCCATTGATGCCGAACGGCGCCAGGTCGAATTCCACCAGTTTTTCATCCCGTGAATGGGGGGCATGATCGGTGGCGATGACATCGATCACACCGTCGCGGGCCGCTTCCTGCAGGCTTATGACATCGGCCTTGGTGCGCAAGGGTGGATTGACCTTGAGGTTGGTGTCGTAGCCTTCCAGTAGCGAGTCATCCAGGACCAGATGATGGGGAGTCACCTCTGCCGTGATCTTGGCATGGCGGGCCTTGGCCCGTCGGACAATCTCGACCGAACCGCGGGTGCTCACATGAGCCAAATGAACTGCCGTATCCGTTTCTTGGGCGAGGAGGCAATCGCGCGCCACCATGACCTCCTCGGAAGATGCGGGAATTCCTTTCAGGCCCAATCGGAAAGAGCTGAGTCCCTCGTGCATGACTCCCCCTGCGCTCAGGTTGGGATCTTCACAATGATCGATGATTACGGCCTCAAACTGCTTGGCATATTCCAAGGCGCGACGCATGACTTGGCTGTTGACGATGGGGCGTCCATCGTCGGAAAAGGCCACGGCTCCGGCAGAGATCAGCTCTCCCATCTCGGTTAGCTCTTCTCCATTTTGGCCGAGCGTTACCGACGCGATAGGGAGAACATTGACCACCGCCCGCTTTTTCGCTTCCGCGCGAATATATGAGGTTACGTTGTGATTGTCATTGATGGGGGCCGTATTGGGCATACAGGCGATGGTGGTGAATCCCCCTTTGGCAGCCGCCAGGGAGCCGGTCCTGATGGTCTCTTTGTGCTCGTATCCGGGTTCTCTGAGATGGACATGCATATCAATAAAGCCGGGGGCCACAACCTTTCGTGAGGCATCGACGATCTTGGCTGTGTCGTCATTGATTTTGGTGTCGACGGCCGTGATTTTCCTATTTTCGATCAGAATGTCCAAAGTCTCATCGGTATCGGAAGCGGGATCGATGACACGACCGTTCT